>Ga0307479_10000008_pt1 | contig 329588 bp, 111 predicted proteins | sample atmos_gasesECM4C_FD_203743 | JGI IMG/M metagenome (GOLD analysis project Ga0307479, IMG submission 203743) | Hardwood forest soil microbial communities from Morgan-Monroe State Forest, Indiana, United States - atmos_gasesECM4C_515 | ecosystem: Environmental > Terrestrial > Soil > Temperate...
GCCTGATCCCAGCTACCTCGACCTCCGAGAGCGCTTCTGCGCCGCCAGCAGCTCCACGGACTCCGAGAACCGGCGGCAATCCGCGATCTTCACCGAATAGCAGCGGGTCTATTCAGCCGGCAACAGTAGGAGTCGAGATCGACCACCACGCCCCAGCTACCGCCCGGGCCGAGGCTGGAAGTCCCGCACCACGTAGTCATGGCCCGAGTGTAGGGGACGCCATCGATCAGCACCCGAGATGCCCCCCAGGTGCCCGCCAGTTCGATCGTCTCCCCGCCCGTGTTGACGAAGTAAGCGACCAGCTCGGCGTCTCCGGCATCGCCACTCTCGAGGAGGAGAGGTTCGATCGTCAGTGGCGCGACGTCCCCAGGGTCGGAGGTGACGGTGAACCTGGCCGTGTTCGATGACCGGCCTTCGGTAAGCCACCTCGCCCTGTACTCGCCGGCCTCGAGCTTCGCGAGCTCCTTCCGCAGCGCATCTCCCACGACGTTGCCGGAAACGTTGCCTTGGGGCAGGCGCTCACCAGGCTGCAGGCTGAACGGGTTCTCCACCGTGAAGACGCGGTTCCCGCTCTCGTCGGTGAGCTCGAGGAGCGACGCGCCAACGACCACGGGCGCGCCGTCAGGAGTTGTCAGCGACCAGTGAATACCAATGTCGCGCCCGGCCGTGCAGACACGGCAGGTAGGCACGAGGCGCAGCACAACATCGAGAGCGTGAGCCGGCTGCGCCAGCCAGAGGGAGCCGAACACCGCAGCCATCAGGCGGATTCTCATGTCGGCGATGATAACCCGACGAGGACCTGGGACGAGGCGCAGCCCGCTCGTGTACCGGGGGGCCGTAGGGGTCGTAGCGAGATCAGCGCGGAGTTGGCGGCGAGGGAGGCCACGGAGGGCGGGAGGTCTAAGCCGGTCCTGGGCATGGTGCGTCAGCGGGTGGCACAGCGGGAGCTGCTACTTCCGGATCATGACTCGCCGGCTTGACCACCCGGTGCCATGGAACACCGCCGGATGAGAGCCCGGGCTCTCTACGGTCACGACGTAGGGTCCCCCGGGCCTCCGGCAGGAGATCGCGCCGATGCAGTAGCGGCCGGTCGCGTCGGTGTACTGGTCGGCGTGCCGGATCGGGATGATGGCGTGGAAGACCCGCCGGCAGTAGTCGATCCTCACGTGGGCGCCGGCAACCGGCGCGCCCGTGGAGTCGACGACGACACCACATTCTCCTGAGGCGTAGTCGACGATGGGGCCGCAGGCCGAAAGACCCAGGAGGGCCAGTGCAAGGGTCAGCGGCAGGTACCTCATGTCCGTGCATACGGACGACTGGGGTCGTCTGGTGGCACCGCCCGGGTCCCTGCTGTTCCAGAGCCGTCGGCAGCCGCGGCTGGCAGAAGCCCCGCGAGTCCCCGAAGAGCCCAAGCCCGAGAAGAGCCACGCAGCTAGACGGGGGCCCCACTTGGAAGGCATGCGGCGCCCGCCGGCGGCGCCCGGCGAAGCGGCGGGATTGTAGCAACGGGGCCAGGGGCGGTCAAAACGGTTTCCCACGTGGACCTTGGTGGACGCTCGGCGCGGGCCCTGCGTACGAGTCTGTTAGAACTCGGCTCGACCGCCGGAAGGAGATGGGCATGCCAGGATGCCGGGATGGGCGGTACCGCCACGCGGCGCTGTGCGGGACGTGGAGCATGGGCGCGGCTGGTGTGGTCGCGGCCGTGCTGCTGGCGGCGCCGCTGGCGGCGCAAGCGGCGCCAGGGTCGGTAGTGCGGGCGCGCCAGGGTCGGCGGGGCGCTGGTCGCGTCCTCCCCGACTCGCTCGGCGCTAGGATAGTTGGTGGTCACGGCTGCCCCGTGGGCAGGCGCGTGGGTGACTCGGCTCGCGGGGGCCCGGCGGCGGGGAACGGATGACCACGCTGCGTCAAGAGTGGCGGGCGCGGGCTCCTCCGGCGGCCCGTCAGGCCATCTCTGGATATGAGTCTCGCCCCGCACGGCGCGCGTGTGGCGCGCTCCGGGGTTTTTCATCACCGCTATCGAATCTACGCGAAGGCATTCCACATATCGGGTTCGATGCCCCGCGGAATGCCCGCGCAAGGAGAATTCCGTGATCAAGAAGAGTCCTTTCCCGGTGCTCGGGCTGTTTGCCTTGCTGGCCGTCGCCGGGCCGGCGGCAGCCGCCGCGGTCGATCTCGAGTACTTCAACGTCAAGAGCTACGGCGCGGTGGGCAACGGCATCGCCGACGACACCGCGGCGATCAACTCCGCTCTCTCCGCCGCCCGCACCGCCGGCCGCGGCACGGTCTTCTTCCCGGCCGGAATCTACAAGACGAGCGGCAGCCATGATCTGTCAGGCACCAACGGTCTGCGCATCCTCGGCTCCGGCATGGGAGCGACCGTGCTCAAGATGGCCGACGCAACCCACGACCTGTTCTTCTCCAACACCGACACCACCGACCTCACGCTCCAGGATTTCTCGGTCACCTCGGACCCCGGCGTCAGGACCGCAGGCTGGGTCTATCATGCCGGCGGCGCCTACAACGCAACTACTGGCTCCCTGAAGCGCTCACGGCTCGAGTCGATCGACGTCAAGAAGCAGGTCAACGCCTTCTGGATCGCCCAGTACGAGTATGTCTGGTTGAAGAACCTGATGCTGACCAACTTCGTGGGCTCAGGCGGCACCGCCATCAAGGTCGGGCAGACCACTCTGACCGATCACAATCAGGGCTCCGAGCTCTACATCCTGGGCACTCAGATCAACGGTCAGGACCTGGTAAACCACTCGGACCCGCTCGTGCTCGCTTACGGCATCTGGATCGAGGACACCGACGCGGTCTATATCGTCAACTCGGGTGTTGGTGCCACTCTGAACAACAACCTGCGTATCACGGCCAACGCCGGCGGCCACGGACCGATGAACTTCTTCTTCGACCAGCTCATCTCCGACGCGACGCTCAACTCCCATGGCGTCTACATCACCGGCGGCGGCGCGGTCTACAACCTGAAGTTCACCGGCAGCTGGTTCGCGTCGGCCGGCAAGGCCATTCCCGGCGGATCGCTCACCGCCAACGGCATTCGGATGGATGTCGCGTCGCTCGGTTTCGTCGAGATCACCGGCTCGAAGATCGTCAACAACTCGGGCACGGGCCTCTATCTGGCCACCCATGCCACCAATGCCGCGATCACCTTCACCGGCAATCTGGTCTGGGCCAACGGTTCGGGAGGGCAGGTGGGCAACACGGATGGGATCTACGTCGATGTGCCGATCAACAACCTGGGACCGGTGATCACCGGCAACCAGGACACCTACGAACCGGGAGTCTCGCTCCGCACCTCGGCGACCGCCAATCGGCTGGTGATCGTCGGTAACCGCTTCGTCTCCGGGGTGAGCTTCGGCATTCCCCCGAACGTCCAGGGCCTCAACGAGGGCGTCAACTGAGAACCCTCGCCGTCGCGCCGCGGCTGGACGAGCCGGCGGCGCGGCGGCAGTCCTCGCAATCTCTTGTGTTAGCGTTGAGCCACACGCAGGCGCGGCGGTGGGGTTGTCCTCGATGTGCGCTCCGACGAGGAGTGGCGGGGAGCGACGCCGTATCACGAAACGCGCGGCGGCCAGCCGCTCGGGGTCGGCGTGCCAACCGAAGAGGGCGCCGGTCGAGGGGTGGCGGACGGCCCAGGAGGCCCTGGGGGAGTCGACCGGCTCGAGCCAGGCGGCACCGGCCGGAAGCTTCTCGGCGGCGGTCATCCAGAGGCGCAACCTGATCGGGTTGGTGGATCTGTCTCGCCCCGAGGGCCAGCAGCTGCTGGGATGGTTCGAGGGGGCGACGCTCCGGGGGGGCCTCGGGACGGATTTCTAGCCGGCCCGCTACCAAGTCGAGAGCTTTCCCAGCGCAGCGGAGATCGGGGCGATTCGCACGTCGGAGCCTGCGGGTGAGCAGGAGGGAACAGCTCCGGTGGAGATGCGATGACCGGGTGGTCGGGGAGCACTGGGGGTCGCCGTTGTCTCGCCCTGACGATCCTTCTCGGAGTCTTTGGAAACTGCGCATCTCCCGCAAAAATCCGGCTGTCACGCTTCTTAGAAGTCGCGGCACTACCACATTGATGCAGTGGGACCTCTTCACGCTCCCGACCCGGCCCGCGGCCGCGTTGCTCCGCCGATCGCAGATGACCTTGGGCCATGGACGAGTCTCCTAGCGGCAGCGCATTGCCGCGCGCCTGGTGCCTGGACGGTCCTCTGACGCTCCCGACGGCTTCGATGGACGGGCAGGCGCGCTAGCCAAGGCGCTGCGAGGCGACGGGGATGGGCGAGGACGCCGGCGGCAATCGCCGAGGCAGGGCACGAAAACGTAGGGCCAAGCGGGACTCCGCTGAGCGGTGTCGGCAACAGTACGAGCGGCCGGGAAGCGGCTCGATGCGGGTGAGAGACAGGGCCGGCTGTGTCGGTCGCGATAGACCGCCCTTACTGAAACGCCCAACGCACCCGATGCCGTGGCGGTGGGACCAAGCGGCTGCATCAGCCTACCGTGAGGCGGTTGAGCATGGTGGCCGTATTGCCGACGCAATGCGAGCTTTTCGGACGCTACTTGGCGACAGCAACTTCACACAACTTCCGGAAGACCCAAAGGGCATTCTGTTATCAACTTATGTGCACATCTTCGACCGTGATCTCAGGAGTGTGAACCATGGAATGTCCAAAGTGCAAGCTTGTCAGCCCTGACAACGCCAAGTCGTGTGATTGTGGCTACTCGTTCGTCAGCAGCGCCGAATCGAAGCCAAGTCAACAACCAGTGCGAATCGGGGCACTACTGGCGCCGTACTGGACGCGATTCTTAAGCAGTCTGCGACGCGTAAACCCTACCGGTCGAAAGAGGATCGTGATCATCACATGCTCAACCCTCATCTCCGTGGTGACCGTCTACCTGGTTTACGCCGGCCTATCCCCGGTTGTCACCGTCACGGCCCGCACCGAAGTCGCCGCTGTGAGAGTTGGGGATCCGATTTCAGTGAACGTGAGCGTGGAGAATGTCTCCCGCAGAGATCTGGCGCTCATATACTATGTCAAACCCAGCGAGGGAACGGTCGTTCCGATGGCGTTCGCAATGCGGGATGAGGCCGGGCATTTGGCGCCTGAGACGGCCTTGGGGCAGGAAGCAAACGGCCATACAACCATCCGCGGCTACTCTTCCATGGTCACTGTGCGTCTTCGGCGGAATACAGCCATATCCGGCCCGGAGAAGGTCTCCGACCTGTATGAGATTCGACGCCCAGGGAAGTACACAATTGAGGCCCTTGTACCAGTGATAACGAAACAGCTATCCGAGTCGACTAATGAGCATGACTTCCGCTTAGTCGAAGTGTTTCATTCAAACATAGTGACTATAACGGTCAAGGAATAACCGGTCTTACGGTCCCCTTCCTGCGGAGCTGATGGCCTGCTTCCCTTTTAAGCTATTAGCGTCTTATGCGGGGGGGCTTTTCAGCTGAAATAACCAAAAGATTGCTGTGAAGCGGGTTGGACTCTGCGGGAGAGTGCTCGGCCTGAGAAGATCGAGGCCGTAGCGAACGCACTGGAGCGCGTGATGCATCGCGGCGGCGGCGCTGCCGGCAGGCGAGCCGCTCGAGGTCACCGTGTTCTTCCGCCAGGCAACCAGGGGGCACGCTTAAGCGTCACCGTCCGCCAGCCACCGTCGACCGGCGCCCACGTCGCTGTCGTCTCGGGGAGCCTCTGGCGTCGACCGGGAGGCGGCGCGCCGTACCGCACATATCCCGCAATCCGAGTTGCCTAGTAGTGTCACGCACTGGCTTCCTGTGTTAGTATTGTTATTGCGGCGATCGGTGGAAGTCGTCGGGAATCAGGGCGGCTGGCGACGGCCTACGTGTTCGTGGGTCCGCCGCGGAAGAATTCGAGGTCGTGTCCCGCCTTTCCACGCAGGGCGTGGAACACGGCCCGCAAAGCGGCCCCACCTATCGCGCAATCAGCCCAAAGACGTCCTTGATCCCGGCCAAGGAGCGCTTTACCTTGAGGGTCTGAAGATCGATGTCCAGCAGCACGTTCTTGATCCCGGTTGCAACATACAGATCGCGACCGTCCCGAGACTCGCAGAATGCTTCCGGCTTGAGCCGCAGGTCAATAAAGTGTGATCTGAACCTACGGGTATCCACCTCGTAGAGGCCTCCGCGCTCGCTGCCCACCCACAAGCGATCGCCACGGGTCGAAGACGACGCCCATGAATAGGCTGCTGTGCCCGGCAGGTTCAGGGAGCGGGACTGGGAGCAGTCAGGACGCAGCCTGACCAGGCGTCCAGGTTGCTCGACATAGATAAAGGGGTCATTCCTGGACACGATGACGCGTCCGCTTGTCAGGCGGTTCGATGGACACTCGCGAAGGCGTTCCAGCTTCGCCGGATCGTAGACATCCACACCACCGTCGCGGGAAAGGTAGAGCTCAGCCCCTTGGACCGACAGATCGAGATACGAGGCGCTCTGAGGATCGCCCACTCTCTTCGTGGCCCGCACCGATCGAGTCGTCGTGTCGAGAGCGACGATCCGGTTATCGTGAGCGTCGGGCCCGCCGCTAGAGGCGCAGGTGAGAAACAGCGTATCACCGCCCGGGCTCAGTGCCATCGAGAAGGTATTCCACCCGACGCTCTGATTGATCGTACCAATTTCGCGCAGTGGGGAATCCGCGAGGATCGAGACAGCTCCGCCATTGCTGGCAGAAACATACAGCCTCTTCCTAGCTCTGTCCCACGCCATGTATTCGTTGTTGAAAAGACTCGTCTTGGCGGTCTGAGCGATGCCAAAGGAAGCGAGGTTGATCTCGTAAACCCCTTCCCCCTGTCCGCCAGTGGCGAACAGCAGGCCTGCCGCCAAGGACCGTGCGGCATTGGCGCCTGGCGCGGGCGACTCGGTCGCTGACGAAGGTGCGGCGGCCGTGCTCTCCGACAGCTGTACGATGTACAGCCGATCAGGCACGCCCAGCGGCATCTTGATCCAGAGGGCAACGTATCCGGGGCCGTTGGCCTGCAGTTGATCCGAGGTCAGCTCATACACGCCTCCCTCCGTCTTGCTGAGCCGCGTCACGACCGGTTGCGGGTCTCTCTCCATGTGACCTTGCAGATGCCACCGCGCGTTCAAATCTCTCAGGATATAGATCTTGGCCTCTTCGATACGGGTATCCGGCAGATTGACATAGAACCGCTTGACCGAGGTCGCGGTCGGCACGCTCTGGCCCTGAGGGAAGGAGAAGCCTGCGGTGACACCCTGGGTAAAGGAATCGGTCTCGGTCTCGCTCCCGTAGACCGTCAGCTCGACGAGGCCCGCGTTGGTCTCGGCAAAGACCCCGATCCTATGAGGATCCGGCCCGCGCGAGCAGCTGATGATACAAAGGATGCAGGCCGAGACCGCGGTTTGCTTGGCAACCATGATTAACCTCCGCATTTCACATCAGGTCTCGTCGCTTGCCAACTCGGATCCTTCTCCGTCCACGACCCTCGGCCAACAGATGGAGAGCGGGCGCCTCCCAAAGCCGTGCAGCTCGCCGCCCCTGGCCACCGGGGCAGGATAGGGTCACGAAGGGGAGAGCGAAGCTGAAGAGCCCGATGTCGAGACTCCCTTCAAAGAGACGATCATCGTTTCCTCCGGCCAGGAGCGCGAAAGCACCTCGACTGCATCACAAATCATCATAGTCATGTATCATCTCACCGACAAATAACATTATGTACATGAATCTCTGGATAAAGTGATCGCGGGCAGCCAGCGACCCGCCAGGGAGCGAGGCTCCTGGGCGCCCCCCCTCAGTCGGCGAGTTTGGCGGCGGCGGTTTGACCGCGCTCGGTGCCGGTGACCCATGCTCACGGCTTGGTCAAGGTCGCTGCCGCTTGGTGCCGCACTCTTTAAACACTTCCACCCCAACCCCGTCACCATATCCGCACATGTCGCTTATGGCGCCGCCATGTTTGGGGCTTCCGGCCTGATAACCGAGGCTGGTCCAATGTCCATTTTTCCACTCTAGAACGGCATCTAGCGAGCCTGGCTGCGAACCGGGGACTGACATTCGCGCAACGAGGTATGCATACTTGTCGTTCCTCTTGATGAGGATCGGCGAGAGCTCGACCGAGGTCTGTGAACCCGTCTTCATCCACACGATCTGAGCCTGCAGGATTGCTTTTGCGTCGTCTGAACCCGGTTTGACCACGACAAGTGACGTACGAGCCCCTTGGGCCTCGAGGCCCAGCGCCATCATCAAACCCAGCAATGTAAGCATCAGGCTGCTTCGTGCCATGACCGGCATCGGTTTCTCTCCTTCGTCACATCGCACGCGATCACGCGGGATTGCGCTGTTAGCTTATCACGGCTGACGCCGTGGTTCGCGCCGAAGTGGGCCGGACCGCACCCGCTGCGCAGGTCACGCTGGGCGCCGCCTCGGGCTAGGTGCGTTTCCGCACGAAGGCGACCACCGATTCCTATCGAAGGCGACCACTGATTCCGACGGAAGGCGACCACCCGTTCCAGCCTGAAGGCGACCACCTTTAGGCCGGGCACGGAGAGTGAGCGTGAGGACGCCCCTTGCAGAGGCGGGCAGCCGTCTTTCTGGGCGGACTCCGTTCCTACCCTACCCATCGCTCCACGCGATGACGAATCCGATCGACCGTCAGCTCTCCCCGGGGCTCGTGTCCACCACGGCCGCGACGGCCTCCAGGAACCCGGGAGACCTTCCCAGATAAGCCCTCCAAGGTCGCCTCGCCGTTACCGGCAGCCGGAGTGAGGGAGTTGCAGCGCTGCGAGCGTTCTCTGTCCCGAAAGTGAGCGTCGCCGTCAAGCGGTTGGCGGCGTCAGCTCAAAAAAGGGAGGAGCACGATGCGCCTGAACAAGACGATGCACCTGAGCTTGCCGGTTCTGCTGCTCGCTGCCTGCCACTGCCTGTGGGGGGCTGGCGGCGTGGCGGCGCAACAGACCACCACCACGGCACCGCGGCCGACGCAGACGTTGCTGCCGCCGCCGCCCGCCGGCCCGACCGTAGCCTGCCAGAAGAAGGTCGGGATCCTGGGCAACTACTTCGAGTCCGACGTGCAGGCCTTTCTCGTGGCCAACGGGCTCACCGTCACCTTGGAGACCGCGGCCACTATCGCCGGCGGTTCGCTGAGCAATCTGGACGTGCTGTATATCAACCGCGGTGGCACCGGCGACGCCATCGCGCAGAAGGCCACCATCGAAGCCTGGGTCCGCGCCGGCGGCGTGCTGATCACCGAATTCAGCGCCACCGAGCTGTTGTTCAACGGATCCACCTTCGGGTTCTTTCCCGCGGCCACTCTGGACGTGGGCTTTGGCGTGCCCGCGGGGACGTCGGTCTGTGGCGGCAACACCGTCAACGTCACCAGTCCCGGCAATGCCCTGGCGGCGGGCCTGCCCTCGACCTGGAGCTGCTCAGGAGACCCGATCGGCGTCTTCAAGGTCTACAAGGAGAGCACGCTGGACCCCTCCCTCGAGCGGGTGGCCAGGATCGCGGTCGATCAAAACGGCGACGGGGCCATGGACCCGGTAGTCGGCACGGCCTGTGAGGACGGCGGGGCGGTGGTGGCCTTCTTCACCGATTTCGGCGACTGGACGCCGCTGCAAAACCCGCGCATTTGTCCCGGCGGTTCCTGCAACCGCTCGATCCAGGACGAGACCCTGCTGCTGAACGCGGTGTGCCGCGTGAAGCAGAACTGCACCTTGGACCACTCCCTGTGCTACAAGGTCATCCCTCACAAGCGCTTCAAGAAGCGTGAGGTCCTGGTGCACAACCAGTTCGGTGCCCAGTACTTCACCGTCGTGAGACCCGATCTCCTCTGCGTGCCGTCGACGAAAAAGGAGCTCAAGGATTGACCGCCTGCTGGCGGCTTGGAGGGCGTGGGGAGCTGCGGGATCGAGATCCTCGGGCCAGTTCTCGTGGCTTCCCATCGCCAGAGCCTACGCTAGATCGCCCGCGGGCGGCGAGTGGCCGCGGCGGCGCGCAGCGCCTGTGTCGCGCGCATCTCGGCGAGCGCTCGCTCCTTGCGCGCCTGAGCTTCTAGCGAAACCGTGAGGGCGAGAACGAGCAGCGTCAAGACGCCGAGCTCGATGGCCCTGACCTGGTGGCGCCCGCTCTCGAGCCCGAGGATGGTGGCGTCGGCGGCGCCCGTCGAAGGCGCGGTCGGTGCATAGGCCCAGAGGTTCCTGCCCTGGTCGGTGACGTAGATCCGGCCGTCGATCACGATCGGGCTCTGCCAGTGGATGCCCGCCTTCCCCGGGAGGGCGTCGCTCCACAGCACCGCGCCGTTCGCGGGAGAGAGCGCTTGCAGCCCAGCTGGGCCGACGTAGAAGACAATGCCGTTGGCCACTACTGGCGAGGTGCCGCCCTCGGGATGGATCCAGACGGGCAGCAGCGAGGGCGTACCGCCGGCATCGGCGGTGAGCTGGAGCCCAGCGATGCCGGCGTCGTTGGCGATGAACACCCACGCATTTCCCGACGCCGGGTCGACCCAGACCGCCGGCGCGGTGAGCACCTCGCCGCCTTGCGGCACGGGAATCGTTTGCAGCTCGCCGCCCACCTGCCCAGGCCGGCCCTGCCCGGAGAGATCGTCGAGGTCGAGCAGACGGATCAACCCGTCCTTGCCGCTTTGCAGGCCGAGGTGCGCATAGCGGCTGGCGGCGAGCGGGGGGAGCAGTGCCGGCGCCGTGCTGCCGAGGTCGAGGTCCTGGTCGTCGAGCTGCTGAAAGGAAGCCGGCGTGTAGCTGTCCATGGGCAGCGCGCCGTTGCCGGTGCCGTCGGGCCGCAGCTCGAGCACACTGTCCCCCCAGTCGTGGCCGCCCTGCGGGACGTCGAAGGCGCCGTTGCCGGTCGAGAAGAAGATGCGGTCGAGGTCGGCGTCGTAGACCACGCCGCCGCGCCCCCATACCGCCGATTGCACGGCGGGGCAGTTCGGGATCCTGGGCCTGGTGGTGAAATGCACCAGCTGGTCGCTGCAGTCGGCGTTCCACACCCGCTGTGCCCCGGTGCCGAGATCGACGGCGGTGATGTGCCCCTGGTAGTCGCCGCGGTCTTGGGCGACCGCGCCGCCGTTGGTCACATACAGATAGGAGCGGCCGTTGGCGGCGGCGGCGATGGCAAGCGCCGGGGAGCATTTCTCGAATCGCGGCTTGAGGGTAGCAACTTCGGGCCAGCCACGACCGATCACCTCGCGGCCGTCGCCCACCCGGTACTTGTGGACGCGGCCTTCGAGGCCGTAGGAGTAGACCAGCTGGCGACCAGGGTCGATCGCTGGGGCGGACGCGGTGATGCCCGGGCCGGTAGCGGGTTGATGCGACCAGACGATCCTGCCGGTCGCGGCGTCGACCGCCACGATCTTGCCGCCGACGGTGGTCATGAACAGCAGGTCGAGCAGGCCGACACGGGTCGGGACACTCGACAGGAAAACCGGAGCGGCGTTGACCAGCCCCGGCAGGGGCGCCCGGTAGAGCCGTTGCAGAGTCGCCACGTTGCCGGGCTGGATGGTGGTTTCCAGGGGGTTGACGCCGCGATGGGCAGGGTCGTAGCCAAACTGCTGCCACTCGCCGGGCGTGCCGACCAGCCCCTCCAGGGCGGGCGCCGCCGCCAGCTCGACGAGCGCCACGGACAGAGCGATGAGAGCCGTGAACGCCGCGCTAGAGATCTTCCTCCGCATCTCGTTTCCTCGCTTTTCGTTTTCGCATCTCGGGAGCAGGCGACGAAATACTGTAGCGCACCCTGGACCGAGGACGCCAGCGCGAGGTGCCCTGCCTCGCTGGACTACGCAGGCAACCGGTGCCTCGGACGGCCGGGCAAGCAAACCAGCGACCGCGCGGCGCGCGTGAGGTGGCGAACATGAAGATGGAGTTGCGACGGGTCGGACCGATCGTATTGGCGAACACCGCCGCTCGGCCGTCGGCGTAGACCTGCCGGAAGAGGCGCCGGAACTCCAGGCGGTCCACCGCCAGGGGTGGCGACCACGATGTCGTAGAGGCGCGGCGGTTGCCTGCGCCCGCCCGCCGCCTCGACCGCTTCCGAGCTTGCCGGGCGGCCATCCTCCCAGGCTCCGCGTCGTCTCTCCGGTCCCGCCCCACCCGGAAGACGAGATGCCCTGGGCCGGCGCGCTCCCGGGGCGACCCGAGCCGAGACCGCCGCAAGCCCGTCTGGTTCAAACCCACGACGCGCAGGACGTCGGTCTGCTTTCCATCGACATACTACGAGACCGAGCGATCGAGCCGCCCCCTCCCACCGGCACGATCACCAGGTCGACGTCGGTGGCGGGGGGCCTGACAACTCTGGTCAGGGCACAGTAGGTCACGGCCCTCCGGCGATGGCCGAAGTCGATAGCCAGAAGCTCAGCAGGGCGTCGCCGCTGGCCCTTCCCGGATTCGCCGGCTTCTCGGGGCCTCGGCTCGCGCGACTTCGAGCACGGGGTCCTGGGGGCCCGCCACCGGCTCCCATGGCGCGTTCGGTTCTCGGTCCGCGGTGGGTCGCCGGAGCCTCGCCAGTCGCATGGCCGCCCGGCAGGCTCGTCGCCGGTCGCAGCGGCGCTGCCGCCCCGGGGGTCCAGCGAAGGCGCAACGTCGCCTCTCCCGGCGCCAAGGACCAGGGGCATGGGATCCCGCAGAGAAACGCGGACGCGCGTCGGGCGGGGGGCCTGACACCCCAGGTCAGGGCACAGGAGGTCACGGCCCTCTGCCGGTGACCGAAGTCGAGACCGGCCGCAGGGCCGCTCGGCACCGGGGCACCGCGCGTTGGGGACATCCGCATGGTTTGCAGATCTCCTGGATCGCCTCGAGACTCAAGCCCCGGGCCTTCAGGCGCTCGACGACCAGTGCCGGGCAGAGGCCGCCAGGGGGTTCCCGGGTGGCCGCAGCCGCGCCAGGTGTTGGCGGTGTCGGACGTTGGCCGAGGCGGAGGCGGAGAGCGGCCCCCGGGAAAGCGAAGCGGGGCAGGGCACGGTCGTCGCGTCGCGCAGTTGCCTTCCGAGACGACGCTCAAGACCGAAGGCGCTCGGGGGGCCCCGTCGATGCGCGGCGTCTCGTCGTCGAGGTGACGGTTCCGGTCTGCCCGGCACTCAGGGTCGGGGAGACCGCCGCCCGTGGCGGTGTGACCCCGGCTGCCGGGATCTGCCTCGATGCCTGCGCCCTTGGCTCGCGAGGGCGGCGGCGAGGCCCCCGGCCGCGAAGAGCCGGCGCTCGCCTACTGGTTACACCTCGGACAGGGCGGATGGCAGGTGGTGGTGCAGCTATAGGAGATCGCGCCAGCCGCGATGTCCTTGAAGTCGTCGTGCTCCAGCCTGCGCAGCGTTTCCCTGTTGAGCTCGACCTTCTTGGTGCTCGCGATCGTCTTCCTGTTCTTGTTCATCCGTGGCCTCCAGGGCAGGGTTCAGCGATCCAGGCGCAGAAGAGCCGGACCGCGTACGAGGATGCTCGCGGCGCACCCGGCTGCCGGGGCGGCGAACGCCCCGACGCGCGGGACCGGCGCTCTGGCAGCGGCCGCCGGCAGCGAGCGGTCGGAATGCGGATTCTGGCCGCATCTTCTAGCGTGGTGCGGAGTGGGCACAGAACGAGGACAGGTAGGGCTCGCTCGAGCCGGTCGACTCCCCCGGGGCCTCCTGGGCCGTCCGCCACCCCTCGACCGGCACCCTCTTCGGCTGGCACGCCGACCCCGAGCGGCTGGCCGCGCTCTACTGGGAGACCTTGGCCGACGTCCAGGCGCCCTTACCGGTCTCCGGGTCTGACCGTCCGGCACACCGCCAGGGCCAGATCGCGACTGAAGTCTTCGAGCACCCCTGCGGCCCCAGCCGGGCCCGCCTCAGCATCGTTCCGCTATAATAAGATGACGTCCTGCGGCCGGGAGGTGTTCATCTGCAACGGCTGTTCTCGGCCTTTCCGGCCGGCTGGCTTGGCGTGGGCCTTCTGCTCCTTCGTGGTCTGGGGAGTCTTGCGGGCGCGCGCCGCCTCCGGGGAATGACCCACCGGCCGGGCCCCGGGCGGCGGATCTGGTGCCCGCTGATCGCGGCGCTAGCCGTCGCCGGCTGCACGGCGGTGAAAGTGCAGTCGCACGACCCGCGGCAGATGGCGCAGCGGCGCCACGCCGACGCGTTCGGCGGCGGCGGCGCGAGCAGCGCTACGCGCGAGTCGCTGCGCATCCTCGGCCTTCCCGAGGCAGCCTGCTGGCTCGAGCCGCGGCCCTGCCTGAAGAGCCTCCAGGCCAGCCAGGGACTCGATGACGAGCGGCGCCTGTCGGCCCTCGCGGAGCTCTGGCTCGGCGAGGCGATGGCGCACGACCCGCCCCGGCCAGGCGAGCGTAACTCCACGCTGGATGCGTATCTCGAGTCGGCGCGTGCCAGTTATGCATATCTCTTTTTCACTCGCCGCAGCCTCGGCGAGCGCGCACTCGAGGACCGCCAGGACCAGGTGCGGGATTTCTTCAACGGCGCCACCGAGCGGGTCGCCATCCTCCTCTTCGAGGAAGCGAAGCGGCGGGGAACGCTCGATGAGGCGCACGCGGGGCTCACCGTCCTCACTGACACGTGGGCCATCCACCGTGGGCTGATCGACGTACCGCTTCCAGCCGGCCGGCCGCTGCTCGGCCTGGTCGCCGCCCGCCGGCTCGGCTTCACCGGCATCCGCAACGTCTACCGTCGCGACGGGTTCGGGGCCGAGCTTGTCGCCTGCGCGGCGGAGCGACCGGCTGGAGTCGCGGAGGACAACCTCGCCGCCAGAGAGATCGGCTACGTCCCCGTCACCGCCGTGCTGCGCTTCCCCGGCTCCTCGCTCGAGGAAGTGATGACGGCCCGCGAGGCGACCGTCGAGGCCTATGGCTCGGCGTTGCACGACAGCATCTCGCTGTACGGCACGGAGGTGCGCCTCGCCTCCGACTTCACCGCTCCCTATGCGCTCTGGCTGAACCGCTCGCGCTTCAGGCGACAAGTGGGCCGCGTCCTCACACGGTCGACCGAGGAGCTGGTCGAGCCGCGGGTCTTCCTCATGCAGCCTTACAATCCCGATCGGCTGACGGTGGTCCTGATCCACGGCTTGGCGAGCAGCCCGGACGCCTGGGTCAACCTCGCCAACGAGTTGACGGGCGACGAGGAGATCCGCCGGAACTACCAGGTGTGGGAGGTCTTCTACCGCTCCGGCATGTCGCTCGCGTTCAACGCGCGCGCAATTCGCGCCGCGCTCGAGCAGACCCTGGACCGCTTCGACCCGGGGCGCGCGGCGCGGGCGAGCCACCGCATGGTGCTCGTCGGCCACAGCCTGGGCGGCGTCATCGCGCGCCTGCTGGTGCTCGACGTCGGCGATTCCCTCTGGCGGATGCTGCTCGGGCACGCGCCGAGCGCCGAGGAGCGGCAGCGGCTGGCGGCAGCGGCGCCCTATCTCGACCTGGTGCCAATGGCGGAGGTCGGCCGCGCCGTGTTCCTCGCGAGCCCGCATCATGGCACGGCGCGCGCGCGCGGCTGGCTCGGGCGGCTCGCGTCAGGCTTCATCAGGACTCCGCCATCGATGATCGCCAAGTCCAAGGAGATCGCCGACCTGCTCGAGCCCCTGGCGCCCGCGCACGCCGCCACGGTGCGCGCCGCGCCGGACGCCATCGAGGTTACCGACGACCGGGACGCCTACCTCGCGGCGACGGCGAGGCGCCCCATCGCGGCCTGGGTGGACTACCATTCGATCATCGCCTGCGCCCGGCCTTCGCCGTCGCTGCGCGACTGCACCGACGGTCTCGTGCCCTATGCCAGCGCCCACCTCGACGGCGCCGCCTCCGAGCTGACGGTGCCCTCACGCCACCGCGTGCAAGAGACGCCTGCGGCCATTCTCGAGCTGCGGCGGATTCTCCATCTGCACCTGCGCGGCGAGCACGAGCAGCCTCATCCAGGGCGATAGAGTGAACGGGCAGTGATGTCCGACCTCCTTGCCGCCCGCCTTCGGATGGCCGTGGCCGGCGCGGTTGCCGACCGCTAGGCATCTAACCGCCCTCGCGATCGCCGCCACCCCACGAGCCCCGTGGGCAGTCGTGAAAAGTTTTCAGAGGACTGTCCAGCAGAGAAACCTGCCGTATGCTCAGGCTCCTCCACGGAACTTCGCGTAAGCGATTACCGCAGTGCCCCCATCCAGAAACACAACTCCTTACTCCGAGGCGGAGCGAATAGATATTGGAATCGGGCTATAAACGGCAGGATCGTCTGGGAGGTGAACATCGGGATGGCCACCCCCTGCACAGACCCTGCATCAGGTCGCGGTGACGGTCACAGACGAGACCGGCAAGATGTCCACCAGGGACTTCGCTCTCCAGGTCAGGATTCCTAAGGTCAAGGCTCCATGCACAGGCGGTGCGACTCGGCTGTTCGCGGCCCGCCCTCCACCCCGGCACCCGCCGATAGCAATTTGTCTATTTGACTGCGGCCGGGATCGGCTTTAAGCTGGACGGTTGACGCCTTGACCAAACGAGCAGGACCGAGCCGTGCTTTGATGAGCCAACCGGCGACCGGAATTGTCCGGCGCGCCTTTCGCAGATTCGAAGGAGAAGCTTCATGTTGCCAAGCACTCGACTTACCTCGATCTTCCTGATGGCTGCCGTCGCAGCCGCTGCGGCCGCGGTTGCCGCGGCGGCAGCTGACGCCAAACCGGACGCGCGCACGGAGTCGATCACTCTGCGCGAAAGACCAATGGCGAGCACCACGCTCGAGGAGAAATCCACGGCCACGCATGTCGCCACCGGCGAAGACAACGTGGGGTTTGATTTTGCGGAGCTGGCGGCTCCGGCGACGACCTGCCCGCCGGCTGGCAATGCTACGTTCACTTGGACGGTGAGCGACGGTTGTGGCGACGGCGGTCTCTACGTGCGCTTCTTCGACGTCACCAACAACCTCCTTTGGCCCAACAGCCGACAGGTTTATGTCATCCGCAATGGCGGCAGCTCGGTCTTCCGGCTGAGCGTCAAACGCGGCGCCAAGATCTGCTACGGCGCCGACTCCGTCGACGGCAATTTATACTGGGGCGTCAGCGCGGAGGGCGACCAGAGCTGCCCCGATTGCTGCAACATCGTGCCCAATACGGGCAACATCTCCCGCGGCGTGCGGCTCGTCTGTGGGTAAGTGGTGATCCGGGAAGGAGATCGACACGCGGCCGAACGCCTGACGATGGCCCTGCTCGACCTGCCGCCGGGTTCGCGCGCTCCAGCCCGGCGGCACCCTGCCGAGCAGCGCCGGGTACTCGCCCCAGTCGGTCTGGTTTTGCGCTCCGGGCGCGGTCTCGACGCGGCGATAGGTTCGGACCTTCGGCCGCGGACAGCGCGCCCGCACGGCTGCGCGCCATTTGGCAACTCCTGTGGCGGTCCCGTGCCCTGCTGTCGCTCCAGGGGCGGGTCGTGGAAGGCTGGTACCTCAGTTGGGCCGCCGTCCGGCACTCTCCTTGGCGCGTTGACGAGAAGGGTATCTCGTTGGCGGCGGGCTTACACCGTTTCTCCGTTGAGATACAGGCAAACGTCCGCGGCGCGCGCGTACTGTACGTAGTCCAGGTAGACGAAGTTTATTTGGCGACCAAACCGATTGGGAATGGTGTAGCCCGCGATTTCGTTGCCCAGGTTCCGGTTGGCCGTCTTGGCCCGAATCCGGACGGGCTCGGCGACGGGCGGGGTGACCGTCCAGGAGAGCAGGAAGAGATCGCAGGGAGTTTTCCCGTCCTTGCAGATGCCGTTGTAGGCTTCGAATTTGCGGCGCTGGTCGTCTCTCACCGTTTCGTACGAGGCTCTGTTCGTGAATATGTCGTACACCCGGAGGTCGTCATACTGGCTGGGTGGATACTTGAGCTCCCAGTCCCGAAACACGTAGATCCCATTCGCCGGATTGTCCACGGGATAGAGCTCGTCGCAGACCACCAGAATCGTTCCATGGTCCTTCAGGTAGGCGTTGAGCGGAATATCCGCCAGGCGCTGCTTGGGATCCGGACGGGTGTAAAGCCACGTTCCGAGTTTGGCCTGGATCGCTTGCACCAGCTTCTTGTAGACCTCGTCCGTGAAATCCCGATAATGAGAGAACTTCAGGATGACCAGCTCGCGCCGGTCTTCCATGAAGCGCCGGACGTCCTCCAACACCTCGTCCAGAGGCGGCCCGAAGGCATCGCGGACCACCTCGTGGTGGATATAGAACGTATTGTCATACCACCTGGGGCGCAGGTCGAAATAACGGATGCCGATGGAGAGCTGTTCATAGAGATTCAGATCCTGCGTTCGCGCCGCCGGCGGCGGGACGGCGTTGGTCACCCGATACATCCCGGCGTCGTGGGACGCCGGCAAGGCGAGCTTCGGGAGTGTCCTGGCGCCGAGGGTGGCGAGACGGTCGCTCATCCACGCCGCCCGGTCGGTGACCAGCGACGTGGAGAAGTAGACCCTGCCGGTGGTCTCGGACAGGTGGACCTGCGCGGCGAGCTTTCCGACGCGGGCGACGTTCGGTCGCTCGCCGTCGTCGAAGGGCGTCGCTGGGGCCGCCCACTCGATCGCGCCCCCGTTGAGGCTTCCCACCCGGTGAAAGATCTGGCGGCCCAGGCTTTCGCTCCGGTGAACCTCGATCACGAAGCCGTCGTCCGAAAGCGCCACCGCCGGCTCCGCACCGGAGTCATAGCCCTCGTCAGGCTCCGGTCCCAACCACTCGATCGTCTCGCCCGCGATCCGGCCCACGCGGTAGAAGATGGAAAAGCCAAGTGGCTTGGACTCCCACACCGCCACGACGTCACCCCGGTTGTTCATCGCCACCCGGGGATTGAGCCCGCTGCCAAAGTAGGTTCCCTCTTTCTTGTAAAACTGGACTTTTTGGGCATCGTGGCGGCCCACGTGATAATAGAGCCCGAACTTGAGCGGGGCCTCCGAGCTGTGCACCTCGACAACCGCCTGCGAATCGTTGATCGCCACGGACGGCTTCACGCCGTCGTCATAGAACTCGCTCTTCATCCAATCCACAGTCGACCCCCCGACGGGACCGACCTTGGAATAGAGATCGCGGAGGTTCTGGGACTGGTGGACCTCGACGGCGATACCCGGGAAGGCGAGAGCGCACGACGAGTACACTCCCGAGTCCAACGGGAGGTCCTTTCCCCATTCAATCGTGGCGGCCTTCCGTTTTCCCAGCCGATAGTAGAGGGGACCTCTATCCGCAAAATACGTGTAGGTCAGCAGCACGTCCCTGGCGTTCATCGCAATCGTGGGGGTGTTGCCCCGGGCACCCGTTATTTCCAGCGCGAGCCCGAAATTCACGTCTTTCATCGCCAGAACCCTCCTTATCGTATGTACTACCTCTCTCTATCCTATCCCGAGGACGCCATCTCGCGGCAGGTCTTACAGGGCAACGGATCTCCTGGTCTCCGCAGACCGTGGGTCGTGGGTCCAAGGCGCTGGCCAGGCCGTTCGTGCGGTGCGGGCGTCGGGCGGGGCCTGGGGCCGCAACCGAGCCGTTGTCCACCGCCACCGCATCGGCGTTATCCTCCACGGGACGCAGCACCTGCTTGAGGGCGGACGATGAAACGCGACTCCCGTACCCGGGCGACCGCCGAGGCCAGCACCCCGTACACCGAGCCCGGGCCTTGGCGCGGCTTCATCGCCAGGCAGGTCACCGGGCTCGTCCTGGGGCCATTCACCGGCATGATCAGCGGCTTCCTCCTGCTGGCCGCCGGCATGTTCCTGATCATCGCTTGGCAGGTCGGGCCGCAGCACTTGGTCGACGCCTCGCGCCTCGGCAAGCTCACCGGCCATGCCAACGGCAGGATCGTCGAGAGCTGGGTGGCGGTCGACTGGGACCCCGCCGCCATGGGGACCAGCAGCCATTGGCGCGCCTTCGCGCGGGCCTCGCCGTGCGCCGTCATCGAGTACTCGGGCGACTGGGGGGCGCCGGCACGCCTGGCCTTCTGCGGGCCGCGCCTGCAGTTCAACGACATGTACACGCTGCAAGGCGTGCGCGAGCTCTCGCCGGGCGTGCCCTTCACCTTCGCCCGCGACGCCGACGGCTTCCTCGCGCCAGAGATCCGCGTGCGGCCGGCGGCGCGAGAATGGCTCGCTACGCACCAGCCGGAGTGGCCGCCACCGAGCGATCCGCCACCGACCGACGCGCTCACCGCGCTCCGGCTCGACCTCGACTGCCCGGTCGAGTACGCGATCGCCGGCTGGACGCAGCCCGGGCCGGTCGTGCCGCTCGCCGTCGATCCCCTACATCCGGATGATGCGCTGCCCGCCGGCTGGGTCGCGAAGCGGCTGGCCCAGGGACCGAACTGGTTCGCCTTTGCGGTCGTTGCCCTCGTCGGCCTTCTCGTATGGACCGAGGCGATGGCCTTCGTGTTCGGCGGCACGCCACGGTGGCGATTTGTCCTTATGACCGTCCTGCCGCTCGCCGCGCTACCCTACTGGGCCGAGTACCTCCCGCGCGCGCTGCAAAAGTTCGACGCCCGCTGGGCGTCGATCGGGGCAGACATGCTCGCCGACATGGATCCGCTGTCCGTCTTGACCGCCAGTGGGCCCGACGCGGCCGTCCTGGCGCACGGCGAGCGCCTCGTCTGGAAGGCAGGTTCCGGCGCCTACGCCGACACCTTCGGGCAGTTCCACTTCACCCAACCGATCCCGGCGCCGCGGTCGGCCGACGCGGCGCTCGCCGCGCTCGCCGCGAGCGTCACCGCGCAGGTTCAGGCCCTCAGCGAGGCCGACCGCATGGCGCTTCTCGGCCGCCTCGAGCGCGACAAGAAGCACCGGCTCTCCCACGCCGGCCTGCCGTTCCTACCCTTCGCTGCCGCGATCCTGCGCGACCCGCAGGCGAGCCCGGAGCTCTTCCGCGCGGCGCGGCGCTTCCTCTCCGAGTGGACCACGGCTCCGACCGATCCTCTCGACGAGCGAGACGCCGGATACAGGGAGCGGGTCCGCCTGTGGGCCGATCTGGCGACCGTGCCGGTGCCCGAGATCGCCAACATGACGGACCACTACGCCAAGCTCGCCGCCGAGCTGAAGTGAGCGATCGCCACGTAGCCGTCGGACGCCAGGTGCCGGATCTCGACGCGCTCGCGCGGCGCCGGCGGCCTTCCGGACGGTGGGTAGCGATATATTTTGTTGCCGCATTGAGGCCGTCCGCAAGCGGACTGCTCGGCGCCTTTGGCCAGTAGCCCGACCAGATATCGTAGGTGCGACGGCCAAGCAGCAGATCGAAGCTCTCGCCCGTGCAGTGCAGACGGGCTCTCGCGTTCAAGCCGGGCGACGAACGGGCGCAGGCCTGCATTGCCGCGTCCTCCGACGGAACGGCCAACGTACTGGATCTGGTGAACTGAGAGTTGCCTTAGGGCCCCGATCGGTTGGCAGACGGAGGTGGGCGCGTGCTGCAGCTTGGGACTCGTCTGACCTGCCTCGCCGCGGCGGTCGTCCTGGTGGGCTCCTGGGTAGCCCTGGGCCGCTATTGCGATGCCTACCGTTCCGAGACCCGGATGCAGCCTCCTCCCTACGCGACTCCTGCCGAGCAGGTCTGCTGGCACGTCTCGGGCGGGGCCATGGTCGCCGCCTTCTATCTGGGCTTGGCCGCTCTCGCCGTCGCGGCTCTGCTCGCTGCCGACCACGGATCCGACGGTCGGCTGCGAGCGATTTGCGCCCGGGTGCTGACTTTCGGCGGTGTCCTGGTGGCACTGGTAATGCTGACGCTGATCCTGGTGACTCTCTACTTCTACAACCACCTCGACCCAAACGACCCCGCTCGCTCCGCGCTGATCCGCGGGCGAAGGATTCCGACGACGATCACGATACGTTCTTGTTGCGTAGAAGGTCGTGGTATACAGTCGACGCATCATGCGCTCCCCCTCATTGGCTGGCCTGGCTGTGCTCGCGGCGCTGGCCGCGGTTCCCGTCTCGGGCTCCCAGTGGACACAGATCGGCCCACCGGGGAGTCCCAACGTCGTGACCTTCGCCGGCGATCCCCAACACCCCGCAATCGTCTTCGCCGGCCTGTTCGGGGGCGGGATTGCCCGCAGCGCTGATGCTGGGCTGACCTGGAAGGCGGCGAACCAGGGAGTCACCGAGCCCAACGTCACCTTCCTCGTCGTCCACCCGCAACGGGCCGATCTGGTGCTGGCCCGCAGCGACTCGGGGCGGCTGCTGCGCAGCCTCGACGGGGGCCTGAGCTGGCAGGAGCTCGAGGCGGCGGAGGCCATCGTCGCAGCCGTCGCGCCCGCTCCCACCGATCCCAACCTGATCTATGCGGCTTCCTCGATTGGAGTGCTGGTCAGCCGCGACCAGGGTGGGCACTGGGGACGCGTCGGTGGACGCGGGCTGCCACCGCACTACCAGGCGACCGCGCTGGCGGTCGATGCTCGCGATCCCCGCCTGCTCTACGCCGGCATCGCCCACTACACCGGCTTCGGGTTCTGGATCAGCGACGACGCCGGCGAGACCTGGCGGCGGGGCCTGCATGGGGTTCCGGATCAGCTGGTCGCCGATCCCCTGCGCTCGGGGACGGTCTACCTCTTCAAATACGGTAATGTGCAACGCAGCCGCGACCGTGGAGTGACCTGGGAGCCGTACTTCGGCGCCACCTATGCGCTGACCCTCGCCCTGGACCGGCGGCACCCGTGGATCGCGTTCATGCTGGCCCTGGGCGGCCCCACCTCGGCGCCGCGTTTGCTTTTCAAGACCACCGATGACGGCGGCCATTGGCTTCCTGTAGCGGTGCCCGATGTCGGCTACTACGGCACTGGGCTCGGGCTCACCGCCGGGGGTGTCCTGCTGGTGAGCCGCGGCGCCAACGTGCTGCGCAGCGCCGACGATGGGGCGAGTTGGGCGGAGGCGGGGAGCGGTCTCATCAATACTTCGATCGGTGCTGTGGCCGCCGGCGGCGAAGGCACCCTCTACGCGAGCAGTGGCAACCTCATCGCCCACACCCGCGACGGCGGCGCCAGCTGGTCATCGGCATCGCTGCCGTTCTACAACGGGGTCACCGCCCTCGCGGTCGATCCCCGGGATCCCTCGATCGTCTACGCGGCAACGACCCTGCCGCCGGGAGTGGCGCCGCCGATTCTCTGGAAAAGCACCGACGGTGGCGATTCCTGGTTCGCCTTGCCCTATCCTTCGGCGGCGAGCCAGCCCTTCTCCGGCATCCACGGCACCGATGTGGCGGTCGATCCTTTCGACTCCCAGGTGGTCTACCTTGCGACCCACTACGATCTGGTGGAAAACACAGGCGGGGAAGGGCTTTATCGCTCGGCCGATGGCGGCCAGAGCTGGGTGAAGAGCCCGCTGTCCGCCGGCGATGTCCTCAGTGTCGTGCTCGTACCCTCACGGCCGGGGACGGTCTGGGTGGTTGGCCAGAACGGGGTCTACGTGAGCGGCGATGACGGGCAGAGCTGGACGACAGTGCTGCTGTCATCGCAATTCAACTACGTCTTCACGGCCGTCGCACCGGCACCCTCCAACCCAGACGTCGTGTGGGTGCTCGCGAACAACAACACCTACCGGAGCGTAGACGGCGGGGCAACCTGGCAGCGGACCCGCGGCCTGGTCCCGTCCACTTATTTTCCCTTTTACAGCTTCGGCCATAGGCTCGCAGTCGACCCTTTCGATGCCGGTCGAATCTACGTCGCCTGGGACGGCGGTGTGTCCCGTCTCTCGTGGGGTGGCCCCTGGCAGGACCTGGACGGAGGTCTGGTCAACCGGAGCGCGAGCTGCATCCTCTTCGACCCCGCCGACCCGCGGCGGCTGCTGGCGGGAAGCGGTGGGGCGGGAGTGTTCGAGATCTCTCTAGCCCCTGATGCAATCCAGCCTTGAAGCGCAGCATCGGCCGAGGCTCGCAGGGACCTCGCGAACGAGGTTGAGGCGCGCCGTTCGACGGCGGTCGTTGGCGGCCACGGATGAAGCACAGGGTGCCCCCTGTCCGCACGCGATACGCCCTGCCGCCGGACCGGCCCTTCCAGGAGACGGCTGTGTCCCCGGGGCTGCATGTTTCGCGGCTCATCTCTGCCACGGCCTGCCGAGGCCACGAGGGGCGCCGGCGCAAAAGGGGGTGTGGTGCAGGCCTTGCAGCAGGAGGCCATTGGCACCTGCTCTCATCGGGACGATGTGCTCAGGTTTCATGACGTACGAGGTCCACGCCTGGAACGGCGTGGAGACGGAAAAAGGAGTTGAACCATGACAATCCTGCGACGAGCCCTTCCGGGTTTTCATAGGAGAGTGCCCATCGTGGCCTTCGCCGCCCTGGCCACCCTCGGCATGCTCTTCGCCGGCCAACCGGTCCTGGCGATGAGTCACGGCGGCGGCGGGCACTCTGGCGGCGGTGGTGGGGGGCGGGGCGGCAGCGCATGGCACGGCGGCGGAGGGGGACACTTTGGCGGCGGCGGCGGCCGCGCCTTCAGCGGCGGCCGTAGCTTCGGCGGCGGTGGTCGTGCCTTCAACGGCGGTGGCCGTGCCTTCAACGGCGGTGGCCGCGGCTGGGGTGGCCGGGGCTTGGGTGGCCGATATTATGGCGGCGGCATCGGCTTCGGCCTTGGCTTGGGCCTGGGCTACGACGGGGCCTATCCGTGGGGCTGGGGACCGGACTACTACGGCTATTACCCTGGATACGGGTACTACTACCCTGGCTATGGCTACGACGGCGGTTACTATGGCTATGCCCCCGGCTACGGCGGTTATGACGGCTACGCTCCCGGCTACGACGGCTACGCTCCCGGTTATGGCGGCTATGCCCCTGGGTACGGTGGCTACTACGGCGGCTACTACGAGAGGGGCTACCGCTCCGGCCAAGGCGCCCTCGCCCCTCGCCGCGACGAGAGGGGCAGGCAGCAGATGCAACGGCAGCGGCCCCATGACCAGGGCCAGCAGAGAGGCAGCGGCCGGGACGAGAGCTGGCACGACCGCGTGAACCGCGATCGTGGCGGCAACAGCCCTCAGGGCAACGTCCAGCCCGCGCCGGAGCCGCGCCGCCGCTAGGAGCCTTCAGCACGTCGCTGGGGCGGCGAGGGGCCGCCACCCTCGCGCGGCGGGGCAGGCAGGGCGCCGGGCGGGCTGCGCCCGCTACGGAGCGGGTTGCGGCGCCGGGCTCAGGGCGAGGACCCGCACGCCCGTCGTCGCGGCGCCACCTCCGCGCTGCGCACGGGGACGAGGTCGGATGGCAGCCGCGGGGGCAGGCGGCAGGGCTCGAGCAGCGGTGCCATGCCGACTCGCCCGGCCGGTGAACCGCGCGCGCTGCCGTCCATGGTGGTGTCCTCCAGCTCACGGTGCTCCGGAATGAAGCCGACGGAGGAGGTCGAGGCGAAGACCGGTCGGCTCCTCGCGGCTCGGCGCAGCGCCGGCGGCGACCTGCGCGGCGTAGACCCAGCGCGGGTCCGACGGCGCGATGGCGGCCGACGAAGCCGAGGTCCCCGCCGCCGGGCAGCCCGGCCCAGGCGCAGCCGGGCGCCGTCACGATCAATGGCCGTTGAGCTCGATGAAGCCGATGACCCGACGGCTGAACTCGGCGGGGATCTCGAGATACATGAGGTGCCCCACGCCCTCGATCACCATGCGGCGGGCGCCGGGGATGCCGGCCTCGATCGCTCCCGCTTGGGCGTGAACGTCGGGGATGTCGGCGTCGCCGGTGAGTAGCAGCGTGGGCACGTGGATCTCGTGCAGCCTGGGCAAGGCCGGTTGGTCCCGCAACGGACGGTCGGGATGCGTCAGGTCCTGCGGGTTCGCCGAAAGTATGTCGGACAACCGCTTGCGGGCGGCCTCGTGATCCGGCCCGATCAGGTACCGGTCCCTGGACCACTCCGCAATGGCACCCTTGATGTCGCCCTTGGCCTGGAGCTCGATCGCGTGCTTGCCGCGCTCGAGGAAGTGCTGCGAGTACGGCATGCCGCTGACCACGGCGCCCACCAGCACCAACTGCTGGACGATCTCGGGATGCGCCAGCGTGAAGTTGATCGATACCTCGCCGCCATGCGAGCTGCCCACCAGCACGGCGCGTGACACCGCGAGCTGATGCAAGAGCGCCGCGAGGTCGTCCGTCTCGTAGTACCAGCTGGTTGCCGGCGGCGAGCGCCCGAAGCCGCGGCGGTCGTAACGAATGGTGTGGAAGTGCCGGCAGAGCTCGGGCCAGACGTCGTCCCAAACGCCGGAGTTGGCGCCACCGTCGTGCAGCAGCACCACGGTCGGCGCCGCCTTGCCGCATTCCTCGTAGTAGAGCTTCGCATTGCCAACCTGAACGAAGCCGCCCGGCGCCGCGCGGACCGCAGCCACCGCCCCGGTCTGCCCGCGGGCTTCTCTCCACGGACATGGATCCGCCAGCAGCAACGCCGCAACCAGCACACCGCGGGAGACGACCGCGCCAAGCTCTCTCATCGGCGACCTCCGAACCGCCCCTGCGCTCGGGCGGTCCCGAGAGTCTACATCCGCGCGGACGCTGTCGGGCTCAGGGAGCGGCGACCCGAATCGAAGGGGAACCTCGCCGAGGGGGTCAGTTCGCCGCGGGATCGCGGTCGCCCTCTCCTGGCTCCCGGATCTGGATCTCCGGCTGCTCGTGGACGCGGTCGTCTGCCGCAGCATGCTACTCTTTGCGCATAAATCTAAAGCCTCTCGCCGCTCTCGTCCGAACCGCGGAAAGGGATAACGCCATGCCAGCCACCAAGCGCAAGAGCAAGCAGGCACCAGCCGCTACCGCGCCCGCCCCGAAAGGGATGGCGAAGATCGAGAACCTCGTCATCGTCATGATGGAAAACCGCTCGTTCGATCACTTCCTCGGCAGCCTCTCCCTCGCGGAGGGGAGGCAGGACGTGGATGGCCTCACGAACCCGCTCCCGAGCCTTGCGGATTCCACCGGCAAGCAGTACACGGCCTGGGACATCGGGACCGGGTTCGCCTTCCCTGACCCGCCCCACGAGTTCGAACACGCCCACGCGGACTGGAACGCAGGCAAGAACGACGGCTTCGTCAAGCAGTACGAAGCGGCCCATGCGGCCGCCCAAAATCCGGGCATCGACCTGCGCGTTCCCATGGGCTACTACACCAGGGCGACCCTGCCCACCATCTACGCGCTCGCCGACCAGTTCACGCTCTGCGATCAATGGCACTCCTCCGTCCTCAGCTCCACCTGGCCGAATCGCAAGTACCTGCATTCGGGCTGCCGCGACGCCGACAGGGACACCCAGACCCTCCCGCCTTTCCCTGGATTCAAGACGCGGCCGATCTGGGACTTCCTCGAGGACGAGAAGGATCCCGACACCAAGCAGCGGTTGACCTGGAAGTGCTACTTCACCGACCTGCCGTTTTTGGCCTTTTGGTACACCTTCGCAGCGCGCCACGCCCTCAGCAACTTCCACCCGATTCTGCAGTTTGCCGAGGACTGCTTCGCCGATACCCTGCCCACCTTCAGCATCGTGGACCCGGCGTTCTCGGTCGCCGACGACCATCCGGCGCACGATCCGCGACTCGGCGAGAAGTGGCTGGGGCTGGTGATCGACGCCCTGACGGTGAGCGAAGCGTGGCGCCACACCGCCCTGCTCCTGCTCTACGACGAGAACGGCGGCTTCTTTGACCACGTCAACCCGCCGCCGGCGGCCGTCGCGCGGCCGGACGTCGCTCCGGAGGACAACCGGCTAGGCTTTCGGGTGCCAGCCTTCGTGGTGAGCCCCTATCCGGTCAAGGGCAGGGCGGTGAAGACCGTCTTCGACCACACCTCGCTGCTCAGGACGATTGCCAGCCGTTGGCAGATCGATTTTCCTCCGGAGTTCGGCGCCCGCTGGCGGACCATGCCCGACATCTGGACCGATTGCTTCAACTTCGAGGCGCCGCCGCTGGGGCCCGGAATCTACACCGGCCAGCCGCTCAAGGACCTCAACTTCTCGAGCGGGGTGCAGGACCGCCTGCAGGCCCCGCCGCACGGCTTCGGCGAGCTGCTGGAGCGCATCTTCATCCTTCCGGAGCTCAAGCTCTTGGACCGCCGGGCGCAGGTGTACGAGAACCTCGACGCGTTCGAGAGTCGAGTGATCAACTTGAAGCGAACGATCCGCTCATGAAGCCTACGCGTAATCGAACAGCGCCATGAAGCCGAAATCCATGTGCAGCTGCTGGTGGCAGTGGAAGAGCGTGCGGCCCGGATTGTCCGCAACGAAGTCGAAGGAGAGCTCCTGGAAGCCACCCAACATCACGACATCCTTCATCACGCCGGCGGTCGTTTTGCCGCCGATGCCGGTCAGCTCGAAGCTGTGCCGATGCAGATGCAGCGGGTGGATGTCGTCGCTGGCGTTGCGGATTTTCACTCGGTAGCGGCGTCCCTGGTGGACCGTGTACCTCGGTTTCAAGGTGTCCATCGAGAAGGGTTCGCCGTTGAGCGTCCAGACATTGAAACCGTGCGCGGCGCCGTTGTGCTTGACGATCGTGATCTCGATCGCCTCGTGGGGCGTAGCCGTCGATGGACCGGCCTTGGCAAAGCGTGTGTAGGCCCAATGGAACGGCTTCGGCTTCACCCACTGCGGCTTGCCACCGCGGCCGGCGTACTCGACGACGGTTCCCATGCCGTGACGGCGGTCGTCGTCGGCGAGATCGCCCATGACCCAGACGCCCGGATGATTCATGTCGACGATCGCCGAGATGCGCTCGGCCGTGCCCAGCCACAACACCGGCACCTCCGCCGGTGTCGGCACCGGGTTGCCGTCGAGCGCCACCACGCGGAAGACATGCCCGGGCAGCGCGAGGCTGCGGATCTCCGTGGCGCTCGCGTTGAGCACGTGGAACAGCACCCGCTCCCCCTGCTTCACCTGGATCGGCTTGCCATGCCCGAGCATCGTGCCATTGATGCTGAAGAGCTCGTAGCCGACCTCGAATCCCTTGGGCATACCCTTGGCATCCGCGTCGGCGGCTTTCCCGATCCGCTGCAGCTCCGCGAGCGGGCTGCCGGCAAGGAAATCCATCGCCATGTCGCCGCCGCGGCTGAAGGCCGGCGCGAACTCCTTCATCACCAGGAAGACCTCGCGATCGTAGGCGCCGGGGTGGCTCGCGGGCTCGATGTAGACCGGACCGGCCTGGCCGGTGTAGGTGCCGCGGTTGAGGTCGCTCCCGGCGGCCACGTGCGTGTGATAGAAGCGGAAGCCGGATGGCTTCGGCACAAAGGCGATCCGCCGCATGCCGTGCGCAGGAACGGCAGGCGAGCCTTCCTCCGCTGCGCCGTCGACTTCGGTCGGAATCATCTGGCCGTGCCAATGGACCAACTCCGGCGTGTCCGTGTCATTGTGGATGTCGACCACCACCCGCCGGCCTTCCTTCAAGCGGACGAGCGGTCCCGGGAACTGGCCGTTGTAGAGCGTCGTGGACACGATATGGCCCGGCGCGAGCTCGACCAGCCCGGTACCGATGCGCAACGTGTAGTCGGCCTTCTCATCGGCGGCTTCGTCGACAGCTCGCGCAAAGCGTGGTACGGCGCCGAGTACCGGTACCAGCCCGGCAAGCTTGAGCAGCGAACGGCGATCGATCGTCATGGCTGATTCCTCACGCGGGTGTGGCGCTGAGGAGCGTTGCCAGCCGCGACGATCGCCGCTGCCATCGCGACCTTGTGATCCTTGCCCCAGGGCGGCCCGATGGACCTCCTCAGCTTTAGGAAGTGGGCATCGAGATTCTCGATGCGCAGCGCCTCGCTCGCCGCTGCAAACACCTTCTTTGGGTCGAACCAGTGGACGGCCCAACCGCGCGCCGCGGCCGCGGCGGCCAGCGCCTCGCGGTACATCACCCAGTCGGCGACGTTCTGCGCCCGGTAGTCCTTGATCCGCTCGGCAATGGTGGGTGGCAGCCCTGGGCACTGGCGAAGCGCGACGCCGAGGATGCGCCCGGGCACCGTTCTCGCGACGGCGTCCAGGCCGAGCTTCGCGTGCCGTTCCGCCGAAACCCGCACACGCTCCACCAGCGCCACTGCCTCGTGGAGCGGAAGCGCCTGCCCTTCGCTGTGGTGCGGAATCTTCGGCAGGTCCTCGTCCACCAGTTCGACGCGGCGACGGTCGAGGAGCGTCCCGTCGCCCGCGACCGTCACCAGCACCGCCCAACCGCCGTGATCCGATACCCCGATGATCCCGTCGTCCCTCGACACGATGTTTCCTCCAGGCCGAGTGCTTTGCGTACCGTTTGAGGCCAAGGTTATCAGGGGAGCCCGCCCGACGAGAGGGAGCTTGCCACTTGAAGCCGAGGGGGCTATCAGAGAGGGAGCTTGCCCGCCGCCTCGGGCTCGATCGTCGCCGCGTGCTCGGGCGTGCCTACACCAGTCCCGACACTTTCTCGAGGTCGATGTTCCCCCCCGAGACGAGCGCGACGACCCGCTCTCCCGGGGAGACCCGGACCTTGCCGGCGAGGAGCGCCCCGGTGGCCGCGGCGCCGGAGGCCTCGACGTAGAGCTTGGCCCGCGTGAGGAGGAGGCGCATCCCCTCCTTGATCTCGTGCTCGGTGACGGTGACGACGTCGTCCACGGCCTCGCGGGCGATGGCGAGGGGGAGGGCGCCGACGAAGGGGGGCGTCATGCCGTCGGCCAGGGTCGCCGGCCGGGTCACCGGAACCGGTTTGCCGGCGGCGAGCGCCGGGCCGAGACCGGGGCCGGCCTCCAGCTCGACAGCGACCACGCGGACCCGGGGTTGGCTCCCCTTGATGGCGGAGGTCACGCCGCCCAACAGGCCGCCCCCTCCCACCGGCACGATCACCAGGTCGACGTCGGGCAGGTCCTCGAGGATCTCCAGGCCGGTCGTCCCGGAGCCGGCGAGCAGTACCGGGTCGTCGAAGGGGTGGACAAAGGTCAGCCCGCGCGCCTCCCTGACCTCGTTCAGCTTGTCGAACAGGGTCGGCCGGTCGGGATGGAGGACGATCTCGGCGCCGTAGCCGCGCACCGCGTCGATCTTCGACTGCGGCGCGTCGGCCGGCATGACCACGACGGCCGAGCACCCCGCGACGCGCGCCGCCCAGGCAACGGCGGCGGCGTGGTTTCCGGCCGAGACGGTGACCAGGCCGCGCGCGCGTTCGTCGCCGGAGAGCGACAGGACCCGGTTCAGGGCGCCCCGCGCCTTGAACGAGCCGGTCTTCTGGAAGCTCTCACACTTGAGGTAGAGCCGCACTCCGACCCGCTCCCCGAGCTGGAGGCTGGAAAACAAAGGGGTGTGATGGATGGAGCCAGCAATGCGACGCGCGGCGGCCCGAAGGTCGGTCAGGGGGATCATGCCGTGGATTTTAGAGGAGCTCGAGCCAAGGGAATGCGGCCGGTGTCGCGAAGGTCGGCGCCCGCCAGTTCCGACCGGTCGCTGCGGCTGCCTTGCAGCTCCGTAGCGCGCTGATCCAGCTCGGAAGCCGCTGCCAGCCGAACTGGTCGAGTGGATACGACCGCTGCCGGCCTTGGCCGGGGCGCGCCGTCAGGAAAGCGGCGAGCCAGCAGCAGCCGGTGAGGTTGCAAGCGCTGGTATGCTGATATACCATTGCCGGGAACGGCGGTCCAGCCGCCTCGCGGCCTGCCCGGACCTGCAATCGGCAGGCTCCGGGACGGATCGGAGCTCGAGGGCCAATCCATGATGCCGACGCCTTTTCGGTTCACTGGCACGACGGCTCGCTTGGCGGCGGCGCTCGGAGTCGCCGCGCTGCTCGCCGGCCAGGGCGCGGCGTCCGCGCAGAACCTCGTGGTCAATCCTGATTTCGACACCAGCCTGAACGGCTGGGTGGTCACCGACATGGTGTCCTGGGACGGCACCCTGGACGCCGGCGGCTCCCCCGGATCGGGCTCGGCCAAGGGGGTCTTCGATGCGCCGGCGGCCACCCAGCTCTACCCCGTCATCTCCCAGTGCCTCCCGCTCGATATCGGGACCACCTACCACTTCGGCGGCGACATCTTCATTCACCCGGGCAATACGGCGCCAGGCAGCGCCTTCTACTCGGTGATCCCCTTCCCGACCGCCGACTGCTCGGGACCGCCGCCCCCGGGAGGGCCATTCGGCACGACGCCGCCGGTGACCGCCGCGGGCTCCTGGAACCATTCCGTCGCGGCCTTCTCCAACACCTTTGCGTCGTCGGCGGTGCTGGCGGCCTACCTGGCGCCGCAGAGCGGAGGCATCTTCACGGCAAGCTTCGACGACGTGGTCCTGGCGCCGGGGGCCCTGACCTGTACCCCCGACCCGCACACCCTCTGCTTGCTGGGATCGCGCTTCAGCGTCGCCGCCACCTTCGACACCGGCGGCAACCCGAGCAGCGCCCAGGCGGTGCCGATCGGCAGGAGCGGTTATTTCTGGTTCTTCGATGCGGGCAACGTCTAGGTGCTGGTCAAGATGGTCGACGGTTGCAGCCTGAACGGTGCCTTCTGGTTCTTCGCCGCGGGGCTCACCAACGTCCACGTGACGATCACCGTCGCCGACACCCAGACCGGCGCCATCCAGATCTACACCAACGCGCAAAGCACGCCCTTCCAGCCGATCCAGGACACCTCGGCCTTCGCCTGCCCATGAGAGCGGCGGCGGGCTCCTCGCCGCCACGCCCCTCTGTCCCGATCGCGACCCCTGATCGACCGTCAAGGAGGACAAGAGCCGATGGGTGGACAGTAGGTGTTGAAACCGTCACAAGTGATGTAGCGCAGGTGCTCCGTACACGAGACGTTGCCGGAACAGCTGATCTCGACGTAGCCGCCGCCGCAGACACACTCCTTGGTGATCGTGCAGCTGCTCAGCAAGGCAGGCCCGGGAACCTTGGCCGGCATGACCTCCGAGGCAGCGGTGGTTGGCTGTAGCGATGTAGCGGCGGCAGCGGGTGCCGCGGCACCGGAAGGTCGACTGGCGCCGGGTTCCACGGCCCAGGTGGCAGCGCCAACCAGCGTCAAGGCGGCAGCGGCGAGAAGGAGTTGCATTCTTTTGTTCATGATCTTCTCCTCATTTTGTTTAATGATATAGTATGAAATTGTCGCAATCAAGTCGCCAGGATCAGGGGTAGGCGGGATGGCACGGCAGTGCTCCATTCTTGTGTTGCTGGTCCCGATGGAGCACTCTCCGCGAGCTCCCTGGACGCCGGGCGGGATGGCGTCGTATACGGTTGGCAAGCTTACCAAGGAGGACCCATGCGTCCCGCCGCCCTGAGGTTCCCTCGTTTCGCTCCCGCTGCCGTGGGTGCGCTGGCATTGACGCTCGCCGCCGGCCCCCGGCCGGCCGCGGGCGGCGTCAACTTCTGGACGCCGATCGGACCCGACGGCGGGTCGATCAACGCCCTGGCCGCCTCCCCGGCGCAGGCGGGGCTGCTCTACGCGGGCAGCAGCGACGGCTCCGGCCTGTACCGCAGCGAGGACGGCGGCGCCTCCTGGGTGCGGGTGAGCCGCGGCCTCGACGTCTTCGTCACGGCGGTGCTTGCCGATCCGCAGGCCCCGGCCACCGTCTATGTGCTCGCCGACTTACACCTCTGGAAAAGCCTCGATGCCGGAGCGACCTGGACGGAGGCCCCGCCGCCGGAGCGCCAGGTCGGCATCGAGTCGCTGGCGATCGATCCGCGGACGCCGGCAATCCTCTATGCCGGCACCACATCCGGGGTTTGGAAGAGCGCCGACGGCGGCGCCACCTGGACGAAGCTCCCTGCCGGCGACGGATACGTCACCGCGATCGCCGTCGATCCCTCGACCCCGTCCACGGTCTACGCCGTCGCCCTGTCCCGCGGCAGCCTGCTGCGGAGCGCCGACTCCGGCGCGACCTGGGCGGAGAGAGGCGCCGGGCTACCGCTTGCAAGGGCTGACGGCTTCACGCCGGTGCAGCTCGCCGTCGATCCCGCGGCGGTGCCGGGCACGGTGTACGTCTCATTTCAGGCCTTCGGCGTGGGGCTCAACTTCCGCAGCGCCGATGCCGGCGGCAGCTGGACACAGGCCGCCCCCGACGGCTACCCGCTGGCGGTGGGACAGGGCGTGATCTATGCCGGCACGGTGAAGAGCACCGATGGCGGCGCCACCTGGACCGCGGCCGCGGCGGCGCCGGGCAAGCCGCTGGTGCTCGCTGCCGCGCCGGGTTCGGCCACCACGCTCTACGCCGGCACCTTGCAGCGCGGCGTCTTGAAGAGTGGCGACGCCGCCGTGACCTGGCAGGCGGCGAGCAGCGGCCTCACCGCCACCTCCGTGGTCGCGCTGGCGATCGACCCCCTGGACCACGAGGTCCTCTATGCGTCCGTGGCCCGCGCCGCGCAGGGTCCCGGCGTGCTCAAGAGCAGCAACGGCGGCGAGCAGTGGCAGCTCGTCGGTTCGCCCTTCGGGGCCGACTCCCCGGAACAGCTCGTCATCGACCCGGAGACGCCGGCCACCCTCTACGCCGTCTGGCGGCGGGGAGTCGCCAAGAGCACCGACGGCGGCAACAACTGGGAGGTCCTGGGGGGGAGCCGCAGCTTCGGAGCGAACCAGCTGGCGATCGACCCCGTCCATCCCTCCACCCTCTACGCCGTCGGCATCAACGGCGATTGCTCGGCCCTCAAGAGCACCGACGGCGGCAACAGCTGGAGCTGCTTCGGCATCGCCGGCGCGTACTTCGAAACGATCTACGTCGCCCCGGGTACGCCCTCCACGCTGTATGCCTTCGGCTTCTTCGAGGACCCTCACGATACGCTGCTCTTCGGCCTCTTCAAGAGCGCCGACGCCGGCCTGACCTGGAAGCGCGTCGACGCCGGGCTGCACACCAACGGCGGCCGCAACGCCTTTTTCTTCACCCTGGCGATCGATCCGACCGACGCCAACCGGGTCTTCGTGAGTGTGCTCAAAGGGGTCTTCCGCACCACCGACGGCGGCAAGAGCTGGGTCGAGGCCGACCGCAAGCTGCCGCTCAACGGCTTCGGCGGCGTGAACGCGAGGATCCTGGCCATCGATCCGCACGCCCCGGCGAACCTCTATGCCACCGGCGACTTCGGCGTCTACCGCAGCGCCAACGGCGGCCAGACCTGGCAGCCGATCGTCGCCGGCCTGCCTCCCTATGCGTTTTTCTCGACGGGCCCTTCCACCGGCGTGCTGGTCGTCGATCCGCAGCAGCCCAGGAAGCTCTACGCCGGCACGATCGCGGCCAGCATCTACACCTATACCGTGCACTAGCCTCGGCAGCCGGCCGGTCGCCGCTCTCGGCTTCCGCCTCGTCCCTTCCGAGCTGCCCTGCTGGCCGGGGAAGCCGCGCCGGTGTAGACTTCGCCGCAACTACTTCGCGAGGAAGACAATGAAAAGAGAACGCCGTAAATTGACGCTCAGCCGCGAGACCCTGATCAACCTCGAAGCGGGCCAGCTCGGCGCCGCCACGGGAGCGGGAACCTACACCGCGTCCAACCCGTGCTGCCCACCGACGAAGACGCCGGGCTGTGAGCCGACGTTCAACTGCCCCACGGCGCTTTGCACCAAGATCAACTGTCCCTAAAGGCTGCGGGCCGCGGGCCACGGCCGGGCGCGGCCCGCCCGGCCGCCGGAGGCCCAGCCGCTGCTCAAAGGCGGTCCTGGGCCCTGCGGCAACGGTCGAGCAGGCGGGTCTCTCCAAGGCGCTCTGCCCAGGCGCCGAACGCGGCGGTGGGACCGCGCCACGACAGCTCGTCCACGTCACGGAACAGCTGCGCGTCGGTCCGCAGAGTTGCCAGGTCCTTGAAGAGCAGGGCCAGGCCGCGGCTCTCTCCCAGCACGGCAGGCGGGAAGTCCTGAAGGATCCCATGCCGGTTCAACAACCGGGCGGCCGTGACCGGACCGATCCCCGGGATGCCAGGGTAGCCGTCGGCGGCGTCGCCGACGAGAGCCAGGAAATCGGGAATCAAGTCCGGCCCCACCCCGAACTTCTCGCGCACTCCCTGCGCGTTGCGGATCTTGTTGCCCCGGCGATCGACCTGGACCACGCGGTCGTCGCGGACGCACTGGGCGAGGTCCTTGTCGGGCGTCCAGATGCAGACCTTCTGCACGCTCTCGGCGGCGGCGGAGATGTGCGCGGCGGAGGCCAGCGCGTCGTCCGCTTCCAGCTCGGTCATGGGCCAGACCGCCACGCCCATGGCGCCGAGCGCTTCTTCCAGCGGGTGGAACTGCGCGAGGAGCGCGCGCTCGATGCCGAGCCCTGTCTTGTAACCGGGCCATAGGCGGTTGCGGAACGACTCGATGACGTGGTCGGTCGCCACCCCGACATGAGTCGCTCCCGTCTCGATCATCTGCAACACCGTTTGCAGGACGCCGACGACGGCGCCGAAGGGCGGGTCCGCGCCCTTGTTGAACCGGCGCAGTCCGTAGAAGTGGCGGAACAGCTCGTAGGTGCCGTCGACGAGATGAACGATCATGGCCCGGCCGCGGCTCACTCGGCGCGCAGGGCGTGGATGGGATCGATCGCCGTGGTGCGGCGGGCGGGGACCAAGGCGGCGGCGAACGCGGCGCTGGCGAGCACCAGGAGAGCCACCAGGAAGATGCGCGGCTCGTAGGGCGCGACGCCGAAGAGGCGGCTGGCGAGCGCCCGGCCGGCGGCGAGCGCGGCGGGGATGCCGATCAGGAGGCCGAGCGCGATCGGCGCCAGCGCGCCGCGCAGGACCATCAGCACGACGTTCCAGGGCGCGGCGCCGAGGGCGACGCGGATGCCGATCTCGGCGGTGCGGCGGACGACGGTGTAGGCGGCGACGCCGTAGAGCCCGACCGACGCGAGGACGAGCGCCAGCAGGCCGTAGAGCTCGGTCAGGCGGGCGATGAGCCGGTCGGCGTTGAACGCCTGGCGCACCCGCTCGCCGAAGCTCACCGCGCCGAGCAGGCTGGCGTCCGGATCGACTTCGGCGAGGGCGCGGCGCACCGCGGCTTGCACGTCGAACGGACCGGCCAGGCGCAGCTGGATGCTGCGCACCAGGTTGGAGCGCGTCTGCATGTTGATCATCGCCGGCTCGGCGTAGACCTGGTCCTGGAGCAGCGGGATGAATTCCGTGGCCCAAGCCGGGACCCGCGCGTTGGTGTACTTGGCGTCTTCCACGATGCCGACGATCTCGTAGTCCGTGGCGTGGCGGGGGTCGCTGCCCAGGCCCAGGTGCCGGCCGAGCGGGTCCCGGTTGGGGAAGTACTTGCGGGCGAAAGTCTCGTTGATCACCGCGACGTGGTGGGAGGCCGGCGTGTCGCGCTCGTCGATCGCCCGGCCGCGCAGCAGGCGGGTGCCGACGGTCTCGAAGTAGTGCGGGCTGACGCGGTCGATCGACGGCGCCCGCTCGTCTTCACGCGCCGGGATGCGGCCGGGGACGCCCTCGATGCAGATGGGGTCGCTCCAGTTGATGCCTTCGAACGGGCTGTACAGCGCCAGGCTGGCGCTCGCCACGCCCGGGATCCGGGTCAGGCGCCGGGCGAGCGCCTGGTAGAGCGTCCGCAGCCGCTCCGGCGTGGCGCCGCCCAGGGCGAGGTCCACGTCGAGCATCAGCCGGTTTTGCGTCTGGAAGCCGAAGCGCTGGTTCTCGAGCCGGCCGAGGCTTTCGGTCAGCAGGCCCGCGCCGACCAGCAGCACCAGCGACAGCGCGGCCTGCACGGCCAGCAGCGACCGCTGCGGCAGGGCGGAGCGGTCCCGCGTCGAGCGCCCGGCGCCGCGCAACGGCTCGGCCGGATGGACGCGCGAGGCCAGCCACGCGGGGGTGGCGCTGAACACCACGCCCGTCACCAACGCGAGGAGGAGGCCGAAAGCCAGCGCCGGCAGCGAGGGGTTGGGGTCGATGGGGACGTAGCCGGCGCCGCGAAAAGCCAGCGCCAGCATGAGGCGCGTGGCGGCGAGCGCGACCGCCAGCCCCGCCGCGCCGCCGAGCAGCGCCAGCAGCACTCCTTCGGTCAGGGTCTGGCGGATGAGCCGGCCGCGCCCGGCCCCCAGCGCGACGCGCACGGCGGTCTGCTGGCGGGCGGCGGTGGCGCGCGCCAGCAGCAGGTTGGCCACGTTGGCGCAGGCGATGAGCAGCAGCAGGCCCGAGACGGCCATCAGCACGCCGAGCCCGGCACCGTAGGTGTCCCGCAGGAGTCCGACGCCGCCGGCCGCCGGCTGCAGCTCGACGACCATGCGGGCGATCTCGGTCCGCTCGCGGGCGGTGGGCGCGGCGTGGGCGAAGAGCCACTGCCGGACCTGCGTCGCGACGTGCGCCGCGGCCGCCGCCGGCCGCATGCCAGGGCGCAGGCGGCCGACCGCGTAGAGCCAGAACTCCTCGGGATGGCGGCGCAGCGAGGTCTCGCCGTGCAGCTGCAGCTCGGCGGCGGTGGCCAGCCACAGGTCCGGCGGATCGGTGCGGAGCGTGTCGCCGAAGAACCCCGGCGGGGCGACGCCCACCACGGTAACCGGCAGGCCCTCGAGCGCGAAGCTACCGCCCACCACCGCCGGATCGCGGGCGTAGCGCTCGGCCCAGCAGCGGTAGCTCATCACGGCCGCCGGCGGCGCTCCGGCCAGGTCGTCGGCGGCGGCGAGCAGGCGCCCGGCGGCCGGGCGCACGCCGAACATGGCGAAGTAGTTGCCGGAGACGAACTCGCCGCGCGCCGGCTCGGGAGCGGCGGCGGCGCCGCTGCGCCGGAAGGAATAGAGGTTCTCCTGGCTCTCGAACGCGGCGAGCGCGGAGAATTCCGGCGTGTGGTCGCGCAGCTGCTCGTAGACCGTGGAGGAGACCAGGGTGAAGTTGTCCTGGATGCCGGTCGTCACGCAGCAGTTGCGGTTGTCGCCCAGGGTGTAGAGCTCGCTCGGCCGGGAGACCGGCAGCGCGCTCAGCAGGACGCGGTTGATGAGGGTGAAGATCGCCGTGTTCGCGCCCAGGCCGAGGGCCAGGGTGCCAATGGCCGCGACGGTGAATCCCGGGCTGCGGCGCAGCTGCCGCAGGGCGAGGCGGAGGTCCTGCCGCAACCGGTCGAGCCAGGTCCAGCCCCAGCTCTCGCGGACCCGCTCCTTGACCAGCACCGGGCTGCCCAGGGAGCGAAGAGCCGCCTGGCGGGCTTCCTCCGGGCTGGCTCCTGCCGCCTCCCGCTCCTCGGCCTCGAGGTCGAGATGGGCGCGCAGCTCGCGCTCGAGGTCCTGTTCCCGGTGTCGCCGCCGGGCGAGCCAACCGCGCCAGCGGCCGAAGGCTTCGCGGACGCTCATGACGCGGTCCCCATGACGCGGGCGATGGCGGCGGCGAGCTGCCGCCACTTCGACTCCTCCGCCACCAGCTGCCGGCGGCCGGCAGCCGTCAGCCGGTAGTACTTGAACTGGCGGTTGCGGTCCTTGGCCGTTTCCCAGCTGGCGGTGATCCATCCCTTGCGTTCGAGGCGGTGGAGCGCCGGGTAGAGCGAGCCGTGCTCGACCTGCAGCACCTCGGCGCTGGTGCGCTGGATGTGCGCCGCCACCTGGTGGCCGTGCGCCGGGCCGAAGACGAGAGTGCGCAGGACGAGCATGTCGAGGGTGCCCTGCAGCAGCTCGACGCGGTCGGGGGAGGAGGAGGAAGAGGAGGCGGGCGCCTTGGCCATGATGGTAGACAGCCTACCACCGATCTGGAGTCGAGGGTAGATCGTCTACCATAAGGTAGTCCAGTACACCAACCCTGGTCGCGGCACGGGGACGGCCCGCGGAGTCGGCGCCTGGTCCCAGGCGCACCGAGGAGGCCCCCGGAGAATGTGATAATCGTCGATTATCGAACGGCCATCCTTCGGGTGTTCTGAGCTCTCCGTCTACCAAGAAAGGCAAGCCCTGATGCGGTCACCCTGATAAGGTGATTGCCGCTTGCTTCTTCTCGCGCCACCAGTCCACGGTCGTTTGCGTCCTCCCACACCGCGAGCCGGGGGCAAGACGTGCGCCACGCATCCATGACTTCCGTAGGTTCGGTCGCGCACCATCAGCTGCGCCGGCCGGGGTGTCACACTTGGCGTGACTCTCTCACTTGAATAGGAAAGGGGCGCTGACGCCCGGTGAAAGGAGGTGAGCGACATGGCGAAGGTCGTGCGCGCCGCATTGGCGGCCCTGTCCATCCGGCGCAAGGACAACGTGTATCACTGGTACTACTACAACCACATCTGAGCGATCCTCCGGTTTCGGCTGGTCTCCCAGGACGTGCATCGGCGCCAGCCTCGGCACCGCGCAGCTGATCGTGTTGTGCCATCTGCTCTGTACCCGCTACCGGATCGAGGTGTCAGATCCCGCGGCGGTCCGCATGGCTCTCGTCGCGGTGCCTCTGCCGCTCCATTTCCAAGGCACGATCACTCGCCAGCCACCGGCCGCGGCGAGCGGCCGCCAGGTGTCCCGGTCCGCGGAGATGGCTCACTGCACTGGATGAAGCGGACGTGCGCGGACCGGCACTGCGCCGGCGCCCGCGCCGCTGGTGCTTCAGGGGGAGAACACCTGCATGCCAGATCGGGCGTCAGCCGAGCGGTTTCTCCGGGAGCCGTTGGAGTTCCTCGATCATGCATTTCCAGCCGCCGGCGAGGCGCTCTGGCTGCCCGGGCGCCAGCTCTGCGTCGCCGCGCCGGGAGCGTCCAGGGCCATTCTCGCCAACGACGGCGGCCTGTACCAGGAGCACTCCGACTTCTTCCACACTAGCCGGGGCCCGTTCGGACCGCGTTCGCTGCAGATCGAGATCGGCCGTGCGGCGCGGGCGCTGCTGCGCACCCACATCACGCAGTTCGCGGGCGAGCTCCCGGGGAAGGTCCGGCGGGCGCTGGTACCGACCAGCGATTGGCCCGACGCCGGCAATTACCTCGTCTATCGGCACTTCGCGGCGGCCCTCGCCTCGCCGGACAGCCCGCTGCGTTTCCAGCGCACGCTGGACCAGATCGTCGAGCGCTCGGTGCTGGCCGGCTCTCGCCAGCGCGGCCTCCGCATAGCCCGGGCGCTGTACCGGTCCCGCGCCCTACGCGAGTTGGCGAAGGCGATCGAAACTCGGCGGCAGCACGCAACCGCTCAGGCCGGCGCGGCCAGCGAAAGCACGCACCGAAACGGAGCCAGGCAGCCGGCTGATCTGCTCGACGTGGTGGCCGCCGCCGGACCGCCGGCGACCGCGGCGGAGCTGGCCGAGATTTTCGTGTCGTTCCTGTTCGCGATTGCCGGCTCGGTGGGGTTCGTCCTCGGCTGGTCGCTGTACCTGCTGGGCACGAACCCGCCCACCGACGCCGAGCCGGCCTGGGTGGTACGCGAGGCGCTGCGCCTGTGGCCCGTGGCCTGGTTGCTCGGCCGGCGGCCGGCTCGGCCTCACAAGGTGGCCGGGGAAAGCGTGACCCCGGACGACCAGGTGGTCGTGTGCCCTTACCTGGTCCACCGCGACGCACGCCACTGGGAAGATCCGCACAGCTTTCGCCCCGAGCGCTGGGCGGCGGTTGACGATCATCATGCCTTCCTGCCATTCGGGTGGGGGCCACACCGCTGTGTCGCGGCCGCCCTGGCGATGCAGGTGGTCGAAGACATCGTGCGCATCGTCGTCGACGAGTACAGATTGACAGTGACGCCGCTGGACGGGCGGCCCTGTGTCGGACCCGCTTTGGCGCCGCCGCGCTTCACGCTGGACCTGTGCCCCCGCACCACGGCATGAGATAGGCTCGCGCGGCGGCCCTTGTTGCCGCTGGTGGAGGCTCGCAGCGCGAATGGACTTCGAGGAGACGAAACAGATCATGGGCGTCCGCAAGCGGCCGGCGGATCAGCCGGCAACCTTGATCTCGAAGGAGTAGTCCGCGGCCATGTTCTGGCCGAAATGGTCGTCGGCGACCTGGGACGCCACGACCCTGAGCTTGCATCTGGCGCCGGGAGGGAAGGGCTGGCGTGGGCTCAAGATGAACAAGCTATCACCGCCGGGGCTGTCGGCTTTCGCATCGAGCGGAATCGGTGCGCCCGGTGGGCATGCCAGGCTGAAGGCCGCGGCGGTTGCTTTAACCGGCTCGCTGAAAAGCACCGCGATCCGGCGCTCTTGCGCCCTTCCCCGGTCGAACCCGGCAGGATAGACGGCCCTTACGGTCGGCACCTCGGCCTGCCACTTCTGCGCGATCACCCGCTTCCAGCCCGTGGCGTCGCGGGCGAAGACCATGGTGAAGATCGCGCGCCCCGCCTCGCTCTTGCCCGCCAGGTCCACGGTCCTGGCGCTGGCCCAGCCGGTGAACACCGCCGCGTCGACGCCCACCGGGACGACCTCCCACTTGTCCCATTTGAAGTCGAGCGTCTCGAGCGAGGCGTAGTACCGTCCCAGGGTGTCGACATATTGCTTGCCGGTGATCGGGTTGCCGTTGCTGACGTACACCACCCGCGTCGTTTGTGGAATGAGCCTGCCGTTGCTGGCGGCATCACGGCGCGAGGCCGATGCGGCCATCTCCTGCGCCAGCCGGACGGCCATCTCCGCCGCGCCGGGCTCGGTGCCCTTCGACGCCCGGCCGATGGCCACGCCGCCGGCTGTTACCGCCACGATCATGAGCCACGGACGCAAATGAGTCAGCATCGGGTTCCTCCTCCAAAGGCCGCGGCCGGCGCGAGTGTCGCCAGCGGTCTGGAAGCCGTTCACCACGTAGCATACTGCCCGCACGGAGCGTGGTAAGTTAGGCGCCGACGTCTTTTCCGAGAGGTGGAATATGCGGAAATCAGCCAAGCTAAAGAAGCCACTGACCTTGACCAAGGAGACGCTGCGGCAGCTGGTACCGCCGGCGATGCGGAATGCGCAAGGAGGCTTCGCGGCCGAGGCCATCTCACCCTGCACCTCGCAACCGAGGTGCAAGAAGTGCGGCTCGACCGTTTAGCCGAACTGCCGCAGTTGGTTTAGCAGGCTGCTGAAAAAGCCCGTGTCAGGGCAGGCGGGCGGCGATCAGCCTGGCCAGATGGTCCACCTGCGGCGGACGGACCAGGGAGTAGTGGTCGCCGGGCACCCACTCCACCTCGACCTCGGCGGCGTGGCGTCGCCACGTCGTCACCACCGGCGGGGGCTCTTCCTCCGCGCCTGGCGGCGTGCCCGCGAGCACCAGCAGGACCGGACCTTCATATCGTCCCGGGGTGTAGGCGCGCAGGGCCTTTTGGGTGGTGCGGAAGACCGCGAAGAGGCTGGCGGCCTCGGCGGGACCGAGATCGGGTGGCAGGAGGTGCGCGGCCTGCGCCGCTAGCACCACCTGGCGCAACCGGTCGCCGGCGGGCACGCCATCCAGATCGGCCCTCGAGACGGCGACCTGGCGGCCGGAGAGGGCGGCGAGGTCGCGGGCAAACCAGGCCATCAGCCCCAGCTCCTCCTCGTCCCACCCCGTGGCGGCACCCGGCGGCGCGGCGTCGAGCATCGCCAGCAACTCGACCGCTTCGCCGGCGTCCACCAGCTGGCGGGCCATCTCGAAGGCGATGGCGCCGCCCAACGACCAGCCTCCGAGGCGGTGAGGTCCATGGAACCCCGCGGCATGCAGCGCTGCGACGTAATGGGCGGCCAGCTCTTCGATCGTCTCGGGCGGCTTTCCTGACGGCCCGTCGCCGCCGGCGGCGGCACCGCCGCTGCCGCCATCCTGGTGGAAATGGAGGCCGGGGGCGGGGGCTGGGAACTGCAGGCCGTAGAAGGGCTGGCGCGGACCCAGGGCGCGCGCCAGATCGGCGTAGCAGAGCACGTTGCCGCCGGCGGGATGCACGCACACGAAGGGCCGCCGCACCTTCCTGGTGTCTTGGCCGCCGCGTTCATCCCCGCCGCCTTCATCCCCGCCGACTCCATCGCCGCCCGCCGCCACCGCGGTGGGAGTGATCTCGACCAGCGCGGAACGGCTCGGCGTCTCTCCCTCGCGGCGCAGCAGGGCGGCCAGGTTCTCGATGGTCCGCGCGCGGAAGAGGCTGGCGAGCGGCAGCTCGCGGTGGAACCGCTCGCGAATGCGCACCATCAGGCGGACGGCGAGCAGGGAATGACCGCCGAGCTCGAAGAAATCGTCGCTGACCCCCACCGGCCGCACGTCCAGGATCTCCTCCCACAGCCGCGCCAGCGCCAGCTCCTGCAGATCGCGCGGCGGCACCGCCGCGGCCCTGTCGGGCGCCGGCAGCGCCCGGCGATCGAGCTTGCCGCTGGGCGTCAGCGGGATCGCCGGCAGCGTGACGAAGGCCGCGGGCACCATGTAGTCGGGCAGGCGGTCGCGCAGGAAGGCGCGCAGCTCCGTGGCGGCCACCGGTCCGCCGCCGGCCGCCAGGTCGACGACGACGTAGGCGACCAGGCGCCGCTCGCCGCTCGTCTCGCCGCGCGCGACCACCGCCGCCTGGCGCACCCCGGGATGCGCCGCGAGAGCCGCCTCCACCTCGCCCAGCTCGATGCGGAAGCCGCGCACCTTGACCTGGTCGTCGGCACGGCCGAGGAAATGCAACCGTCCGTCCGGCAGGTGACGCACGACGTCGCCGGTGCGATAGAGCCGCGCACCCGGCTCGCCCCGCCGCACGGCGAAGGGGTCGGGCAGGAAGCGCTCGGCGCTCGCCGCCGGCGCTCGCACGTAGCCGCGGGCGAGACCGCGGCCGCCCAGGTACAGCTCGCCCGCGACGCCCAGCGGCACCGGGGCGCCCGCCGCGTCCAGCACCACGGCGCGGGTGCCGGGGATGGGGCGGCCGATCACCGCCGCGCTGTCGCCGGGAGCGACCTCGGCCCAGGTGGCGTAGACCGTGGACTCGGTGGGTCCGTAGAGGTTGAGCAGCCGCGACACACCCGGTTGCGCGTGGATCTGCGCCGCCAGTCCGGGCGGGATCGGCTCGCCGGCGAGGTTGACCGTGTGCACCCCGGGCGGCAGCCCGGCGACGCCGATCAGCTCTGCGACCGCCGACGGCACGGTGTCGACCAGGGTGACCGTCTCGCCGCTCAGGTTGAGCAGGTCGAGCACGCTGTCCACCAGGACCACCGTGCCGCCGCGGCTGAGCGGCAGGAAGATCTCGAAGACCGAGAGGTCGAAGCAGATCGAGGTGGCGGCGAGCACGCGCTCGAGCTCGGCCGCCGAGAAGGCCGCCGCCGCCCAGGCGAGGAGTGCGGCGGCGCTCGCGTGGGTCACCGCGACGCCCTTGGGCCGGCCGGTCGAGCCCGAGGTGTAGATGACGTAGGCGAGATTGCCCGGGTCCGCTGCCGGCCGGGGCGCCGGTGCTCCCATCAGCCCACCGTCCGCCGTCCCGCCGTCCGCCGTCCCGTCCGCCACCCCACCGGGCCTGCCGGCGGCAGGGCCCCGGGAACCGCCCGTCTCCTCGCCGCCGGGCTCGTCCAGCGCCTCCCACGAGGCGTCGAGGCAGAGGACGGCACGCCCGGCGGTGTCGAGGCGGTCGGCCAGCCATTCCTGGGTCAGCACCACCGCCGCGCCGCAGTCGGCGAGCATCAGCTCCAGGCGTTCGCGGGGCCAGGCGGGATCGAGCGGCACGTAGGCGCCGCCCGCGGCGAGGATGCCGGCGAGCGCCACCACCAGCTCGAGCGAGCGGTCCATGAGCACGGCGACGGTGGCCTCGGGACCCACCCCGGCGGCGCGCAGGCGCCGGGCGAGCCGCCGCGCCAGGCGATCGAGGTCGCCGTAGCTCAGCCGCTCGCCGCCGCAGTCCACGGCGGGGGCCGCCGGCGTGCGCGCGGCCTGCGCCGCGATCAGCTCGTGCAGGCAGTCCCCGGGTGGCGCGGCCGCCGGCGCCTCGCTCCATTCGTTCCACTCGACGAGGAGCTGGTGCCGCTCCGCGGCCGGCAGGACGGCGAGATCGGCGAGGCGAGCCTCCGGACGTTCCGCCGCCGCCGCGAGCAGCGCCAGCAGCCGGCCGCGCAGGCGGTCGATGGTTGCGGGGTCGAAGAGGTCGGTGGCGTACTCCAGGGAGCCGGCGAGCCCCCCTGCCAGGCCGGCCCCGGTTTCCCCGAGCGCCAGGGTGAGGTCGAACTTGGCTGCCGGCGCTCCGGCGTCGGCCCGCTCCAGGGTGAGCCCCTCGACGGCCAGCACGGTGCGCGGCAGGTTCTGCAGCGCGAACATCACCTGGAAGAGCGGCGAGTGCGCCAGGCTGCGTGCGGGTTCCAGCTCCTCGACCAGCTTCTCGAAAGGCAGGTGCTGGTGGGCGTGGGCCTCGAGCGCGGTCTCACGCACCTGCGCCAGCAGCTCGGCGAACGGCGGGTTGCCGCCGAGGTCGGCGGCGAGCACCAGGGTGTTGACGAAGAAGCCGATCAGCTCGTAGACCTCCACCCGCGTCCGGCCGGCGATCGGGGTCCCGACCGCCAGCCGCGGCTCGCCCGTGGCCTGGGACAGGACGGCGTCGAAGGCGGCCAGCAGCACCATGAAGAGGGTGGCGCCCTGACGGCGGCCGAGGCCCGCGAGCGTCGCCGCCAGAGCGGGCTCGATGGTGACCGGGCGCCGCGCGCCGCGATGGCTCTCGACCGGCGGCCGCGGCCGGTCGGCGGGCAGCGCCAGCACCGCCGGCAACCCGGCAAGGCGCTGCCGCCACCAGGCGATCTCGCCCGCGAGCACCGCGCCGCGCAGCCAGCGGCGCTGCCACTGGGCGTAGTCGGCATAGCGCACCGGCAGATCGGGCAGCACGGCGGCACGGCCGGCGGCATGGGCCACGTACAGCTCGGCGAGCTCGCGTTGCAAGACGTCCATCGACCAGCCGTCGGCGGCGATGTGATGGATCGTCAGCACCAGCAGGTGCCGGAGGCCGTCGAGCCGCACCAGCAGCGCCCGCCAGACCGGGCCGCGCTCGAGGTCGAAGGGACGGCCCGCCTCGGCCGCCGCCCACCGCCGCGCCTCGGGCCAGGCCCGGCCGGCCAGCGCGCCGAGGTCGGCGACCGGCAGCTCCGGCGCCGGCGGCCGCGACGCGGGGAGCCGCTGGTACGGCTCGCCGTGCACCTGGCCAAAGGCGGTCTGCAGCGTCTCGTGGCGCGCCGCGAGCGCCGCCAGGCTGGCGGCCAGGGCGGGGACCGAGAGCCTGCCGCCGAGGAAGATCGCCAGGGGGATGTTGTACTCGGTGCCGCCGGGGGCGAGCTGATCGAGCAGCCATAGCCGCTGCTGGGCGAAGGAGAGCGGCAGCCTCGCTTCGCCGGGAGGACGTTCGAGGCGCACCAGCGGCGGGGGCTCGAAGCCGCGTTCATGCCCCATCCGCCGCTCGATCTCCGGCGCCAGCTCGGCGATCGTCGGCGCCTCGAAGAGGCACCGCACCGGCAGCTCGACCGCCAGCGCCCGGCGCAGCCGCGACACCACCTCGGTGGCCAGCAGGGAATGCCCGCCCAGGGCGAAGAAATCGTCATCGATGCCGGCCCTGGGGACCCGCAGCACCTGTTCCCAGACCGCCGCCACGACGCCTTCGAGCGCCGTCCGCGGCGCTCGGTAGGCGGTGCCGGCGGGGCGCTCCCAGGCGACCGCCGGCAGCGCGCGCCGGTCGATCTTGCCGTTGCCGTCGAGCGGCAGGCGCGCCATCGGCACGAAGGCGGCGGGGACCATGTAGTCGGGGAGGGAGGCCGCCAGCCGGCTGCGCAGCTCCGCCACGTCGATCGGCGCGGCCGGGTCCGCCTGGACGTAGGCCACCAGCCGGCGGTCTCCGGGCTCGACCTCGGCGACGATCACCACCGCACCCTGCGCCCCCGGCTGGCGGCAGATCGCGGCCTCGATCTCGCCCGGCTCGATGCGGAAGCCGCGCAGCTTGGTCTGCCGGTCGAGGCGTCCCAGGAAATCGAGGCTGCCGTCCGGGAGGCGCCGCACGGAGTCGCCGGTCCGGTACAGGCGCGCCCCGGGGTGCGCGGCGGCGGGATCGGGAATGAAGCGCTCGGCGGTGAGATCGGGCCGCCGGTGATAGCCATGGGCCAGGCCGTCGCCACCGAGGGCGAGCTCGCCGGGGACGCCGAGCGGCAGCGGCTGGTGCAGCGGGTCGAGGACGTGCGCGCTGGTGGCGCCGAGCGGGCGGCCGATCGGCACGGTCTCCTGCCCCGGCGCGACCTCGGCCACGTGGTGCCAGGTGGCGAACGTGGTGCTCTCGGTGGGCCCGTACACGTGGAGGAGGCGCGCCGGCGGCCCCGCTTCGAGCACCCGCAGCACCTGGCGAGGATCGGCCGCCTCGCCGCCGAAGAGCAGGCACGACAGGGGGCGGAAGGCGTCCGGCGCCTCCCTCGCCACCTGGGTGAACAGGGCGGTGGTCAGGAAGAGGACGGTCACCGCCTCGCCGGCGAGGGCCGCCGCCAGGCGGTGCGGCGCCAGGGTGACGTCCCGCGGCAGCCCCACGACCTCGGCCCCGGTCAGCAGCGCCCCCCAGATCTCGAACGTGGCGGCGTCGAAGGAGATGCTCGCCGCCTGCGCCAGCCGCTCTCCCGGGCCCAGCCGCACGAACCCGCCGCCGAGGACCAGGCGGCTGACGGCGCGCTGGGGCACCGCCACCCCCTTGGGCCGTCCGGTGGACCCGGAGGTGTAGATCAGGTAGGCGGTGTCGTTGCCTCCGGCGCCCGCGCCGGTCAGGGCGGCGCCCCCCGGGACCGTCGGGACCACGGCAGCGGTGGGCAGCTCCACCTCGATCAGCTCCACGCCGGCGGCGGCGGCCAGCGCCGGCGGTGTCTGCGTGCCGCCGAGCACCAACCGCACGCCGCTGTCGGCGAGCAGCCAGGCCAGGCGCTCGGCAGGCAGGGCGGGGTCGAGCGGCACGTAGAAGCCGCCCGCCAGGAGCACCGCGACCGTGGCGACGACCGCCGCGGCGCTGCCTTCGAGCGCGATGCCGACCGCGCTGCCGCGTGCCACCCCCTTCGCCGCGAGGCGCCGCGCCAGGCTGGCCGCCGCCGCTTCGAGCTCCGCGTAGCCGAGGCGGCCGTCGGCGAAGCGGACCGCGGGGGCGTCCGGGTGGCGGGCCGCCTGGGCCAGGAAGAGAGCGGCCAGGCCCGGCTCGCGCGGGAAGGCGGCGGCGGTGTCGTTGTGCTCGCTCCGCACCTGGTGCAGCTCGGCGGGCGAGAGCAGCGGCGCGGCCTGCCAGGCGGCGTCCGGGTCGGCGGCGCAGGCGCCGAGCGCGCGCTCGTACCAGCCCGCCACCGCCCGCGCCTCGGCCATGCCCAGCCGCGCGCCGTCGAAGCTCAGGTTGAGGAGCGGCAGGTCGCCGCCGGCGGCGGCGCTGAAGTGGGCGAGCAGGGTGAAGCTGTGCTCGGCCGCGCCCTCGCGGTCCGTGACCGCCAGCGTCCGCGACCGCGCCACCGGGTCGAGGGCATGGTAGTGCACGTAGTTGAAGACCGCCTCGTAGAGCGGCCGGCCACCGAGGATGCGGCGCAGCTCGGCGATCGGGAAGAGCCGGTAGGCGAGCAGCTCCGACTCGGCGGCGTAGGCGTTCCGCGCGAGATCGAGCCAGCTGCCGGCCGGCAGGCGCCGCGGCAGCGGCACGGCGTTGAGGAACAGGCCGAGCAGGCGGTCCCCGCCTTCGACCTCGGGCCGGCCGTTGAGCGCCAGGCCGGTCGTCACGTCCGGCCGCCCGGCGCACAGCGCCAGCACCCGCAAGTGGATGGCCAGCAGGAGGCTCTTGCGCGGCACGCCGGCCTGCCGTGCCGCCGACACCAGCGCGGCGCCGGTCTGGCGGGCGATCGGCACCGCCATCTCGACCTGGCCGGACCGCCGGCGCCGGCCGCCGGCGCCGGCGAAGCGCGGCAGGAGGGTCGGCTCACGGTCACGCATCAGGTGGGTCCAGAAGGCCCGCTGCTCGGCGGACTCGACGGCCTCCCGCTCGCGGGCGACGAAATCCGCGAAGCTGGCGGCCGGCGGCGCTGCCGGTGTCGGCGGTGGTGCCAGTGGTGCCGGCGAAGCGTCCGGTTCCGTGGTGCCCAGGAGGGAGACGTAGGTCTCGTACAGCTCGGCGAACAGCAGCGCGACGCTCCAGCCGTCGAGGATCGCATGGTGCTCGGCGAGCGCCAGGCGGAAGCGCCCGGCGGCGAGCGGCATCACGGTCACCCGCCACAGCGGCACGTCCTCCGGCTTGAAGGTGCGCCGGCGGTCCCAGGCCACCGCCCGGGAGGTCGCCGCGTCCAGGCGGGACGCCGGCAGGCGGCGCAGATCGACGACCGCGAACGGGGTCTCGACGCGGCGCCGGACGAGCTGCAGCGGCTCGCCGTAGCTCGCCAGGTCGAAGCTGGTGCGCAGGGCCGGATGCCGCGCGGCGGCGGCAGCCACCGTGGCATGGAGCAGGCGCAGGTCGAGCGCCCCCGCGAGCTCCAGGCTGCGGAAGACCTGGTAGGTCGAGGAGCCGCTCTCGTACTCGCCGTGGAACAGGAGACCGGCCTGCAGGACGGACAGCGGGAAGGCATCCTCGACGCCGGGCGGCAGGCGCCGGCGGTCGGACTCGGCGAGCAGGGCAAAGGGCGGAGTGGGGCGGCCCGCCGCCGCCGTCTGCTCGGCGACGGCGGCCGGTGCGGCGGCGGCGCCGGCGCTGCCGGTGGCGGCGAGGAGGCCGGCGATCGTCGGATGCATGAAGACGTCGGCGAGGGTGAAGCGGAGGCCGCGGCGCGCCGCGAGCCCCAGCATCCGCAGGCTGAGGATCGAGTCGCCGCCCAGGGCGAAGAAGCTGTCTTCGATGCCCACGCGCTCGAGCCCCAGCACCGCGGCCCAGATCTCGGCCAGGGCCTGCTCGGCGGCGCTGCGCGGGGCGGCGAAGGCCGACGGCAGCTCGGGCCGCGTCCGCTCGGGGGCCGGCAGCGCCCGCAGGTCGAGCTTGCCGTTGACGGTCAGCGGCAGGGCGTCGAGCCAGACGAAGACCGCCGGCACCATGTGCTCCGGCAGCCGCTCGGCCAGGAAGCGGCGCAGGCCCGCCACCTCGACCTCGTGCTGCCGTGCGGCGAGCCAGGCGACCAGACGCGGCTCGCCGGGGACGTCCTCGCGCAGCCCGACCGCCGCGGCCGCGACCGCCGGATGGCTGACGAGGGCCGCCTCGACCTCGCCGGGCTCGATGCGGAAGCCGCGCAGCTTGAGCTGGCGGTCGATCCGTCCGGCGAGCTCGAGCTCGCCGCCCGGTTGCCAGCGGCCGCGGTCGCCGGTGCGGTAGAGGCGGGCGCCGGCGGCGCCGCCAAAGGGGTCGGGCAGGAAGCGCTCGGCGGTCGGCTCCGGCCGTCCCAGGTAGCCGCGGGCAAGACCCGCGCCGCCGACGTGCACCTCGCCGAAGACTCCCAGCGGCGCGGGCTGCCCCGCGGCGTCGAGGACGTAGACCGCGAGGTCCGCGAGCGGGCCCCCGCCCGGGCTGCCCACGCGGGGCGTCTCTCCCTGCCGCAGGCGGCGGAAGGTGACGTGCACCGTGGTCTCGGTGATGCCGTACATGTTGACCAGGCGCGGCCGCTCATCGCCGTGGCGCTCGAACCACGGAGCGAGGCGGGACGGATCGACCGCCTCGCCGCCCAGGACCACCCAGGAAAGGTCAGGCCCCACCGGGCTGCCGAGGCCCGGTTCGGCGGCGAGGAGCTGGTAGAACGCCGAAGGGGTCTGGTTGAGGACGGTGACCCGCTCGCGCGCCAGCAGCTCGGCGAGCGCCTGGGGCGAGCGGCTCACCAGCCAGGGCACCTCGACGAGCCGGCCGCCGAAGGCGAGGGCCCCCCATAGCTCCCAGACCGAGAAGTCGAAGGCGTAGGAGTGGAAAAGCGTCCAGACGTCCGCGGCCCCGAAGCCGAAGCGGCGCTGGGCCGCGGCGAGCAGGCGGGTGACGCAGCCGTGCGAGACGGCGACGCCTTTCGGCTTGCCGGTCGAGCCCGAGGTGAAGATCACGTAGGCCAGGTTCATGGCGGAGACCGGCGGGGCCGGCCGGCCGCAGGCATCCGCATCCGGACTGTCTGAAACGTTCGCCGCCGGGCCATCCGCGTCCTGACAGACCGCAACCGCACCATCCGCGTCCGGACCGTTCGCCGCCGCGCCATCCGCGTCTGGATCGCCCGGACCGTTCGCCGCTGCGCCATCCCTGTCCAGCCCCGCCAGGACGTCTTCAACCAGCACCACCCGCACGCCCGGCACGCCCAGCATGCCCGGCGCATCCAGGGTGCCCGGCACATCCAGGGTGGCCGGCGCATCCAGGGTGGCCGGCGCATCCAGGGTGGCCGGCACATCCAGGGTGCCCGGCACACCCAGGGCGTCCGGCAGGCCCGCCACGTCCGGGGCGTCCGGCACGTCCGGCCCCGGTCGCGGTCCGGCATCCTTTCCCGGCACGGGCGCCGGCGCTGCCGCCGCTGCCGCCACGGCCGTCTCCGCCGCGGAGGTCACCAGCAGCCGCGCGCCGCTGTCCGCGAGCGCGGCGCGCAGCCGGGCGGCGGGCAGCGCCGGCTCGAGCGGCACGTAGGCGCCGCCCGCCTTCAGCACTCCCAGGATGGCCGTCACCAGGTGGCCGCCGCGTCCGAGGCGGAGCCCGACCGGCACCTCCGGCCCGACGCCCAGGAGGCGCAGGCGGCGCGCCAGCCGCGCGGCCTGCCGGTCGAGCTCGGCGTAGGTCAGCGTGCGGCCGCCGGCCGTCAGGGCCGGCGCGTCCGGCGTGCGCGCCACCCAGCTCTCGAACAGCCGATGCAGGCAGGGGGCGGCGCCGATCGCCTCGGGCCGCGGCTCGACGGCCAGCTGGTGCCGCTCCGCGGGCGCGAGCAGCGGCAGCTCGGCGAGCGGCGCGTCCGGGTTGGCGGCCGCCGTGGCGAGAAGGCTCTCCCAGGCCGCCAGGGCGCGCGTCGCGGTCGCGCGGTCGAAGAGATCGGCGCAGTATTCGAGCGCCGCGGCGAGGCCGTGGCTCCCGTTGCTCCCTCCACTACCCTCACTCCCGGCGCCGAAGTCGGCGATGGTCAGCGTCCAGTCGAACTTGGCGCTCGGCGGCGGTGCCGGCCCCGGTGCGAGCGTGATGCCGGGCAGCTCGAGGCTCCGCGGCGGCGTGTTCTGCAGCGCGAACATGATGTCGACGAGCGGCGAGTGCGCGAGGTCGCGGCGCGGCGCCAGCTCGTTGACCAGCAGCTCGAAGGGCACCGCCTGGTGGGCGAAGGCGGCGACCGCGACGGCGTGGGCGCGCCGCAGCAGCTCGGCGAAGCTGGCGGCCCCGGCCAGCTCGACGCGCAGCACCAGCACGTTGGCGAAGAAGCCGACCATCTCCTCGGCCGCCAGGGTCTCGCGGCCGGCCACCACCGAACCGACCGCCAGGTCGTCGCTGCCGGTGTAGCGCTGGAGCAGCGCGTCGAGCCCGGCCAGGAAGGTGACGAAGAGCGTGGTGCCCTGCCGGCGGGCCAGGCGCGCCAGGGCGCCGGGCAGGTTGCGGCCGAGCTGCCGGCTGGCGGAGCCGGCGCGGGTGCCCCGGCGGCCCGCCGGCCGCGGCCGGTCGCCCGGCACCTCCAGCGGCTGCAAGCCGGCCAGGGTCCGCCGCCAGAAGGCGAGCAGCCCGTCCAGCTTGTCGCCCTGGGTCAGCCAGTCGCGCTGGGCCTGCGAGAAGTCGGCGTACTGCACCGCGAGCGGCGGCAGCGGTCCCGGCTCGCCGCGGCAGAAGGCGCCGTAGAGCGCCCCCACCTCGCGCATCAGGACCCCCATCGACCAGGCGTCGCCGACGATGTGGTGCAGGTTCCACAGGGCGGCGTGCTCCTCCGCCGCGAGACGGACCAGGGTGCAGCGCAGCAGCGGCCCGCGCGCCAGGTCGAAGGGCCGGAGCGCCTCGCCCATCGCCAGCCGGAAGTGCTCCGCCTCTCTCGCCGCGGGCGGCAGGGCCCCCAGATCCACGAGCGGCAGGCGCACGGTGGCGCGCAGCGCGATGACCTGGACCGGCTCGTTGTCGAGCGTCGCGAAGGTGGTGCGCAGCGCCTCGTGGCGTTCCACGATGGCGGTCAGGGTGGCGCCGAGCTCCGCCGGCCGCAGGCGGCCCGAGAGGCGGATGGCGTTGAACAGGTTGTAGGCCGGGCTGCCCGGCTGCAGGCGGTCGAGGAACCACAGGCGGCGCTGGGCGTAGGAGGCCGGGAAGATGAAGACCCCGTCGTCCGCGGCGCCTTCGCCCGGCCGGGCCGCGCCGGCGAGGCCCGGCTCCGGCGGCGGAGCCGGCGGTTGCTGCTGCGGCGGCGATTGCGGTTCCACGCTCACGGCTCCGGATCGAGCGCGTCGCGCCGCATGCGATGGGCTTCGCGGCGGATGGGAGCGATGCGCATCGCGGCCGCCGGCGCCGGCTGCCGGCGAGCGCGGTCGGCCGCCGCCGCGGCGGCCGCGAGGGTCGGGGCCGCGAACAGCTGGGCCAGCGGCAGCTCGATCCCCATCGCCGCCTCGAGCCGCGACCGCACGCGGGTGATGAGCAGCGAGTGCCCTCCCAGGTCGAAGAAGTTGTCGTTCCTCCCGATGCGCTCGATCCCCAGCAGCTCGGACCAGATCGCCGCCAGGGTCCGCTCGATCGGGCTCTCGGGTGCGGCGAACAGCGCCGTCGCCGGCCGGTCCGTCCGGGCCGCCAGCTCCGCCAGCGCCCGGCGGTCCACCTTGCCGGTCGGCCCGGCGGGCAGCACGTCGAGCGCCGCCAGCAGGTCGGGCACCATCGCCGCGGGGAGGCGCGCGCGCAGCAGCTCCTGCAGCGCGTCGGGCGCCGGCGCGGCATCCCCGGCGCCCGGGTGGGCGGTGAAGAAGGCGGCAAGCCGCCGGCCCGCGGGGTCGCCGGGGACGGCCTGGTAGGTCACGACCGCCGCCTGCGCCACCGCCGGGTGGGCCGCGAGGAGCGCCTCCACCTCGGCCGGCTCGACCCGGACGCCGCGGATCTTGACCTGCTGGTCGATGCGGCCGCAGAACTCGATGCCGCCGTCCGGCAGCAGGCGCCCCAGATCGCCGGTGCGGTACCGGCGCCCGCCGGGCCGCCGCGGGTCGGGCACGAACGCCGCCGCCGTCCGGTCGGGGGCGCGCCAGTAGCCAAGGGCGAGATGCGGGCTGCCGATGACGATCTCGCCCACGCCCCAGGTGGCGACCTGCTCGCCCGCCGTGTGCACCAGGGCGACCGCGGTGCCGCCGACCGGATGGCCCACCGGCAGGCCGGGTCGCCCGGGCTCGGCGCCGGGGTCGAGGAAGCTCTGCAGCGCGAGCGTCGACTCGGTCGGGCCCAGGCCGTTGACCAGCCGGCATGCCGGCCCGAAGTGGCGGCTGACGAGCCCGAGATCGCGCCGCGTCGCCTCCTCGCCGCCCAGCACCACCAGCCGCACGTCCGGGAAGCGCTGCCCGCCGTCCAGGCCGGCCGCGAAGGCGCGGAACACCGTGGGCGTCGAGTGGAGGACGGTGACGCTACGGCGCGCCAGGAAGCCGCCGAGGCGGTCGGCGCCCTCGCCGCGCAGGTCGTACGGGCAGAGCTCGGCGCCGTTGAGCAGCGCGCCGAAGAGATCCATGACCGCCGCGTCGAAGGAGAGCGTCGGCAGCATCGACAGCCGGTCGTCGGGTCCGATCCCGAGCCCGTGGCTGTATGTCCGGAGGTGGCCGAGGACGTTGCGGTGGCTCTGCACGACCCCCTTCGGTCCGCCGGTCGTCCCCGAGGTGTAGAGCAGGTAGGCCACGGCCTCGGGCGGTACCGCCGGCGGCACCCAGCCGGCGGGGACCGGCGGCAGGCCGGCGGCGGAGATCACCGGCAGCCCGGAGCTTGTGGACAGGAGCCCCGCGAGGGCCTCGGTGGCCCCAGGCGCCGCCAGCAGCGCGCCGGCCGCCGCGTCCTCGACGATGGCGAGCAGCCGTTCGCGCGGATAGCCGGGGTCGAGGGGCACGTAGGCCTTGCCCGAGGCGAGCACGCCGAGAACCGCTGCCGCCTGCCAGGCCCCCGGCACGGACAGCAGGGCGATGCGCTCGCCGGCCGGGCCGCCGCGCGCCAGCAGGGCGTGCGCGATCGCGCGGGCCTCGCCGTGCAGGCGCGCGTAGGTCCATGCCTCGCCGCCGGTGCGCACCGCCACCCGTTCCGGCCAGGCCGCCGCCTGCTCGGCGAAGCGGTCGAAGAGCGAGCGGTCGAGGGCGGCGGCCGGGAAGCGCTCGGCGGCGCCGGGGCCGTCCCCGGCGGCTGCCGCCACTGCCGCCGCTGCCGCCTGCCTCCTCCCCGCGCCGGCGATTGCGGCCGCCGCGGGAGGCTGCAAGGCGATCTCCGAGAGCCGCCGCTCGGGGTCGGCGACCACCGCCGCCAGCAGCTGCGCGAAGTGCCGCTCGATCTCCGCCGCCTGGCCGTCGTCGAAGAGGTCGAGGCTGTAGACCAGATCGAGCACGAACCCGGAGCCGATCTCCATGGCGTAGAGCTCGAGGTCGAACTTGGCCAGCGGTTGCCCGGCCATGAAGGGCTCCAAGGCGAGGCCGGCCAGTTGGGGAGCGGCGCCGCCGCTGCCCGGGGCGCCGAAGCCCTGCCAGTTGCAGAACACCTGGAAGAGCGGGGTGCGCGACGGATCGCGGACCAGGCGCAGCTCCTCGAGCAGGTGCTCGAACGGCAGGTCCTGGTGCGCGAACGCCTCGAGCACCGTGCCGCGGACCCGCCGCAGCAGCTCGGCGAAGGCGGGATCGCCGGCGAGATCGCAGCGCAGGGGCAGGGTGTTGAGGAAGAACCCGATGAGCCCGTGGGTCTCGCCGCGGTCGCGGCCGGCGACCGGGGCCCCGACGACCAGGTCGGTCTGCCCGCTGTGGCGGCCGAGCAGCGCCGCCAGCGCGGCGAGCAGGGTCATGAAGGGCGTGGCGCTGGACCGGCGGCCGAGCCGCACGACCTCGGCCGCGAGGCCGTCCGGCAGGGCCAGGCGCCGGTTGCCGCCGCGCGCGCTGGCAACCGGCGGCCGCGGGCGGGCGGCGGGCAGCTCGAGGGCGGCGGGAGCGCCGGCGAGCTGCCGGCGCCAGTAGGCGACGTGGCCGGCGATCGCCGGCGCGTCGAGGCTGGCGCGCTGCCAGGCGGCGAAGTCGCTGTACTGGATGGGCAGCGCGGGCAGCGGCGACGGCAGGCCGGCGGTCGCCGCGGCGTAGAGCTGCGCCATCTCGCCCAGGAAGGTCTCGTGCGACCAGCCGTCGCAGATGACGTGGTGCATGGTCGCGGTCAACACGTGCTCGGCGGCGGCCAGGCGCAGGATGCGCGGCCGGAACAGCGGCCCGCGCGCCAGGTCGAAGGGCAGCACCGCCTCGGCGGCGACCAGCCGCTCGGCCTCGCCGTGGCGGGCTCCGTCCGGCAGCGCTGCGAGGTCGATCAGCGGCGGCACCGCGATAACCGCCGGCGCCGCCGGCGCCGCCCGCTGCACCGGCTGGCCGTCGTTCCCCACGGCGAAGGTGGTCCGCAGCGTCGCGTGGCGGCGGACGATCTCGCCGAGCGCGCCGGCGAGCGCCGGCAGGTCGAGCGGCCCGGCGAGCCGCAGCGGCAGCGGCATGTTGAAGGCGGGGGAGGCGGGGTCCAGCTGCCACAGGAACCACAGCCGCAGTTGCGAGGAGGAGAGCGGCGCCGCCGCCGTCCCCGCCGCGCGCCGCGGCGCCGGCAGGCTGGGCAGCGCCGCGGCCGCGATCCGGCGCGCCAGCGCGGCGACCGTGGGCGCCTCGAACAGGTCGCGCAGGGTGAGCTGGCAGTCGAAGGCGGCGCGCGCCTTCGCCACCGCGCGCATCGCCAGCAGCGAGTGGCCGCCCAGCTCGAAGAAGCTGTCGCCGGCGCCGATCGCGCTCCTCCCCAGCGCCGCGGCGAAGATCGCCGCGAGCCGCTCCTCGACGTCGCCGCGCGGCGCCGCGTACGGTGCGGGACCGGCGGCCTGGCGGCGCTCGCCCGGCGCCCCGGGCGCTTTTATCGACGGCGCCGCCCCGGGCGCTTTTATCGACGGCGCCGCCCCGGGCGGCGACGCGGACGGCTCGAGGCGCTCCAGGATCGCCAGCGTGCGCTGCCAATCGCCGTTCGGCGCACTTACCTCGACGAGCGCCGCGGGGTCGGCGCTCATCGCCGCGAGGACTCCCATGTAGTGCGCCAGGAGCGCCTCGGCGCCGGGGGGGCGCATCTGGGTGTCGAGGGTCAGCCGCAGGCGGTCGAGCTTGTCGTCGTAGTTGAAGTTGACCATCAGCGGGAAATGGTTCTCTTCGAGCTCGACGGCGTAGCCGCCGCCGGTCGCGACCTGCCAGCCGCGGTCCACCACCGCCTGCCACATGTGGAAGCGGGTGAAGTTGAAGGCCGCCAGCAGCAGCGGTTGCTTGCCCCAGTCCCACTGCAAGGCGGCGAACGGGTAGCGGCGGAAGGGCAGCATCTCGCATTCGGCGGCGAAGGCGGCGCGCACCAGGTCGTTCCAGGTGAAACCGTCCGCCGCCGCCAGCCGCAGCGGCAGGGTGTTGAGGAACAGGCCACGCACCCGCTCGCCGCCGGCCGACTCGGGCCGGCCGTTGACCACCAGGCCGGTGACGACGTCGGTGCTGCCGGCGGCGAGCTGCAGCACCCGCAGGTGGGCCGCCAGGCAGACGCTCTTGAGCGGCACCGCCGCGGCGGCGGCCAGGCGCATCAGCCCTGCCGCCGTCGGCGCCGGCACGGCCGCCTGGACGATGCTCGACGGTGCGCCGCCCTCGGGCCGGCTGACCATGGCCCGCGGCAGCCCGGCCGGCGCCGCGCCGGCGAGCTTGGCGCGCCAGAAATCGCGCTGCCGGGGATCGGCGAGCGCCCGGCGCTCCATGGCGACGTAGTCGTGGAAGGCCACTCCCGCGGGCGGCTCGACCGGCGGCGGCTGGCCGTGGACGGCGGCCAGGTAGTGGCCGAAGATCTCGGCCAGGATGGAGTTGAGGCTCCAGCCGTCGAGGATGGCATGGCACTCGGTCAGGGTGATCTGGAAGCGGTCTTCGCCGAGCAGGTGGAAATGGAAGCGCAGCAGCGGCGGCCGCAGCAGATCGAAGCGGCGGTGCTTCTCGGCCTGCACGAAGGCGGGCAGGAGCGGCCCCTGCGCCGCCGCGGGCAGCGCGCGGAGATCGACGACCCCGAGCCGCAGCCTGGCCGCGGCATGGACCAGCTGCAACGGCTCGCCGTAGGTCGTCAGGTCGAAGGCGGTGCGCAGCACCGGGTGGCGGGCGACCACCCGGTCGAGCGCCCGCTGGAAGGCGGCGGGGTCGCAGCGCGCCTGGATCTCCAGGCTGTCCACGTTGTGGTAGAGGGGGTACTCAGGGGTCGCCTCCAGGTAGAAGAGCATCCCCGCCTGCAGGAGCGTGAGCGGGTAGGCGTCGGCGAGGCCCGGCGGCAGGGCGGCGCGGTCGGCGGCGGCGAGGAGCGAGAACGGGGCCACCGGCTGCTCCTCGGGCCGCGGCCCGGCGGCCGTCGGAGTCGTGGGGGCTGTGGCGCTCGTGGCGGTCGTGGCGGTCGTGGCGGTCGTGGCGGCCGTGGCCGTCGCAGCGGTCGCGGCGGCCTGCGCCAGCTCGGCCACCGTCTGGTGGCGGAACAGCTGGTCGAGCGCGAAGTGGACGCCGCGCTCGCGCGCCAGGTCCAGGACCTGCAAGCTGCGGATCGAGTCGCCGCCCAGGGCGAAGAAGTTGTCGTCGCGCCCGACGCGGTCCACCGCCAGGACCCGCGCCCAGACCGCGGCGAGCACCTCCTCGGCGAAGCTGCGCGGCGCCGCGTAGGGACGTCCGAGCTCCGGCCGCACCGCCTCCGGGGCGGGCAGCGCGCCGCGGTCGAGCTTGCCGTTGGCCGTGCGCGGCAGCGCGGCGAGGGTCACGAAGGCCGCCGGCAGCATGTATTCGGGCAGCTGCCGCCGCAGGCGGTCGAGGATCTCGTCGGCGGGAGGCGGCGCCTCCTGCCCGGCCACCAGGTAGGCGACGAGACGCGCCTCGCCGCCGGGCTCGCGCCGCGCCAGCACCGCCGCTTCCCGGATCTCGGGCAGGGCGAGGAGCGCCGCCTCGATCTCGGCCGGCTCGATGCGGAAGCCGCGGACCTTCACCTGCTGATCGACGCGGCCCAGGTATTCGAGCTCGCCGCCGGCGCTCCGCCGCGCCAGGTCGCCGGAGCGGTACAGCCGGCTGCCCGCCTCTTCGGGTCCGGCGGCGAAGGGATCGGGCACGAAGCGCCAGGCGGTGAGATCGGGGCGCCCCCGGTAGCCGCGCGCGAGCCCGGCGCCGCCGACGTGGATCTCGCCGGCCACGGCGATCGGCACCGGCTCGAGGGCCGGGTCGAGCAGGTGGACCGCGAGATCGGGCAGCGGCCAGCCGAGCGGGCTGCCGCCCCGGCGGGCGTCCGCCGGTGCCAGCGTGCGGAGGGTGACGTGCACCGTCGTCTCGGTGATCCCATACATGTTGACGAGGCGCGGCAGGTCGCCGCCGGCCAGCCAGCCGTCCAGCCGCGACGGGTCGAGCGCCTCGCCGCCGAAGATCACCCGCCGGAGCGCCGCCCCGGGGCGCGTGCCGGCGCCCTCGCCCCACGCCGCCAGCTGGTAGAAGGCCGACGGCGTCTGGTTGAGGATCGTCACGCCCGCTTCAGCCAGCAGCTCGGCCAGCGCCGCGGGCGAACGGCGGACGGCCAGCGGCGCCACCGCCAGGCGGCCGCCGAAGGCGAGCGCCCCCCACACCTCCCAGACCGAGAAGTCGAACGCATAGGAGTGGGCGAGCAGCCAGACGTCGCTCTCGTCGAAGCCGATCGCCGGGCGGGCGGTGGTAAACAGCCGCGCCTGGTTGCGGTGGCTGACCTCGGTCCCCTTGGGCCGTCCGGTCGAGCCCGAGGTATAGATCACGTAGGCCAGCCCGTCCGGGTCGGGCTCGCCGGCGAGATCGCCGGGAGCCAGCGCAGCCAATTCGGCGGCGGTGGCGGCCGCGGCGAGATCGACGATGGGGAGGGCGCCGGCGGCCGCACGCAGGGTGGCGGCGCCGTCGTCGCCGGCGGTGACCGCGACCGACGCCCCGGCGTCGGCGAGCTGGAAGGCCAGCCGCTCGCGCGGCGCCTCCGGGTCGAGCGGCAGGTAGGCGCCGCCGGCCTTCTGGACCGCCAGGAGCGCCGTCACCAGCTCGTGGGACGGGGGCAGCAGCAGCGCGACCACGGACTCCTGCCCGACCCCGCGGACGCGCAGGTGCCGCGCCAGGCGGTTGGCCCGGGCATTCAGCTCGCCGTAGCTCAGCCAGACGCCGGCATGGAGGACCGCCGGGTTCGCGGGCTGCCGCCCGGCCCAGCTCTCGAAGCTGCGATGGAGGCAGGGCGGGGCCGGAGCGGTTGCTGTCGGTTCCGTCGCGGCAGCCCCGGCTGTCGCCGGCTCGTTCCATTCGCGCACCAGCTGGTGACGCTCGGCGGCGCCGAGCAGCGGCAGCTCGCGCCATGGCCGCTCGGGATCGACGGCCGCGGCGGCGAGCAGCTCCGTCCAATGACCGAGGAGGCGCGACACGCTGGCCCCGTCCCAAAGGTCGGTGCTGTATTCCAGCCGCCCGGCCAGCCCGCCCCCGACCGGCGTCAGCTCCAGGGTGAGGTCGAACTTGGCCGTCCAGCTCGTGAGCGCGAGCGGCTCCGGCTCCGGCTCGGCGGCTGCCCTGCCGGCCCCGCCGGCGGGGCCGGCACCGGAACTGAAGTCGGGAATGGCGAACCCGGGAGCCGGGGTGTTGTGCAGGGTCAGCACCGCCTGGAACAGCGGCGTCTGGCTCAAGTCGCGCGCCGGCGCCAGCTCTTCGACCAGCTTTTCGAACGGCAGCGCCGAGTGGACGTATGCCTGCAGGGTCGTGGCGCGGACGCGGCGCAGCACCTCGGCGAACGGCGGCTCCCCCGAAAGGTCGGTGCGCAGCGCCAGGGTGTTGACGAAGAAGCCGATGAGGTCCTCGAGCGCGCGCTCGGTGCGCCCGGCGATGGGCGCGCCGATCACCACGTCGTCCTGCCGCGCGAGGCGGCCGAGGAGCGCCGCAAAGCCCGCCAGCAGGACCATGAAAGGGGTCGCGCGCTCGCGGCGGGCGACGGCGGCGAGGGCCGCCGCGAGCGGCCCGGGCAGGGCGGCGGGGCGGCTGGCGCCGGCCTCGCCGCGGACAGGCGGGCGGGGGCGGTCGGTGGGCAGCTCCAGCAGGGCCGGTGCGCCCCTAAGCTGCTGCCGCCACCACGCGAGCATCGCGGCCAGCGGCTCGCCGGCGAGCACGGCGCGCTGCCAGATGGCGTAATCGGCGTACTGCAAGGGGAGGGCGGGCAGCGGCGAGGGCCGTCCGGCGGCGAAGGCGCCGGCGAGTGCCGCGAGCTCGCCGAAAAGCAGCGACAGCGACCAGGCGTCGCTGACGATGTGATGGATGGCGGCGACGAGCACGCGTCCGCCCGCCCTCTCGGCGGTCTCTCCGGCGTCGAGCAGCAGCAGGCGCAGCAGCGGCCCGCGCTCGAGATCGAACGGCAGGCGCACGAAGCCGGCCGCGAGGCGCAGCATCTCCGTTTCGCGCCGGCCGCCGGGCAGCGCCGCGAGGCGCACGCACGGCGGGCGCACCGGCCGGGGCGGCGCGATGCGTTGCACCGGCTCGGCCGCCCGGGCGTCGAAGGCGCCGGCGGCGCTTGCCGGGGCCTGAAGGGCGGCGGCCGTGGCCATGGACGCCCGCGGAGCCGGAGGGGCGGGTCCGAAGGTGGTGCGCAGGGCCTCGTGCCGGCGCACGACCTCGCTCGCCGCGGCCGCCAGGACGCCGCGGTCGATGCCTGCCGGGAGCCGCGTGGCGACCGCCAGGTTGTAGGCGGTGCCGCCCGGCCGCAGCCGGTCGAGGAACCAGAGGCGCCGCTGGCCGAAGGCGAGCGGCGCGGTGGCCCCGCGGCCGGCGGCCGGGACGAGCGGCGGCAGGGCCGGCGCCGCGCCGTCCAGGCGCGTGGCGATCTCGGCGACCAGGGTGGCCGGAGTCGGCCGTGCGAAGAGCGCCGGCACCGGCAGCTCGACGGCCAGCGCCTGGCGCAGGCGGGCGACGGCCTGGAAGGCGGAGAGCGAGTGCCCGCCGAGGGCGAAGAAGTCGTCGTCGGGGGCCAGCTGGGGCAGGCCGAGGACCTCGCCCAGGATGGCGCCCACCAGCTCCTCGAGCGGGCCGCCCGGCGGCCGCCCGCCGACCGGCACGGCCTCGGCCGCCGGGTCGATGCGGGCCAGGGCCCGCCGGTCCACCTTGCCGTTGGCGGTCAGCGGCAGGGCGTCGAGGGCTGTCAGGGTGGCGGGCAGCATGTACTCGGGCAGACGCTCGCGCAGCCAGGCGCGCAGGGTCGCGGCATCCGGACCTGCTCCCGGTTGCCGCGGCACGAACCAGGCGGCGAGCTGCTGGCCGGCCGGGTCGCCGGGGCGGTCCTGGCGCAGCAGCACCGCCGCCTGGCGCACCGCCGGATGGCCGGCGAGCGCCCGCTCGATCTCTCCCAGCTCGATGCGGTAGCCGCGCAGCTTGACCTGCTGGTCGAAGCGGCCCAGGAACTCGTAGCTCCCCTGGGGCCGCAGGCGCACCCGGTCGCCGGTGCGGTAGAGCCGGTCGCCCGCGGCGCCGAACGGGTCGGGGACGAAGCGCTCGGCGGTGAGCTCCGGGCGGCGGCGATAGCCGCGGGCGAGCCCCGCCCCGCCGATCGCCAGCTCGCCCGAGACCCCCAGCGGCGCCGGCTGCAGCAGGGGGTCGAGCACGTAGAGCCGGGTGCCGGCGGTCGGCCGGCCCAGCGCGATGCTCTCCGGCAGCGCCGCCGCCGAGGCCGACGCCGACGCAGACGGCGCCGGTGCCGGCGCAGCGGCCCGCGCGTCGTCGGGAGCGGTCCGCACCTCCTCGACCGCCGACCAGATGGTCGTCTCGGTCGGACCGTAGAGGTTCCACACCCGCGGCGCGCGCGCGGTGAGCGCGGCGGCGAGCTCGACGCTCAGCGCCTCGCCGCCGCTCCAGGCGGCGAGGCCGCGCGCCTCCTGCCCTTCGCCCCAGCCGGCGGCGAGCAGCAGGCGCCAGGTCGCCGGGGTCGCCTGCATCAGGGTGGCGCCGCTCGCCGTCGCGAGGTCGAGCAGCTGCCAGCCGTCGGCGGCGGTGTCGCGGCCGGCAAGGACGACCGCCGCGCCGGCGATGAGCGGCAGGAACAGCTCGAGGCCGGCGATGTCGAAGGCGACGGTGGTCACCGCCAGCAGCCGGTCGCGGGCGGTGATGCCCGGCCGCTCGCGCATCGAGCCGAGCAGCCGCGACAGCGCGCTGTGGCGGACCTCGACGCCCTTGGGGCGGCCGGTCGAGCCCGACGTGTAGATGACGTAAGCCAGCCGGTCGGGGTCGAGCCCGGAGCTTGCGGAGGAGGCGCCGCGCGCGCCGGGCACGGCCCGCAGCAGCTCCGCGAGGTTCAGGCGGCAGACGCTCCAGGCGCCGCCTCCGCCCGGAGTGGCGCCGTCGCTCCAGGCGGCGTCCCCGCCGCCGTCCACCAGGAGGGCGGCGGCGCCGGCGTCGTCGAGCATGAAGCGCCGGCGCTCCTCCGGGTGCGAGGGGTCGAGCGGCAGGTAGGCGTGGCCCGCGGCGAGCACCCCGAGCAGGGCGGCGACGAGGTCCGGCGTCCGTTCGAGGCACACCCCGATCACGCTCTCGGCGGGCAGCCGCAGCTCGCCGAGAGCGGCCGCCACCCGCTCGATGCGCCGCGCCAGCTCGCCGTAGGTCCAGGACCGGCCCTCGGCGATCACCGCCGGCGCTGCCGGAGTCGCCGCGGCCTGCGCCAGGACCTGCGCGTGGACGGGACCGGCGGCGAGGGCTCCGGGCCGCGCCTGGCCCGCGTCGCCGGCCGGCCATTCGACGGTCAGCTGGTGGCGCTGCGCCTCCGGCAGCAGCGGCAGGTCCCACACGCGGCGGTCGGGATCGGCTGCCACGGCGGCGAGCAGCGTGCGCAGCTGCTCGCGCATCCGGCCGATGGTGGCGGCGTCGAACAGGTCGGTCGAGTGCTCGATCCAGCCGAAGAAGCCGGCGCCGGCGCCCGGGTCCCACAACGCCATCTGCATGTCGAACTGCGTGCGGTGACCATCGACCCAATAGCCTTCGACCGCCGTGCCGTCGATCGCCGGACGCTGCAGCTGGTCCGGGTTGAGCAGCAGGAACACCACCTGGGTGTAGGGCACCCGCGACAGGTCGCGCTCCGGGTGCAGCGCCTCGACCAGGCGGGCGAACGGCAGGTCCTGGTGGGCATAGGCGGCGAGCGCCATGTCGCGCACCCGCCGCAGCGCTTCGCGGCAGGACGGGTTGCCCGTCAGGTCGCTGTAGAGCGGCAGCTGGTTGAGGAAGAAGCCGAGCACGCCGTCGAGATCGGGTCCCTGGCGGTAGGCCATCGGCGTGCCGACGATCAGCCTCTCCTGGCCGCTCCACCGCATCAGCAGGACCTTCCACACCGCCAGCACGGTGACGAACAGCGTCGCTTCCTCGCGCCGGGCGAGGGCGCGGACGGCGTCCGATTGCGCGGGCAGCAGGATCAGCCGGCGCCGCGCTCCCCGCGGCGTCTGCACCGGCGGCCGCGGCCGGTCGGTGGGCAGCGACAGCAGCTCCGGAGCACCCTCCAGGTGCCGCCGCCAGTAGTCGAGCTGCTCGGCGAGCACGCTGCCGTCGGCCAGGCGCTCGCGCTGCCAGACCGCGAAATCGGCGAACTGGATCGGCAGCTCGGGCAGCGCCGGCGGCGTGCCCGAGCGCAGCGCCAGGTAGACCGCGGTGAGCTCGCTCTCCATCGCGTAATAGGAGATCCAGTCGGTGACGATGTGATGGATGCAGATCGGGCAGATGGTGTCGTCGTCGGCGACCTGCAGCAGCCGCACCCGGAACAGCGGCAACCGTTCGAGGTCGAACGGGGCGCTCACCACCGCCGTGGCGCGCCGCCGCGCCTCGGCCTCGCGCACGCCGTCCGGCAGGCGGCGGAGGTCGATCAGCGGGATGGTGACGCGCAGCTCGTCCGCGATCTGCTGCACCGGCCGGCCGTCGATCGCCGGGAAGGTGGTGCGCAGCACCTCGTGGCGCGCCACCAGCAGGTTCAGCGCCGCGGTCAGCAGGCGCGCGTCGATCGGGCCGCGGAAGCGGTTGGCGCCGTAGATGTTGTAGACCGGGGAGAGGCGGTCGAGCTGCTGGATGAACCACAGCCGTTCCTGGTCGAGCGACAGGGGCACGATGCTCCCCGGCGGCCGGCGCGGGATGCGCGGCGGCGCCTCCTGGCGCGCCGCGGCGGCAGCCTGCTGCGCGGCGCGCCGCCGCTGCTGCTCGAGCGTGCGTTCGAGCAGCGCCCGCTGCGCCGGGGCGAGCGCGGAGAGGCGTGCGGCGAGGCCGCCCGTGGCCCTGACGTCTTCGGCGTCGCCGCCGTTCACGGCAGTCCCCTCCCCGGCAGCGCATCCTCCGGCGCGAGCCGAGCTTCCGCCGGCGCGAGCCGCATGTCGTCCGGCACCGCCACGGTCCGCACGCCGTGCGCCGCGGGCCGCACGTCGTCCGTTGCCAGCCGCAACTCGTCCGGCACCGGCGCGGTCCGCACGCCGTCCGCCTCCAGCCGCACATCGTCCGCCGCCAGCCGCAGCGCGGCGCCCTCCTCGCCCAAAGCTTCGATCTCGGCCAGGAGGCGCTCGAGGTCCGCGTCTCCGCCGAGTCTCGAGTCTCCGTCCCCGCCCTCTGCCCCCTCGCCGCCTTCCCGGCGACTGCCGCCGGCAGGCGCCGGGGGCTTGGGCGCGAGAAGCAGCGAAATGTCGGCGATCGTCGGGGCGGCGAGCAGGTTGGCCATCGACAGCTCGATGCCGGCCGCCGCGTTCAGCCGGGTGACGATCTGGATGGCCAGCAGCGAGTTGCCGCCAAGGTCGAAGAAGTTGTCGTGGCGGCCGACGCGGTCGAGGCCGAACGCCTCGCGCCACACCTCGGCCATCGTCTCTTCGGCGGCGGTGGCGGGTGCCGCGAAGGGCGCCGGCAGCTCGGGGCGAGGATGAGATGCCCCGGCCGTGGTCGGGGGCCCCGCCTGGCCGGCCTGCGCCAGGTTGAGGGTCGGAAACGCCCCGAACCCGGCAAGCTGCGCGGTCACCGCCGCCAGGTCCTGGGTCGAGACCGTCACCTGGGGCAGGCGGCTGCCGAGCGCGCGATCGAGCACCCGCGCGCAATCGCCGGCGCCGATGCCGTAGGCGGCGAGCCCCGCCCGCAGCTGCGCGGCGATCGTCTCGTCGTCCACGGCGATGGGCTGCCAGGCGAAGAGCCCCCAGTCGATCGCCTGTGTGAACGGTGCCCCCGCGGACTCGCGCGCGTGCGCGAAGGCATCCATGAAAGCCGCCGCGGCAGCGGTGTCGCTCTGCCCGAAGCCGCCGGTCGCGGCCGTGTTCGAGCCGAAGAGGGCGAAGCCGTCGAGCGCCATGTCTTCGGTCGCCGCGGCGAGGGCCAGGGTGCCTTCGACGGCCGGCGCCAGCACCGCCGCCGCCTGCTCGCGGGTCTTCCATTGCAGGAGCCCGGCGCCGGCGGCGAAGGCCGCGTTCACCACCAGGTGGACGGTGCCGAATCGCGCCTTCACCCGGTCGATCGCCGCCGCCGCGCGGCCGGGCTTCAGGAGGTCCACCGGCACCACCAGCAGCTCGCAGCCGCCGGCCTCGAGCGCCAGCACGCGGCGGATGCGGCGGGCTTCCGGGTCGGACTCGTCCAGCGAGCCCAGCCACTCCGTCCAGGCGGTGCGCGGCGGGGTGTCGGGCGGCACCAGCAGGGCCAGGCGCGCCGCTGAGGCGGCGAACAGGTGCTCGGCCACCACCAGGCCGGTCTCGCCCAAACCGCCGGCGATCACGGAGACGGCATGCTGCCGCAGCCCGCTGCCCGCCGGTGGCGCCGCCGGGAGAGCGAGGCGGCGGAAGCGGCGGACCCAGCGGCGGCGGCCGCGCAACGCCACCAGCGGCTCGGTCTCGCCGGCCTGCGGCGCCAGCAGCTCATCGGCGAGCGCGGCCGCCAGCGGCCCGGCGGCGGCTGTCATCTGCAAGGCGGCCTGGCCGGTTGCGGGCGCCGCAGATGGAACGGGCGCCAGCAGGGCTGGCGGGGCGGCCAAAGGCAGGGCTGGCGGAGCGGCCGAAGGCAGCGCTGCCTGGCCGGCCAAGGAGCCGCCGAGGGTCACCTCGACGACGCTGCACGTAGCGCCCGGCAGCTCCTGCGGCAGCACCCGGCAAGGACCGAGCAGGGTGGCCTTCTCGGGCAGCAGCGGCTCGCCGCCGGCCACCTCGAAGAGCCCGTCGGTCACGACGGTCAGCTGGAGGCGGCGCTCGGCGCCGGTGAACGGCAGGCCGCCGAGCGCCCGCGCCAGCGCCAGCAGGCTGTAGAAGCCCCGCTCCTGCGCGGCGGGTGCCGTCGCCGGCGATGTCGCCGCGGTAGCGAACGTTGCCGCCGCGGCCCGCGCCATTGCAGGCGTTGCTGCCGCGGCCTCCCCGGCGGCAGGCGCGCCGAGGCTGAACATATGGACGATGTGGTCCGGCGGTCTGTCACGCAGCCGCGCCAGCAGCTCGCCGTAGTCCTTTGAGCGTCCCGGGTCCATTGAGTAGGCGCCAGCGCCGAGGTCGGCGAATGGCTGGCCGGGTCTGCCATGCACGCTCGACACCGCCTCGCCCGACGCCGTCAGCTCCTCGGCGAGACGTTCGCCGACACCCAGGTCGTCGAGCAGCACAAGCCAGTGGCGTTGCGGGCCGCCGGCCGTAGCCTCGCCCTGGTACGCCGGTTCCAAGGACGGTGATTCCGGAAGAGCCGGCTCCGAGCGCGCCGCCTCTGAGCGCCCCGGCTCCCGGAAAGCCAGCTCCGAGGGCGTCGGCTCCGAAGGCGTCCGCTCAGCGAGTGCCGGCTCAGGGGCTGCCGGGCGGCTCGCGGCGCTGGGCGCGCGCTCCCAGGTGGGGACGTAGAGCCAGTCCTCGATGGGCGCCCGCACGCCGAACGCGGCTCCGCCTTCGCCCTGGCCGGGCACCAAGGATTCCAGGGTGCCGCCTTCCGACCCCGCCAACCGCTGGCCGCCGCTTCCAGGCGCTCCCGGCTGCCAGCCGTCGCCGGGGGCCGGCGGCGGCTCGACGAAGTAGCGGCGGCGCTCGAACGGGTAGGTGGGCAGCGGCACCCGGCGCCGGCGCTCGTGGCGCACGAAACCGGTCCAGTCGGGCGTGGCGCCCGCGAGCCATAGGCGGCCCAGGGCATCCAGGACGTGGGCCTGCTCGGAGGCGCCGGCGCGCCGGTCCGGGAGCGAGGCGACCGCCAGCTGTCCCGGCTGCCGCGCCGGATGCTGCCGCGCCAGGGTGCCGAGCGCCTGGCCGGGACCCACCTCCACCAGCAGCTGCGGCCCACCCCCGAGCAGCGTGGCGAGCCCCTCGGCGAAGCGCACCGGCCGGCACAGGTGCTCGGCCCAATAGGCGGGATCGGTCGCTTCTTGGTCGGAGATCCAGGTGCCGGTCAGGTTGGAGACGAACGGCACCCGCGGCGGCGCGAGCGTCATGCCTTCCAGCAGCCGCGCCAGCTCGTCCGCCGCCGGCCGCATGGCCTCGGTATGGAAAGCATGGCCCGCCGCCACGCGCCGGCAGGCGATGCCGCGCTCGGCCAGCCGCCGCGCCAGCGCCGCCACCGCCTCGGGAGAACCGCCCGCCACCGACAGCGCCGGCCCGTTGGCAGCGGCGAGCGCCACCTCGGGCGAGCCGGCGAGCAGCGCCGCCAGCTCGCGGTCGGGAAGCGGCACGGCCAGCAGCGAGCCGGCCGGCAGCGCCTCGACCAGGCGAGCGCGCGCCGCCACCACCGCCATGGCGTCGGGCAGCGACATCACTCCGGCGAGGCAGGCCGCCGCCAGCTCGCCGAGGCTGTACCCGAGAAGCGCCGCGGGCACGATCCCCCATTCCCGCCACAGCTCGGCCAGCGCGATCTCGACGGCGAACACCGCCGGGTGCGCCAGCGCCGTGCGCTCGAGCTCCCCTCCCGCCGGCTCCTCGGCCAGCAGCCGCCGCAGGTCGGCACCCTGCCGCGGCGGCCAGCCCGGCAGGCCGCTCCCGGCGGCCGGGCCAGCGCCGTCGCCGGGCGCTGGCGCGGCAACCTCCGGCGCGGCAGACTTCGGCCCGGCGGCCTCCGGCGCGGCGGACTTCGGCGCGGCAGCCTCCGGTGCGGCAGCCGCCGGCGCGGCGGCCTCCGGATAGAGCACTCGCCGCAGGTCCACGCCGAGGTGCGGCAGGGCCAGCTCGGCGCAGCGGTCGATCGCGGCGCGAAACGCCGGCTCGCTCGCGTACAGCTCGGCGGAGCTGCCGGCGGCCTGGTCGCCCAGCCCGGGCAGCAGGAAGGCGATCGGCCGCCGCCCCTCGCCGGGCGCCGCGGCGGCGCCGGCCGGTCCCAGGTCCGCCGCCAGCAGGCGCGAGCGGTCGCCGGCCGCGAGCAGCCGCCGCGCCTCCTCGGCATTGCCGCACACCAGCGCCTGCCGGTGGCGGCCGGCCTTCCTGCCCACCCGCAGGGTATGGGCGACGTCGGCCAGCGCCGCGGCAGGCGATCCCGGCGTCGAGTCCCATGGCACTGCCTCCGGTGCCGTGTCCCCCACCTGAGCCCCTGGAGCTCCTGGAGCCCCGGGAGCCCCGGTCGCCGGGTCCCCGTCAGGTGGCACCCCAGGCACCGCAGCCGCGGCGCCCCCGAGGAACCCGGCCAGGTTCGTGCGCACCTGGTCGAGCGCGGCCGCGGAGCGCGCCGAGAGCAGCAGCAGCTGCCACCGCCGCGACGGCCCGGGCAGCGGCGGCGCCGGCGCCTCCTCGAGCACGACGTGCGCGTTGGTGCCGCCGATCCCGAGCGAGTTGACGCCGGCCCGCCGCGGCGCCTCGCCCGCCGGCCACTCGCACGCGGTCCGCGGAATGAAGAAAGGGCTCGCCGCGAGGTCGATGGCGGGGTTGGGCGTCGTGAAGTGCAGCAGCGGCGGCAGCTGGCGGTGGCGCAGCGCCTCCACCGTCTTGATCAGGCTCGCCACCCCGGCGGCGGTGTCGGCGTGCCCGAGATTGGGCTTGACCGAGCCCAGCGCGCAGTAGCCGCGCCGCGCGGTGGACGCCCTGAAGGCGCGCGTCAGCGCCTCGACCTCGATGGGGTCGCCCAGCAGCGTGCCGCTGCCGTGGGCCTCGACGTAGCCGATCGTGCCGGCATCGACGCCGGCGAGCCGCAACGCCTCGACCACCACCCGCGTCTGGCTGTCCACGCTCGGCGCCGTGTAGCCGGCCTTGCCGGCGCCGTCGTTGTTGATCGCCGTGGCGAGCACCACGGCATGGATGGTGTCGCCGGCCGCCAGGGCGTCCTCGAATCGCCGCACCAGGACCGCCCCGGCGCCATTGCCCTCCACCGCGCCCGCCGCCCGCGCATCGAAGGCGCGGCAGTGGCCGTCGGGCGAGCCGATGCTGCCTTCCTGGAAGAGATAGCCGACGCGGTGCGGAAAGGCGGCGGTGGCGCCGCCGGCCAGCGCCATCTCGCACTCCCCTTCGAGCAGCGCCTGGCAGGCGAGATGGAGGGCGACGAGCGAGGTCGAGCAGGCGGTCTGCACGGCCACCGAGGGACCCCGCAGGTTCAGCCGGTAGGACACCTGGGTGGTGAGGAAGTCCTTGTCGTTGAACAGCCGCGCCTGCAGGCCGCCGACCGCCGCCAGCCACTCGCGGTTCGCCAGCAGGTTGGAGACCAGGTAGCTGCTGAAGCCCGAGCCGCCGTAGACCCCGATGCGGCCGGCGAACGCCTGCGGTTCGTAGCCGGCGTGCTCGCAGGCCGCGAAGCAGCATTCGAGGAACAACCGGTGCTGCGGGTCCATCAGCTCGGCCTCGCGCGGCGTCAGGCCGAACAGCTCGGCGTCGAACAGCTCGACGCCGTCGATCACGCCGCGCGCCGGCACGTAGGCGGGGTCGCGGCGCAGCTCGGCCGCCACCCCGGACGCGGCCAGAGTCTCCTCGTCGAAGCGCGAGATCGACTCGACGCCGTCGCGGACGTGGCGCCACAGCTCGGCGGGGCCGCCGGCGCCCGGTAGGCGGCAGGCCATGCCGACGATCGCCAGGCGCTCGGGCGCGTCCGGGGCCGCCGGCGCGGCAGGCCGGCGCAGGTCGTGCGGTGGCTTCAAGCGGCCCTCGCGGGCGCCGGCAGCGGCAGCCCCAGGTAGAGCTGGCGCTCCTCGAACACCAGCCGGCGGCGCCCGAGGTCGGCGAGCAGGCCGTCCACGTCGGCCTCTCCCAGGTGCTGCGCCAGGTCCTCCCGCTTGCGCGGGATCGACAGGAAGCTCAGGGCCTGGATGCCCAGCGGGCCCAGGTCGTGCCGCTCGACGCTCCCGGAGCGCGTGTCGAAGACGGCGTTGCCCTCGAGATGGAGCTCGGGCGGCAGGCCGCCGTCCTCGGCGGCCCAGCGGCGGTGCCAGCGCGCGACCTGCTCCTGGATGCGGTCGCGCCACTCGCTCATCGTCGCCAGGTAGACCGAGGCGTAGCGGCGATCGACGAAGAAATAGATCATCTCCGCCAGGACCTCGCGGGAGAAGGGATAGATGAAGCTGTAGAAATCGCTCGGCTCGAGGTCCAGCCCGTACTCGGCAGCCCGCATGAAATAGGGGCTGAAGCGGTCGAAGCGCACCGGGAACGCCCCCGACGGCGGCGGCAGGTGGAGGAGCGATGGGATGTCCGCCACGTACTTCTCGTAGACCTCGCCGGTCTCGCCCGGGAAGCCCAGCAGCAGGTTCCATTGCGGCCTGATGCCGTGGACGACGCAATTCTTCATGAAGTTGATGTTCTGGAAGGACGTCGTCCCCTTGCGCATCAATTTGAGCGTGGACGTCGCCAGCGACTCGATCCCCGGCTGCAGGTCCACCACCCGCGCCCGCGCCAGCACCTCCAGCTCGTGCGCCTTGAGGTCGGCCTTGACCTCGTAGAACAGCGACACGTCGGGCGGCGCCTGCAGGTCGGGGAACAGCTCCGTCAGGTACTCGCGCGGCATGATGTTGTCGACCGATTCGTAGCGCGTGCAGCGCGCCCCGTACTGCTCGAACATGCGTTCGAGCTGCGCTTTGGCGAGCCGCGCGTCCATCCGCCGGTAGCGCATGGTGGTGCCGTTCAAGCCGCAGAAGGTGCAGTGCGAGCGCTCTCCCCACCAGCAGCCGCGGGAGGTTTCGAACAGCAGCACCGGCTTGACCGGGACGTCGGCGAAGTTGCGCTCGAAGGTGTCGAGGAAGGGACCGTAGTCGAGCCGCACCGGCACGTCGATGTCCACCTCCTCGCCGATCGATTGCGGGCCGCGCAGCTTGTCGGGCGCGAAGTTGTGGCGCGAGAAGACGCCCTGGATGCCGTGGCAGAGGTCGGGAGTGCCGGCCACCAGGTGGCCGACCAGCTCCGGGAAGCTCTTGAGCGACGGCCCGGAGAAGACGAAGTCCACCCCCTCGACGTGGGCGGCGATGTGGCCGCCCATCGGCGCTTCGCAGTTGGCGCCGCCGAGCACCGTGACGATGGCGGGATTCTTCTCCTTGAGCTTGCGGGCCATCGCGAAGCAGGCCACGTTCTGCGAGAACATCGTGGTGAAGCCCACCAGGTCGTCCTCGGCGAGGCGGTGCTTGGCGATCAGGCGCGCCACGAAGCCCGGCAGCCCCTGGCGCTTGCTCAAGAGCAGCCGCTTGCGCAGCTCGAAGGCCTCGTCGCGCTGCGGGAAGTAGCGCTGCAGGTACTCCTCGGCGTTGTCGGGAAGCTCCGGGAAGGCGAGGCCGCGGAAGAACCAGTCGCCCAGGCCGCACATGTTGGCTTCCAGGGAATCCGACATCTCCGCGTAGAGGCGGAACCCCAGCAGGTGGGCGAAATCATGGTTGAGGTAGAGCAGGCGCACCGCCACCTCGTCGCCGAAGCGATCCTCGAGCACCGACTTGAGCTGGGTCAGCGCGATCGACGGCAACCGCACCGTGGCGAAAGGCATGTTGATGAGCGTGATTCGGTACATGGGTCACCTCGTACGGGTTGGCAGGCGCATCAACGCCCCACCGGATCGAGCTCGCTCCGCGCCTCGCGCCGCCGCCGGCGGCCGGGCTGGCGGCCCGCCTCGTGCCCCGGCTCGCGCTCCGGCCCGAGGTCGCCGCCCGGGTCGGCGCCGCTCGGGGAGGACGGTCCGCCGCCGCCCAGGTGGCCGGCGAGCGCCGCGACGGTGGGGAAGCGGAAGAGATCGAGCACCGGCAGCGTCCGGCCCAGCCGTTGCTCCAGGATTCCGGCGGCGCGGATCATCAGCAGCGAATGTCCGCCCAGGTCGAAGAAGTTCTCGTCGAGCACCAGCCGCTCCACCCCCAGGACCTCGGCGAGCACGGCGGCGATGGTGCGCTCGAGCTCGGTGCGCGGCTCGACGGCGCCCGCCGCCGGCCGGCGCGTGGACTCGGGGCTGGGGAGGGCGGCGCGGTCCACCTTGCCGTTGGGCAGCAGCGGGACCGTCCCCATCTCGACGAAGGCGGCGGGGATCATGAAGTCGGGGAGCGACCGCCGCAGGAAGGCGCGCAGCTCGTCCGGGGTGCCGGCCAGCCGCCCGCGGCGCGGCACGACGTAGGCGACCAGCCGCTGGCCGCGGCCGGCCGTCGTGCCGTCCTGGCGGGGGACCACCACCACCTGGGCGACGTCCGGGTGGCGGGCGAGCGCCGCCTCGATCTCGCCCGGCTCGATGCGGTAGCCGCGCACCTTGACCTGGGCGTCGCGGCGGCCGAGGAACTCGAGGCGCCCGTCGGGCAGGGCGCGTGCCAGGTCGCCGGTGCGGTACAGCCGGGAGCCGGGCTCGCCCAGCGGGTTGGGCACGAACGCCGCGGCGGTCAGGTCGGGCCGGCGATGATAGCCGCGGGCCAGGCCGCGGCCGCCCAGGTACAGCTCGCCCGGGGCGCCGATCGGCACGGTGCGCAGCGCGTCGTCGAGCAGGTAGGCGGCGGTGCCGGCGATCGGCCGCCCGATCGGCGGCTGGCGGCCGGCCGCGAGATCGGCGGCGGCGAGCGCGCCGGCGGTCGCGTAGGTCGTGACCTCCGAGGGCCCGTAGAGGTTCCACACCCGCCGGAGCGCCGGCAGCGCGGCCAGCCGCTCGGCCAGCGCGAGCGGGATGGGCTCGCCGGCCAGGTTGAGGGTGCGCACCGAAGCGGGCAGTCCCCTCGACACGACCTCGGCGAGCAGGGACGGGACGGTGTTGACCAGGGTGACGCGGTCCTCTTCTCCCAGCGCCAGCAGATCGATGCCGCTGCCGGCCAGGTGGATGCGGCCGCCCGCGGCGAGCGGGGCGAAGATCTCGAAAACCGAGAGGTCGAAGCAGACCGACGTCGAGGCGAAGACGGTGGCCAGCTCGGCCGGCCCAAAGCGGGCGAGCGCCCAATCGAGAAATGCGCCAGCGGCGCGGTGGGTGATCGCCACTCCCTTGGGGCGCCCGGTCGATCCCGAGGTGTAGATCAGGTAGGCGATGCCGTCGAGCGGCGGCGCGGACGGCAGGCCCGGGGAGGCGGCCTCCGGCTCGGCGTCCACCTCGCCGTCCGGCTCCTCGTCCGCCTCGCCGTCCGACAGCGTGCCGATCAGCACCTGGGGCGGGGCCGCCGCCGGCAGGCGCTCGGCCAGCCACTCCTGGGTCAGCACGACCGGCGCGCCGCAGTCCTCGAGTGTCGCCGCCAGGCGCTCCCGCGGGTAGGCGGGATCGAGCGGCACGTAGGCGCCGCCGGCCTTGAGCACCGCGAGCAGGGCGACGATCAGCTCGGGGGTGCGATCCAGGAAGATGGCGGCCGTGACCTCGGGGCCGACCCCCATCCCGGCCAGGCGCCGCGCCAGGCGGGTGGCATGGCGGTCCAGCTCGCGATAGGTGAGCGACTCGCCGCCGGCGACCAGCGCCGGCGCATGCGGCGTGGCCGCGGCCTGGCGCTCGAAGCGGCGATGGAGCGGCGCGGCCTCCTCGCCGGCGGCGTTGCCGGCCGCCGCCGGCGTGTCGTTCCACTCGGCCACCAGCTGGTGACGCTCGCTCGCGGCGAGGAGCGGCAGGCTCGCCGCGGGGCGCTCGGGGTTCGCCGCGAAGGCCGCAACCAGGTTGGCGAAGTGGCCGGCCAGGCGGGCGGCGGTCGCGGGGTCGAACAGATCGACGTTGAACTCGAGCCCGCCGGCGAGCGTCCGGTGGGTGCGGCGGGGCGGCGCGGCGGCGCCGTTGCCGGATGCGCGGCCGGGTTCGCCCGCCGCGGTCTCGCTCGCCCCGGTCTCGCTCGACGGCACGAGGTCGGCCAGCGCGAAGGTGAGGTCGAACTTGGCGGTGCCAGTCTCCACCGCCAGCGCCTCGGCGGTGAGGCCGGGCAGCTCCGGCACCGGCGGCGGGTTGTCGAGCGTGAACAGGACCTGGAAGAACGGGGTGAGGGAGAGGCTGCGCTCGGGGCGCAGCTCCTCGACCAGCTTCTCGAAGGGCACCTCCTGGTGGACGGTGGAGACGATCGTCGCCTCCCGCGCCCGCGCCACCAGCTGGCGCACGGTCGGGCCGCCGGCGAGGTCCAGGCGCAGCACCAGGGTGTTGACGAAGAACCCGATCAGCCCCTCGGTCTCCAGGCGGCCGCGGTTGGCGATTGGCGTGCCGACGGCCAGGTCGGCGTGGCCGGAGTAACGCGCCAGCAGCTCGGCGCAGGCGGCCAGGAGGGCCATGAAGAGCGTCGCGCGTTCGCTGCCGGCCAGCTCGCGGGCGCGGGCGGCGTCGGCGGCGTCCAGCCGCAGCGGCAGGCGCGCGCCGCGATAGGTCTGCAGCGCCGGCCGGGGCCGGTCGATCGGCAGCGGCACCCCCGCCGGCAGGCCGGCCAGCCGCTCGCGCCAGAACGCCAGCTGGCGCTCGAGCACCGGTCCGTCGAGCCAGGCGCGCTGCCAGGCCGCGTAATCGGCGTACTGCACCGGCAGCGGCGGCAGGGCGGCGGGGCGGCCGGCGGCGGCGGCGGCGTACAGCTCCGCCAGCTCGGCGAGCAGGATGCCGATCGACCAGGCGTCCGCGGCGATGTGGTGCACGGCGAGCAGCAGCGCCTGGTCCGCCGCGCCCAGCAGCACCAGTCCGGCGCGCAGCAGCGGGCCGCGGCCGAGGGCGAAGCGCCGCACCGCGTCCTGGCGCGCCAGCGCCAGGGCCTCCGTCTGCCGGCGGGCGGGCGGCAGGCGGCGCAGGTCGGCGATCGGCAGCGCCACCGGACCGGCAGGCGCGATGCGCTGCACCGGCCGCTCGTCCACCACCTCGAAGCGGGTGCGCAGCGGTTCGTGCCGGGCGGCGAGGGCGGTCAGGGCGGCGGCCATGGCGGCCGGCGACAGGGTGCCGGCGAGGCGCAGCGCCACCGGGATGTTGTAGGCCGGCAGGCCGGGATCGAACTGATCGAGGATCCACAGCCGCTGCTGGGCGAAGGAGAGCGGCAGCGGCGCGTCGCGCGGCGCCGGCCTGAGCGGCGGTGGCGCGGCAATGGCTCGGGGGCCGCCGCCGGAGTCCGCGGAGTCCGCGACGGCCCCGCCGCCGAGCCCGTCCTGGGCGGCGAGCGCCGCCAGCACCTGCGCCGCCTGGCCGGCGACCGTCGGCGCCGCGAACAGGCTGGCGAGCGGCAGCTCGACGGCAAACGCCTCGCGCACGCGGGAGAGGAGGCGCATGGCGAGCAGCGAGTGGCCGCCCGCCGCGAAGAAATCATCGTGGATGCCGACCGCGGGCACTCCCAGCACCACCGACCACAGGCTCGCCAGCAGCTTCTCGACGGGGTTGCGCGGGGCTTGCGGGAGATGCCGCCCGCCGGCGATGGTGGGACCGGCGCCGGCAGGGCCGGCGGCCGTGCCCGCGACGAGCGGCACGCCGTCCGCCCGGCGCGCGGCCGCCGTGTCCCAGGACGGCAGGGCGCGGCGATCCAGCTTGCCGCCGGGGGTGCGCGCCGAGCGCTCGAGCAGCGAGAAGGCCGCCGGGATCCAGGCGCCGGGAAGCCGCCGGCGCAGGAACTCGCGCAGCTCGGCGGCGGTGGGCCGCGCCCCCGGCCGCGGCACGACGAAGGCCACCAGCACCGGGCCTGAGCCGGCGTCGTGGGTCAGCACGGCGGCCTCGGCGACGCCGGGGTGCAGGGCGAGGGCGGCCTCGATCTCTCCCGGCTCGACGCGGACGCCGCGCACCTTGAGCTGGCGGTCGATCCTGCCCAGGAACTCCAGGCGCCCGTCCGGCAGCAGGCGGACCCGGTCGCCGGTGCGGTAGAGGCGGCCGCCGGCCGAGGCGCCGAACGGGTCCGGCACGAAGCTCGCCGCGGTCAGGTCGGGGCGGCCCAGGTAGCCGCGCGCCAGCCTGCCGCCCAGGCACAGCTCGCCCGGCGCGCCGGCGGGCAGCGGCTCGAGCCAGCGGTCCAGCACGTAGGCGGTGCGCCCGGCCAGCGCGCGCCCGAGAGGCACGGCTGCGAGGCCGCCATCCGATCGATCGGCGGAACCGCGATCCGATGGATTGGCGGAGCCGCCGGCCGGTCGCTTCACGGAGCCGCCATCCGAGCGCTTGGCGGAGCCGCCGGCCGGCGAGGGTGGCACCGCATACAGGGTCGCGGTGACCAGCGCCTCGGTCGGTCCGTAGGCGTTGAGCAGGCGGACGCCGCCGAGCGCCGAGCCGTGCCAGGCGGCAAGGGCCGCCGCGGTCATCGCCTCGCCGCCGGCGATCAGCAGGCGCAGCTCGCGGGGCGTCCCGCCCTGCCGCCCCGCGGCCGGCGCCGCGGGTCCCTCGGCTGCCCCAGCGGCTGCGGCGGGGCGGGCCAGCGCCTCGGCCCAGGCCGACCAGTAGGAGGTGGGCAGGTTGGCGACGGCGATCCGCAGCCGCGCCAGGCGGGCGTCGAGGCCGGCGGTGTCCCAGACCTCCTCGCCGCGCAGCACCAGGGTGCCGCCGCGCAGCAGGCAGGTGAAGACCTGCTCGAGGCCGGCGTCGAACGCGAAGGAGGCGAACTGCAGCACGCGCTCGCCCGGCTCGATGCCGTACTCGGCGGCGGCGGCCGCGAAGTGGGCGGCGGCAGCCTGGTGGGTGACGGCGACTCCCTTCGGCACGCCGGTCGAGCCCGAGGTGTAGATGACGTAGGCGAGTCCCTCCGGCGCCGCGCGGGCCGGCAGGTGCGCGCCGCCGGGGCCGGCTGCCGCCGCCGGCTCGCCGGCTTCCGCCTCGCCGCCGGCGGGCGGCGCGGGCGAGGCCGGATCGAGGCGCAGCGCAACACCCGCCGGCAGCGCCGGCAGCGCCGGCAGCGCCGGCAGCTCGAGGCGCGGGCCGGCGAGCACGACCCGGGCGCCGGTGTCGGCCAGGATGAACGCCAGGCGCGCCGCCGGCACCGACGGCTCGACCGGCACGTAGACCCCGTCCGCCGCCAGCACCGCCAGCAGCGCCACCACGGCGGCCGCCGAGCGCTCGACCGCCGCCACCACCGGCATCTCCGGTCCGACCCCGAGCGCCCGCAGCCGGTGCGCGAGCCGGGCCGCCCGCCGGTCGAGCTCGCCGTAGGTCAGGCTGATCCCGGTGTCGGCCTCGAGCAGCGCCATGGCCTCGGGGGCGGCCCGCGCCCGCTCCGCGACAAGGCGGTGCAGCAACCCGGCCGCGACGGCCGCCGGCCGGGCCGGGCGCAGCGGCGCCCCGATCGGCGGTGCCGGCGGGCGGTCCTGCCACTCGCGCAGCAGCTGGTGGCGCTCGGCGGCGGCGAGCAGCGGCAGCGCGCCCAGCCGCGGCGCCGGCGTCCCCGGGACCAAAGCCGACAGCCCGGCAAGCCCATGCAGCAGGTTGGCGAGGTGGCCGAGGTGCCGTGCCATCGCCGTGTCCTCGAAGCGGCGGCGCTCGAAGGTGGCGCGGAGGGTCAGGCGGTCGCCAGGCACCACCAGCAAGCTCAAGGGGTAATGCGTGCGCGACACGTAGCGCTGGCCGCGTAGCGCCAGCGCCCCGTCCGGCGCCGGGCCGCGGCTCATCTCCGGGACGTTCTCGAAGACCACGATCGAGTCGAAGAGCTGCTGCCCGGCGGGGACGTCGCTCCAGCGCTGGATCTCGGCCAGCGGGTCGTACGCGTGCGCCTGGACCGCCACCTGCCAGGCCTGCACCTCGCGCAGCCACGAGAGGGTGTCGCCGGCGTCCTGCCACCGGGTCCTGACGGGCAGCGTGTTGATGAACAGCCCGACCATCGACTCGATGCCCGGGACCTCCGGCGGGCGCCCCGAGACGGTGGCGCCGAACATCACCTCGGGCTCGCCGCTGGTGCGGTGCAGGAGCGCCGCCCAGGCCCCCTGGACCAGGGTGTTGAGCGTCAGCTGGTGGCGGCGGGCGAAGCCGGCGAGCGCGCCGGAGGCCGCGGGGTCCAGCGCCAGCCCCCGCTCGCCGTGGGCGCCGTGGTTCTCGCCGAAGCCGTTGGCGGCGTGCCGCTCCATGACCAGCGGCGTCGGCACGCGGAAACCGGCCAGCCGCGAGCGCCAGAAGGGCTCGTCCGCGGCGCCGTCGCGCCGCCGCAGCCAGCCGATGTAGTCGGCGAAGCGGCGGGCGGGCGGCAGCGCGGCCTCGCCGCCGCCGGCGAGCGCCTGGTAGACGGCGGTGACCTCGGCGAGCACCACCGAGGCCGACCAGGCGTCGAGGAGGATGTGGTGATAGGTCCAGGCGAGCAACCCTCCCGTGTCGCCCGTCCATACCCAGTCGAGGCGCAGCAGGGGCGGCCGGCCGAGCTGGAAGCCACGCCGCCGGATGTCCTCCAGCAGGTCCTCGACGCGGCGGCGCGGCTCTCCCCGGCAGTCGTGCACCGCGAACGGCACCGCCACCTCGCGGTGCACCACCTGCAAGGGCTTGTCGAGCCCCTGCCAGTGGAAGGAGGTGCGCAGGGCCGGATGGCGCGCCACGACCCGCTGCCAGGCGGCCGCCAGCAGCTCGGGCTTTAGGCGCGCCTCGATCTCCAGGATGAGCTGATCGACGTACAGCCGCTCGTCCGGCGCGTAGAGGCTGTGGAACAGCAGCCCCTGCTGCATCGGTGACAGGACGTAGACGTCTTCGGGAGCGGGCTGCGACATGACGTTGCCTGGTCCGGGAGGAGGGCTACCTACTACGTGCCGGCGACGGCGGCGCGAGAGACGGCGGCGCTAGAGACGGCGGCGCGGCAGGCGTCCCGTCCACCGGCGACGCGGTAAGCGTCCCGTCCAGCGGTTCGATCTCGTCGAGCAGGGCCAAGAGCTCGGCGCGGTCGGCCCGGGCCAGCAGCTCGCGCTCGATCCAGGCCGCCGCCTCGGCCAGGGCCGGCGACTCGAAGAGCAGGCGCACCGGCATCTCGAGGGCGAACGCGGCACGCATGCGCGACGCGGCGCGCAGCGCCAGCAGCGAGTGGCCGCCGAGGTCGAAGAAGCGATCGTGCCGCCCGATCCGTGGCACCTCGAGCACCTCCTGCCAGATCGCGGCGACCCGCCGCTCGGTGGCGGTGGCGGGCGCGACGAACCGCGCCGGCGCGGCGGCGGGCAGCTCGTCGGGCGGCGGCGGCAGGCGCCGGCGGTCCACCTTGCCGCTGGGCAGGAGCGGCAGCTCCGGCAGCAGCACCAGGGTCGCCGGCACCAGGTGGGGAGGCAGCCGCCGGCCGAGCCAGGCGGCGATCGCCGCGGCGTCGGCGGCGGGAACGGCCGCCGGGTCCGGGACGGCATAGCCCACCAGCCGCCGGCCGCCGCCGCGCTCCTCGCGCACCGTCACCGCCGCCAGGCGCACGCCCGGATGGGCGGTCAGCGCCGCCTCGACCTCGTCGGGCTCGACGCGGAAACCGCGGATCTTCACCTGGCGGTCGAGCCGTCCCAGGAACTCGAGGATGCCGTCCGGACGGTGGCGGACGCGGTCGCCGGTGCGGTACAGGCGGTCGCCGCCGCCTGCTCCGCCGGCGCCGGCCTCGCCGTCGCCGGGATCGGGCACGAAGCGCTCGGCGGTCAGGTCGGGCCGTCCCAGGTAGCCGCGCGCCAGGCCGTGCCCGCCGGTGCACAGCTCGCCCGGCACGCCGATCGGCACCGGCAGCAGGCGGCTGTCCAGCACCCGCACGGTGGTGCCGGCAATCGGCCGGCCGATCGGCACCGAGGCCCGCACCAGGGCGGGATCGTCGAGGCGGCAGCAGCTGGTCAAGGTGCCGTTCTCGGTCGGGCCGTAGCCGTCGATCAGCCGCAGGCGAGGGTGGGCGGCCAGGGTGCGCCGGACGGGTTCGGGGCCCAGCGCGTCGCCGCCGGCCACCAGCTGGCGCAGGGTGCCGAGGGCCGGCAGGGCCTCCTCCACGGCGAGGTGGAAGAGGCCGGTGGTGAGCCACATCGAGGTGACGCCGCGCTGCCGCAGCGCGATGCCGAGGGCATGGGGTTCGAGCGCCTCGTCGGGCAGGATCTGCAGCCGCCCGCCGTGCAGGAGAGCACCCCAGATCTCGAGCGCCGAGGGGTCGAAGGTGAGCGCCGTGAGCTGCGCCCAGACCTCGCCGGGGCCGAAGGCGGCGCAGTCGCCGTCGATCAGCCGCAACACCGCGCGGTGCGGCACCGCCACGCCCTTGGGCACGCCGGTCGAGCCCGAGGTGTAGTAGACGCAGGCGAGGGAGTCCGCGGCCGCCCCGGGACCGGCGGCGGGAGCGGCGCCGCCGCCGGCGCCATTCGCAGTCGTGGCGCCACGGGTGCCATCCGCAGCCGCGGCGCCACGGGCGCCGTCCGCAGCCGCGGCGTCGGCGGCGCCCATCTCCAGCACCGCGAGGCCGGGGAGCCGGGACGTGACGGCGGCGAGCATCTCCGCCCAGCCGCCTTCCGGCTGGCGCTCGACGATGAGGATCGCCGCGCCGCAATCCGCGAGCAGCCAGGCCTGGCGGTCGGCGGGAGCGGCCGGGTCGAGGGGCACGTAGGCAGCGCCGGCTTGCAGCGTCGCGAGCATCGCCACGATCGCCTCGGGTCCGCGGCGCAGCGCCAGCGCCACGCGGGTTTCGGGCGCGGCGCCGCGCGCCCGCAGGCGGCCCGCCAGGCCGCGGGCCAGGCGGTCGAGCTCGCCGTAGGTGAGGCGCCGGTCGCCGGCCCCGACCGCCACGGCGCCCGGGGCCGACCGCGCCACCGCGGCGAAGCGCGCATGGATGGTCGGCCCGAGCGGGGCGGCCGCCGCGGGCCAGGCGGGGCCATGCCCCCAGGCCCGCAGCTGCTCCCGCTCGGCGGCGGGCAGCAGCGGTAGGTCGTCGATTGCCGGGCCGGCCGCGCCGGCGCTTGCCGCATCGGCTGAACCGGCGCTCACCGCGCCGGCCGAATCGGCGCTGACCGCGCCGGCCGAATCGGCGCTTACCGCGCCGGCAAGCAGCGTCTCGAGGCGCGCCAGCAGACGCGCCGCCGTGACGCGCTCGAAGAGGTCGGCGCTGTGCTCGAGCTCCAGCCGGACGGCGCCGTCAACTTCGGCGGCGTAAAGCGTCAGGTCGAAGCGCGCCGACGCCTCGGCGAGCGGCACCGCGGTCAGCCGCAGCCCTGGCAGGGCGAAGTCCCGGCGCGGGAAGTCCTGCATGCTGAACATGGCCTGGAATAGCGGCGTGCGCGAGAGGTCGCGCTCCGGGCGCAGGTCCTGGACCAGCTGCTCGAAGGGGACCTCTTGCCGCGAGTAGGCGTCCAGCGTCACCGCGCGCAGCCGGCGCACCAGGCCGCGGAAGCTCGGTCCGCCGCCGAGGTCGGCGCGCAGCACCACCGTGTTGAGCAACACCCCGATCAGCCCTTCCAGCTCGCGCCGGTCGCGCCCCGCCACCGGCGAGCCGATCAGGATGTCCTGCTGGCCGGCATGGCGCGCGAGCAGCGCGGCGAAGGCCGCGAGCAGGCCCATGAACAGGGTCGCCGACTCCCCCCGGCAGAGCTTCAGCAGGGCGGCGGCCAGCGGCGGCGCCAGGATCGCGTGCACGCTGGCGCCGCGGAAACCCTGCACCGCCGGCCGCGGCCAGTCGGTGGGCAGCTCGAGCGCCGGCAGCGGCGGCGCCAGGCGTTGCCGCCAGGCGGCGATCTGGGCTGCCAGCTCGGGGCCGGCGAGGCGGCGGCGCTGCCACAGGGCGTAGTCGGCGTACTGCACCGGCAGCTCGGGGAGCGCGGGCGTCGAGGCCCGGTAGAGCGCCGCCAGCTCGCCCAGGAAGACGGAGACCGACCAGCCGTCGGACACGATGTGGTGCATCGCCAGCGCCAGGACGTGCCGTTCCGGCTCCAGCCGCAGCAGCGCCAGGGCCAGCAGCGGCGGCCGCGCCAGGTCGAAGGGGGTGGCCGCGACGTGCGCCGCCAGGCGCTCCGCCTCGCCGCCGCGCCTGGCCGCGGGCAGGGCGGCCAGGTCGGCGACGGGGAGCCGGATGGGCGGCGCGTCGGTGCCGTCCAGCACGCGCTGCACCGCGCCGCCGTCCACCTCGACGAAGGCCGTGCGCAGCGTTTCGTGCCGCCGTGCGATCTGCCGCAGGCTGGCGGCGAGCGCGGCCACGTCGAGGCGCCCGTCGAGCCGGGCGGTCTGCGAGACGTTGTAGGCGGGGTTGCCCGGTTGCAGGCGGTCCAGGAACCAGAGCCTCTCCTGGGCAAAGGACAGCGGCAGGTCGCCGCCGCGCGGCGCGCGCGGGACCGGTGCGGCCGCCGCCGGCGCGCCGGCCTTCCGCTCGGCGGCGATCAGGGCTGCGAGGCTGGCCGCGGTGGGCGCCTCGAACAGCCGCCCCAGCGGCAGGTCCACGCCCAGCTGCTCGCGGACGCGCGACAGCAGCTGGGTGCCCAGCAGCGAGTGCCCGCCGAGCGCGAAGAAATCGTCCTCGACGCCGACGCGCTCGATGCCGAGCACGCTGCCGAAGAGCCCCGCGGCCTGCTCCTCCAGCGGATCACGCGGCGCCACGTACGGGTTGGGGAGGTCCGGCCGCGCGTGGCCGCCCGCCGCCGCCGCTGCCGCGGCCGCCGCGGCCAGGTCGGCGGGGCGGGTCGAGCGGGCGCGCTCCATCTCTGCCGGCAGGGCGCGGACGGAGACCGCGACGCGCGGCAGGAGCGGACCCGCGAGGATGCGATGAAACGCCTCCACCGCCTCGGCCGGCGTCATGCCCTGCTCCGGCTCCGGCCGCCGCTCCGGTGCCCAGCCCGCCGGGCGTTCGCTCCCCCGGGTGGCCTGGGCGCGGATCGCCCGGCCGGCGTCGACGCGCTTCAGGGTGAACTCCTCGATCCGCACCCGCTCCTGCCCCTGCTCGTCGACGATCGAGACGTCGAAGGCCAGGGTCTCGGCAGCCGCGCCGGCCGCGGCCGATGCCGGCCGGCGCAGCCGGGCATGGCTGAAGAAGCGGCGAGGCAGCGGCGCATGGGCCACGAGCCGCCGGTACGACAGCGGCAGGTAGTCGCCGCCGCCGCGCTGCACAAACGTTTCGGCGAAGCTGGTGGCGGCGTCGAGCAGGGCGGGATGGAGATGGAACTCATCGAGGTCGCCGGTCAGCTCCGGCGCCAGCTCGAGCAGGCCCACCACCTCGTCGGCGCCGCCGGCTGCCGCCGCCGCCGCGCCTTCTTGGCCCGCGGCGCCGGCGCCCGGCTGCCCGCCGACCCAGACCGTCCGCAGCCCTTCCCAGCGTGGTCCGAGGCCGGCCAGCCGCAGCCCGTCGCGATAGTCCGCCCCCAGGTCCACGCGGCCCCGTGAAAGGAGCGCCGCGAGATTCCGGGGCGCGCCGGCGGCCGCGAGGTTTCCGGCGGCCGCGAGGTTTCCGGCGACCGCGAGGTTTCCGGCGACCGCGAGGTTTCCGGCGACCGCGAGGTTTCCGGCGTCCGCCACGTCTCCGGCGACCGCGGTGTTCGTGGCCATCTCGGCGCCCCCGGCGGCCGCCGTGCCCGCGTCGTCCGCCGGGGCGGCGGCGCCCACCCAGCCGCTCGCGTGCTCCTGCCAGCCGTCCGCCGCGGCGCGGCTGCCGATCGCGAAGTGGAAGCCGTCGCCGTTGCGGCGCAGCACGGTGCGCAGCTCGCGGGTCTCGCCGTCGGCCACCGCCAGGGGCGCCAGGAAGGCCACGTTGCGCAGCTCGAAGGCCGCCGCCCCGTCGGCGGCCGCTGCTGCTGCGGCGAAGCCGTTACCGGTCACCGCGCGGAAGGCCGCGCCCGCCATCTCGAGATAGGCGGTGCCGGGCAGCACCGGGGTGCCTCCCAGGCGGTGCTCGTCCAGGATCCAGGTGGCGTCGGCGCGCAGGCGGGTGAGGAAGGTCTCCTCGCGCTCGGCGCCCGCTGCGGCCGCGGCGCGTCCGCTGAGCAGCGGATGGATGACGGCGGCGTCCGGCAGCCGCTTCTCGCCGGCGGCGGCACGGGCGCCGGTGACGCCGGCGGGCCTGGTGGCCGGCTGGACGCCGCCGGCAGGTCCCGCTGCCGGGATCGTGCCGGCAGCGGCGCCCGCCGCGGGAACGCCGCTACCGAGCCGGGCCGCCATCTCCGCCATGCCCGCCCTCCCCGCCATTCCCGCCATCCCGACATCGCGCCAGGTGTCCCAGTCGATCGCCGTCACCGGCCAGGGCGCCGTGGAGGCGGCCTCGGCAAAGGCGCCGAGGAAGGCGTTGGCGGCCGCGTAGTCGGCCTGGCCGGGGCCGCCGAGGATGGCGTTGAGCGAGGAGCAGAGGAGCAGGAAATCGAGGTCCTGGTCCGCCAGCACCTCGGCCAGCGCCAGCGTGCCGTCCACCTTGGGCGCGAGCACCGCCCGCGCCTGCTCGAGCGTCCGCAGCTGCGCCAGCCCGCCGCCGGCGACTCCCGCCGCGTGGATGACGCCGTGCAGCGGCCCGAACCGCCGGCGCGCCAGGTCGAGCGCCTGCCGCATGGCCTCGCGGTCCGTCACGTCCGCTTGCACGACCAGGACCTCCGCGCCCAGCGCCTCGATCTCGAGCAGGCGGCGCACCAGGGGCGCCTGTTCCAGCCCTGCTCCCGCCGCTCCCTCTGCGCCCTCCGCGCCCTCCGCGCCTGCTGAGCGTCCGGCGAGCTCCTGCCAGCGGTCGCGCGATGGGAAGGGCCTGCGCCCGGTCAGCACCAGGCGCGCGCCGGCCGCGCGGGCCAGCGCCGCCGCCAGCTCCAACCCCACGCCGCCCAGGCCGCCGGTGATGAGATAGGTGCCGCCCAGGCGCAGCCGCCCGGCAGCCGGCGCGCCGGCGGCGGGTGCCGCGGCGCCCAGGGGCAGCGGCTGGAACGTCCTGATCCAGCGCTCGGTCCCGCGCCAGGCCACGACCGGGTCGCCGGGTGCGGCGGCCAGCTCGGCGAGCAGCAGGTCGATCAGCTTGCGCTCGCCCCGGCTTCCGGGTGCCGGCGGCACCAGGTCGATCATCTGGCAGGTCAGGCCGGGGACCTCCTGCGGCAGCACCGCCGCCGGGCCGAGGACGGTGGCCTTGGCCGGAGCGAGGGCCGCCTCGCCGGCGACCCGCAGGGCGCCGGCCGACACGATGCCGAGCCGCAGCGCCGGCGGCTGCTCGTGCGGCGCGCGCCGGCCTGCGGCGCCCTGGCCGCCGCGCCCCTCCGCCAGCGCCCGCGCCAGGGACAGCAGGCTGTAGAACCCCAGCTCGCGCTCTCGGTGGGTGTCCGCCACGGGCGCCACGCTCCACAGGTGGGCGATGTGCGCCGGCCTGCCGGTCGCCGCCAGCAGCTCCAGGTAGTCGTCGGCTGCCGCCGGCCGCAGCTCGATCTCGCCCGGCCCGAGGCGCCGGAAGCGCTCGCCGGGCGAGACCACCGTCACCTCGCAGCCGCCGTCCGCCAGCCGCTTGCCGAGCCGCCGGCCGAAGCCCTCCGCGGCGAAGACCAGCCAGCTGCCGGCCGCCGCCGCCGACGCGGCGCCGTCTTCAGGCGCCCCGGCCAGCTCCGGCACGAACGGCGGCGCGGCCGGCAGGGTCTGCTGCCACAGCGGCGCCCAGAACCAGTCCGCGATGCGGTCCTGCCGGCCGGCCGCTCCTGCCGCGGCCGCCCGCGCCGTTCCCGCCGTGAGCGCCGCGGCCGCCGTGGGCGCGGTCCGTGCCGACTCCGTCCCTGCCGCGAGCGCCGCATCCCCGGCGTCCGGCGCGGCCGCCAGCCAGTGGCGGCGCCGTTCGAAGGGATAGCCCGGCAACGCCACCCGGCGCGGGCGGCGATGGGCGTGCACACCCTCCCAGTCCACCTCGACCCCGGCCAGCCACAGCTCGCCCAGGGCCCGTGTCAGCGCGGCATGCTCGGCGCCCACGGTGGCCGCGCCGGAGGCCGCCCCCGGTGCCCGCTGCGGCCCGCTCGCCGGCTCGTCCTGCTCCCGGCGGCCTGACGGCAGGCTCGACACCACCAGCTGTCCGGGAGACCTGCCGGGATGGCGGCGGGCCAGCTCGGCCAGGGTCCGCCCGGGGCCGACCTCGAGCAGCAGCCGGTCGGGGCCGGCGAAGAGCGCCGCTAGGCCGTCCGAGAAACGCACGCAGTCGCGCAGCTGGCGCGCCCAGTAGGCCGGGTCGGTGGCCTCCTCGGGGCGCAGCCAGGTGCCCGTCACGTTGGACAGGCAGGGGATTGCCGGCGGCGCCAGGCGCACGCCGGCGAACGCCGCCAGGAACCGTTCCGCCGCCGGCGCCATGGCCGGCGAGTGGAAGGCATGAGAAGTGTGCAGGCGCCGGGTGTCGATCCGCCGTTCCCGCAGCCGCGCCGCCAGGTCGGCGATTTCCTCCTCGCCACCGGCCACGACCGAGAGCGCCGGCGTGTTCACCGCCGCCAGCGCCAGGCCTGCAGCACCGCTCCCGGACGGCGGCGCCGCCTCCCCCAGCATTGCCGCGACCTCGACCTCCGGCAGCGGCACGGCGAGCATCGCCCCGCCGGGCAGCTCCTGGATCAGCCGCCCCCTCGCCGCCACCAGCCGCAGCGCGTCCTCGAGCGCGAAGACCCCGGCCAGGCAGGCGGCCACCAGCTCGCCGATGCTGTGGCCGAGCATGGCGGCGGGGCGCACGCCCCACTCCATCCACAGCAGCGCCAGGGCGTGCTCGACCACGAACAGCGCCGGCTGGGCCAGGGCGGTCTGCCGCAGGCGCGCGGCAGCCGCCTGCCGGTCGTCGCCCGGCGCCGGGAAGAGCGCCTGCCGCAGGTCGAGGCCGAGAACGGGCCGCAACACCTCGGCGGCGTGGTCCACGGCGCGCCGGAAGGTCGGTTCGCAGCGGTACAGCTCCTCGCCCATGCCGGGGTGCTGCGCGCCCTGGCCGGGGAACAGGAACGCGAGCTGCCGGTTCACCGGCTCCTGGAGCCGCGACAGCACCCGCCGCGGATCGAGCGAGCGCAGCGCCGCGGCCCCCTGGTCGGCATCGCCCGCGACCAGGGTGCGCCGGTGGGCGAAGGCGCGGCGGCCCGCCTGCAGGGTGTAGGCGACGCCGGCGAAATCCAGCTCGGGATGGCGCTCGAGATGGCCGGCGAGCGCCGTGGTGGCCGCCTCCAGGGCCGCGGCGCTGGCGGTGGACAGCGGCAGCAGCTGGCAGGGCCGCGCCGCGACGGCGGCTGGTGCGTTCGCCGCCGGCGGCGGCTCCTCGAGCACCACGTGGGCGTTGGTGCCGCCGATTCCGAACGAGCTCACTCCGGCCCGCCGCGGCGCCAGCTCGGGGTGCCACGCGGCCGGGCGCGTATTGACGAAGAAAGGACCGCGATCGAGGTCGAGCTGCGGGTTCGGCCGGGTGAAGTGCAGGGTGGGCGGGACCTGGCCGCGCTCGACCGCGAGCACCGCCTTGATCAGCGACGCCACCCCCGCTGCCGCGTCGAGGTGGCCGATGTTGCCCTTGACCGAGCCCAGGACGCACGACTTCGGGCGGCCGCCGCCTGGCGACGGCACGAAGGCCCGCTCCAAGGCGGCGACCTCGATCGGATCGCCGAGCGGCGTCGCGGTGCCGTGGGCCTCGACGTAGCCGATCGAGCCCGCCTCCACCCCGGCAACGGCGAGCGCCATCGCGATCACCTCCGCCTGCCCGGAGACGCTCGGCGCGGTGTAGCCCACCTTCTGCGCCCCGTCGTTGTTCACCGCCGAGCCGAGGATCACGGCCCGCACCCGGTCGCCGTCGGCGATGGCGTCGGCCAGGCGCTTCAACACCACGACGCCGGCGCCGTCGCCGTCGATCGCGCCCGCCGCCGCCGCGTCGAACGGGCGGCAGCGGCCGTCGGGAGAGAAGATGCCGCCGCCCTGATGCCAATGGCCGGCGACCTGCGGCACCGAGACGCGGACGCCGCCCGCCAGCGCCATGTCGCACTCGCCGTTGAGCACGCTCTGGACCGCCAGGTGCACCGCCACCAGTGAGCTCGAGCAGGCGGTCTGCACGGTGAGGCTGGGGCCGCGCAGCCCCAGCTGGTAGGAGATCCGCGTCGCCAGGAAGTGGTCGTCGGCGCCCAGCATCGCCTGGTATGCCCCGGCCGCGGCCAGCGCCGCGGCGTTGTGCTGCAGGTGCCACAGCAGGTAGGTGTTGGTGCCGGCGCCGGCAAAGACGCCGATCGGCCCCGGGTAGCGCCACGGGTCGTGCCCGGCGTCCTCGAGCGCGTGCCAGGCGCATTCGAGCAGCAGGCGGTGCTGCGGATCGAGCAGCTCGGCCTCGCGCGGCGAGAGGCCGAAGAACGCGGCGTCGAAGCGGTCGGGCTCGGCGATCACCGCCTTGGCCCGCACGTACTCGGGGGCGGCCAGGGTGGCGGCCGGCACTCCCGCCGCCAGCAGCTCCGCCGCCGAGAAAAACGTGATCGATTCGACGCCGCCGAGCAGGTTCTGCCAGAAGCTCTCGACATCGGGGGCGCCGGGGAAGCGGCACGCCATGCCGACCACGGCGACGCCGCCGCCCGCCGGCAGCTCGGCGCCCGCCGCACCCTGGGATTCCTCGCGCGCGGCCATCTCAGCCGTCTCCATCGGCCGGCGCCAGGCCGTCCCGGCGCAGCCGGCGGCGCGCCGCGCGGAAGCGCTCCTGCCCGACCGCGGCGCGGGTGCGGGCGGCGCGCTCGGCCAGCCGGCCCGGCGGCGAGCCCGGCGCGGGTGCGGGACGGCCGGCGACGCCGGCGGCTCCGGCGCCGTGACGATCCGCGGCGCCGGGATTGGCGGCGCCGCCGAGCTGCCGGGCGAGCGACTCGATCGTCGGATGCTTGAACAGGTCCACCATGGGCAGCGCCACGCCGAACCGTTCCTGGACCGCCGCGTGCACCCGGATGAGCAGCAGCGAGTGGCCGCCCAGATCGAAGAAGTTGTCGCGGATCCCCACCCGCTCGACGGCGAGGACCTGGCGCCAGATCTCGGCCAGGGTCCGCTGGGCGTCGTCGCTGGGCGGCGCGTAGGCGTCGGCGGAGAGCGGTGCCGCAGCCTCGTCGCCGGCCGGCGGCGCCGCCGGCAGCGCCTGGCGGTCCACCTTGCCGTTGGGGGTCAGCGGCAGCGCGTCCAGGAACAGGAACTGCGCCGGGAGCATGTAGGCCGGCAGGGTCTCGGCGAGGAACGCGCGCAGCTCGTTCGCCGCCGGCCGGCGGCGCCCGGCCACGACGTAGGCCACCAGCCGCCGCTGCCCCGGCAGCTCCTCGGGGGCCGCCACCGCCGCCGCCAGCAGGTCCGCGTGACGGGCCAGGGCGGCCTCGATCTCGCCGATCTCGATGCGGTAACCGCGGATCTTGATCTGATGGTCGTTGCGTCCCAGGAACTCCAGCTCGCCGCCGGCCGGCAGGCGCGCGAGGTCGCCGGTGCGGTAGAGGCGCTCCCCGGGGCGTGACGGGAACGGGTGCGGCACGAAGCGCTCGGCGGTGACCGCCGGCAGGGCGTGGTAGCCGCGCGCCAGCAGGCCGCCGCCGATGTACAGCTCGCCCGGCACGCCCGGCGGCACCGGCTCGCGGGCCGGGTCCAGGACGTAGATCTCGGTGTCGGCGATCACCCGCCCGATGGGCACCTCGCGGTGGCCGTCGGCGGGGCAGGCCGTGAGGTCGCCGACGGTCGAGATGATCGTCGATTCGGTCAGGCCGTAGGTGTTGATCAGCCGCGGCCGCAGCGGCGCGGCGCGGCGCCAGGCGAGCAGCCGCTCGGGCAGGGCGCGCTCGCCGGCGATGATCACCAGTCGCAGCGACGGCGGCAGCGGCAGCGCCGCGGCCTCGATCGCGGCGGCGATGTCGTGCCAGTACGCGGTGGGCAGGCTCAACATGCTGAGCCCCCAGGCGCGGCAGGTGTCCAGGAAGACCGCGACCGAGGCGAGCATCGCGTCGGTGCGCAGCACCAGCTCGGCGCCGACCGCCAGGCAGGGGACGATCTCCTCGATGCTGATGTCGAAGCTCACCGAGCAGAACTGCAGGACGCGGTCCGCGGGCACGACGCCGTAGGCGCGCGCGGCGGTGACCGCGTAGCTGGCGAGCGAGCCGTGCTGGATCATGACCCCCTTGGGGCGGCCGGTGGAGCCTGACGTGTAGATGACGTAGGCCAGGTTCTCGGCCGAGAGCCCCACCCCGGGGTCGTGCTCGGGCTGGCCGCGCAAGGCGCTCCAGCTGCCGTCGAGCTCGAGGGTTGGCAGTGTGATCGGGAGGTTCATGGCGGCCTGCGGCCCGCGCAGCACCACGGCAGCCCGGCAGTCGTCGAGCATCGCCGCCAGCCGCTCGCCGGGGTAGGCGGTGTCGAGCGGCACGTAGGCGGCGCCGGCCTTCCAGATGGCGAGCATGGCGACGATCAGCTCGGGCGAGCGGTCGAGGGCGACGGCGACCCGGGACTCGGGGCCGGCGCCCAGCGAACGCAGCCGGTGGGCGAGCTGATTGGCGCGGCGGTCCAGCTGGCCGTACGACAGCGTGCGGCCGCCGCCGGTGACCGCCGGAGCGCCCGGCGCAGCGGCGGCCCGCGCCGCGATCCACCGGTGCACGAACGGCACGGCGGGGGGAGCGATCGCCGTGTCGTTCGCCTCGCGCAGCGCCTGGTGGCGGGCGGCCGCGTCGAGCAGGGGCAGCGCGAGCAGGGGACGGCGCGGATCGCGGGGCGCCTGCCGCGCCAGGGCCGCGAACTGTTCGAGCAGGCGGATGGCGGTCGGCGCGTCGAAGAGGCCCCGGCGGACCTCGAGCAACGCGGCGAGCCCGCCGTGGCGCTCCTCCACGTACACGGCGAGGTCGAACTTGGCGGTGCCGCTGCCCGCCGGCAGCGGGGCGAGGCGCAGGCCGGGCAGCGCCAGCGCCGGACGGCCCGCGCCTTCCAGGGCGAAGACCACCTCGTAGAAGGGGTTGTGGCCGAGATCGCGGTCCGGGCGCAGCGCTTCGACCAGCTTCTCGAACGGCACCTCCCGCAGGAAGGCGGCAAGGGCCGCCTCGCGCACTCCGGCAAGGCAGTCGGCGAACGGCGGGTCGCCGGCGGCGTCGAGGCGCAGCACCAGGTTGTTGACGAAGAAGCCGATCAACGGCTCGAGCTCCGGCCGCGGGCGGTTGGCGACGGGAGTGCCCACCACCAGGTCGCCCTGGCCGGTGAGCCGCCGGAGCAGGACCGCGAACACCGCCAGCAGCACCATGAAGAGGCTCGCCCCGTGGCTTCGGCCCAGCTCGCGGAGGGCCGCGGTCTCGGCGGCGGACAGTTCCAGCCGGTGGCTGCTGCCGCGGAAGCCCGGAACCGGCGGGCGGGGGCGGTCGAACGGCAGCGGCAGGACCGCGGGTGCGCCCGCCAGCCGCCGGCGCCACCAATCCAGCGCGCCGGCCAGGGACGCGGCGTCCTGCTCGAGGCAGCGCCGCTGCCAGACGGCATAGTCGGCGTACTGGACCGGCAGCTCGGGCAGGACAGGTGGCACGGCGGCTGTGTTGACCGGATCGGCGCCGTGCCCGCCGCCGCCGGCTGGATCGGCGCCGTGGCCGGCACCGGCACCTACAGGATCGGCGCCGTGGCCGTCGCCGCCGACTGCATCGGCGACGTGCCCGTCGCCGTAATGAACCGCCAGCTCGCCGAGCATGATGCCGAAGGAATGGCCGTCGGCGGCGATGTGGTGCGCTGCGAGCAGCAGGACGTGCCGTCGCGGCCCGAGCCGCAGCAGGGCGGTGCGCAGCAGGGGCGCGCGTCGCAGGTCGAACGGGCGCAGTGCCTGGATGGCCGCCAGACGGATCGCCTCGGGGTCGCGCCGCGGCTCCGGCAGCGGGGTCAGATCGACCCGGGGGAGGGGCAGCGGCGAGGCCGGTTGGACGCGCTGCACCGGCCGGCCGGCCTCGATGGCGAAGGTGGTGCGCAACGCCTCGTGCCGCGCCACCACGCGGGCGAAGGCGCGGCGCAACGCCCGGGCGTCGAGGTCGCCGGTGAGCAGCAGCGGGACCGGCAGGTTGTAGGCCGGGCTGCCGGGCTCGAGCTGGTCGAGGAACCACAGGCGCTCCTGGGCGAGGCTGAGGGGCGGCGGCGGTTGCCGCGCCGCGCGCTCGATCGGCGTCAACCCGCCCAGCCAGCCGGCGCCGCGGGACCGCGTGCGCGCCTCGTCCAGCGCCGCAGCCAGGCCCGCGACCGTTGGCCGCTCGAAGACGATGCGCAGCGGCAGGTCGATGCCGGATGCCTGGCGCAACAGGGCGGCGAGGCGCGGCGCGAGCAGCGAGTGGCCGCCGGCGGCAAAGAAGTCGTCGTCGAGCCCGACCGCCGTCTCGTCCGTGGCGAGCGCCGCCGCCCAGGCGGCGGCCACCAGCCGTTCGGCGGGCGTGCGCGGCGCCCGCGGCCCGGCGGCCGGCCCAGCGGCTCGCGGCGGCCCGGGGTCCGGCAGGGCGCGGCGGTCGATCTTGCCGCTGCGGGTCAGCGGCAAGGCCGGCAGCATCACGAAGGCGGTGGGGATCATCGGCTCGGGCAGCTTGCGGCGCAGCCAGCCGCGCAACGTCGCGTCGTCGAGGCCGTTGCCGTCCGCCGTCGGAGCCGTCGGAGCCGTCGCGGCCGGTGCTGCCGTTGCCACCGGCGCTGCCGTTGCCACCGGCGCTTCCCTCGTCGCCGGGGCTGCCGTCGCCGCCGGAGCTGCCGTCGCCACCGGTACTGCCGATCCGCCGGCGCGCGCCACCAGGTAGGCGGTCAGGCGCACGCCGTCCGGCCCGCCGTGCACGGCGACCGCCGCTTCCCGCACCCCGGGGTGCGTCGCCAGCGCCGCTTCCACCTCTCCCGGTTCGAGGCGGAAACCGCGGATTTTGACCTGGCGGTCGAGGCGGCCCAGGAACTCCAGCTGGCCGTCCGCGCGCCAGCGGGCCCTGTCGCCGGTGCGGTAGGCGCGCGCCCCGGGTTCGCCGCGCCGGGTGGCGAAGGGATCGGGCACGAAACGCTCGGCCGTGAGGTCGGGCCGCCGCAGGTAGCCGCGAGCGAGGCCGCGGCCGCCCAGGCGCAGCTCGCCCGGCACCCCCGGCGGCTGCGGCTCGCCGCCGGCTCCGGTCACCGTCGCGCTGACGCCGTCGATGGGGCGGCCGATCGGCGGCGGCGGCCCCGGCTGTGCGGCCGCTGCTGACGGCGGTGGGCCCGGCTGTGCGGCCGCCGCTGACGGCGGTGGGCCCGGCTGCGCGGCCGTTGCTGACGGCGGTGAGCCCGGCTGCGCGGCCGTTGCGAGCAGCGACGCCCCTGCTTGCGGGTCCGTTGCCAGCATCGGCGGCTCTTGCCGCGCGGCTGTTGCCAGCATCGGCGGCCCTGGCTGCGCGGCCGCTGTCAGTACCGGCGCCCCTGGCTGCGCGGCGGTTGCCAGCAGCGATGCCCCTGGCTGCGCGGCCGCTGTCAGTACCGGCGGCCCTCGCTTCGCGGCCGCCGGGGGCACCGGCGCCCAGGTCGCCACCACCGTGCCCTCGGTCGGTCCGTAATGGTTCACCAGGTTCCAGCCGGAGCCCGGCGCCGGCGGCAGGTGGAGGCAGTCGCCGCCGGTGAGCAGCGCCCGCAGCGCGAGGCCCTCCGGGCGGGGCAGCGCCACGACCGCCTCGGCCAGCGGCGTCGGCAGGAAGGCGATGGTGATCCGCCGCGCCGCCAGCCAGGCGAGCAGGGCGGCCGGGGATGCGGCCGCCGCCGCGTCCGGCACGTGCAGGCTGGCGCCGGCCACGAGGTAGGGCCACACTTCCCAGACGGCGGCGTCGAAGCCGGGACCCGCCACCAGCGCCGCACGGTCGGCGGCGACCACCCGGAAGCTCGCCAGGTGCCAGGAGACCAGGTTGGCGAGGCCGCCATGGGTCAGCGCCACGCCCTTGGGCACCCCGGTCGAGCCGGAGGTATAGATCACATAGGCCAGACCGGCGCTTGGCGGGTCCGGGAGGGCCGCAGCGCCCGTGGCGAGCCCGGGCCCCGGCGCCTCGGCGATGGCGGCATCCCAGGCGGCCCAGGAATCGAGGATGATGATCTCGAGGCGGTCGAGGCGGTCGAGGCGGTCGAGGCGGTCGAGGCGGTCGACGCGGTCGCGGCCGGCGGGGCCGGGCGTCCGTTCCGCCGCGAGGGCCGCCGCGAGGCCCGCGCCGGCGAGCAGCACGCGCGCCTGCGAGTCCGCGAGCGCGGCGGCCAGGCGCTCCGCGGGGTGCGATGGATCGAGCGGCAGCCAGGCGCCGCCGGCGAGGAGAACCGCCAGGGCGGCGGCGACCGATTCGGCCGACCGCGGCAACGCGATGGCGACGACCTCTTCGGCGCCGACGCCCAGGCGCCGCAGGACGCGCGCCAGCGCGCGGGCACGCCGGCCCAGCTCCCCGTAGGTGAGCGTGCCGGCCGCCGATTCCACGGCCAGCTGGTGCGGCGAGCGGTCCGCCAGCTCCCGGACCAGGAGGTGCACGGCCGGCGGCGGCTGCCGGGGGCCGGCCGCTCCCGCGCCCCATTCGTGGACCAGCTGGTGCCGCTCGGCGGCGCCGAGCAGCGGCAGGTCCGCGGCGGGCCGGTCGGGCTCGGCCGCCGCCGCGGCCAGCAGCGCCTCCAGCTGGCCCATCAGGCGGAGGACGGCAGGCGCGTCGAAGCGGTCTGCCGCGGCTTCGAGTTCCAGGACGAGGCCGCGCTCGGTGTCGAGGGCGAACAGGGTGAGGTCGAACTTGGCGGTGCCGGTCGGGATCGCCAGCGGCTCCAGGGTGAGCTCCGGCAGGCGCCGCGGGCGCGGCGGCCGGTGCGGGGCGAAGGCGGCGTCGAACAGGGGGTTGCGGCCCGTGTGGCGCTCCGGCCGCAGCCGCTGCACCAGCAGCTCGAAGGGCACCTCGTGAAGGTGGGCCGCGGCGAGCGCCGCCCGCGACCGGCCGATCAGCTCGCGGACGCTCGGATCGCCGCCCCCGCCGCTCTTGGCGCGCGGGCTGCCCTCGCCACTCCTGCCGCGCGGGCTGCCCTCGCCGCCGCCTCCGCCGCCCTCGCTGCCCCCGGCTCCGACATCGCCGCGCAGCACCAGCGTATCGACGAACAGCCCCACCGCCGAGGCCAGCTCGGGCCGGTCGCGGATCGACACCGGGCACCCCACCGGCACGTCGGTTTCTCCGGTCAACCTGCCGAGCCATGCCTGGTAGACGGCCAGGAGCGTGACGAAGAGCGTGGCTCCCTCGCCCCGGCCAACGGCGGCGAGCGCGCTCGCGGTCGCCGCGGGCACCTCGCGCGCCACGCGGCGGCCGGGCCGGTCGGCGCCGCCGGCGTGCCGCGGGCCGCTGCCAAGCTCGAGCATCGGCAGGTCCCGCAGCCGCTCCTGCCACCAGTCGAGCCGCGGCGCCAGCACCTCCGCGGTCAGCGTTCGGCGCTGCCAGGCGGCGAAATCCGCCATCGCCAGCGGCGGCTCGGCGAACGGCGACGGCCGCCGCGCGGCGAACGCCGAGTAGAGCGCCCCCAGCTCGTCGATCAACACCTCGAGCGACGCCTCGTCGGCAGCGATGTGGTGCAGGGTGACCAGCAGGAGGTGCCGCGTCGCCGCGAGCCGCAGCAGCCGCACCCGCCACGGCGGCGCCTCCCGCAGCGAGAATGGCTGGCAGGCCTCCAGGCGCCCCAGCGCCGCCGCCGCCGGCTGCCGCGCCGCCGCCGGCAACCCTTCCAGGTCCACCAGGGTTGGCGCGGGCGCCCGCCCGCCGGGCCGTTGCACCGGCCGCCCATCGATCTCGGGGAAGGCGGTCCTCAGCGCCTCGTGCCGCAAGGCGATCGCGGCCACGGCGAGGCGTAGCGCGGCCGCGTCCAGCGGCCCCGAGAGCTGGACGCCGGCAGCCATGTTGTAGGCGGCCGACCCCGGATGCAGGCGAGCGAGGAACCACAGGCGCTCCTGGGCGAAGGAGAGCGGCAGGTCGCCGCCGTTGCGTGGCAGGCGCTCGGCAGCCGGGAGGCGCGGCGCCGCGGCCGGGCCGCCGAGGTGGCGGGCGAGGTCCGCCGCCGTGGGTGCCTGGAAGATGGCGGCGAGCGGCAGCTCGACGCCCAGCCGCTCGCCGAGCCGCGCCTGCACCCGGGAGGCCAGGAGCGAGTGCCCGCCGAGAGCGAAGAAGTCGTCGTCGGCGCCGACCGGCGAGACCCCGAGGGCCTCCTCGAAGCAGGCGGCGACCAGGATCTCCTCCGGCGTCGCCGGCGCGCGCCAGGGCGCCGCGGCCCGGCGGCCGGCGCGAGCGGCGAGGGCCAGCCGGGCCAGCGCGCCGCGGTCCAGCTTGCCGTGCGCCGTCAGCGGCAGGGCCGGTAGCGTCAGCAACACGGTCGGCACCATCGCCTCGGGCAGGCGCCGGCGCAGCGCGGCGCGCAGCGGCTCGGGGGCGAGGGCCGTGCTCGCGGCGTCCGCCGCGCGCGGCACGACGAAGGCGGCGAGCCACGTCGGTTCCGGCGAGCCTGGCGAGCCCGGCGTGCCGGCAACCGCCAGGGCCGCGGCCTCGCCCACCTCCGGCCGCTCGCGAAGGGCTGCCTCGACCTCTCCCAGCTCGATGCGGAAGCCGCGGACCTTCACCTGGTGGTCGATGCGGCCCAGGAACTCCAGGCTGCCGCCGGGCAGCCGGCGCGCCAGGTCGCCGGTGCGGTACAGCCGTGCTCCGGGGGCATCCTCGGCGCCGGCGAAGGGGCTCGGCACGAAGCGCTCGGCGGTCAGCTCCGGACGCCCGAAGTAGCCGCGCGCCAGCCCCGGTCCTCCCAGGTGGATCTCGCCGCGGACGCCGAGCGGCACCTGGGCGGCCCGGGTGCCGCCGGCGGCGAGGAGGTAGGCGCGGCCACCGGCGATCGGGCCGCCGATGGGCGGCGCTCCCGGGCCGTCGGGTTGCTGCACGGCGGCGGTCGAGTAGGTGGTGTCCTCCGAGGGTCCGTACAGGTTGAGCACCCGCCGCACCGCGCCGCCGCTGTAGAGGTCGGCGACCAGCTGCCGCGCCAGCGGCTCGCCGGCGAGGTTGACCGTCCGCACCGAAGGCGGCAGCGGACGTTGCCGCAACGCCTCGGCGAGCGCCGAAGGCACGGTGTTGACCAGGCGGACGTCGAGCTCCGGTCCGAGCCGCGACAGCTCGAGCACGCTGCCGGCGAGGATCACCCGCCCGCCCCAGCACAGCGGCACCAGCAGCTCGAAGACCGAGAGGTCGAAGGTGAAGGAGGTGGTTGCCAGGACGCCGGCCAGCTCCTCGGCCGTGAACGCCTGCCGTGCCCAGCGCGCCAGGGCGACAGCGCCGCGGTGCGCGAGCGCCACCGCCTTCGGCCGTCCTGTCGAGCCCGAGGTGTAGATGAGGTAGGCGAGGTTCGCCGGCAGCGCCTCGCCGGGGCCGGGAACGGCGAGCAGGTCCGCGCCGCCGGACGCCTCGCCCGGTGGCGGCTCCGCCGCGGCGGTCTCCTCGTCGAGCGCCACGATAGGGATGCCGGCAGGCGGCAGCCGCGAGGCCAGGGCCCGTTCGGCCAGCACCACGGCCGGGCGCGCGTCCGCGAGCAGCCAGGCGAGGCGCTCCGCCGGATGGGCGGGATCGAGCGGCACGTAGGCCCCTCCCGCGCGCAGCACCGCCAGCATGCCGGCGACCATCTCGGGGGTGCGTCCGGCGAGGAGGCCCACGCGCACCTCGGGGCCGACCCCCAGGCGCCGCAGCCGGCCCGCCAGGCGCCCCGCCAGCAGCCAGATCTCACCATAGGTGAGACGCCGTTTGCCGCACACCAGCGCCGTCGCGCCGGGGGTCAGCGCCACCTGGGCCGCGATCAGGTGGTGCAGGCAGGTGTCCGCCTCGCTCGCCTCGCCCGTCAAACCTGCCGCGCTCGCCTCGCCTGCCGCGCCCGCTGCGGCCGCAGCCGCCTCGCTCGCCGCGCCCGCTGCGCCCGATTCGCCCGCCCCGCCCCCCTCGCCTGCCCGGCCGGCCTCGCCCCGCTTACCTGCCTCGGCTGGCTCCGGCACCGCCGCCCGGCTCCAGGCGGTGAGCTCCCGGCGCTCGGCGGCGCTCAGCAGGTCGAGATCGGCGAGCGGCGCCTCCGGCGTCGCGGCCATGCTGTCCAGGAGCCGCGCGAAGTGCGCCAGCATCCGCTCCGCGGTGGCGCCGTCGAAGAGGTCGGTGTTGAACTGCAGCGAGGCGGCGAGGCCGTCGCCTGCCGGCGCCATCATCAGCGTCAGCTCGCAGGGCACCCGCCGCTCCGGCAGGGCCAGCGAGTCGAGGACCAATCCCCCCAGCTCCATCCGCGCTCCGGCCTCGCCGAGAGCGAAGGCGGCGAGCCCGGCATCCGCGGGCCGCGGCATGCCCTGGAGCGCGAACATCGCCTGGAAGAGCGGCGGGCGGCTCGCGTCGCGCTCCGGTTGCAGCCTCGAGACCAGCAGCGGGAAGGGAAGCTCGGCATGGGCGATGGCCCCGAGGGCGCGGTCGCGCACCTGTTCGAGCAACGCCGCGGCCGTCGTCAGCGGCGTCAGGTCGGCGGCGACCACCACCGGGTTCACGAAGTAGCCGACCACCCGGTCGAGGTCGCGGTGGCCGCGGCCGGCGGTGGGAAAGCCGACCAGCACGCGCGGTTGCCCGCTGTAGCGATGGAGCAGCGCCTGGAACGCGGCCAGCAGCGCCGCGTGCAGGGTCGCGCCGGCGGCGCCGGCCAGGCGGCGCACCCGGTCGGCGAGAGCGGCCGGGAGGCGCAGCGGCCGCGAGCCGCCGGCATGGGTTTGCAGCGCCGGTCGCGGCCGGTCGGTCGCCAGCTCGAGCGGCGGCAGCTCGCCGGCGAGCGCCTGGCGCCACCAGGCCCAAAGCTCCTCGCCGTGCGCTCCGGCGAGGCGGCGGCCCTGGCGCAGGACGGCCTCGCCGGGCGCGATCGGCGGCGGCAGGGCTGCCCGGGGGCCGCCGGCCTCCTGGCGGTAGAGGCTCCCCAGCTCCTGCAGCAGGATCGAGAGCGACCAGAAGTCGGCGGCCAGGTGGTGGATGGCGAGCAGCAGCACGGCGCCGCCGTCGGATTGGGGGGACGGGAGGCGCAAGGGGAGCACGGGACCGGACAGGGGCCAGACCCGCACGCGCAGCAACGGTCCGCGCTCGAGGTCGAAGGGGCGGACCGCCTCGTCACGCAGCGCCGCCGCCAGCTCGGCCGGGACCGCAGCCCCTGCCGCCGGCATCGCGTCCGCCGGCCCGGACCTCGCCGGCTGGCCGGCGGCCGGCGGCTGGACTGGCGTGGCGGGCGCGACCGCGAAGTCGATCGCGGCATCTTCCCGCAGGCGTCCGTGCGGCTCGCCGCCGCGCGCCTCGAAGCCGGTGCGCAGCGCCGGATGGCGGCTGGCGAGCGCCAGGCAGGCCCGCCGCAGCGCCTCGGCGTCGAGGCCGCCATGCACGCGGGCGGCGCCGGCAAGGTTGTAGGCGCCGCTGCCGGGCGCCAGCCGCTCGACCAGCCACAGCGCCCGCTGCCCGGCGGAGAGCGGGACCTCCTCCGGCGCCTCGCCGCCGCCTGCGCCTGCGAGCTCCGCCGCGGCGGCGGCGGCGATCTCTGCCTGCGGCGCCTGGGCCGGCTGCGCCCCAGCCTGCGAGGCCCCGGCCTGCGGCGCCTGGGCCTCCGGTGCGTGGGCCTGCTGCGCCCCAGCCTGCGGCGCCCCAGCCTGCGAGGCCCCGGCCGCGGCCGCATGGGCGGCGGCCGCCACCACCTCGTCGAGGGTGGCGCCCAGGAGCAGGTCGTCCAGGGAGGGCCGCGAGCCGAACCGCTCCTCCACCAGGCTGCACAGCTCGATGGCCGCTAGCGAGTCGAGGCCGAAGGCGAGCAGCGGCCGATCCGCGGCGATGGCACTCGGCGGCAGACGCAGCAGGTGCGCCAGATCCTCGCGGAGGAGGCGGCGCATCTCCTCCTGGGACGGCAGCGATCTGTCGGCGGCGAGCCAGGCGCCCGCGGATCGGCTGGCGCTAAGCGGTCGCGCCACCTTCGCTGCTCTTGATGGCGAACGTGTTGCGGTAAAGCTCCCTGAAGAAGCGCCGGTAGAACTCAGGATAGCTCTCGGTCTCGATCGACGTCCCAATTGCGCGGTGAAGCTCCGCGAATCGATCATTGGGCACGCCGGGCAGCCAATGGTGCTCGATATGGTAGTTGTTGCCGTTGGTGTACCAGGAGCCGAGCGGGCCGGCCTTGATGGTGCGGGTGTTGGCGGATACGTCAAGCGTGTCGTGGTCACGCCCCCAGTGCTCGGGCAACTCGACCAGGGCGTGAGCGGGAATCGCGAACAGCAGCGGCACCAGCCACAGATAGATCAACGCGTAGGTGTGGAAGGCGAACGATACCGCCACCGCCGCCGCCAGGAAGAAGGCCATCCAGCAGTACTCGGTGCGGATCTTGCGCGCGCTCTCGACCTTGATCCCGGGCTTGACCCAGCCCACCAGCGAGCGGGCGATGAACCCCGTCACGTCGCGATAGTGGCGCACCATCAGCAGGTGCGCGAGCAGCGGCTTGAGCGAGGTGAGGCGGTCGTAGCCGTAGTTGAAGAACTCCCGGTCGTCGGTGGTGCCGAGCAGGCGGTGATGCCGCAGATGGTTGACCTGGTAGTCGGTGAAGGAGACCAGCATCGGCAGCCCCAGAAAGAAGCCGACGAAGCGGTTCCAGGATTTGTTGGGCAACGCGGTGTTGTGCAGCGCTTGGTGTTGCAATTCCACTCCGTGCGCATAGATCAGTCCCAGCAGGGCCATCATGGCCACCGCCAGGACGCCTCGCGTTGCGAGGACGGCAGCGCCGAGGCCAATGGCCAGCGCCAGGTACAGCAACAGCCGCCAGAGGAACGGGAATATCCGCACTCGTGACAACTCGCTCACGGCCATGTCGTCGAATGGCTTGCCTACTGTCAGCATGTCGGCTCCAGTTTTTTGGGCGGACCGCCCTGTCACCCTAGAGCAGTGCGGCCATGCTCGGAGAGCGGGACGCGAGTCGAAGCAACTTCACGTCGTCGCCGGACGGAACGTCGCCGTCGCACTTTTTCCTCACTCGACGCGCAATGCGATCCGCGGATCGACGCCGGTGGCACGCCGCGCCGGCACCAGCGTTGCGATCAGTGCAACTGCGGCAAGAATCATCACGGCGGCGGCAAAAGTTGGGATATCGAATGGGCTCATGCCATAAAGGAAGCTGGCGATGAGGCGAGCGGTGGCGCCGGCGGCGAGCAGCCCCAGCAGCAGGCCGCCGGCGGCGAGCGTCAGCCCCTGGCGCAGCACCCGTCCGAGGACGGCGGCGCGGCGGGCGCCCAGCGCCATTCGGATACCGATCTCGCGCCGGCGGCGCTCCACCGCGTACGACATCACGCTGTAGGTGCCGAGAGCGGCGAGCACCAGGCCGAGCAGGCCGAAGAGGGCGAGGATGGCGGCGGCCGCGCGGGGCGCCCAGAGCGACTGGGCCAGGATGTCCGGGACGGTGCGGACGCCGGTGATCGGCAGGTTGGGGTCGAGGTCGTGAACCGCCCGGCGCACGCTGTCGAGCAGCCGGGCGGGGTCTCTCTCGGTGCGCACCCAAAGCGTCGCCTCGCCGCCGAAGGTCTGCAGCAGGGGAAGATAGATGTAGCCCTGCGGCGGCTCGCCCAGCGCGCCGTACTTGGCGTCGGCGACGACCCCCACCACCTCGAGCGTCCCCTTGGTGCCGACGAAGCTGATGCGGCTGCCGAGCGGATCGGCGCCGGGCCAGAACTGGCGTGCCAGCGTCTGGTTGACGATGGCGACCGGCGGCGCGCTGTCGCGGTCGGCGGCGGTGAAGGGCCGCCCGCGCAGGACCCGGATGCCGGCGGCGGCGAAGAAGCCGGGGCCCACCCCGGTGGTGCGCACGCCGGCCCCGTCCTGCCGCGACGGCGATTGGCGGCCCTCGATCAGGAAGCGTCCGCCCAGCCCGCGTTCCAGCGGACGGTTGGCGCCCAGGGCGGCGGCACGCACGCCGGGGAGGGCGGCGACGCGCTCGGCGGCGCGCCGGCAGAAATCGAGGCCGCGCCGGTCGTCGTACCCCTCGGCGCCGGGATTGACCGAGAGCACCAGCAGGCGCTCCGCGGCGAAACCGGGAGAGATGGCCTGGGCCTGGCGCAGGTTGCGCAGGAACAGGCCGGTGCCGATGAGAAGCAGCAGCGACAGCGCGATCTGGCCCACCACCAGGGCGCCGCGGCCTCCCATCCGGCGCGCCGCGGCGGCCTGGTTCTTGAGCGCGCCGAGGACGTCGGTGTGCACGGTCTGGGCCGCCGGCGCCAGGCCGAAGAGGACGGCGGTCGCCAGGGTCAGGGCGAGGGCGAAGCCGAGCACCCGCAGGTCGAAGGACAGATCGAGGTCTTCGGGCATGCCCTGCGGTCGGAAGAGCCAGAGCAGCCGCCGCCCCCAGACGGCGAGGAGCAGGCCGGCGCCGCCGCCCAGCACCGCGAGCAGGAGGTTTTCGACCAGCAGCTGCCGGATCAGGCGGCCGCGTCCCGCCCCCAGGGCGATCCGCAACGCCGTGTCGCGGCGGCGCGCCAGGCTGCGGGCGATCAGCAGGTTGGCGACGTTGGCGCAGGCCAGGGCCAGCACCAGGCCGGCCATCGTCATCAGCAGCCAGCCCGCCAGCACCACGCGGCCGCGGAGGTTGGGGTTCAAGGTGGCCTTGGCGAGCGGCAGCAGCGTGAAGCCGCGGGCCTTGTTGTCGTCCGGGTACTCGCGGCGCAGGTTGGCGGCCAGGGTGGTGAGCGCTGCCGCCGCCTGGCGCTCGCCGACCCCCGGCGCGAGGCGGGCGACGGCGCTGAGCATCAGCGCGCCGCGCTCCTTGAACCAGTCGATCTGCGGCTCGCCGACGATCCCCTGGCGCATCGAGAGCGGCAGCCAGAAACCCGGGTCGAGCAGCGGGCGGGCACCGCGGAAGCCCTTCGCCGCCACGCCGACGACGGTGAAGGCGCGGCCGTTGAGCGACACCTGGCGGCCGACGATGCCGCGGTCGGCCGCGAAGCGGCGCTCCCACAGGCCGTGGGAGAGCACCACCTCGGGATGGGCGCCCAGCAGCTCGTCGTCGTGCGGCACGAAGGTGCGGCCCAGGGCCGGCCGCACGCCGAGCACCGCGAAGTAGTCGGAGGAGACGATCTCGCCCACCAGGCGCTCGGCATCGCCGCCGGCGGCGCGCAGCGTCACCCGCACCGGCAGGAAGACGGCGAGCCCCGAGAACGCCGCGCGCTCGGCGCGCAGGTCGCGCAGGTTGCGGTACGAGGAGTCGAGGAAGCCGGGGAAGTCCGGGTCCGTGGTGTAGAGCGCGGCCAGCTCGGCGGGGCGCGCGGCCGGGAGCGGTTGCAGGAAGAGCGCGTCGACGTAGGTGAAGAGAGTGACGTTGGCGCCGACGCCCAGGGCGAGCGAGAGCACCGCGACGGCGGTGAAAGCAGGCTGCGCGATCAGCTGGCGGACGGCATGGCGCAGGTTGCCCAGCAGCTCTTCCATGGGGGTCTCCGCGGCGGCTCTGCCTGGTGGTTCTCGGGGCCCGGCGGGTCAGCCGCCGGTTGCGTCGAGCTGGGCGAGCAGGGTCGCCAGGTCGCGCGGGCTCACCTCGGCGTGGGGGAAGTCCTCCGGCACGGCGGCCGGGTCCGGCGGGGCCGCGGCCGACGATTGGACCGCGGCCAAGGCCGACGACTGGACGGCGGCCAAGGCCGACGATTGGACCGCGGCTGACGCCGGTACCTGGACCGCGCCTGGGGCCGATGCTTGGACGGCGGCTGACACCGGTGCCTGGACCGCGCCTGGGGCCGCGGGGCCGGACGCCGGCAGCGATCGGGCCAGCGCGGCGATCGTGGGATGGGTGAACAACTCGTTGGGCGAGAGCACGATGCCGCGCTCCCGCGCCATCGCGGCGATGCGCAGGCCCAGGACGGAGTCGCCGCCCAGCTCGAAGAAGTCGTCCTCGACGCCGATCCGCTCGATGCCCAGCAGCTCCTGCCAGATCTCCGCCAGGCTCGCCTCGGCCGCGTCGCGCGGCGGCAAGAAGGGCGCGGCGAGCGGCGGGCGCGGGTGGCGCTCGGCGGGCGCCACCGGTGGCGGCGCGCCCAGCTCGGCCAGCTCGGCCAGCAGGCGCTCGCCGGTGTCCGCCGCCGCCGCGGCGGCGCGGGCGCGCAGATCGCGGGTCGAAACCAGCACCTGCGGCAGGGTCATGCGGGCGAGGATGCGGCCGAAGACCTCAGCCCCTTCGCGCGAGCTCATCCCGGCGCGCCCCGCCGGCGCCGGAGCCGGCTGCTGCCGGCGCGCCGCGGCGGGCTCGGGAACAGGCTGTGCCGCCGGCAAGACGCCGGGGTCGATGCGGCGGAAGGCGTACTCGTCGATCGTCAGCAGCACCTCGCCCGCGGCGTCGTAGAGGGTCACCGCGTAGCGCAGGGTGGCGGCCGTCGAGGGCGGCCCGGCGCCGGCCAGGCGGCGCGCGTGGCTGTGGACCACGGCGGTGAGCGGCCGCTCAAGGCGCAGGCCGGTGTATGAGAACGGCAGGTAGGGCGCTGCCGCGCCGGCGGCGGTGGCGGCGACGGCGTGCACGAATCCTGTCGCCACGTCGAGCAGCGCCGGATGGAGCGCCATCACCTCGAGCTCGGCGGCGAACCGCGCCGGCAGCTCGAGCCGCGCCAGGAACTGATCGCCCGCGGCGCCGACCGCGACTGCCACACCCTGCCAGCGCGGCCCAAACGCCAGTCCAAGATCTCCCGGGCCGGCGCCGGCCGTTCCCGCGGTGCCGCCGGGATGGGCGGCGGGAGGATCAAGCCCGGGCAGTGGTGGGGAAGCCGGTGGCACGAGCGATTCCGGTGGCGGGGGCGAAGCCAGCGGCGCCAGCGGCATCAGCGATGTCAGCGGCGTCTGCGGTGCCAGCGGTGCCAGCGGCATCGCGGCGAGCAGATCGGCCAGTGCCGGCGGCCTTGTCGCGGCCGCCGGCGGCGCGCCGAGCGGCGCCGCCTCGCCCACGGCGTGCTCCCGCCAGCCGGCGCCCGGCGCGCGGCTGGCGATGCGGACCTTCCAGGCGTCGCCGCCACGCTGCAGGGTGGTGAAGACGTCGCACGCCTCGTGATCGGGCACGGCCAGCGGCGCGACGAAGCTCAGGGAGCGAATCTCGAGCCCGCGAGCGTGATTCCCGCCGGGCGCGCGGTCCTCGGCGCCGCGCTCGCCGGCGGCGGGTCCTGCCTCCGCGGCGGCGAGGGCGCAGGCGGCGCGCGCCAGCTCGAGAAACGCGGTGCCCGGCATCACCGGTGTGCCGCCGAACCGGTGCTCGGCAAGCACCCAATGGCGCTCGGCGCTGAAACGGGTCACGAAGAGCTGCCGGCCCGGCTCCCCCGGCAGCCGGCGGTCGAGCAGCGGATGCGCCACGGCCTCGCCCGCGAGCGCCGGGAGGGCCGCAGGGGCGGCGATCGGCGGCGCGGCCTCGACGGCCATGCCCGCCTCGTCCCAGCGGTCCCAGGCGATCGAGATCACCCGTCCCGGCGGCGCCCCCGGCCGCGCGGACCGCGCCGAGCGCGCGGTGGCGAAGGCGTCGAGGAAGGCGTTGGCGGCGCAGTAGTCGGCCTGGCCGACAGCGCCGAGCACGGAGTTGAGCGACGAGCAGAGCACGAAGAAGTCGAGGTCCTCGGGCGGGAAGACCTCGGCCAGGGCCAGCGTCCCCTGCACCTTGGGCGCCAGCACCGCCGCGGCCTCCGCCTGCCGCCGCAGCTGCACGATGCCGCCGCCGGGCACGCCGGCCGCGTGCACCACTCCGTGCAGCGCGCCGAAGTGTTCGAGCGCCAGCTCGCGGACGCGCGCCAGGGCGGCGCGGTCGGCGACGTCGGCGGTCACCGCCAGCACCTCGGCGCCGTCCTCCTCCAGCTCGCGCCAGCGGCGCAGCTGCCGCAGCAGGCGCGCCTGTCTCGTGTCCTCCGCCGGACTGCCGGCGCCCTCGGCGGGGGCCGCGAGGAGCAGCTGGTCCCGGCGCTCGCGCGACGGCAGCTCGGAACGGCCGACCAGCACGAGGCGGGCGCCGGCTTGCGCCAGCCGGCGCGCCAGCGCGTGCCCGACGCCACCCAGGCCGCCGGTGACGAGGCAAACGCATCCCGGCCGCAGCCGCGGTGGCGCCCCGGCGGCGAGCCGCACCGGCTCGAAGTCCTGGGTCCAGCGCTGCCTGCCGCGGTAGGCGATCACGCCGTCCGCGGGCCGAGCCGCCACCTCGGCAAGCAGCAGCGCGGCGTCCGCCGCCGCGGCCTCGGCGCCGGCGGCGGCCTCGGCGGAGGAGGCGGACCCGGCGACGGAGGCGGACCCGGCGATGGAGGAGGACCCGGCGATGGAGGAGGACCCGGCCACGGAGGAGGACCCGGCGAGATCGGCGACCTCCCGGGGTGACCAGCCGAGATCGCCGCTCGGCGACGGCGGCAGATCGAGGCTGCGGCAGGCGACGTGCGGCAGCTCGAGCGGCAGCACGCGGCAGGGGCCGAGCAGGGTCGCCCGTTCCGGCGCCACCGGCTCTCCTCCCGCCACGTCGTGCAGGCGGTGCGACACCACCCAGACGTCGAGCGGGTCCCGGGCGTCCGCCCTGCCGAGCGCCCTCCCCAGGGCCATCAGGCTGTAGAACCCTCGGTCCAGGGCGGCGTCGAGCGCCAGCGGCCGCTCCTCCGGAGCGCCGTCGCCCGCCCGGCCGCCGTCTGGCTGGCCGCTGCCGGCCGCCGCCGTACCGGCGCCGTCGGCGGCGTTCCAAAGATGGAGCACCGTGCCGCACTTCGGCCCTGCTTTCGCGATGGCCGCCCACAGGGCCTCGTGGTCCTCCGGGTCGGCCGGCCGCAGCGTGAAGGCGCCGTCTCCCAGGTGGGCAAACTCCGGGCCCGGGAACGCCAGGGTCACCTGGCACCCGGCGCTCCGCAGCAGCGCCGCGACCGCGGCGGTGAAAAGACCCCCCGGTTCCCCCGGACTGTCGCCGAAGAGCAGGTAGCCGCCGGCGGGGATCCCGCCGCCAGCAGAGAGCCTGCCGCCGGCAGAGATCCCGCGGCCGGCAACCTGATCCTGCACACGCCCACCGCCGGCTTCCAGCTCGGCGCCGGCCGGAACCTCGCCGCCAGTGGCGAGCTCGCCGCCGGGCATCACGGCGGCCGGCTGAGGCGGCAGGGAGCGGCGCCAGGACGGCAGGTAGAACCAGTCGGCCGGGTCGGACCGCCGCTCGGCGCTCGCCGCCCGCCGCGCTTCCTCGCTCGCCGCCCGCCGCGCCTCCTCGCTCGCCGCCGCGCCCGCGTCCGCCACGCCGGAAGGCCAGGCGCCGGCGGGCCGCGGCAACCAGAAGTGCTGGCGCTCGAAGGGATAGGTCGGAAGCGCGACCCGCCGGTTGCGGCGATGCGCGGAGAAGGCGTAGGGATCGAGCGGCGCGCCGGCGAGCCAGAGCCGGCCGGCGGTGCGCAGCAGGTGCTCCTCGCCGGCTCCATCCCCCGCGGCTTCGGCAGCGCGGGTTTCGGCCGCGTCGCGCTCTTCGCCCGCGTGGGAATCGGTCGCATCGAGAGCGCTCGCCCCCTGCCCGGGAGGGGGCTCGTGCAGAGTCGATAGGACCACCGGCGCCTGCACCCGCAATTCGCGGCGCGCCAGGCGGCTCAGCGTCTCTCCCGGCCCGGTTTCAAGCAGGACGCCCGGACGGCTGGCCGCCAGGGTGCGGAGGCCGGCGGCGAAGCGCACCGGTTCCAGCAGCTGGCGGCCCCAGTAGCTCGGGTCGGTGGCTTCCTCCGCCAGGATCCAGGTGCCGGTCACGTTGGACACGAACGGGATCGCGGGCGGCCGGCGCACCACCTCGCTCACCGCGCGCACCAGCGGCGCAACGGCCGGCGCCATCGCCCGCGAGTGGAAGGCGTGGGAGGTGTGCAGGCGGCGGCCGGCCACGCCGCGCGCCGCGAGGCGCCGCTCGAGGTCCGCGATCGCCGCGTCCGACCCCGACGCCACCGAGCGGTCGGCGGCGTTCTCGGCCGCGAGCGAGAGATCGCCGGTCAGCAGCGGTTCCAGGTCGGCCGCGGCGAGCGGCACGGCGAGCATCGCGCCGGCCGGCAGCGCGTCGACCAGCCGGCCGCGCAGCGCCACCAGGGAGAGCGCGTCCGCGAGCGTAAAGACCCCGGCCAGGCACGCCGCGACCAGCTCGCCGATGCTGTGGCCGAGCAGCGCGGCCGGCCTCGTCCCCCAGCCGATCCACAGCCGCGCCACGGCGTATTCGACCGCGAACAGCGCCGGTTGGGCGAAGCGGGTGCGGCCGAGCAGCGCCGCCGCCGCCGGCGCCCGCCCAGGGAAAAGGATCTCCCGCAGGTCGGCTTCCAGGTGCGGCACGAGCAGCTCCGCCACGCGATCGATCTCGTCCCGGAAGGCCGGCCGGGTGCGGTAGAGGCTCGCGGCCATGCCGGCGCGCTGCGCACCCTGCCCGGGCAGCAGGAAGGCCACCCGCGGCTCGCCTCCGGCGCGGCCGCTCATCGTCCATCCCGCCGCGGCGCCGGCCAGCGCGGCCCGCGCCGTGGCGGCGTCGCGGCAGACGACGGCCCGGCGGAGCTCGAAGGCGCGGCGGCCGGCGCGCAGGGTGAAGGCGACGTCGGCGAGATCGTCCGGGCCCATCCCGGGATGGCGCTCGAAGTGGCCGGCGAGGTTGGCGGCGGCCCGTTCGAGCGCGGTCTCCGTCCGCGCCGAAAGCTGCAGGAGCTGCCAGCCCGCGCCGGTGGCGCCGCTGGCGGGATCGCCGGGATGGTTGGGATCGCCGGGATGGTTGGGATCGCTGGGATCGATGGGATGGTTGGGATCGCGTGGATCGCGTGGATCGCGTGGATCGTTGGGATCGGTGAGAGCCTGGGCGGGCAGGGCGCGACGTGCGGCGCGCGGCGGCGCTTCTTCCAGGATCACGTGCGCGTTGGTGCCGCCGATGCCGAACGAGCTGACGCCGGCGCGCCGGGGGCTGCCGTTGCCGGCCCAGGGCCGGATGGCTGTCGAGTTGACGGCAAAGCGCGTCGCGGTCTGGGCGACGAGCGGGTTCAGCCGCTGCAGGTGGAGGCTCGGCGGGATCGCGCCGTGGCGCAGCGCCAGCACCGCCTTGATCAACCCGGCGACCCCCGCGGCACAGTCCAGGTGCCCGAGGTTGGTCTTGAGCGAGCCCAGCGCGGCCACGGCGCCGTTGCCGCCGGCCGGCGCGGTGCCGTATGCCTCGGCCAGCGCCGCCGCTTCGATGGGGTCGCCCAGTGGCGTGCCGGTGCCGTGCGCCTCGATGTAGGAGATGGTGGCGGGATCGACGCCGGCGGCGGCGATCGCGTCGCGCAGCACCCGCACCTGGCCCGCCAGCCCCGGCGCCGTGTAGCCGATCTTGCGGGAGCCGTCGTTGTTGATCGCCGAGCCCTTGATCACCGCCGCGACGGCATCGCCGTCCGCCAGCGCGTCGTCCAGGCGCCTGAGCACCACCAGGCCCAGCCCGTCGCCCGGCACCGTCCCGGCGGCGGCGGCGTCGAAGGCGCGGCAGTGACCGTCCGGCGAGAGGATGCCGCCTGCCTCGTATTGGTAGCCGTCGCGGTAGAGGTTGCGCAGCGCCACGCCGCCGGCCAGCGCCATGTCGCACTCGCCGGCCAGCAGCGCCTGGCAGGCCAGGTGAACCGCCACCAGCGACGTCGAGCAGGCGGTCTGTACCGTGAGGCTCGGCCCTTCGAGCCCCAGGCGATAGGAGACGCGGGTGGCGAGGAAGTCCTTGTCCACCCCCACCAGCGCCAGGTCCCCCAGCGCGACGCCGGCGCCGCTCGCCATGAGGTGATGGAAGTAGCGGCTCGTCGAGGCCCCGGCGTAGACGCCGATGCGTCCCCTGAAGGACGTCGGATCGTGGCCGGCGGTCTCCAGGGCTTCCCAGGCGCACTCGAGCAGGAGCCGGTGCTGGGGGTCGGTCGTCTCCGCCTCCCGCGGCGTCAGGCCGAAGAAGGCGGCGTCGAACAGCTCGATGCCGTCCACCACCGCCGCCGCGCGCACGTACGCCGGCGACGACCGCAGCTCGGGCGCCACGCCGGCACGCTCGAGGTCGGCCGTGGTCAGCGGCTTGACCGCTTCGACGCCTGCCATCAGGTTGCGCCACAGCTCCTCGACCCCGGCCGCGCCGGGGAAGCGGCCGGCCATGCCGATCACTGCGATCTCCCGGCCGCCGGCCTGCCGATGCCGTTCCGGCGCCGGGCCCGCGTCGCTGGCACCGCCGGCGCCACCGGACGCCTCGGCCGCCGGCGGCGAGAGATCCGGCGGCACGGCCTCCGGGCGGAGATATCCGGCCAGGGCGGCGACGGTCGGGTAGCGGAAGATGTCCAGGATCTGCAGCCCGGGGTGAAGCTCGCGGAGCTTGCCGTGGACCTCGACGAGCAGCAGCGAGTGCCCGCCCAGGTCGAAGAAGCTGTCGTCGCGGCCCACCGCCGGCCGTTTCAGGACCTGGCGCCAGACGGCGGCGATCGTCTCCTCGACCTCGCCCCGTGGCGCGGCGGCCGGCACGCCGGCGGTGCGCTCGTGCTCCTGGCCGAGCGCGGCGGCAAGCTCGTGCCGCGAGAGGGCGCGGCGGTCGAGCTTGCCGTTGGCCGTGAGCGGCAGCGCGGGGAGCGGCACGATGAGCGCCGGCATCGCGGCGGCGGGCAGGCGGCGGGCGAGACCCTGGCGCAGCCGCGCCGTCCACCCGGCGTCGCCGGTGGCCGCGGCGGCGCTCGGTCCCACGGCGCCGGCAGGCGTCACGAAGGCGACGAGGCCGGGGCCGCCCGGCAGATCGGCGCGCGGCAGCACCGCGCAGGCCGACACCTGGGGATTGGCGGCGATTGCCGCCTCGACCTCGCCGGGCTCGATGCGGATGCCGCGCACCTTCACCTGGCGGTCCAGCCTGCCGAGGAACTCCAGCTCGCCGTCCGCGAGCTGGCGGACGCGGTCGCCGGTGCGGTAGAGCCGTTCGCCCGGCGCCTCGGCCCAGGGGTCGGGCATGAAGCTCGCCGCCGTTTCGCCGGGCCTGCCGAGGTAGCCGCGCGCCACTCCGGCGCCGCCGAGGCACAGCTCCCCGGCCGCCCCGCGCGGCACCGTCCGCAGCCGGCGATCGAGCACGTAGGCGCGAAGGCCGTCGAGCGGGCGGCCGATCGGCGGCGCCTCCGCCGCCGCGGCCGCGGTGCCGGCGGCGTCGAGGCGCGCGGTGGTGGCGAGCACCGTCGTCTCGGTGGGACCGTAGACGTTCCACAGCGTGAACGGCAGCGGCCCCGCCGGCACCCGGCGCAGCTTTTCGCCGCCGATCGCCAGCGAGCGCAGCGCCAGCTCGGGAGGCGGCCGCCACGCGGCCAGGAGCGCCTCCCCCAGCGGCGTCGGCAGGAAGCAGTGGGCGATGCCCGCGGCGGCCAGCCGCGCGCCGAGCGCCGCCGGTTGCAGGCGCGTCGCGTCGTCGACCACCTCGACCGCGGCGCCGGCGGTCAGCCAGGGCCACAGCTCGAGCACCGTGGCGTCGAAGGTCGGACCCGCCAGGTGCAGGGTGCGGTCGTTCGCCGTGATGCCCACCCAGCGCCGGTGCCAGGCGACGAAGTTGGCGAGGCTGGCGTGGGTCACCGCCACCCCCTTCGGCATGCCGGTCGATCCCGAGGTGTAGATCACGTAGGCGAGGGCCGTGGGCGGCGGCGCCGCGCCTGCGAAGGGCGGCACGACGGCGGGCGGCGCGACGGCGGGCGGCGGCGCGACGGCGGGCGGCGGCGCGACTGCGGATGGCGGCGCGACGGCGGGCGGCGCGGGCGCCTCCCGCGGCGGCCGGCGGCCGAGCTCCAGGGAATCGAGATCGACCACCATCTCGCCGGAGGCCGCCCCCAGCGCCGCCGCCAGCGCGGCCGCCCGCGCCCCCCGGGCGAGCAGCAGCCGCGCGCCGCAATCGCGCACCAGCCCCGCCAGCCGCTCGTCCGGGTCGGCGGGATCGAGCGGCACGTAGGCGCCACCCGCGCCGAGCACCGCCAGCATCGCCACCACCTCGGCCGCCGACCGCCCAAGGCAAAGCGCCACCCGCACCTCGAGCCCGACGCCGCGGCGGACCAGCCATTGCGCCAGCCAGGCTGCCGCCGCCGCCAGCTCGCCATAGGTGAGGGCGGCGGCGCCGTCGCACACCGCCGTGGCGTCGGGCGCGCGGCGCGCCTGCGCCGCCACCTGCTGCGCCACCGATAATGCCGCCGCCTCGCCCGCCGTGGTGTCGTTCCACTCCCGCAGCAGTTGCTGGCGCTCCGCCGCCGCCAGCAGGGGCAGCTCGCCGAGCCGGGTTCCCGGCGCCGCGGCCGCCGCGGCGAGCAGCGCGCCGAAGTGGCCGAGCAGGCGGTCGATGGTGGGCGCGTCGAACAGGGCGAGCGGGTATTCGGCGGTGACGCGGGGTGCGGGCCCGGCGTCGCTTCCCGCGCGCGCCGCGGCGGGTGCGCTCCCCTCGCAGGTCAGCATGAGATCGAACTTGGCGCTGCCGGTCGCCGCCGGCAGCTGCGCCAGGCGCAGGCCGGCGATCTCGTCGAGCGACCGCGGCGGCGCCTCGACGGCAAAGGCCACCTGGAACAGCGGCGTGAGCGCCAGGTCGCGCTCCGGCCGCAGCTCCGCGACCAGCAGCTCGAACGGCAGCTCCTGGTGGGCGAAGGCGTCGAGCGCGCTCTCCCTCACCCTGGCCACCAGCTCGGCGAAGGATGGATCGCCGGCCGCATCGATCCGCAGCACCAGGGTGTTGGCGAAGTAGCCGATCAGCCCCTCGAGCTCCGGCCGCGCGCGGTTGGCGACCGGCGTGCCGATGACCACGTCGCTCTGCCCGCCGTAGCGCAGGAGCAGGGTGGCGAAGACCGCCGCCAGGGCCATGAACGGGGTCGCCGGCTGCCGCTCGCCGAGGCCGGCCGGCGTTGCGAGCGTGGCGAGCGCCGCCGGCGGCAGCGGCAGGCTGCGCGCCGCGCCGCGCCAGTCGCGGACCGCCGGCCGCGGGCGGTCGAAGGGCAGGGGCAGCGGCGGCGGCAGATCGGCGAGCCGCCGGCGCCACCAGTCCGCCAGCGCCGCCAGGCGCTCGCCGGCGACGAGGCGGCGCTGCCAGGCGGCGAAGTCCGCGTACTGCACCGGCAGCGGCGGCAACGGCGCCGCCCGCTGCCGGCCGGCGCCGCCGGCTGCGGCGTCGGCGGTGGCGGCGGCGTAGAGGACCGCCAGCTCGCGCACCAGGATGGCGACCGACCAGCCGTCGCAGGCGATGTGGTGCAGGGTGAGCAGCAAGCGGTGACGGCCGGCAGCGAGGCGCAGCAGCAGCGCGCGCAGCAGCGGTCCGCGCATCACGTCGAAGCCGCGCGCCGCCGCGGCAGCCTGCTGCCGCTCTGCCTCGGCCTCCCGCGCGTCCGGCGGCAGGGCCTCCAGGTCGAGAACCGGCAGCCGCGCCGCGGCGCCCGGCGGCGCGATCTCCGCCACCGCCTGCAGCGACCCCTGCGTCGCCGCCATCGCCACCCTGGTGCGCAGCGCCTCGTGCCGGTCGACGACGTGGCCCAGGGCGGCAGCCAGGGCCGCGGCGTCCAGGCGGCCGGCGATCTCGACCACCGCCGCGATGTTGTAGAGCGGCAACCCGGGAGCGATCTGCTCGAGCAGCCAGAGCTGCTGCTGGCCGAAGGAGAGCGGCAGCGGCGCATCGCGCGGCGCCGTCTCCAGGGCGCCTGCCGCCGTCTCCAAGGCGCCTGCCGCCGTTTCGAAGCCGCCGCCTGCCGCCGTTTCGCGCCCGGCCGCCCGTTCCTGCAAGCGCGCCAGCAGCTTTTCCCGTTGCGCCGGCGACAGGGCGGCCAGGCGGCCGGCAAGATCGTCGCCCGCCATCAGCGCCGCCGCCCCCGCGGCGCCCGGGGTCCGCGCTCCGCGCCGCGCGGCAGCGGCGCGAACAGGTTGGCGATTGATCTCATCGACTACCTAAGGTGCCGCGGTCAGGCCGGAAGTGTACTGGAAAGGAGGTATATGCTCGAAAGCGCCGTGAGCGTTATCTCGGACAGCTCGAAGCTGGTGGCGTTTCTCGGCAGGTGGGCCCGGGGCGCTCGCCACGCCCGCCTCGTCCTGCTGGCCGTCGTCGTCCTCGGCGCGCTGGGCGGCCTCGCCAGCACCGGCCTGCTGGCGCTGCTGAACGTCGCGCTGAGCGGCGGCCGGGAAGCGATGGGCAAGGTGGCGGCGGCCTTCGTCGCCCTGTGCGTGCTGCTGCCGGTCAGCCGCTACCTCTCCGCGAGCCTGCTCCTGAAGCTCACCGTCGACGCGCTGTTCGAGCTGCGCTTCCGGTTGTGCGGCGACGTGCTCGCGGCGTCGCTGCGCAGCCTGGAACAGCATGGCCCTCACCGCATCGTCAACGTGCTGGCGCAGGACATCCCGGCCATCGCGGTGGCCCTGACGAGCGTCCCGACGTTGTGCATGCAGCTGGCGATCGTCGCCGGTTCGCTCGCCTACCTGGGCTGGCTCTCGTGGCGGGTGCTGCTGCTGGTGACCGGCTTCATGATCGCGGGCATCGTCTCCTACCAGCTGCCGATGCTGCGCTCGATGCGCGCCTTCCGCGAGCTGCGGCGCTACATGGACGTGCTGATGAAGCATTTCCACGCCGTGACCGACGGTTTCAAGGAGCTCAAGCTGCACCGCTCGCGCCGCGCGGCGTTCATCCAGGGAGAGCTGGCGCCGACGCTTCGGGAGGTGCGGCGCTCCTCGTACGCGGCCAACTCGTCGCTGCTGGCCGCGGTCAGCTGGGGGCAGGTGCTCTTCTTCGTGGTCATCGGCCTGATCGTCTTCGCGCCGCCGGGGTTCCGGGGCGGCGACCGCGCGGTCCTGCTCGGCTACAGCCTGGTCATCCTTTACATGATGGGTCCGCTCGAAGGCATCCTGGCCATGATGCCCGCGCTCAACCAGGCCGCCGTCGCCATCGAAGCTGCCGAGCGCCTGGGGGTCCTGCTCGCCGCCCGCGCCGGCCCACCGGCGCCGCCCGGCATCGCTCCGCCAGCGCCGGCGCCGGCAGCCGGCGGCGGGGAGATGGAGCGCCCGTGGGCGCGGCTGGAGCTCGTGGGCGTGAGCCATTCGTATGGCCGCGAGGGCGAAAGCGGCAGCTTCGTCGTCGGGCCGATCGACCTCGTGCTGCAGGCCGGCGAGCTGGTCTTCCTGACCGGCGGCAACGGCTCCGGCAAGACCACGCTGGCCAAGCTCCTGACCGGCCTCTACAGCCCGGAGAGCGGGGAGATCCGGGTCGACGGCCAGCCGGTCACCGAGGAGAACCGCGAGTCGTATCGCCAGTACTTTTCGGCGGTGTTCACCGATTTTCACCTCTTCGAGAAGCTCCTCGGGCTCGCGGGACCTGACCTCGACGAGCGCGCGATGCAGCACCTCGTCCGGCTGAAGCTGCGCCACAAGGTGACGGTGCGCGGCGGGGCGCTCTCGACGATCGAGCTGTCGCAGGGCCAGCGCAAGCGCCTCGCCCTGCTGACCGCCTGCCTGGAGGACCGGGCGGTCTACGTCTTCGACGAATGGGCCGCCGACCAGGACTCCACGTTCAAGGAGGTCTTCTACCGCGAGGTCCTGGCGGAGCTCAAGGCGCTGGGCAAGACCGTGATCGTCATCACCCATGACGACCGCTACTACGGCGTCGCCGATCGGATCGTCAAGCTCGACGGCGGCCAGGTGGTCCACGACGGGACCCGGGCGCAGCAGGAATCCGGCGTCGCGGCATTCTCGTAGGCGCCGCCCCGCCCCGCCGCGCCCGCCGCCCGGCCGTACGCCATGAAGAACCCCGAGCTGGACAACCTGTTCTCCGGCCGCTCGCCGCAGGAGCTGGTCACCGCCGCCGCGGCGGCGCAGCGGCGGTCGCTCATCCGCGAGTTCTACGACCGGGTCAACGACTCGCTCACCGGTTCGAGCTACGGCCGCGACGCGATCTTCCTCAACTTCGGCTACCTGGCCGACGAGCATCCGCGGTCCTCGGCGGTCCGCCTGCCCGCACACTGGGTGAACCGCAATCGCATGGACCTCGTGCTCGAGCTGGTGGGCGATTGCGAGCTGGCCGGCTGTTCCGTCCTCGACGTCGGTTGCGGCCGCGGCGGGACCCTCACCATCCTCGACCGTTTCTTCCACGCCGGCAAGGCATGGGGACTCGACCTGTCGCCTGCCGCCGTCGCCTTCTGCCGCCGCCACCTCGGCAAGCCCAACCTGCGTTTCGTCAACGGCGACGCCGAAAGGTTGCCTTTTCGTGCCGGGTCGTTCGACGTCGTGACCAACGTCGAGTCCTCGTGCCTCTATCCCGATATTTATGCTTTCTATCGCGAGGTGCACCGCGTCCTATCGCCGCGCGGCCGCTTCCTTTACACCGACGTCATGCCGGTCGCCCATCTCGATACCTACCTCGCCTATCTGCGGGACCTCGGTTTCTCGCTCGCCAGGGACCAGGACATCACCGACAACGTCTTGCTGTCGCTCGAATTCGACGCCGGCAACCAGCCCGCGGTGCAGGGACAGCTCGGAGAGATGATGGACTTCTTCCTTGCAACTCCCGGCTCGCAACCCTACAGCGACCTCCGCGCCGGGCGCCTGCGCTACCACGTCTGGCAGCTCGAGAAATCCTCCTGACCCTCCGCCCGGAGCCTGACCGCTCGGGCCTGCCGAGACCGGGGTGGTGAAGGGCGAGGAGCCGTCCTGCGGCGGACGGCTCCTCGCCTCCGGTCATGGCACTGCGAAGACGAGGCGGTCGGCGTCGGTGGCCACCCGGGTCGGCAGGTTGCCGTCGATCTTGAGCAGCAGGACGTTGCTCCCGGACAGCAGGGGAACGTCCACGCGCTCGAAGGTGCCGGCCGCGGGGTGGAAGAGGCCGGTGACGTCGGTGCCGTTCAGCGTCGCGGAGAACGTGGCGGCGATCACCTGCGCATCATAGAAGATCAGCAGCGGCACGCTGGTCGTCCCGGCGGGCAGGTCGGTCTCGGAGCTGGTCGGGTTGGCATAGGTGAGGAAGTGGTTGACGTCCCGCGGCCGCTGGCCGCCGCCGAGGAAGCCCCCGGACACCGGGAAGCTGCCGCCGGGCGCGACCGGCAGCGTGAACGTGTAGACCTGCGTGGAGCCCGGGCTCACCGGCATGTCCTCGATCGTGGTGTAAGACCTCTGGAAAGTCGGGTCGAAAGCGGTCAGATCCAGGTCGTACGTGCCGGTCCCGGTCCCCGTCACGGTGAGGTTGTAGGTGCCAGGCGCGCCGGGGGTGAGATCGAGGACCTTCGCGTCGACGTGGGCCGGTGTGTCCGTGTCGTCGTTGGGATCGTCGAACGAATCGTCGTTGTAGGCGGCGCCGGGGATCTCCGCGAAAGAGGCGCCCGCGATCGGGTCGATGCCGGTCCGCAGGCCCGACGAGTCGGTGAGCAGCAGCTCGGCCGGCGAGTGCAGGGTGAGGGTGACGTTGCCCGGGAAGCTGAATGTCGTGCCGGTGCCTTGGAGCTCGCGGGTGCCGTAGTACGTGTTGTTGTAATCGAACGGGATGGTGCCGGAGCTGAGGTCCCGGTCGGCGCCGCCGTTCGGATCCTTGAGCTTGTAGCTGTCCTCGGTGTCGGGACGGCCCCAGGCGGCCACGTAATGAGTGTGGAGCCTGCCCGTCGGGTTGCTCCGGCTGTGATGCAGGACCTTGATCGGCGTCGGGCCCTTGGCGCAGATGGCGTTGCGAGCGGCCCCGGCCAGTGCGTCCCCGGGAAACGCCGTGGGGCCGGTGGGGTTTTCCGTGGACGGCTGCCTGTTGAAGGTGAGGTTGACGCCCCGCGTGGATGCATACTGCACGACTTTCGCAGGCTGGATGCCCCCCTCGCTGTCGAACCCGTTGTGGTTCGTCAGCCAGGTGTTCAAGTCCGTCGGAGTGGTGGCCGCGCCATGGTAGGTGATGGTGCCCGCGTAGGCGGTGAGCAGGCAGCCGAGCTGCTTGATGGTCGCCAGCGGCGGGTTCGGGGTGGTGATCTTGCTGCAGAGCTTGGTCTTCCCTGCGGCGTCGCGGCAGAAGTTCCCGTACTGGGTGGTCGGGTAGTTGACCTGGTCGTAGGTCGGCGCGGTGATGGCCGCGACCTTGGCCGGGTTGATGGTGGGCTTGAGGTTGAACGTGCCGCTCGCGTAGGAGGCCCCGTTACGCGAGAAGCTCATGGAGTAGGCGCCGATCGTCGGCCCGCATTGGGAGGAGAAAAACCATATGATGTCGACCGACTGCGACCCGCAGAGCTCGACCTGCGGGGAGCCGCCCACCCAGCAGTCTTGCTGGCCGTTGAAGGTGCTGTGGAAGACGAATGACGGGAAGCTCGACGGCGTCCCGCCTGGGGGCGTGAAGGTCGCGCTCAGCGTGTCGCCGTCGTTGGCCCCGTTCGCAAAGGTCTCGCCGGCCGAGAGGAGGTCCCGGAAGTAGCCGATGGGGCCGGGATCCATCGGGATAAAGGACTGCTCTTCGGCGGGAAACCGCAGGAAGCCCTCGAACACGTCCGAGGTGGCGACCGCGGCGGCCTTCGCCGCGCCGGACCGTGCGGCCGAGGGCACCAGCCGGGCGTAGGTCTGGAGGGTCGGGTCGCCCGCGGCCTCCTGCGCGGATGACGGCGAGGACGACAGGACGAGGGCCGCGGCGCCCAGGCAAAGGAGCCGCGTCAACCGGATGAAAGATCGCATACCCATGAGTCTCCTTCTTCCATTGGAAATTACGAGTAGCTTTGATGCTTGCCCAGTTGTGGCACGGCAAAGGGACCGCCCAGGTGGATGTTTTATTCCTCACTCTGTTTCAAGGCTGACTGCGGCCAGGCCGGAGCAGCTATCCTCTGAAACCCCACTACCCCGACGGTTCTCGGCTTGACGCAGTACCAGGCTGTCACTAAGCTCCAAGCGGCCTCGCCGCCAGACGGCAGCCAGGCCGGTCGCGAGCGTGAAACAACGGCGGCGAGATGATCGAATCGCTTCGCGGATGCGGGCGGGGGGTATTTTTCGAGACTTCGTGGGATGCGCACGGCCGAGTTCGATCATCCGACCCGCGGGCGGTTCTACAGTCACGCCAACGAGGAGCTGCCGTCGGTCCGCGCCAACGAGTTCTCGGCGACCACCAGGGAGATCGGCCCGCGGGCCGGCGACGCGGTCCTGGAGCTGGGATGCGGCAACGGCCTGCTGACCGGACGCCTGGCCGCGGGCGTCGGCGAGCGCGGCGCGGTCCACGCCATCGACGTGTCGCACAGCGTGCTGCTGCGGCTCAAGAAGGGAATCGCCAGCAATAACGTGATCCCCGCGCTGTTCGACGGGCAAAACCTTCCGTTCGGCGACGGTTGCTTCGATGCCGCCGTCTCGCTGGCCAATTTTCACCACGTCGCCGCCAAGCTGGCGATCCTCCGCGAGGTGCACCGGGTGCTGCGTGCCGGCGGCCGCTTCGTGCTCGTCGACGTCTGTGCCGACACGCCGGTGCAGCGGTATTTCGACGGTCCGGTCAATTCGTTCTGCAGCACCGGTCACAATCACCCTTTTCTCGGCCGTGACGATTGCGCCCGCCTGTGCGATCAGTCGGGCCTGCGCCTGGCGCGCTGGCGCATGCAGGAGGTGCCCTGGCGGTTTCAATCCTGTGACGAGGCACAGTGGTTCCTGCACAAGATCCACGACGCCCAATGCTCGCCGGCGCACTGCCTGTCCGAGGCGAGGAGACATCTCGCCTTCGGCCGCGATCAGGACGGCATGTGGTCGCTCGAATGGCAGCTGTTCTTCCTCACGGCGGTGAAGCCGTAGGGACCATGGAGCGGGAGGTCCATCCCCTCTCGCACGGCCAGGAGGCGCTCTGGTTCCTCGACCGCCTGGTGCCCGGCGGTGCCGCCTACGTCATCGGCGGGGCCGTCCGGCTGGCGGGCGAGCTCGACCTGGGCGCCTTGCGGCGCGCCCTCCTCGCCGCCATCGAACGGCACGCCGCGCTGCGCACGCGCTTCGAGGAGAGCGCGGCGGGGCCGGTCCAGCGCATCCTGGCGGCCGCCGATCTCGCTCCCGGCTGGCTGAGTGAAGTCGACGGCACGGCGTGGGCGGGCCGCGAGATGGCCGAGCGCCTGGCCGCCTTGGCCCTGCGTCCCTTCGACCTGCGCCGCGGTCCGCTGTTGCGGGTGACCGTCGTCCGCCTGGGGCCTGCCGACTCCATCCTGGTGTTGGTCGCCCACCACATCGTGGCGGACCTGTGGTCGATCGGCATCCTGTGGAACGAGATCTCGACGCTCTACGCGGCAGGCGCGGCGCCCGCGGCGGCTGCCGGCGCCGCCGCCCGGGACGGCGATGCCCTGCCCGCCCTGGCGCCGCTGCCGCTGCGCTACGTCGACGCGGTGGCGCGCCAGCGGCGGCGGCTGGCCGGCCCGGCGGCAGAGCGGCATCTCCGCTACTGGCGCGAGCGGCTGGCCGGCAGCCCGGCGTACCTGGACCTGCCCACCGACCGCCCGCGCCCGCATGCCCAGGACGTCCCGGGCGCGGCGCGCATGGCGCGGCTGCCCGCGGCGCTCGGCGAGGAGCTGGCGCGGGCGGGCGAGGGGAGCCTGTTCACCTGCCTGCTCGCCTGCTTCGGCCTGCTGCTCGCGCGTTACAGCGGCCAGGACGACGTCCTGATCGGTTCGCCCGTGCCTGGCCGCGACGCGCCCGACCTTGCCGGGCTGGTCGGCTACTTCGTCAACCCCCTGGTGATGCGCTGCCAGCTCGACGGCGACCCCACCGTCCGCGACTTCGTCAGGCACCTACGGCGCAGCGCGGCCGGGGCGTTCAGGCACCAGGGCTTGCCGTTCCCGCTGCTGGCCGCCGACCTGGCGCCGGAGCGCGATCCCGGCCGGTCGCCGCTGTTCCAGGTGCTGTTCTCGCTGCAGCGGACGCCGCGCCGGGCGCCTCCCGGCCTGGCCGGCTTCGCCATGGAGCTCGACGGCGTACCGCTGTCGCTCGGCGAGGTGCCCGGCCGCTCGGTGGCCTTCCCGCGCGCCGCGGCCGAGTTCGAGCTTGCCCTGCTCGTGGCGCCGCTCGGTCCAGGCGCCGGCGAGCTCGCCGTGTCGCTCGTGTACCGCAGCGATCTGTGGGACGAGACGACCGCCGAGCGGATGCTCGCGCACTGGCTGCGGCTCGTCGCCGCGGCGGCGGCGGCGCCCCTGGCACGGCTGTCGGAGCTGGCGCTCCTCTCGGCGGAAGAGAAGCGCCAGGCGCTCACCGCCTGGAACCCGGCGCCCCTGCCGCGGCCGCCGCTCTGCCTGCACCAGCTGGTCGAGAGCAGCGCCGACCGTGTCCCCGACGCGATCGCGGTCGCGGCGGCCGGCGCGGCCCTGAGCTTCGGCGAGCTGGACCGGCTGGCCAACCGCCTGGCGCGACGGCTGCAGCGCCTTGGTGTGGGCGCCGACACCCTGGTGGGCATCTGCGCCGAGCGGTCGCTCGCCATGGTGGTCGGGCTGCTCGCGGTGCTCAAGGCGGGCGGCGCCTACCTGCCGCTCGATCCCGAGAATCCCCGCCGGCAGCTCGCCCTGGTGCTCGAGGAGGCGAAGCCGCTGCTGGTGCTGGTCCAGGGGAGTTGCGCCGAGCTGCTGCCACCCGGGACCGCGGTGCTGGCGATCGAAGATCCGCCCGCGGGCGCCGCGCCGCCGCTCGCGGCGGCGCCCGCGGCTGCCGGCAGCCTGGCCTGGGCACGGCCGCGCGCCCGGGCGCTGCCCTCGTCGCTGGCCTACGTGGTCTACACCTCGGGCTCGACCGGCCGGCCCAAGGGGGTGATGACCCCGCACGGCCCGATCGTCAACCGGATGCTGTGGATGCTCGCCGCCTGCCCGCTGGCGCCGGGGGACGCCCTGCTGCAGAAGACCACGTTCGCCTTCGACGGCTCGGTGAGCGAGCTGTTCCTGCCGCTCATCTCGGGCGCCAGGCTGGTGCTGGCGCGGCCGGGCGGCCAGCGGGACCCGTCCTACCTGGCGCGGGCGGTGGCGGCCGACAACGTGACGATGCTCCACCTCGTCCCCTCGATGGTGGGGCCCTTCCTCGCCGATCCGGGGGCCGCCGCCTGCGGCAGCCTGCGCCGGATCGTCTGCGCCGGCGAGACGCTGCCCACCGCGGTCGCCGCGCGGCTGCTCGAACGCCTGGACGTCGAGGTCTGGAACCTCTACGGACCGACCGAGTGCGGCCTCACGATCACCTCCTGGACGCTGCGGCGCGGCGGCGCCCCCGGCACCGGCATCTCGGTGCCGATCGGCGTGCCGCACGACAACGTGCGGGTCCACGTGCTGGATGCCCGGGGCGAGCCGCAGCCGCCGGGCTTGCCGGGAGAGCTGTACGCGGGAGGAGAGTGCCCGGGGCGCGGCTACCTGGGCCGGCCCGACGCCACCGCGGAACGCTTCCTGCCCGACCCGTGGAGCCCGGAGCCCGGCGCGAGGCTCTACCGCACGGGCGACCGGGTGCGGCGGCTGTCGGCGGGCGAGATCGAGTTCCTCGGCCGCCTGGACCAGCAGGTCAAGGTGCGCGGGTTCCGCGTCGAGACCGGCGAGATCGATGCCGTGCTGAGGGCCTGCCCCGGGGTGCGCGAGGCGGCGGTCGTGGTCCGCGAGGTGGTGCCGGGCGATCGGATGCTGGTGGCCTGCGTGGTCGCGGCCCAGGAGGCCGCGGAAGACGCGGCGCACCTGGAGCGTCCGGAGAGGCCGGAGCGTCCGGAGAGGCCGGAGCATCCGGAGAGGCCGGAGCATCCGGAGACGCCGGAGCGTCCGGAGCATCCGGAGCATCCGGAGACGGCGGATCACGACGGCGGCCGGCTGTCCCCGGCCACGTTGCGGGAGCACTGCCGGCAGCGCCTGCCGCACTACATGGTGCCCGCCGCTTTCCTGATCCTGCCGGGGCTGCCCCTGACGCCGCGCGGCAAGCTCGACCGGCGTGCGCTGGCGGCCCTGGCTGCCGCGGCGGCCGGCGGCGCCCAAGGTGCCGCGGCACCCCGGGGTGCCCGGGAAAACGGGCCGCGCTCGCCCGTCGAGGAGCTGCTGGCGGGGATCTACGCCGAGCTGCTGCGCCTGCCGTGGGTGGATCGGGAGGAGAGCTTCTTCGATCTCGGCGGCCATTCGTTGCTGGCCACCCAGGTGGTTTCCCGGGTGCGCCAGACGTTCGGGGTGGAGCTGCCGTTGCAGCGCCTGTTCGCGGCGCCGACGGTGGCCGGCCTGGCCGCGGTGGTGCAGCAGTGCATCGCCGCGGCGGCGGGTGGGCCCGGGACGGCGGGCGGCGCGCCGGCGTCGCCGGCGCCGATGGAGGCCATGGCGCCCATGGCTCCGATGACCCCCATGGCTCGCGTGGCTCTGATGCCGCCGCCGCCCCTCACGGCGTTGCCGCGGACGGCGTCGCGGATCGACCTGCCGCTCTCGTTCGCCCAGGAAAGGCTGTGGTTCCTCGATCGCCTCGAGCCGGGCAGCCCGGTCTACAACATCCCGGTGGCCCTGCGCCTGGCGGGCCGGCTGTCGCTCGCCGCGCTCGCGGCGACCCTGCGGGAGGTGGTGCGCCGCCACGAGGTGCTGCGCACCAGCTTCGCGGCGCGCGACGGCCGGCCGGTGCAGGTGATCGCGCCGGCGCCGCCGCCCGACGACCACCCGGCGCTGCCGCTCGTCGACCTCGGCGGCCTGCCGCCGCACCGCTCCGCGGCGGAGATGGCGCGCCTCGCGGCGGCCGCGGCGGCGCTGCCGTTCGACCTCGCGCGCGCCGTGCTGCGGCTGGCCGTGGTGCGGCGCGCCCCGGACGAGCACCTGCTGCTGCTGACGCTGCATCACATCGCCGGCGACGGCTGGTCGATGGGGGTGCTGCTCGCCGAGATCCAGGCGCTCTATGGCGCGGCGCTCGCCGGGTGCCGCGCGGCGGATCTCGGGCGCCGCCTGCCCGAGCTGCCGTTGCAATACGCCGACTTCGCCGTCTGGCAGCGGCGCTGGCTGGAGGGCGGCGAGCTCGACCGGCAGATGAGCTACTGGCGGCGCCGCCTGGCGCGGGCGCCCTCGTGGCTCAACCTGCCCTACGACCGGGCGCGGCAGGCGGCCCCGAGCTTCCGCGGCAGCAGCGAGCGCTTCGTCCTCGACGAGGACCTCGCGGCCGCGGCGGCAATGACGGCGCGGCGCGGCGGCGCGACTCTCTTCATGGTGCTGCTGGCCGCGTTCACCGCCCTGCTGCGGCGCTGGACCGGGCAGGACGACCTGGTGGTGGGCACGCCGATCGCCAACCGCAACCAGCTGGCGACCGAGGGGCTGATCGGCTTCTTCGTCAACTCCCTGGCGCTGCGGCAGGACGTGTCGCGCGACCCGACGATGGGCGAGCTGCTGGTGCGGGTGCGGCGGTCGGCGCTCGACGCCTACGCGCACCAGGACCTGCCCTTCGAGCTGCTGGTCAAGGAGCTGCAGCCGGAACGCCACCTCGCGGCCAATCCGCTCTTCCAGGTGATGTTCACGGTGCAGAACGCGCCGCTGGGGAGCCTCGTGCTGCCCGGCCTCGAGCCGTCGCTCCTCGCGCTCGAATCGCGCACCGCGAAGTTCGACCTGGGGTTGACCTTCGATCAGGCACCCCTGCCCACTGCCGGCGCGCCGCCCGCGGCGGGAGGGGCGGCGGGCTTCCCGGGATGGCTCGACTACGCCACCGACCTGTTCGACCCGGCGACGGCGCGCCGGATGCAGGGCCAGTGCCTCGTGCTGCTCGCCGGCGCGCTCGCGGCGCCGGACCTGCCGGTCTCGCGGCTGCCGCTGCTCACGCTTGCCGAGCGCCACCAGTTGACGGTCGAGTGGAACGACGGCGCCGGCATCGGCCGCGGATGGGGCGAGGCCGTGGCCGTGGGCGCGGGCGTGGCAGTGGCCGTGGCCGCGGGCGCCGGCCCGGTGCCGCAGACCCGGCCATTGCCGGCGGGGGAGCCGGCGACGCGGGCCACCGTGCCGGAGCTGTTCGCCGCGCAGGCGGCGCGGACGCCCGCGGCGCCGGCGCTCGCCGTCCACGACGGCGCGGCAACCCTGACGCTGACCTACCGCGATCTCGACCGGCGCGCCGACCGCATCGCGGAAGTCCTCGCCGGCAAGGGCGTGGGACCCGGGGTCGTCGTGGCGCTCTGCGCCGAGCGCCGGGCCGGGATGGTGGCCGGCCTGCTCGGCATCTGGAAGGCCGGCGGCGTCTTCCTGCCGCTCGATCCGGCCCTGCCGCCGGCCCGCCTCGCCCTGCTGCTCGACGATTCCGGTGCCGCCGTCGTGCTGGCCGATCCCGAAGGGATGGCGAGCCTGCCTGCCGCCGCCACGCTGGGGCGCACGCTCATCGAGCTGGAAGGGCCGGAGGTGGCGGCCGCCGCCGCGCCTGCCTCGCCCGCCGCGCCGGCCGCGACGGTCTCGCCCGCAGCGACTGCCGTGTCCGCCGCGCCCGCTTCGACCTCATCGGTGCGGCCGGCCGCGGCGTCCGCTCTCGCCTACCTGATCTACACCTCGGGCGCGACCGGCCGGCCCAAGGCGGTCGCCGTCCGCCACGACAGCCTGGCGCACACGCTGTCGGCCGCCGGCCGGGCCTTCGGCATCGACGCCGCGGACCGCCTGCCGTGCCTCGCCCCGTTCTCCTTCGACATCTTCCTGTTCGAGCTGCTCGCGCCGCTCCTCGCCGGCGGCAGCTCGCTGCTGTGGCCGCTGCGACCCGCCCTGGACGTGGACCGGCTGGCCGCGGCGCTGGCGGCGGATCACCCGCCGGTCACGCTGCTCCACGCCGTGCCGGCCCTGATGCGCCAGATCGTGACCGCCTGCGCCGGCCTCGCTCCCGCCCGCCGGCCGGGCGCCGCGCTGCGCGGCATCTTCGTGGGCGGCGACGCCGTCCCCCCGAGGCTGCTGGCGGACCTGCGCGCGGCGTTCCCCGGCGCCGCGGTGCGGGTGCTGTATGGGCCGACCGAGGGAACCATCTTCGTGTCCAGTCACCTCGTTCCGCCGGCCGGGCCCGCGCGGCCGCTCCTGGGCCGCCCCCTGCCCGGCGCCACCCTGGAGGTGCGGGACGACCACGGGGCGCTGCAACCGATCGGGGTCGCGGGAGAGCTCTGGCTGGGCGGCCCCGGCGTGGCCCGCGGCTACTGGCGCCAGCCGGCGCTCACCGCGGAGAAGTTCCTGCCGGGACCGGGCGGCCGCCGCTTCGCGACCGGCGACCTGGCACGGCGGCTGGGCGACGGCACCCTGGAGTTCCTCGGCCGCCTCGACGGCCAGGTCAAGGTGCGCGGCTTCCGCATCGAGCTGGGCGAGGTCGAAGCCGCGCTGGCGCGGCATCCGGAGGTGGAGCAGGCGGTGGTCGCCGCCCTCCCCGGCGCCGGTGGCGACGCGGGCCACGCGGACGCCGCCGGCAAGCGCCTCGTCGCCTACCTGGTGCGCCGTGCGGGGAGCGCCATGGCGCGCGAGCTGCAGCGCGACCACGTCGCCGCGTGGGAGGCGGTCTACGAGGAGACCTACGGCGGCGGCGCCCCGGTTGCCGACATCGCATGGAACCTGGAGGGCTGGAACAGCAGCTACGACGGCCTGCCGATCCCGCGGGAGGAGATGCGCGAATGGGTCGAGCAGACCGTGGCGCGCCTCCGCTCCCTGGGCGGCAGGCGGGTGTTGGAGGTGGGTTGCGGCACCGGTCTGCTGCTGCTGCGCCTCGCGCCCGGCGCCGAGCGCTACCGCGGCACCGACTTCTCGGCGGCGGCGCTGGCGGCGGTGCGGCGCGCGGCCCCGCCGGCGGTCGAGCTCGAGCTGCGGCGGGCCGACGACTGGCGCGGGATCGGCCGGAACCAGTTCGACCTGGTGGTGCTCAACTCGGTGGTGCAGTACTTCCCGGATGGCGACTACCTGCTGCGGGTCCTCGCCGCCGCCGTCGAGGCGGCCGCACCGGACGGCACCGTCTTCGTCGGCGACGTGCGCAACCTGTCGCTGCTCGCGGCGTTCCACGTCTCGGTGGCCCTGGCCGGCGCCGCCGGCGAGATGCCGCTCGGCGAGCTGCGCCGGCAGGTCCGCCAGGGGATGGCGACCGACGAGGAGCTGGCCGTCGCGCCGGCGTTCTTCCACGATCTCGTCCGCCGCCTGCCGGCGATCCGGCAGGTCGAGGTGCTGCTCAAGCGCGGCCGGCATCACAACGAGCTGACCCGTTTCCGCTACGACGTCGTGCTGCGGCTCGGGCCGCGAAGGGGTGTGCCGGCGGGCGTGCCGGCAGGCGCTGCGCCCGCCGCGACCGTCCGCGGCATCCCCAACGCCCGCCTCGCCGTGGAGGCCGCGGCGCTCCACCTCCTTGCCCGCCCGCCGCAGGGCGTCGAGACGGTCGGGGACCTGCGCCGCGCGATCGCCGAGCGCCTGGCGGCAGAGGCCGCGGCAGGCAGCGAGGCCGTCGATCCCGAGACGCTCCACGAGCAGGCCGGGCGCAATGGCCGCGAGATCGACCTGACGCTGCCCGGAGGCGGCAACGGGCTCGACTTCGACGTGTTGCCGAGGGGTCCGGCGCACGCGGACGAGAGCGAGGCGCCGGCGTTGCCGCCCGGGCCGCCGCCGGCGCCGCCGCTCGGACCCCTCGCGCCCGCGGCGCCCCCCGAGGGAGAGGCCGCGCGCCCCTGGGTCAACGATCCGCTGCGGCGGCGGGCGGCGCGGCGCCTGGTGCCCGAGCTGCGCCGCTTCCTCAAGGCGGAGCTGCCGGACTACATGGTGCCGGCGGCCTTCCTCCTGCTCGACGCGCTGCCGCTCTCGGCGCACGGCAAGGTCGACCGCCAGGCGCTGCCCGTGCCCGAGCCGGAGCGCCCCGAGGATGCCGGCGCCTACGCCGAGCCGAGCCAGCCGCTCCAGCGGGAGATCGCCGCAATCTGGGCCGACGTGCTCGGGCTGCAGCGGGTCGGTGTCGAAGACGATTTCTTCCAGCTGGGCGGTCATTCGCTGATGGCCACCCGCGTCGTCTCGCGGCTGCGCGACGCCTTCGGCGTGGAGGTTCCCCTGCGCGCCACCTTCCAGGCCAGGACCGTGGCCGAGCTGGCGGCGGTGGTGGAGCGGCTGCAGGCCGAGCAGGCCGGTCCCGCGGCGCTCGCCGGCCAGGCGACAGGGGAGGCCCGCCCGCCGCTCGGTCCGGCCGGCCGCGAGCGGCCGCTGCCGCTCTCGTACGCGCAGCAGCGGTTGTGGTTCCTGGAGCGGCTCGAGCCCGGCGGCTTCGCCTACAACCAGCCGGCCGCCTTCCGCCTGCGCGGGTGGCTCGACGTGGGGACGCTCGCCCGCGGCTTGCGCGAGATCGTCCGCCGCCACGAGTCCCTGCGCACGGTCTTCCGCCTGGCGGACGGCCTGCCGGTGCAGGTGGTCGTGCCCGCGGGCCCCAGCCCCATGCCGGCGATCGATCTCGTGCGGCTCGCCGCGCCCGCGCAGGCGGAGCAGGTGCGCCGGCTCGCCGCCGCCTCGGCGCGGCGCCCCTTCGACCTCGAGCGCGGCCCGCTGCTGCGGGTCGAGCTGTTCGTCCTCGGCGCCGAAGAGCACGTCCTGGCGCTCACCATCCACCACATCGTCTCGGACGGCTGGTCGCTCGGCGTCTTCGCCCGCGAGCTCGCGGCCCTGTACGAGGCGTTCTCCCGCGGGCTGCCGTCGCCGCTGCCCGCACCGGTCTTGCAGTACGCCGATTTCGCCGTCTGGCAGCGGCGGTGGCTCGCCGGCGAGGTCCTCGACCGGCAGCTCGCCTACTGGCGGCGGCAGCTGGCGGGCCTGCCGCCGCTGCACCAGCTGCCGGCGGACCGGCCGCGCCCGGCGGCCCGGAGCCATCGCGGCGCCGTGGTCCCCTTCCTGCTGCCGGCGGACCTGCTGGCGCGGCTGCGGGCCCTGGGAGAGCAGGAGGAGGGGACGCTGTTCATGGTCCTGCTCGCGGCCTTCCAGACCCTCCTCTTCCGGCTGAGCGGCAGCCCCGACCAGGTCGTCGGCTCGCCGATCGCCAACCGCAACCAGGCCGCGACCGAGGACATGATCGGCTTCTTCGTCAACACCCTGGTGATGCGGACGGAGCTTGCGGGCGGTCTCGCCTTCCGCGCCGCGCTCGCCCGGGTCCGCGAGGTGGCGCTGGCGGCCTACGCGCACCAGGACCTCCCCTTCGAGCGCCTGGTCGAGGAGCTGCAACCCGAGCGCCTCCTCGGCATGACGCCCCTCTTCCAGCTGATGATGGCCCTGCAGAACGCTCCCCTGCCGCCGCTCGGGCTGCCGGGGCTCACCCTGTCGGCCCTCGACGTCGACACCGGCACCGCCAAGTTCGACCTGACGCTCAGCCTGTGGGAGGCGGCGGGGGCGCTCGCCGGCACCATCGAGTACAGCGCCGACCTCTTCGACGCCGACCGCATCGTCCGCCTCGGCGGGCACTTCCGCAACCTCCTCGCCGCCGCCGCCGCGGACCCCGGCCGGGAGCTGGCGGCGCTGCCGCTCCTCGCCCGCGCCGAGCGTTTCCAGCTGCTCGCCGAGTGGAACGACAGCGCGGCAGCCGCCCGCCCGGTCCTGGTCCACGAACCGGTCGCGGCGCAGGCCCGGCTGGCGCCGGACGCCATCGCCGCCGGCATCGGCGGGGCGTGGCTCACCTATCGCGGGCTCGATGCCCGCGCCCACCGGCTGGCGCGCTTCCTGCGGGCGCCTGAGGGGTGCGGCGTGGGCGCCGACGATCGGGTGGGGATCTTCCTCGAGCGCTCGCTCGAGCTGCCGGTGGCGGTGCTCGCGGTGCTCGCGGCGGGAGCGGGCTACGTGCCGCTCGACCCTTCCTACCCGCGCAAGCGCCTGGCCTACATGATCGAGGACTCGCGGGTGCGGGTGCTGCTCACCACCGAGCGCCTGGCCGCGATCCTGCCCGCGGGCGGCCCGCGGATCGTCCGCCTCGACGCGGAGGACGGCGCGATCGGGGCGATCGGAGCCAGCGGCGCCATCGGAGCCAGCGGCGCGGCGGACCCGGAGTGCCGCGCGACGCCCGACAGCCTGGCCTACCTGATGTACACCTCGGGCTCGACCGGCCGGCCCAAGGGGATCGCGATGCCGCACGGCGTGCTCGCCAACATGCTGTCCTGGCAGGTCCCCCGCTCGCGCCTCGGCCCCGGCGCCCGGACGCTGCAGTTCGCGGCGCTCTCCTTCGACGTCTCCTTCCAGGAGATCTTCGCCACCTGGTGGGCAGGCGGCGCCCTGGCGCTCGTGGGCGAAGAGACGCGGCGCGATCCCGGCGAGCTGCTGCGCGCGCTCGCACGCGAGCAGGTGGAGCGGCTCTTCCTGCCCTTCGTGGCCCTGCAGCTGCTGGCCGAGGAGATCGCGCGCGGCGCGGGCCCGCCGCCGGCGCTGCGGGAGATCCTGGTCGCCGGCGAACCGCTGCGGATCACGTCCCAGCTCGCGGCGTGGCTCCTGGCCGCGCCCGGCTGCGGGCTCGAGAACCAGTACGGCCCCACGGAGGGGCACGTGGTGACCGCCCTGCCGCTCGGCGCCGCCGCCGCGGCGGGGCCGCCGCTGCCGCCGATCGGCAGGCCGATCGCCAACGCCCGCATCCTCGTCCTGGACGCCCGGCTCGAGCCGGTGCCGATCGGCGTGCCCGGCCACCTGCACATCGGCGGCCGGCCGGTCGCGCGCGGTTATCACGACGACCCCGAACGGACCGCCCGGAGCTTCGTCCCCGATCCCTTCAGCCCGCTGCCCGGGGCGCGGCTCTACGCCACCGGCGACCGGGCCCGCTGGCTCGGCGACGGCAACCTCCAGTTCCTGGGGCGCATCGACCACCAGGCGAAGATCCGCGGCCATCGCGTCGAGCCCGGCGAGATCGAGGCCCACCTGGCCCGTCACTCCGAGGTGGCGGCCGCCGCGGTGGTGGTGCGCGAGGACGGTGCCGGCAGCCCGCGGCTGGTCGCCTACGTGGTGCCACGGCACGAAGAGGTGGCGGCGCGGGACCTGCGCGCCTTCCTGGCGGCGTGGCTGCCGGCGCCGCTTCTTCCCGCCGACTTCGTGATGCTTGCGGCCCTGCCGCTGCTGCCCAACGGCAAGGTGGACCGCCGCGCCCTGCCGGCGCCGGCGGAGCGGCCGGCGGCGGAGGCGGGGGTGGAGACGCCGCGCACGCCGGTCGAGGAGCTGCTGGCGGGGACCTGGGCCGAGCTGCTGGCGGTTGCGAGCGCCGCCGCCGGGCAGCCGGCGCCGGCGCGGCGGATCGGCCGCGAGGACAACTTCTTCGAGCTGGGCGGCCACTCCCTGCTGGCGACGCGGCTGACCTCGCTGCTGCGCGACCGGCTGGGGGTCGAGATCGCGGTGCGCACGGTGTTCGAGCATCCGACGCTCGGCCTCCTGGCCGGCCAGGTGGAGGCGGCGATGGCAGGCGGCCGCCGGCCGCAGGGGCCGCCGCTCGCGCGCCGCCCGGCCGGGGAGCCGGAGCTGTCCTTCGCCCAGGAGCGGCTGTGGTTCATCGCCCAGCTCGAGCCCGAGAGCGCGGCCTACAACATCCCGGCGGTGGCGCGGCTGCGGGGGCCGCTGGACGCGGGCTGCCTCGAGCGCGCGCTGCGCGAGGTGGTGCGGCGCCACGAGGCATTGCGCAGCGCCTTCCCGGCCGCGGGCGGCCGGGCGCGGCTGGCGATCGCCCCCGCCGCCGCCGGCCTGCCGCGGCTGGGGCGCGTGGACCTGGCCGGGCTGCCGCCCGGGGCGCGCGGCGAGGAGACGCGGCGGCTGTACCGGCGCATTGCCTGGCGGCCCTTCGCCCTCGAACACGCCCCCCTGCTGCGGGCCTGCCTGCTGCGCCTGGACGAGGGCGAGAACGTGCTGGTCCTGGTGCTCCATCACATCGTCACCGACGGCTGGTCCACCGGCCTCATGGTGCGCGAGCTCGCGGCGCTGTACGCGGCCTTCCAGGCCGGCCTGCCGTCGCCGCTGCCGGAGCTCGCGCTGCAGTACGCGGACTTCGCCCACTGGCAGCGCCGCTGGCTCACGGGCGCGGCGCTCGACGAGCAGCTCGGGTACTGGCGGCAGCGCCTGGCCGGGGCGCCGGCGGCCCTGGAGCTGCCCACCGACCGGCCGCGGCAGGCGGTGCCGGCGCGGCGCGGGGCGGCGCTGCCGGCCGCGCTGGAAAAGCCGCTGGCGCAGGCGTTGCGCGAGCTGGGCCAGCGCCAGGGGGCGACGCTCTTCATGACGCTGCTGGCCGGTCTCGGCGTGCTCCTGGGACGCGCCGGCGGCGCCGCGGACCTCACGATCGGCACCCCGATCGCCGGCCGCAACCGGCGCGAGACCGAGGACCTGATCGGGCTCTTCGTCAACACCCTGATGATGCGCATCGAGCTCGGCCCGGCCGCCGCGTTCGACGAGCTGCTGGCCGCGGTGCGCACCGCGAGCCTCGAGGCGCACCTGCATCAGGACCTGCCGTTCGAGAAGCTGGTCGAGGAGCTGCAGCCGCCGCGCAGCCCGGGCCGCTCGCCGCTCTTCCAGGTGATGTTCGTGCTGCAGAACGCCCCGGCGGCGCGCCTGGCGCTGCCCGGGCTGTCGCTGGCGCTCGAGCCCGCCGAGTCGCACCGCGCGAAGTTCGACCTGGCGCTGTCGCTCGAGGAGACGGAGGACGGGCTCGCCGGCTTCTGGGAGTACGACGCCGACCTGTTCGACGGCGCCACGGTGCGGCGGCTGGACGGGTCGTTCCAGGTCCTGCTGGCGGCGGCAGCCGGCGGCCGCGAGCGCCCCATCGCGGAGCTGCCGCTGCTGACGCCGGCCGAACGCCACCAGCTGCTCGTCGACTGGAACGACACGGACGCCGCGACCGGGCGCGGTGACGGCACCCTCGACGTGCTGTTCGCGGCGGTGGCGGCGCGCCAGGCCGACGCCGTGGCGGTCGAATGGCGCGACCAGGCGGTCAGCTACGGCGAGATGGAGCGCTGGTCCGGCCGGCTGGCGCGGCAGCTGCGCCGGCAGGGCATCGGGCCGGGCGACCCGGTGGGCCTGTGCGTGGAGCGCTCTCCCGCCATGGTGGCCGGGATGCTGGGCATCCTCGCGGCCGGCGGGGCGTACGTGCCGCTCGACCCGGACTACCCCGCCGAGCGTGTGGCCTTCATGGCCCAGGATGCGGCGCTCGCCGCCGTCGTGATCGCCGGCCGAGCGGCCGCCGCCCTGCCGCACGGCCTCGCGGCGGCGCGGCTGGACGCGGACCTGGCCCGGCTGGAAGCGGACCCGGCGCGGCCGGACGGCGGGTCTGCCCTGGCGCCAGGCCTCGCCTACATCCTTTATACCTCGGGCTCGACCGGCCGCCCCAAGGGGGCCGCGGTGTCGCACCGCGGCGTGCTGCGCCTGGTGCGCGACCGCGCCTACGTGCGGCTCGCGCCGGGCGACCGGGTAGGCCAGGCATCGAGCCTGTCGTTCGATGCCGCGACGTTCGAGATCTGGGCCGGCCTGCTCGCGGGCGCGGCGGTGACGGTCCTGGAGCGCGACGAGCTGCTCGCGCCGGCGCGGCTCGCGGCGGCGCTCCGGCGCCGCGGCGTGGACACGCTTTTCCTGACCACCGCGCTGTTCAACCAGGTGGCGCAGGAGGAGCCGGGAGCGTTCGCGCCGGTCAGGGACCTGCTGGTCGGCGGCGAGGCGGCGGACCCGCGGGCGATGCGGCGCGTGCTCCGCGGCGGCTCGGACGGCGCCGCGGGAGGCGCCGGGCCGCGCCGGCTGCTGAACGTCTACGGTCCCACGGAGAGCACCACGTTCGCCACCTGGCACCGGGTCGAGCGGGTCGCGCCGGACGCCGTGACGGTGGCGATCGGCGCGCCGCTCGCCGGCTCGCGCGCCTACGTGCTCGACGGCCTCTTGCAGCCGGTTCCGGCCGGCGTCGCCGGAGAGCTGTACCTCGGCGGCGACGGCCTGGCGCGCGGCTACTGGCGCCGTCCGGACCTGACCGCCGAGCGCTTCGTGGCCAGCCCGTTCGTGCCGGGAGAGCGCCTCTACCGCACCGGCGACCTGGCGCGATGGCGGCCGGCGGGAGCGCTCGAGTTCCGCGGCCGGACCGACGACCAGGTCAAGCTGCGGGGCTTCCGCGTCGAGCCGGCGGAGGTGGCGGCGGCGCTGCGGGAGCTGCCCGGCGTGCGCCAGGCGGCCGTCCTGGCGCGGGACGATCCGCGGGCCGGCCGGTCGCTGGTGGCCTACGTGGCGGCCGCCGCGGATGCGGGCGCGGAGTGGCGCGCGGCGCTGGCGCGGCGCCTGCCGTCCCACATGGTGCCGGCGCACTTCGTCAGCCTGCCGTCGCTGCCGCTGACCGCCAACGGCAAGCTCGACCGCGCGGCGCTGCTGCGGCTGGGCCTGCCGCCGGCGGCGCCGCCGCTGCCGGAGACGGGCATGGCGGGAGCCCCGGCAGGGGCGGGCAGCCCGGTCGAGGAGATCCTCGCCGGGATCTTCGCGGACGTCCTTGGCCGCGACCGGGTGGGTACGGAGGAGAGCTTCTTCGAGGCGGGCGGGCATTCGCTCCTGGCGACCCAGGTGGTCTCCCGCGTGCGCGAGGCGCTGGGCGTCGAGCTCGAGCTGCGGGCGCTCTTCGACGAGCCGACCGCGGCGGGCCTCGCGCGCCACGTCGCGGCGCGCCGGCCGGAGCGCAGGGCCGCGGTGCCGCCGCCGCTGCCGGTGGGCCGCGAATCGGAGCTGCCGCTGTCCTTCGCGCAGGAGCGGCTGTGGTTCATCGACCGCCTGGAGCCGGGCCGCGCCACCTACAACATGCCCGTGGCGCTCGCCGTCCGCGGCGACCTGTCGCGCGCGCGGGTGGACGCCGTCCTGACCGAGATCGTGCGGCGCCACGAGGTGCTGCGCACGCGCTTCGTCGCGGCCGGCGGCCGGCCGGTGCAGCGCATCGCGCCGCCGCGGCCGGTGCGGCTGCCTCTGCTCGACCTGGCCGCCCTGCCGGCGCGGCGGCGCGCGGACGCGGCGCTGGGTATCGCGCGGGAGGACGCCTGGCGGCCGTTCGACCTGGCGCGCGGCCCGCTGCTGCGCGGCGCCCTGCTCCGCGGCGCCGGCCGGGGTGCCGGCGAGGCCGTGCTGCTCCTCAACCTGCATCACATCGTCTCGGACGGCTGGTCCACGGGAGTGCTGATCGCGGAGTTCTGCGCGCTGTACCGGGCGGTGCTGGCGGGGACGCCCAGCCCGCTGCCTGCGCTGCCGATCCAGTACGGCGACTTCGCGGTCTGGCAGCGCCGCTGGCTGGACGGCGAGGAAACCGCCCGCCAGCTCGCCTACTGGCGGGAGCGGCTCGCCGGGGCGCCGGCGACGCTCGAGCTGCCGTCCGACCGGCCGCGGCCCGCGGCGCAGAGCTTCCGCGGCGCCGAGCGGTCGCTGGCGCTGGCGCCCGGGCCGAGCGCACGCCTCGCCGCCTGCGGCCGGCGGCACGGCGCGACGATCTACATGACGCTGCTGGCGGGGTTCGCGGCCTTCCTGGCGCGCTGGACCGGCCAGGAGGACCTGGTGGTGGGGACGCCGATCGCCAACCGCACCCGGCTGGGCGTCGAACGGCTGATCGGCTTCTTCGTCAACACCCTGGCGCTGCGCCTGGACGTCGCGGGTGACCCGCCGGGCGATGCGCTGCTGGCGCGCGTCCGCGAGGCCACGCTCGCGGCCTATGCGCACCAGGACCTCCCCTTCGAGCGGCTGGTCGAAGAGCTGCGGCCGGAGCGGCTGCTGTCGCAGAACCCGCTCTTCCAGGCGATGTTCGCGCTGCAGAACGCGCCCATGGGGCCGATCGACCTGCCCGGGCTCACCCTGGAGCAGCTGCCGGTCGCGGGACCGACCCTGAAGTTCGACCTGGGGATCGAGTGGATCGAGACCGGCACGGCTCCCGGGCGTGCGCTCGTCGCCAACCTGGCCTACGCGACCGATCTCTTCGATGCGGCGACCGCCTCGCGGCTGCTGCGGCACCTCGAGGCGCTGCTCGCCGGCCTCGCCGCCGATCCGGGGCGCCGCGTCTCGCAGCTGCCGATGCTCTCGGCGGCCGAGCGCCACCAGCTGGCGGTCGAGTGGAACGATGCGCCGTCCGCGCCCGGCGAGGACGTCGTCGCGCGCTTCGAGCGGGCCGCGGCAGCGGCCCCCGACGCGGTGGCGCTGGGGGTCCCCGGCGAGGGGACCGAGGAATGGCTGTCCTACGCCGCGCTCGACGGCTGGGCCGAGCGCGTGGCGGGCCGGCTGCGCGCCGCCGGGGTCGGCCCCGGCACGCTGGTGGCGGTGGCCGCCTCCCGCGGCGCCGCGGTGTACGCCGGCCTGCTCGGCACCCTGAAGGCGGGCGGCGCCTTCGTGCCGCTCGATCCGGCGCTGCCCCGGCCGCGCCTCGGCTTCATGCTCGAGGACTCGCGGGCGGCGGTGGTGCTGGCCGAGCCTGGCGCCCTGGGGGCGTTGCCGGCGCTGCCGACCGAGCGGACGGCGGTGTTGCGGCTGACGCCCGGGATGGCGGGGCGCGCGGATTCCGGGCTGACGCCCTTGGCCGGCGGCCGCCCGGCGAGCGTGACGGGCGGGGCTGCCGCGGCCGCGGGACGCGGCGACCTCGCCTACTGCATGTACACCTCGGGGACCACGGGGCGGCCGAAGGCGGTGGCGGTCGAGCGCGGCCAGCTCGCCGGCGTGATGGCCGCGGTGCAGGACCTGCTGCGCTGCGGCCCCGGCGACCGGCTGGTCACCGCGGCGCCGTTCTCCTTCGACGCCTTCATCCTCGAGATGCTGCTGCCGCTCACGGCCGGCGCCGCGGCGGTCGTCGTGCCGTCGCGGCCGGCGCTCGACTTCGAGCGGCTGGCGGCGATGCTGCCGGAAGCGACCGTGTTCTGCACGGTGCCGGGCGTGGCGCGCCAGCTGTTCGCCACGCACGAGCGGCGCGGCGGCGGGCAGTACCCGGCGCTGCGCCACGTCGTGAACGGCGGCGACCGGGTGCCCCCGGAGCTGATCGCGGACCTGCAGCGGGTCTGCCCGCGCGCGCAGGCGTGGGTCTTCTACGGTCCCACCGAGACCACCATCCTCTGCGCCGCCTGGCGGGCGCCGCGGGCTTTGGGCGAGGCCCGCTCGCTGCTCGGCCGGCCGCTCGCCGGCGCCCGGATCGAGCTGCGCGACCGCTGGGGCAACCCGGCCCCGATCGGCGCGCGGGGCGAGATCTGGATCGGCGGCGTCGGCGTCGCCCGCGGCTACCTGGAGCGGGCGGAGCTGACGGCCGCATCCTACGTCCCGCTCGGCGCGGCCGGCGCCGGCGGCGGCCGCGGCTATCGCAGCGGCGACCTCGCCCGCCAGCTGCCGGACGGCAGCATCGATTTCCTGGGCCGCGTCGACGGACAGGTCAAGCTGCGCGGCTTCCGGATCGAGACCGGCGAGGTCGAGGCCGTCCTCGCCCGCCACCCGGCGGTGCAGGAAGCGGTGGTGGCGCTGCGCCCGCCGGGCCCCGGCGGACCCGAGGCGGCGCCGCAGCTCGTCGCCTACGTGGTGCGGCGCGAGGCGGCGGCCCCTCCTGCCGCCGCGCCCCGCGCGGCCGGCGCGGCCGGTGCGTCCCGCGCGGTCGCCGCGGCCGCCGTGGCCCCACAACCCGCCGCGGCCGCCATCGCCCCGCCGGCGCCCGAGGCCGAGCACGTCGCCGCCTGGCAGGCGCTCTACGACGAGACCTGGCTGGCCGGCGACGGCGCCGAGCCCACGCTCAACTTCACTGGTTGGAACAGCAGCTATACCGGCCTGCCGATCCCGGCGGCGGAGATGCGGGAATGGGCGGAGGCGACGGCCGAGCGGGTGCTGGCCCTGGCGCCGCGCCGGGTGCTCGAGGTGGGGTGCGGCGCCGGCCTGCTGCTGTTCCGCCTCGCCGCGCATTGCGAGAGCTACCGCGGCACCGACTTCTCGCGCAGCGCGCTCGACCTCGTGGCGCGGGAGCTGGACCGGCCGGGCCGGGCGCTGCCGCAGGTGTCGCTCTCCTGCCGCCCGGCCGACGACTGGCAGGGAATGGCGCCCGGCGAGCTGGACCTGGTGATCCTCAACTCGGTGGTGCAGTACTTCCCCGGGGTCGATTACCTGGCGCGGGTGCTCGCGGGGGCCGTCGCGGCCCTGGCTCCCGGCGGCAGGGTGTTCGTCGGCGACGTGCGCAGCCTGCCGCTGGCCGAGGCGCTGTACACGTCGATCGAGCTGGCGGCGGCGCCCGAGGGCCTGCCGGTCGCGGAGCTGCGGCGGCGGGTGCGGCGGCGGCAGGTGGACGAGGAGGAGCTGCTCGTCGCGCCCGAGCTGTGGGTGGCGCTCGCGCGCCTGCTGCCGGCGGTCTCGCGGGTCGAGGTGTGGAAGAAGCGCGGGCACGCGGTCAACGAGCTGACGCGCTTTCGCTACGACGTGGTGCTGACGGTGGGCGGCGCCGCCCCGGGGGCTGATGGGACAGAGCTGGCCGGCGCGGTCGAGGCTGCCGCCGGCGCCGTCGGCGCCGTCGGCGGCAACGGCGCCGGCGCCGGCGGCGGCAAGGGCGCGGGCACCGCGGTGCAGCGGTGCGACTGGCGCGCGGACGGCGTGACCTTGGGGTCGCTCGCCGGCCGCCTCGCGGCGGCGCCGGAGACGCTGGTCCTGACCGGCGTTCCCGACCGGCGCCTGGCGGCCGAACGGGCCGCCCTGGCGCTGCTGGCCGAGCCGGGGGGGGAGCTCGAGACGGTGGGCCAGCTGCGGCAGGCGGTCACGGCTGGCGTGGCCTGCGAGGAGCGCGAGGCGAGCGTCGATCCCGAGGAGCTCTGCCGGCTGGCGGCCGGCCTGGGCTACGAGACCGACCTGCTGGCCGCCGGCCCGGGGATGGAGGGGGGCCTGCGGTTCACCGCCGTGCTGCGGCGGCCGGGGGCCGGGAGCCGGCCTGCTGCCGCCGCCGGCGCGGCGCCGCGGGAGCGGTCCGCGCCCGCCGCCGCGCCGCCGCCGCCGGAGCGGTCCGTGCCAGCCGCCGCGGCGCCGGTCGATCCCCTGGCGGACGGCGGTCTCCGCGTGCTGCGCGCTCACGCCAACGATCCGCTGCGCGGCAAGCTGGCGCGCGAGCTGGTTCCCGAGCTGCGCCGCCTGGTCAAATCGGAGCTGCCGGACTACATGGTGCCCGGCGCCTTCGTCGTGCTCGACCGCCTGCCGCTGACCGCGCACGGCAAGGTGGACCGCGCCGCGCTGCCGGCGCCGGACCCGGCGCGGCCCGAGCTGTCCGCGTCCTACGCCGCGCCGCGCACGCCGCTCGAGGAGAGCCTGGCCGGGATCTGGGCCGACCTGCTGGGCGTCGAACGGGTCGGGGTGCACGACAACTTCTTCGAGCTGGGAGGGCACTCGCTGCTCGCCACCCAGGTGGTGTCGCGGCTGCACGACCGTTTCGGGGCGGACGTGCCGGTGCGGACGCTGTTCGAGGAGCCGACCGTGGCGGGGCTCGCGGAGCGCATCCCGGCCCTCCTGCCGCGCGGCGGGGGCGCGGCGCCGCCGCCGGCCCCCGCGGGCCGCGAGGCGGAGCTGCCGCTGTCGTTCGCGCAGGAGCGGCTGTGGTTCCTCGACCGCCTCGAGCCGGGCCGGGCGACCTACAACATGCCCCTGGCCCTCGCCGTGCGCGGCGATCTCACGCGCGCCCGGCTCGACGCGGTGCTGACCGAGATCGTGCGCCGCCACGAGGCGCTGCGCACGCGCTTCGCCGAGGTGGACGGCAAGCCGGTGCAGCGCATCGCGCCGGCGCGGCCGGTGCGGCTGCCGCTCGTCGACCTGTCCGCCCTGCCGGCGCCCCGGCGCGCGGCCGAGACGCTACGGTGGGTCCGGGCCGACGCCCGGCGGCCGTTCGACCTCGCGCGCGGGCCGCTGCTGCGGGGCACCCTGCTGGCCGGCACCGGCCCGCGGGCGGACGAGCAGGTGCTGCTCCTCAACATGCATCACATCGTCTCGGACGGATGGTCCTTCGGGGTGCTGGTCGGGGAGATCGGCGCGCTCTACCGGGCGGCGCTGGACGGCGCCCCCAGCCCGCTGCCCGAGCTGGCCATCCAATACGGCGACTTCGCGGTGTGGCAGCGCCGGCGGCTGGGCGAGGCGGAGATCGCCCGCCAGCTGGCCTACTGGCGCCGGCGGCTGGGCGGGGCGCCGGCGACGATCGCGCTCCCGACCGACCGGCCGCGGCCGCCGGTGCAGAGCTTCCGCGGCGCCTCGCGTGTGCTCACCCTGGGGGAGGCGGCGGGCGACCGGCTGGCCGCCTGCGGCCGGCGGCACGGGGCGACGCTCTTCATGACCCTGCTGGCCGGGTTCGCGGCCTTCCTCGCGCGCTGGACCGGCGCCGACGACCTGGTGGTGGGGACGCCGATCGCCAACCGCAACCACCTGGCGACCGAGCGCCTGATCGGGTTCTTCGTCAACAGCCTGGTGCTGCGCCTCGACCTCGGCGGCGATCCGCCGGCGGGCGAGCTGCTGGCGCGGATGCGGGAGACGGCGCTCGACGCCTACGCCCACCAGGACCTGCCCTTCGAGCGGCTGGTCGAAGAGCTGCGGCCCGAGCGGGAGCTGTCGCAGAACCCGCTCTTCCAGGTGATGTTCGCGCTGCAGAACGCGCCCCGCGCCGACGCCGACCTGCCGGGATTGACGCTGACGCCGCTCATGGTCGAGGGCCCGACGCTCAAGTTCGACCTGGAGCTGCAATGGTTCGAGGCGGCGGCGGGCGGTGGCAAGGCGCTGGCCGGCACGCTCTCCTACGCGACCGACCTCTTCGACGCGACGACCGCGGCGCGGCTGCTGGGCCACCTCGAGGCGCTGCTCGCCGGCCTGGCCGCGGGGCCGGCGCTGCGGGTCTCGCAGCTGCCGCTCCTCTCGGCCGCCGAGCGCCACCAGCTGGCGGTCGAGTGGAACGACGCGCCGGCGGCGCCAGGCGAGGACGTCGTGGCCCGCTTCGCCGCGGCAGCGGCGGCGGCCCCCGGGGCCCCGGCGCTGCTGGCGCTCGACGGGCCCGCGGCGGCGAGCCTCTCCTATGGCGAGCTCGCCGCCTGGGCCGGGCGGGTCGCAGAGCGCCTGCGCGCCCTGGGCGTGGGCCCGGGCGTGGCGGTGGGGCTGGCCGCCGCGCGCGGGCCGGCGCTGGTGGCCGGACTGCTCGGCATCCTCGAGGCCGGCGGCGCCTTCGTGCCGCTCGACCCGGCGCTGCCGGCGGCGCGTCTCGCCTTCCTGCTCGAGGACTCGGGGGTCGGCGTGGTGGCGGGGGAGGAGCGGACGCTCGCCGCCCTGCCGCCGCACCGGGCGGCCAGGCTGGACCTGCTGGACGGCGAGGATCGATCGGGGCCGGCGCCGGGCCGGGCATGGCCGCCCGCGGGGCGCGGCGACCTCGCCTACCTCCTCTACACTTCGGGGACGACCGGGCGCCCGAAGGCGGTGGCCGTCGAGCGCGGCAGCCTGGCCGACGTCCTGGCCGCGGCCCGCGGGCTGCTCGGCTTCGCCCCTGGCGACCGCGTGCTCGTCGCCGCCCCGTTCTCCTTCGACATCTTCCTCTTCGAGCTGCTGTCGCCGCTGACCGCCGGCGCCGCGGCGGTCCTCTTCCCGCTGGCGCCGGCGCTCGACGTCGAGCGGCTCGCCGACGCCCTGCCCGGGCTGACCGTGGTGCATGCCGTGCCGGCGCTCGCCCGCCAGCTGCTGGGGGCGCTCGAACGGCGGCAGGGCGGTGCTGCGGCGGGCGTGAGGGCGGTGCTGGTCGGCGGCGACGCGGTCCCGGCCGAGCTGCTGGCCGACCTCGGCCGGAGCTTCCCGTCGGCCCGGATCTGGGAGCTGTACGGACCGACCGAGGCGACCATCCTGGCGTCGGCCTGGCCGGTGCCGGCGCCTGGCGGCGCGCCGCGGTCGCTGCTCGGCCGGCCGCTGCCGGGTGTCTGCCTGGAGCTGCGGGACCGCTGGGGCAACCCGGTGCCCGTGGGCGTCGCCGGGGAGATCTGGATCGGCGGCATCGGCGTCGCCCGCGGCTATCACCGCCGGCCGGAGCTGACCGCCGCGACCTATGCGGCGGCGGGAGACCGCGGCGGCCGCCGCTACGTGCGCAGCGGCGACCTCGCCCGCCAGCTGGCGGACGGCAGCTTCGAGTTCCTCGGCCGCCTCGACGGCCAGGTCAAGGTGCGTGGATTCCGGGTCGAGACCGGCGAGATCGAGAGCGTGCTGGCGCGCCATCCGGCGGTCGAGACCGCGGTGGTCGCCGCCCGGCGTTCCGGGGACGGGGCAGAGGGGGCCGCCGACCTCGTCGCCTACCTGGTGCCGCGCCGGGGCCATCGCCAGGGCGACGAGGGCGGCAAGGGCGACGAGGGCGAGCAGCGCGGCGAGCGCGGCGAGGGTAGCGAGCGTGGCGAGCGGGGCGAGAGCAGCGAGCGCGGCGGGCCGAGCCTGGCCCTCGCCGCCGACCACGTCGCGGCCTGGCAAACGCTCTTCGACGAGACCTACGAGGCCGCCGAGCCGGCCGACCCCACCCTCCATCTGGAGGGCTGGAAGAGCAGCTACACCGGCCTGCCGATCCCTGACGCGGAGATGCGGGAGTGGGTCGAGGCGACGGTCGAGCGGGTGCTGGCGCTGGCGCCGCGCCGCGTGCTGGAGGTGGGTTGCGGCACGGGCCTGCTGCTCTTCCGCATCGCCCCGCATTGCGAGCTTTACCGCGGCACCGACTTCTCGCGCGCGGCGCTCGACTTCGTGGCGCGCCAGCTGCGCCGTCCGGGATCGGCCCTGCCGCAGGTGTCGCTCTCCCGCGCCGCGGCGGACGATTGGACGGAGCCGGCTGCCGTCGCCGCCGGCGAGCTGGACCTGGTGATCCTCAACTCGGTCGTGCAGTACTTCCCCGGTGTGGACTACCTGGTGCGGGTGCTCGAGCAGGCGGTGCGGGCGCTAGCTCCCGGCGGCAGGATCTTCGTCGGCGACGTCCGCAGCCTGCCGCTGGCCGCGGCGCTGTACACGTCGATTGAGCTGGCGGCCGCGCCCGCAGCGATGCCGGTGGCGGAGCTGCGGCGACGGGTGCGCCGGCGCCAGGCGGACGAGGAGGAGCTGCTGGTCGCCCCCGAGCTGTGGCCGGCGCTGGCGCGCGTCCTGCCGGCCATTTCCCGGGTCGAGATCTGGAAGAAGCGGGGGCGCGCGAGCAACGAGCTGACGCGTTTCCGCCATGACGTGGTGCTGACCGTGGGCGGCGGCGACGAGGCCGGCGGGCACGACGGGGCCGGCGGCCGCGGCGGGGCCGGCGGTGACGGGGCTGGCGGCGGCGATGGGGCCGGCGGCGGGACCGGCGGGATCGACGGGCGCGAGGGCCGCGACGAGCGCGACGGGATCGTCGAGGTCGATGGGGCCGACGTCACGCTGGCCGCGGTCGCCGGGCGCCTCGCGGCGTCGCCGGAAGCCCTGGTGCTGACCGGCATTCCCGACCGGCGCCTCGCTGCCGAGACGGCAGCCCTGGAGCTGCTGGCCGATCCGGGGCCGGAGCTCGAGACCGTGGGCCAGCTGCGGCAGGCGGTGGCGGCGAGAGCGGCGGGCGCGGCCGCGGTCGATCCCGAGGAGCTCTGCCAGGTGGCTGCCGGCCACGGCTACGAGGCGGAGCTGCTGGCCGCGGGACGCGGGACGGAGGGTGGGCTGCGCTTCACCGCGGTGTTGCGGCGCCGGGGGGCCAGGCGCCGGGACCTGTCTGCCACCTCGCCGCAGGTCCGGGCCGCGGCGGCGGCGCAACGCCGAGCGCCGGCCGCGGCGGCCGCCCAGCGGGTGCCGGAGCTGGATCGCCGGGCGTTGTGCGCCTACGCGAACGACCCGCTGCGCGGCAAGCTCGCGCGCGAGCTGGTGCCCGAGCTGCGCCGCCTGATCAAGGCGGAGCTGCCGGATTACATGGTGCCGGCAGCCTGGGTGGTGCTCGACGGCCTGCCGCTGACCGCGCACGGCAAGATCGATCGCGCCGCGCTGCCGGCTCCCGACCCGGCGCGGCCCGAGCTCGCCGGGTCCTACGCCGCGCCGGGCACGCCGCTCGAAGCGAGCGTGGCCCGGATCTGGGCGGACCTCCTGGGGGTCGATCGGGTCGGCGTGCAGGACAACTTCTTCGAGCTGGGCGGGCACTCGCTGCTCGCCACCCAGGCCGTGTCGCGGCTGCGCGATCGGTTCGGGGTGGAGCTGCCGGTGCGGGCGCTATTCGAGGAGCCGACCGTGGGCGGCCTCGCGCGGCACCTCGCGGCCCTCCTGCCGCTCGACCGCAGCGCGGCGGCGCCGCCCCTCGTCCCGGTGGCGCGCGGGCCGGACCTGCCGCTGTCCTTCGCGCAGGAGCGCCTGTGGTTCTTCGACCGCCTCGAGCCGGGTTCGGCGGCCTACAACATGCCGCTCAGCCTGGAGCTGATGGGCCGGCTGTCGATCGCCGCCCTGGCGGCGAGCCTGTCCGCGGTGGTGGGCCGCCACGAGGCGTTGCGGACGACGTTCGGGGAGGTCGCCGGCATGCCGGTGCAGGTGATCGGCCCGGCGCGTCCGCTGGCCGCTCCCCTGGTCGATCTCGCGGCGCTGCCCTGGGCGCGGCGCCGGCCGGCGGCGCTGCGGCTGCTTGCCGGCGAGGGGCCGCGGCCTTTCGACCTGTCGTCGGGACCGCTCCTGCGGCTGCTCCTGGTGCGGCTCGAGCGCGAGCGGCACATGGCGCTCCTGACCCTGCACCACATCGTCGCCGACGGCTGGTCGATGGGCATCCTGGTGCGGGAGCTGGCGGAGCTGTACGGTGCCTGGCTGCTGGGCAGGGAGCCGGTCCTGTCGCCGCTGCCGGTGCAGTACGCGGACTTCGCGTCGTGGCAGCGGCGGTGGCTGTCGGGACCGGTGCTGGCGGCGCAGATCGCCTACTGGCGCGAGCACCTGGCCGGAGCGCCGGCACTCCTCGAGCTGCCGCTCGACCGGCCGCGCCTGGCGCTGCAACGGCAGCGGGGCCGCCGGCTGCGGGCGCCGCTCGCCGCCCCGGTCGCCGGCGGCCTGGACAGCCTGGCACGGGCCCGCGGCGCGACGCCGTTCATGGTGCTGCTGGCCGCCTTCTCGGCGCTCCTCAGCCGGTTCTGCGGGCAGCGCGACGTGGTCGTGGGCACGCCGGTCGCCAACCGCAACCGCAGCGAGATCGAGCCGCTGATCGGTTTCTTCGTCAACACGCTGGCCCTGCGCGTGAGCCTCGCGGGAGAGCCGGCGTTCGGCGACCTTCTCGGCCGGGTGCGGGAGGTGACCCTGGAGGGCTACGCCAACCAGGACCTGCCGTTCGAGAAGCTGGTCGGGGAGCTGCAGCCGCAGCGCAGCCTCGCGCACTCGCCTCTCTTCCAGGTGATGCTGGCGCTGCAGAACGCGCCGCTCGGCAAGCTCGAGCTGCCCGGCCTGTCGCTCGCGCCGGTCGCGGTCGAGCTCGACCTGGCGCAGTTCGACCTCAGCCTCGATGCCGGCGAGGGCCCGGGAGGCACGAGCTGCTCGTGGGACTACAACCTGGAGCTCTTCGATCACGCCACCGTCGTGCGGCTCGCCGGCGCCTTCTCGGTCCTGCTGGCGGCGGCGGTCCGTCGACCGCACCGGCGGATCACGGACCTCCCGCTGCTCGCCGGCGCCCAGCGCCATCAGCTGATGGTGGACTGGAACGACACCGCCGCGGACGCGGCCTGGATGCCGCCGGCGCGCCTGCACCAGCTGTTCGAGAGAAGCGCCGAGCGCACCCCGGACGCGGTGGCGCTGTGCTGCGCCGGCCAGGCGCTGAGCTATGGTTGCCTGGAGCGGCGCGCGAACCGCCTGGCGCAGGAGCTCAGGCGCCGGGGCGCCGGCCCCGAGACGGCGGTCGGGGTCTGTGCCGAGCGCTCGCTCGAAGCGGTGATCGCGATCCTGGCCGTGCTCAAGGCGGACGCCGTCTACCTGCCGCTCGAGCCGGAGCACCCCCGCTCCCGGCTGGCCCTCCTCCTCGACGAGGTCCGGCCGCTCTTGGTGCTGGTCCAGGGCCGTTGCGCCGAGCGGCTGCCGGCCGGCACGCCGGTCCTGGCCGCCGCGGCGTTCCAGGAGGAAAGCGCCGAGCGGCCGCGCTGCGGCGATTCGCCGGACACGCTCGCCTACGTGATCCACACCTCGGGATCGACCGGCAGGCCGAAGGGGGTGATGATCCCGCACCGGGGCATCGTCAACGAGGTCCTGCGGCTCCTGGAACGCCACCCGCTCGCGCCTGGCGACACCTTCCTCCAGCACACGTCCCTGTCCTTCGACGCCTCGGTCTGGGAGGTCTTCGAGCCGCTGGCCGGGGGTGCGCGCCTGGTGATGGCGAGCCCGGGAGAGCACCGGGACCCGTCGCACCTCGTGCAGCTGGTGCTGGCGGAGGGTGTGACGGTGCTCCAGATGGTGCCGTCGCTGGCGGCCGCCCTGCTCGCCGATCCGCGGTTCGCCGCCTGCCGCAGCCTGCGCCGCGTCATCTGCGGCGGCGAGGCGCTGCCGAGCCCGCTGGCCGCGGCGCTGCTCGCGCGCCTGCGCGTCGAGCTGTGGAACCTCTACGGCCCCACGGAGTGCTCGATCGACGCCGCCTGGTGGCGCTGCCAGCCGCCTGGACCGGGTGTCCCGCCGCGCTTCGCGCCGATCGGCCGGCCGCTGCCCGGGGTCCGCTTGCGCGTGCTCGACGAGCACCGCGAGGTGTCGCCGCAAGGCGTTGCCGGAGAGCTGTGCGTCGGGGGCGTCGGTCTGGCGCGGGGCTACCTGGGGCGCCCCGACCTCACCGCGGAGCGGTTCGTCCCCGATCCCCAGGGCCGCACGCCCGGGGAGCGGATCTACCGGACGGGCGACCGGGTGCGGCACCTCGCCGGCGGCGCCATCGAGTTCCTGGGCCGCCTGGACCACCAGGTCAAGCTGCGCGGCTTCCGCATCGAGCTGGGCGAGATCGAGGCGGCGCTCGAGGGGCACCCGGGCGTGCGGCAGGCGGCGGTCGTGCTGCGGCAGGACCCGCCGCGGCTGACGGCGTTCGTGGCGGCGAGCGGCGCGGCCCCGCCCGAGACCGAGGAGCTGCGGCGCCACCTGCTCTCGCGGCTGCCCGGATACATGGCGCCGTCGTCCTGGGTCTGGCTGGCGGAGCTGCCGTTGGCGTCGACCGGGAAACTGGACCGCCAGGCGCTCGCGGCCCACCCGGACGCCGCCGCACCGCGCGACGGCGCCCCCTACCTGGCGCCGCGGACGCCGGCCGAGGAGGCGGTCGCCGGGATCTGGGCCGCCGTGCTCGCGGTGCCGCGGGTGGGGGCGCACGACGACTTCTTCGCGCTGGGCGGGCACTCCCTGCTCGCGGCGCAGGTGATGTCGCGGCTGCGCGGCGCCTTCGGGGTGGACGTGCCGCTGCGCGCCCTGTTCGCGGAGCCCACGGTCGAGGCGCTCGCCGCCCTGGTGGAGCGGGCGCTGGCGGGTGGCCCGCCGGCGGCTGGTCCGGGCGGGGAGGGTGAGACCGGCATGACGGTCCCGGAGCTTCAGGAACGGCTGCGCGCCGATGCCGTCCTGGCGCCCGAGATCCGCCCCGCGGGCCGGTTGGAGGTCGCGGTCGAGAACCCGCGCGGTGTGCTGCTGACCGGCGCCACCGGTCTCCTCGGAGCGCACCTGCTGCGCGAGCTGCTGAGCCGGACCGCGGCCACCGTTCATTGCCTGGTGCGCGCCGGCGGCGCGGAGGAGGCCCGCCGCCGGTTGCTCGACACGGCGGTGCCGGCGGGGGTCGCGGCGGAGCAGGTCGCGGCGCGCGTCGTGCCGCTGGCCGGCGATCTCGCCCGGCCGTCGCTGGGCCTGCCGGCGCGCCAGCTCGCGGCGCTGGCGCGGGACGTCGAGGTGATCTTCCACAACGGCGCCACGGTCCACTTCCTGTCGGGCTACCCGGCGCTCAAGGCGGCCAACGTCGAGGCGACGCGCGAGCTGCTGCGCCTGGCCTGCGCCGGGAGGACGAAGCCGGTCGTCTATGTCTCGACCCTCGACGTGCTCGAATCCGACGAGCACGCCGCGGCCGGCGCGGTGACCGAGGCGGACCCCCTGGGCGATTGCCGGGGGCTCGCGGGCGGCTACGCGCAGAGCAAGTGGGTGGCGGAGAAGCTGCTGGCCGCGGCGCGGGAACGCGGCCTGCCGGTCTGCGTGCTGCGGTCCGGGCTCATCGCCGGCGACAGCCGCACCGGCCGCGGCAGCACCACGGACTTCGCCACCCGGCTGCTCAAGACCATCCTGCACCTGGGAGCCTTCCCGCAGGAGGCGGCGGCGATCGATCTCATGCCGGTCGATTTCGTGGCTGCGGCCGCGGTCTGGCTGTCGCTGCAACCGGCCTCGTTCGGCAGCACCTTCCACCTGGCGAATCCACGGCCGGCGGCGCCGGGCCGGCTGATCGACGGCCTCCGCTCGTGGGGCTACCAGCTGAGGCCGCTGCCGGCCGAGGGCTTCCGCAGCGCGATGGCGGGCGCCATCGCCGGCGATGAATCCCACTGGCTGGCACCGTTCGCGGACATGTTCAGGACGCTGCCGCCCCAGGCCGGCGCCGGCGGGGAGCCGGTCCGCGCCGGGAGGGTGCGTTGCGACTGCCGGCGGACATTCGCGGCGCTCGAGGGGAGCGGCATCACCTGCCCGCCGGTCGACGAGAACCTGCTCGGCACCTACCTGTCCCACCTCGTCGGCACGGGCTTCTTGCCGGCGCCCGGCGTCGCGGGGCAAGGGGCGATCGGGTGGGGTGACGGGAGGCAGGGGTAGTTCAGGGGTAGGGCAGGGGTAAGGCGGAAATCGGGCAGGGACAGGGTAGGGACAGGGCAGGCACAAGGAGGCAACCGAGATGGCAGATCCAGCTGCAACCACGCGCGTCCTGGTCCTTGGCGGCGGGCCGGCGGGGGCGACCGCCGCGGCGTTCCTGGCCCGCGATGGGATCGCGGTCACCCTGCTCGAGCGCGATGTCTTCCCCCGCTACCACATCGGCGAGTCGCTGCTGCCCTCGTGCCTCGAGATCGCGGACCTGATCGGCGCCCGCCACCAGATCGAGGCGGCGGGATTTCAGCAGAAGCCGGGCGCTTACCTCGAATGGGGAGCGGAGAAGTGGAGCCTCGACTTCGGCGAGCTGCGCGGCCGCCACACCTACAGCTTCCAGGTCGAGCGCTCGGCGTTCGATCACCTGCTGTTGCGGCACGCCGCGGCCGTGGGTGCATCGGTGCACGAGGGGATCGAGGTCCGCTCGCTGGACTTCGACCCGGCAGGCCGTCCCTGCCGCGCCCGCTGGGTCAGGGTGGCCGATGCGGCGGCCGCTGGCGAGATCGCGTTCGACTATTTGATCGACGCCTCCGGCCGCCATGGGCTGATGTCCCAGCGTTACCTGCGCAATCGCAAGTTTCACCGCGTGTTCCAGAACGTGGCGTTCTGGGGTTACTGGACCGGTGCGGTCTGCCGGGAGGCGGCCTACCGGGATGGCGCGATCGCGATCGCCTCGATCCCCGACGGCTGGCTGTGGTCGATCCCGTTCAGCGACGGCCGCGCGAGCATCGGGGCCGTGGTGCACAAGTCCACCTTCAGGGCCCAGCGCGAGACCGCGAGCGTCGCCGAGGTCTACCGCGACACCATCGCCGCGTGCCCGCTCATGGCGAGGATCTGCGCGCCGGCCACGCTGGAGTCGGAGGTGAAGGTCGAGGGCGACTACTCGTACGCCGCGGAATCCTTCTGCGGCCCGGGGTATTTCCTGTGCGGGGACGCTGCCTGCTTCCTGGATCCGCTGCTGTCCACCGGCGTTCACCTGGCGATGTTGAGCGCCATGCTGAGCGCGGCTTCCATCGCCAGCCTGCTGCGCGGCGAGGTGAGCGAAGAGGCGGCGCTGGCGTTCTTCGAGCAGAGCTACCGCCAGTCGTACCTGCGTTTCCTGGTGTTCGTGTCCGCCTTCTACGACCAGGGGCGCGGCAGGGACTCGTATTTCACCGAGGCGCAGCGCCTGAGCCATTTCGACGTCCCCGGCGAGGGCGTGCGCCAGGCCTTCCTCAACCTGGTGTCGGGCCTCGAGGACCTGTCCGAGGCGGAGGCGATGACCGGGCATCTCATGGGCGAGATGTCGCGGCGGCTGAGCGAGAACTGGGACTACCGGCGGCACAAGGAAACCCTGGCCGGCGCCGGCGACGAGGTCAAGCGCAAGGTCGAGGAGAGCGCGCGGTTCTTCGACCAGGTGGAGGGGCTGAGCTCGATCTCGCCCGAAACGGCGGTGAACGGCTTGTACGTGGTGGTCCGCCCGCGGCTCGGGTTGGGCGAGGTCGGCGCGGGGATGAAGCGATAGCGTAGAGGGGCACGCGTCGGGAGTCGTGTCGGTGTCAGTCGCCTGAGTCGTCGGGCACTACGCTCGATCGGCGCCGTGGTCGCCCGGCCGGCCGCGACAGCTTGGCCGGCCAGCGTCAGTTCCGCGGTCGAGGCGCTTTTACTCCGCAGGACTTGGGTCGCAGGCCGAGACACGGCGCCGTCGCGCGAACCACTTATCGAGCGCTTGACACCCTCGTCGTGGCTTGCAGTGTGAAGGTCGGTAGATGGTCTGGGGTAGCCTGATGCGTCACTTTCTGCGCCGCGGCCTGCTGCGCAACCCGGCGCCTCTGCCAGTAGCGCGCCTGCCGGGCCGCGTCCCGGTGACGGCCGCGCCGGCTCGCCTGGTAGCGCTGCCCCGCGGCGTGCGACCGCGAGCAGACCCCGCCGCAGTACCACTGGCCGCGGTCGCACACCGAGCAGATCGCCACCAAGCGCCGACAGCGCGCACACACATAGAGCCGGTAGTCCCGCCGGACCGACAGCCCTCCGGCTGCCGAGGGCTGGCGGCGCTCGGATTTACGGCGATACTGCACACAGGAACGCGGTGGCAGCGCCGTGCTTCCGGGAGAGTTAATGCAGCCACAACCGGCGCCAGCATCGTCTCGGCGGCGAGATGTCGCTGGCGGCCAGGAAAGCAGCCGAGCGCCGCGGCGGACATCCGCAAGAACTGCTAGCAATCTGGCGGCAAGTTGGGTCCCGGGAGTTCTCGCCGCGTGCATCGTGGCGCATTCTGTCGGACTTCAAGGGAAGGAGATGTTCAACGCCGCGCTGTGGTGCTTGAGGAGGAGAGGACGAAGCGGCTTCGCGGAGCTCTCGTCGAGGTGCGCGACGGCCTAGCCTAGCCAGGGCGACACCACCAGCTCGCCCATGAGCCACGATCGGCGCGAGTCCACCCCCCGGTAGGCCATAGCCCCAATCGGCCCTCCTGGCCACGGCAAGCCGCAGCAGTGGTGCCTGTCGTTCCCGGCGACCGCCCGAGATCAGCGGAGGAGGCTGGCGCGGCATCCTGGCCCGAGAGGCGGGTTCCACTTCGCGGGGGGAACGTCAAGTTGGGAAAGGGAGGGGGTGGCCGCCATCCTGCCCTGCGGAGAGGTCGAGCGCCGGCCCCGCCGCCCGTGACCGTTGATCAACGCCGGTCGTAAGGCCGGGAACAAACTCGGACTCCGAGCAGCTGGCCTCGGGGAAGCTGGGGCGGCGGGCGCGTGGTGTGTGGAGGCACCAACGCACGGGCGGCGAGTCTCCGGTGTGGCCTGAAGCCACACTGCAACTCGTTTACTTCCCGATGCTTAGCGAGACCGGCCACAGTAGTGGCCCACGCAAACCCGCATGGAATCAAGGCTGTATGAGCCGCGAGCGGCATGGCGTGTCAATGCTCCGCGCAGCGGAGCGGAAGCCCTACAATCGCGTGGGTCAGCACGCGCGGGGTGGCGGGTGGAAAGAACCAGCCTCCAAGGACCGCGCGGGACGGTAGCGCTCAACTCTCGTCTCTCATGGCAGGGTCATCGCACCAAGATGGAAGGTTCCTAATGAGCAGCCTTGATGCATGCACTACGAGATCAGCTGCCTCCGGCGCAGTGTTTTCCTGGGAGCCCGGCGTTGGGATCCTCGGCGGAATGGTTGCCCCGTCCAGAAGGTGTGGGTCGTCCGAGCATCGAGCCCTGGCATTAGCTGGCCATCACCTCGTCCCTCGAGAATGCGTCGTGCCACAACAGGGCGTGCTAGGATTGACGCGGTGCTGGCGTCGAGCCTCTCAATTGTGTAGCCTGCGCAGTTATGGAGTTGCACGATGGTCTACTCCCGGGACTTCTCATATCTGCGATCGGCTCGCCACTCTCGACAGGTCTTCCTTTAGTTTTATTTTTCTGCACAGCACTGGTCGTCTTCGTCCATCGGCTGCGGCATCGGGTTCCGATTTTCACTCTAACCCCGTCCTCGTAAAGATGCACATCCGACGCCGTAGATTTATCAAGAAGAGTCAATCCCTTCAGGCACTGAGCCTGTTTTCAGGCGTTGGTGGCCTCGAACTTGGAGCGAAACTTGCGGGCCTCGGGACAATCTTGGCCGTAGACAATGACCAATCTGCACTTACGCACCTGGCGACTGCCTTGGGCAGTCCGACCCTCTGCGGAGACCTCTCCAAGTTGTCCGCCCAAGACCTTATGCAGCAAATAAATGGGCCAGACCCCGAGCACCTCGTCATAATTGGGGGACCGCCATGCACCGCCTTTAGTCACGCAGGATTCTGGTTGGAGCGTAAGAGATCAGGCGTTGACGAACAAGCACAGCGACTCGCTGATTTCGTTCGCTTTGTTATCGAACTGAGGCCGGCTGCTTTTGTCATGGAGAATGTGCCAGGCCTTCTATTCAAGAATCATTGCGGCGTCTTTTTTGCAGCACTGGCGCAATTGAGTGAAAGGGGATACGTCACAGCGTACTCGATTTTGAATGCCGCAGACTATGGCGTACCCCAGAAGCGCCGTCGACTCTTCGCTGTCGGCGTTCGCAGTCCTCGCTCGCCGTTCCAGTTCCCTTGTCCTTGGAAGGGACCTTCGCTTCATCGTTCCACCCGCTGGGCCTTCACTGGCCTTGACGGCAACAACAATGCGCCGGAGCCAGACGAAGCACTGACCGGCAAGTACTCTTCTCTTTTAGAACTAGTCCCGCCTGGGGACAACTACCTGTTCTTTACGTCGCGACGAGGCTACTTCGACCCAATCTTCGAGTGGCGCTCAAAGTATTGGTCCTTTCTGCTGAAGCTAGACCCACAACAGCCTTCTCCAACGATCTCGGCATTGCGCGTGACCAACAATGGGCCATTCCATTGGGAGAACCGACATCTACGTTTGCGGGAGCTTGCGAGGCTCCAGACCTTCCCAGATGACTATGTCTCTCATGCCTTAACTCGCAAGCACATCGGCAACGCAGTGCCTCCTTTACTGGCAGCCCAGATATTCGTCAGCCTTCTTCAACAACTTGGCGCTGCCGTTGGGCCGACAGTGCTAGAATCCCTTGAAATGGCGCTTGATGCTGACGCTCAATTCAGCGATGTCAGCAGCGCATTTGCTGCTGTGGCCCACAAGCCACCCACGCATGCCTAACACGCCACAATTTCGCGCTCTTCGACCAGCCTCGCAGCTCGCGTCAGCCGTGAAACGGAGTAACAAGAAGACTGGCGGCAGGGCCGAAGTGACACTGCGGCACCTACTCTGGGAATGCGGACTGCGCTATCGGAAATCAGGATGCGGCCTCCCCGGCAAGCCTGATATTGTCTTTATTCGGGATCGCGTTGCGGTCTTCGTAGATGGAGACTTTTGGCATGGTCGGGACTGGCCTAGTCGCCGTGCTGCTCTTGCCCGCGGAGCAAACGCCTTCTATTGGATAGCCAAGATTGAGTACAATAGAGTGCGAGATGATCTCACAAACGCCAGGCTTGCGACGCTGGGCTGGACAGTGTTGCGACTGTGGGAAACCGATGTCCTGCGGGACCCGGTTGCGGCAGTTGCTACGGTTGAAAAACACCTCAGCCAACTTGGCTGAGGAACTTCACGAGGGACAGGGCCATGCTTGTGGATGTGACTAAGCTCGCGTTTGACCCAGAGAATCCTCGACTTCCTGAAGAGCTTCACAATGCGCAGGCAGACGCCATCTTTGAGTACCTTTACGACTATGCTGCGCTTGAGGAGCTTGCGAGCTCAATGTTGGATAATGGGTTCTTCAGTCATGAGCCCCTTATCGTGCTTCCTGCAGGCGCCGACGGAGTGCATGTTGTTGTGGAAGGTAATAGACGCCTTGCAGCCCTGATGCTCCTTCATCAGCTTCCGCCAGCGGGTGACCGCGAACTCGCTGAGAGTCCTAGTAAGGAACAGCTTCAGCGTTTGGCCAAGATCCCCGTTGTAGAGGTGTCCAGTAGGGGTGACGTTAAGAGTTTCCTGGGTTACAGGCATATAAGCGGCCTCAAGCCATGGAAACCAGAAGCCAAGGCGCGATACCTTGCCAGCGAGGTCGATGCGGCGAGCAACAGAGGAATCTCGGATCCTCTCTTTTTTGTTGGACGCCTTGTGGGCAGCAACAGTCAAGGTGTGCGAACGTATTATTGTGCCTACGCAATACTTCGTGATGCACAATCGCGATGCGGCCTCAACGTCCGTACCGTGCTAAGTGACCGCTTCGGCGTGTGGCTAAGGTGCATGAACTCATCTGAGATCCGTGGATACATAGGATTCGGCAGCCCGAAGGATTACGCTGCAATCGCCCTTGCTTTAGCCAATCTGGACTGCGAGCGCTTGAAGGAAGTGGTCGGAGACTTGTCGCCCGGAAAGGCCGCTAGAGCGGTCCTTGGTGATTCACGAGATGTGACGAGATATGGTCAGGTTCTATCAAACGAGCAGGCTCATGCCTTATTAAGGCGTTACGGGGATCTTGATATAGCGTATGAGGCACTCGCTCGGGAGAGTCTTCCGCTAAGAGTCAGAGCTCTGGTCAAGAGGGCTGACGCGTTGCGAGAGGAAATCCAAAGTGGCCTAACAGAAGTAGATCCTGACTTGGAGCTAGCGGTTGGAGAGCTGGAACGAAGCACCCGCTTCCTCGCCGCTGCCGTGGGCGCACTGAAGGCGAAATGACTACGATACTTCCAGATCTAGACGCCTATGGAAGGAGGGCGCGGCTGTCTGCTGTCGCCGACGCCATCGAGGCCCAGGCGCTCAGGGATCCCTCAATGTCAGTATCCGATTTGGCCGATTATATTCGTGATAGCGCTTGGACGTTTAAGCTTCGCGACCAGCTTGCTGGTGTCCCCGCAGGCAGTATAAGCGTCGATCCTGAAGATGGAAGCGTAAGCCTTAGTGACGAGGTGGACGAGAGTGAAGATGCCGCCGAGGCTGTTTTTGACCTTTTGAGTCAGCGACAAGAGATCCTTCAAGACGCCTATCCGTATCAGCGGGAAGGAGAAAGGCTGGTATATAGGGGGCCGGCGGATTTTAACGAGCCGTATCTCGCGTTGCTTGCGATTACGCTTCTGCACGCTTATAGGGTGTCTAGTGCACTAGATCCGCGCGCCTTCTTTGAGGAAATTGTTGGACTGGCTCTTTCGAAGCAAGGCCTCCTTGTAGGCAATTTTGCGCGCGAACGACGAAGTGGCCTCACCTTTGATGATGCGCTAGAAAGGATCGGGCAACTCTGCAAATTGCGGCCGAGCCTTGGCGTACCAGCACATAGAAGACATGCCCACGATGAGGGCGTTGATGTCATCGCTCATCTGAAGTGGATCGACACGAGGCCCTTTCATTGGGTGTTTTTGATCCAGGCAACTTGCGGAATAAGTGAAACCTGGCAAGACAAGATGTTCCAACCGTCCATTTCGATGTGGAAGCAGTGGTTAGGGCTCAGCGTGCTTCCTAAGGCAATCTTGGCCGTGCCACACCACATCCCGAGCAGGGAAGCTCTTTACCTGGCAGATCGGGGAGATGGGGAGCGCCTGATACTGGATCGCTTACGGCTCTGCGAATTTGAACAGATCGGCGCTGGAGAGGCGCCAGAAGTTGCTGCGTTTCTCAGGGCTGTCAAGGTCGAGTTCGGGTAAGAATAGCTTATCCGAGTTTCAGAGTTGCATGTCCTGCGGGAAGCGGCTATCTCCAGATGCAGTTCGACCGCTTCGTCGCAGCTCGTTTCTCACCGCCGATGGGTCCTGCCGAAACGGCGCCTGAATGTCTCCGAGAAGTGGCTGTGCTGGCGGAAAGGGTACACGCTCGACCCTCCTGTATTATTGGGCAGTGGAGCCGAAGATGACGCGACGGACCAGGCGCATGGAAAGCACACCTTCAGAGGAAGTCCGCGTGGCTCTGCCGGGTTCCCTTGCGCCTATCAGGCTGCCCGCGGGATGGTCGCGGACCTCCGCGCCAAGCGGTGCGGTGACGATCGTCGGCATGGCAGCGCACGACCAGGATCACCAATACGATGAGTTATGGGCTGGGGCTGCTTCGCAGCGAAGAAGATGGGCTGGACGTGATCAGCCACGGCGGCATGACCCTTGGCTTCACCTCCGACATGTATTTCCTGCCCCAAAACGACGTCGGGGTGGTCTTGCTCACCAATCTATACGCGGCCAACCTCCTCGCGGCGGCGCGCCAGAAGTATTCGAGCTGCTCTTTGGCGCGCCGGCGAAAGCCCGGCAGATGATCGAGGTCGCCGCGTTGGCTGAAAAGCAGGCGATCGCGGGCAGGCGCGTTCGCGTGAAGTTGGGTGCCGAGGCCGTGGCGTGGCTGGAAGGAATTGCGGGCGAGTACCGGAGCCGCGAGCTCGGACCACTGGTCGTGCGCCGGAAAGCAGGGGGATATTGGGGCGAGCTCGAGAGCTGGGCCAGCCCGCTGGGCATCGAGGAGCAACCCGGTGGACGCCCGCTGGTGGCGCTGGCTGGTCCCGGGTTGATCCATGCCCTCCGCCTGCAAGTGGCGGACGATGGCCAGGCCCTCGTCCTGGATCAAGGACAACACGTCTACAGGTTCGAGCGACAATAACGGTGCTGCAGCTCGGCCGCGTCACCATCTCTCCGGAGGTCGCGGGCCTGCCCGGCTGGGCCGATGGCTTCCGCCTGCGACGCCTCAGAAGGTCAGCTTGCGGATGACCAGGGTGTCGTCGGCCTGGAACTGGGGTGCGGCGGTGGGCGGCCGGGCTTGCAGCAGCGTGGCGCCGGCGGGCGGCAGGCCGTGGGTGGTGTCGGCGGCGTGCAGCTCGAGCGGGCCGGCGGCGGCGACCTCGAGATCGACCTCGCAGCCTTGGGCGGGCAAGGTGAGGACGTTGTAGGACCGGAAGCGCCAGCCGGGAAGACCGGGGGGACCGCCGCGCCAGCCGGTCTCGGGCACCGGCTGGCCCGCGATGCGAACGCCTTCCGGATGCGCCGCTGCCGGCACCCACAGGGTGGCAATGGTGGCGCCCCGCCGCGACGCGAGCCAGAGCCGCAGCTGGCGCCTGCCGGCGGCGACGCTGCTGGCGAGCAGGCGCACCTCGGGCGCCGGCGCGGCGGCTGCCGGCAGCGGCGGCGCGGGCGCGCTCCGTGCCCGCCACTCCGCCGGATCCCAGGCGAGCACCGGCGCCGGCGGCTGGAAGGTGACGGCGCGCCGCACTTCGGCGGGCAGCTCGACCGGCGAGTCCGCCACCCAGCGCGCCGCGCCCGTATCGCCGTCCTGGATAAAGGTGAAGGTGAGCGCCTGGGGTGACGAGCGCGAGAAGAGCGGCAGCGGCAGCGCCGACACCGCCGCGACCAGCAGCAGCGCCACCGCGGCCCGCGCGAGCCCGCGGCAGGCCGTCGAGGCGGCGAAGGCCGGCGCCAGGGTCGCCAGCAGCACCGCCAGCAGGGCGGCGATGACCGGCAGCGCCGGCGTGCCCAGGCCGTCGTAGAGCAGCGGCAGGACGCCGAACCACAGCAGCGCCCCGGTCAGCGCCGGCACCAGGACCATCGCCGCCGGCGGGCTGCCAGGCGCCCCGGCCCGGCGCCAGGGAGCGGCGAGCGCCCCGCAGATGCCGGCCGCGAGCCCCGGCAGCACCAGGACATAGCTCGCCGCCGGCGCCAGCGCCGCGAGCGCCGCGCCCAGGACCGCCCAAAGCGTCCAGACGCCCGCCCACAGCCCCAGCGGCGCCGCGCGGCGGATCCAATGCGACACGGCCGCCACCACGGCCAGGGGGAGCAGCCAGAAGGCCGCGAGGACCGGCAGCGGATGCGCCGGCCAGGGAACCGCCAGCGGGCCGGCGAGCCGCAGCGCCAGCCCCAAGCCGAAGGCCAGGAGCGCGGTCGCGGCCAGCGCCGCCGGCGCCAGCGCCACTCCACGCGCCAGGTCGCGGAGGGCCAGCGTCCGGCGCGCCAGGCAGGCGATGACGACGGCGACGACCAGCAGCAGCGCCGCGGCCGCCAGCCACGGGGTCCAGCCGAGAGGCCAGCGCACCACGCCCAGGCTCAGCACGTCGAAGAACACCATGCTGCCCGGAGGCGGGGCCGCCAGGCCGGGAGAATTCGCCAGGCCGGCGACCGCGGCGAGCGCGCTGTCACCCTGGTGCTGCAGGCTGGCGGGCGAGCAGTGGGCGTAGTCGTCGTCGGCGCTGTGATACAGCGCCGGGCAGCGGATGAAGGCGAAGTTGAGCCCCGGGACCTGGCGGTGCCTGAAGACCGTCAGATCGGTGTCGTTGGGCAGCTGCGCATAGATCGAGGCGGCGACCGAGGTGGTGAGCGGGCGGGGCGCCCGGGCCGCCCAGGCGCTCACCATCCAGGCGTCGTCGCCGGCGGTTTCGAAGAGGATGCTCGGCCCGCAGCCGCCGCGCGCCTCGAGGTTGACGACCGCCTTGACCGCGGAGCGCTCGGGGCTCGACGCGGCGAAGACCGAGGCGCCGATGAGCCCTGCCTCTTCTCCCTCGTCGAGCAGCAGGACCACCGGGTGCAGGGGCGGCGGTCCCGCGCGCAGGGCGCGTGCGATCTCGAGCACCGCTGCCACGCCGGCGAGATCGTCGGCGGCGCCGGGGCCCGCCTCGGACGAGTCGTAGTGCGCGACCGCTGCCACCGCCGCGCCGCTCTCGCGTCCCGGCACGACCGCGACCACGTTGCGCACCCTGGCGCAGATGCCCACCGGATGGCAGGCGAAGCCCTCCTCGACGTGCGGCTGGAGGCCGAGCCGCGAGAGGGTGCCGGCGATGCGCTGGCGGATCGCGGCGTCCGCGGCGCTGCCCGCGGGGTGCGGCCGATCGCCGAGCGTCAGCTCGCGCAGCACCGCGCGCGCCCGCCCGGCCGAGAACTCGGTCGGCGGCGCCGCGGCGGAACGCGGCGCCGGCGCGCCGTGCCGCACCAGGACCAGGATCAGCGTCAATCCGAGCAGCGCCAGCGCCGGCCCCAGCAGGCCGGTGCCCGCCGCCGTCGTGGGCGGCGCGGGCGGCCCCTCGCGCCTTGCGTGCGAGTCCATGGCAGCGGCACTCTAGCAGCGATCCGGCAACTTGACGCACCTGCGTGCCCCTGGCAGGGAACGGGTCTTGTCAACAACCTGCCAGCGCGAAACGGTGCGCTCGCGAGCCGCCGCTGCCGCTCGCCGGCGACGGTTCCCGTCACCGGCGAGCGGCGACCTTCTATGCGCTGCAGGCAGTAGGGGGGCGGTTCAGATCGTGACCCTCCTGCCGTCGAAGGTGGTGAAGCTGAAGCCGGGGAAGAATCGATCACGCGCCTCGTTGTAGGTGTTCTTGAGGTCGGTCAGAAAGTGGATCGCCACCTGCTCGCCCAGGGCCAGCGAGACCGCGGCGTCGGAGCGCCAGTGGACGCCGGCGATGTTGCGCCCGGTGGCGATGTTGGAGGCGAGCTTGTTGAGCTCTCCCCCCACCGTGAGCGCGGCGCCCTGGTAAGGGACGAGCGAGAGGCCGTCGGGCGTGGGCTCGACCGGGTTCTGGATCACGAAGCTCTCGTCGAAGATCGCCTTGAGGACGGTGACGCACGCGCCGGCCACCGTGGCGTGGCCCGCGGTGTAGGAAGGGTGGGTCGGGCAACCCTCGGGAAACGCCTGCGGATGCAGGAGGCTGCCGAACCGGCTGCCGATGCGGTCGAGCACCGGCGAATCGAGCACGTCGGCATGCAGCGTGCCGGGGTACCGGTTGGCGGTCTTCTGGACGTGGACGAGCCCGCCGAACTCCTCCGGCCGCAGCCGGCGGTGGACGAACCATTTCTGGCGCCAGGTGGCTTTCAGGGCGCGGGTGGCGACCTCCGTCACCAGGCCGGCAGCCCAGGGACTGCCGAACGTGCCGAAGCCGGTCTGCGTGCGTGAGTGGATGTAGGGATTGCTGGGGTTCAGCGGACATCCCAAGCCGCTGCTCTCCACGTCCGTCGTGGGCGGCATGATCATCACCAGGCAGGCGTTGAAGTAAGCCTGGAACAGGATGTCCATGCGCACCCAGGCGGCGAGGTCGCGCCCGTTGCGCAGATAGCGCCGTTGCTCGTCGAAGCTCAGGGCGCCGGGCGGCGGGCCGCCGTTCTGCACCACCAGCCAGTCGGCGAAGTCGGTCATCTGATCGGTGTCTGGAAGGTAGGTGTGGAGGTGCCGATCGACGAACTCGGCGCCGAAAGGCGTCGGCAGCCACATGAATTGCGACATGTACGGTCCGACCGTGCCGCCGGCGACGCGGTCGCGGAAGAGCGTCTGCGGCGTCACCAGGCCGCCCGCCCGCGGTCCCCTGAAATCGCTGAGCGCGTTGAGGTCGGCACACGCCGCCGCCACCGAGGGATCGGTCGCGTAGTCGGTGAAGTTGACGTCGCGCAGCAGCGCCATCCAGTAGAGCTCGACCATCTCGCCGGCTTCCTGGGCACTGGCCAGCGCCGGCGCCGGCGGGATGGTGAAGGCAAAGGCGTCGGCGCCCTCGAGGTCGAAGGCGAGGCCGGACTGGGGATCGGTCAACGGCCGGCCGCCGCCCAGCTTGACGGCTTCGAAGTCCGCCGGCGCACCCGTCGTGACGGCCCGCATCAGGCTCTGCCAGGCGTCCTCGTCGACCTCGCCGAAGGCATTGTGCGGCAGCCCTTTCGAGTAGTTGCCGATGTGGTTGGGATAACGCTGCTCGTCGCCGTTGGCGGTTTGCGGCGGCGGGACCAGCGCGAACTCGGCGCGCGCCGTGTCGCGGCGGAGCGCGAAGGCCTGCTGCCGCCGGCCCGTGCCGGCAGCGTCCGCGGCGTCCGGAGCCGCGTCGCCGGCGGTGCCGCTCTTGGCCTTCACCAGCGCGGCGGCGCCGCCGGCGCCGGCCACCAGGGCGGCGCCGGCCCCGGCGCCGATGCCGGAGATGAAATTGCGCCGGCTCAAGCCAGGGGCGCGCGGCGCCCCCGCGGTCCCCTGCGGCGCAAGGGAGACTCCGTCTTGATTGTCGAGCATGGTGCATCCTCCTCCATGGCCGGCCGTCCGGCGCCGGATCAGCCGTTCGCGGGCGGGTTGTCGCTGACCACCAGCTTGAACAGGAAATTGGCCCCGGTGGTCGGGCGGAAGGTGTGGCCGTCCTGCGAGGTGTATGAATAACCGTTGGCGGGCCCGACGTCCTGTCCCACCAGCGGCGGCGTGGCGTGGAAGCCCGGGAAGGGACCCTGCGGCACGCGCAGCACCAGGAACAGGCTCTCGGACTTGACGTGCTTCAGCCGCGACAGGACCGTCTTGGTCAGCGTCTTGGCGTCGTCGAAGAACAGGGGCGTGAAGTTGAAGTTGTGGCCGATGAAATCGTTCACCTTGACCAGCGGATGGTGCACGTCGACCTGGGCCGTGCCGTCGTGGTTGACCGTACCGGTGGTCAGCATGGCCACGGCATAGTGCGGGACGACCGAGGAGTCCTTGACGCCGGTCATGAAGAAGGCGCCGCTGAGCAGCGGGTTGGGGTTGGTCGCCGCGGCGAGCGCCTGGGTGAGTTGGCTGGCTGAGACGCGGACCGCGTAGTAGGTGCCGGGCGCGGCGTTCTCGTCGCCCAGCGCGTCGAACGGACCGTAGTTCTTGACCTCGACCGTCTTGTCGGTGGTGAAGTCGATGCCGCTCACGGTCTGGCCGGCGGCCGAGACGACCACCAGCTGCGGCTGGTCGGCGTTGGCGCCCGGCGCCGTGTAAAGCTTCTCGTTCCAGGAGTCCTGTCCCTGTTCCAGGCCCAGGCGGAACGCGCCCAGGGCGGCGAGGTTGATGTTGCCGTGATTGGCCGGGAAACCGCTGACCGGCTGGATGCCCAGCTCGTAGGTGCCGGGCGGGACCACCAGCTTGTACTTGCCGTCGATGATGGAGTAGGCGGGGTCGGGGAACTCCGGACCGAAACCGCTCGGCAGGCATGCCCAGCGGAGGGTGCCGCTGACCGCGGTCGAAACCATCACGCCCGTCTGGTGGTCGATGGCATAGACGCTGGCGCCCGGCAGCGGCAGTCCCGTCTGGCCGTGGTGGACCTCGCCGGTGATGAAGCCGACGGTGCTGGCGAAGGCGACATCGCCCGGTCCCAGCGCCGCCGGGCCGGTGGTGTCCGAGCCCTTGGGATAGTTGCCGCCGACGGTGATCGCGGGATCGCTGTCGATGCTGTGGCGGGCGAGCTGCGATGCGGGGTCCAGCGTATCGATGTAGGGGAACATCACCGACTCGCCGCCGGTGACCGTGTTCAGCTGGTTGATCATGGTGTGGCCGACGCCCCGCGCCATCCCCATCACGTGGAGCGCCACGGCCAGGAAGTCGACGGTGTGCGGCTCGCCGAGGTCGAGGGGGTTGTTGGTGAAGCGGAAGCCCTGGCGCGGGCTGGCGGCGGCGTCCTGGGCGGTGTTGAAGATGATGTCCACGTCGAGCCAGGTGCCGGCGGTGTACTGCCCTGCCGGGAACAGGGTGGAACCGTCGGCGTTCTCCTGGCAGTTGGTGATCGCGGCGGACACGTCGGGCGTGCCGTCGCCGTTGATGTCGAGGCCGTCGTTGAAGAAGTAATCGGTCAGCAGGACCGTGCGGCGCACGAAGGCGATGGGGTCCTCGTCGGCGCGGGTGAAGACGCCGCGGAACGGCACCTGGTTGAAGCCGGGGCCGGTGCGCCAGGTGATCTCGTTGATGAAGTCGAGGCCGGCGAAGCTTGGATTGGCGACGGTGCCGTTGATGTCGGCCTTGATGAAGGCGGTGGGGATCGCGTTCCACATGTCGTTGGCCTTCTTGAGGGTGTCGGTGGCTTCGGCCACCGTCAAGAAGGCGTTGCCGAGCGGGTTGGGGATCGGGTCCTGCGTGTTGTTGATCTTGAAATGGATCGGCAGGCAGCGCGAGTCCCAGTGCTGGTTGACGACCGAGCCCTCCACCAACCCGGGGAAGGGCGAGGGCACGAAGCCGGTGATGTTGATCTCCTTGATCACCGACTCGGCCGGCGCCCGGACGGCGGCGGGCGGCGCGAGCAGCAGCAGCGCGGCGATGGCGATGGCGAGGTAACGAGGGCGCATGACAATCTCCTTATTGGCCGGGAGGCCGGTTGGCGTGAGACGGCGGCGACGAGGCCGGGGCCCTGGCGGGCACGGACCTCAGCAGCAGGTCGAGCTGCTGTTTGAAGCGCGCCAGCGGCACCGCGGTGCGCGAGCCCTGAAGGGAGCTCCGGCCGCGCACCAGCAGGATCCCGTCCAGGTCGCGCGTCACCAGCGGCTCGGCGCCGGGAGCGCGATGGATCGAGAACTTGCCCTGGGTCAATCCGGTGAGCGCATAGGCATTGGGGATCTCGGCCACGCGGGTGAGGAAGAGCAGGACCTCCTCGCCCGGCTGGATGACCGGCCCGCCTTCGAAGTCCATGCCGATGGGCACCGGGCCCTTCAAGTCCACGCCGCCCGGCAGGACGACGGTGAGCTCCGGCCGGCGCTCGCCCTTGAGCACCTCCGCGACCGCGATGTTGTCGAGAGTGATCAGCGTGCGCTGGTACCACGTGCTTTCGGCTTTCGTGCATTTGCCGACGACGATGACGTCGGCGGCAAGGGCGAGCTCGCCGTCGGTCATGCCCGGCAGCATCGCGGTGCCCGGCCCCGCGGCCAGCAGGAAGCCGAGCGGCAGGCTCGCAAGCAGATGGAACATCGGGTCCTCCAATCGGCGCTCGGCGCCAGAACAAAACCTTTCTAGAGCATGATCGATCAGGCGATCACGCATAATTCCGAACAAATCTACACTTTATATTGTGTATTGATCTATCATGGCCGTGACAGCTCCATATATCGATATCGTGATTTCTTGCCGCGAGGTTTTCAGGCGCCGCCGCTTGCGGCCCGCAGGCAGCGGTCCAGCCGCGCGGCCAGGGTTTCCAGGTGCGGCGGGTGGTGCATGGTGATGTGATTGCCAGGCACGTGATGGATCTCGATGCCGTCGGCCGCGAAGTCGATCCATGGCCGCTCGGGATGGCGGGGATCGCCGGCGCGGCGGCTGCCGGCGCGGAAGAACGCCAGCCGGCCCGGGTAGCGGCGCGGCGCGTAGGCGCGCATCGCCGCCATGTGCTGTTTGAAGACGGCGAGCAGCCGGCGCGCGATCGCCAGGTCGAAATTCACCTCGCCCCGGGCCGCCGCCTCGGCCGCGGCGATGAACGCCGCGAGCTGCCGGTCGGCTGGCAACCGCCGCAGCCTGGCCGCCGGCGTCCGGCCGCCGCTCAGGTAGCTCAGGATCGCGGCGTCGTCGGCCGGCCGGCGCGGCATCTGCCCGGGCCCGGGAGTGTCGAGGAGCGCAACCTGCAGCACCTGTCCGCCCTGGGCGCGGAGCTGCTGCGCCATCTCGAAGGCGATCATGCCGCCCATCGAGCTGCCGCCCAGCAGGCACGCCTCGCCGCCGCCGGTCTGGCGCACCGCCGCCACGTACCTCGCCGCCATCTGCTCGATGGTCGGGGCCGGCGCGCCGTCCTCGTCCAGGTCGCCGGCCTGGATGCCGTAGATCGCTCGCCCGCCGTCGAGGCGGCGGGCGAGCGCGCGGTAGAAGTACACCTGCCCGCCGGCGGGATGGACGAGGTAGAGCGGCGGCGCCGGTCCGCCGCGCGCGAGCCGCACCAGGCAGGCAGGCAGCTCGCCGGCAACGCCGCCGCCGGGCGCGCCCGCCTGGCGGCTGGCGATGCTCGTATTGCTCCCGCTGCTCGTGCTGCTCGCGATGCTTGCGATGCTTGCAGCGAGCGCCGCCGCGGTCGGGGCCTCGAGCAGGAACTGCGGCGGCAGCTCGACGCCACAGGCGGCTTCGAGCTTGGCGCGCAGCTGCACGCCCAGCAGGGAGCTGCCGCCAAGGTCGAAGAAGTCGTCGTGCACGCCGATCTCGGAGACCCCGAGCAGGCGGGCGAAGAGCTGGACGATCTCCTCCTCGAGCGGGCCGCGAGGCGCCACCTGCCGCGCGGTACGCCCCACCGCGGACGGGGACGTGGGCGTGCGGGCCGCGCCGGTGTCTGGCGCTGGCGGGCAGACCGCCGGCTTGGTTGGCGCCGGCGGGCAGGCCGCCGGCTTGGTGGCCACCGGCGTGCGGGCCGCGGGCCCGGCCGCCGGCATGGCGGCGCCGGCGCTCTCCACCCAGAAGCGGCGGCGCTCGAAGGGATACGTCGGCAGGACAATCCGCCGCCGGCGCTCGCCGTGCAGGGCCTGCCAGTCGAGAGTGGCGCCGGCCAGCCAGAGCCTGGCGGCGGCCTTGAGGAGGTCCTCCACGTCCGCGGCCCGCTCGCCGGTCGACGGCAGCGACGCGATCGCCGGCTGCGCCGCGGGACGCGCGGGGTGGCGGGCGGCGAGCGTGGTCAGGGCGCGGCCCGGGCCCACCTCGAGCAGGAGCAGGTCCGGCCGCTCGCCGAGCGCCGCGAGCCCGCCGGCGAAGCGCACCACGCCGCGCAGGTGGCGCGCCCAGTAGCCGGGGTCGGTCGCCTCCGCCGGCGTCAACCAGGTGCCCGAAAGGTTCGACAGCACCGGGATGCGCGGCGGTTGCAGCCGGAAGCGCGCGACCACCGCCTGGAAGGGGGCCACGGCGGCATCCACCAGCGGCGAATGGAAGGCACGCTCGGTATGCAGCCGGCGGCACTCGATGCCGCGCTCGCGCAGCCGCCGGGAGAGCTCCGCGGCCGCGGCGGCAGTGCCGGAGACGACCGTCATCGCCGGACCGTTGACCGCGGCGATCGCGAGCGGGTCCGCGATCAGCGATGCCGTCTCCTCCGCGCCCAGCGGCACGCTCAACATCACCCCCGGCGGGGTCTGCTGCAGCAGGCGGCCGCGGTGGGCGACGATGGCGACGGCGTCCTCGAGCGCAAAGACGCCGGCGAGCGTGGCGGCGACGTACTCGCCGATGCTGTGTCCGAGGAGCGCCCCTGGCCGCGCTCCCCATTCCATCCACAGGCCGGCCAGGGCGTGCTCGACGGCGAACAGGGCCGCCTGCGCGTTGTCGGTCCGGGCGAGGAGCCGCGCGGCGTCCGCGCGCTCGCCCCCGGTGGCGAGCAGGAGCGCCCGCAGGTCGGTTTCGAGGTGCGGCCGGAAGAGGTCGCAGAGCCGGTCCAGCCGCTGCCGGAAGCGCGGCTCGCGGCGATAGAGGTCGCCGGCCATTCCCGCCCGCTGGGACCCCTGGCCGGGGAAGAGGAAGGCCGCCGGCCGATCGCGTTCCTCGGTGGCCGCCCACAGCAGGCGGCCGCCGTCGAGGTCGCGCAGCGCGGCGCCCGCCTCCTGGCTGGTGGCGCAGACCAGGGCCAGGCGGTGCTTGAAGCGCCGCCGGCCGGTTTGCAGCGTGAAGGCCACGTCGGCGAGCGCCGCGCCAGGACGCTCTTCGAGCCAGCCCGCCAGGTTGGCGGCGGCGGCCGCGAGCGCCGGCGCCGAGCGCGCCGAGAGCACCAGCACCTGGGGGACCTCGGCCTCGCCGCCGGCGGGCGCGGCGGGAGCCTGCTCGAGCACGAGATGGGCGTTGGTGCCGCCGATGCCGAACGAGCTGACCGCGGCGCGGCGCGGCAGCTCGCCGGTCTCCCAGCGCGTCAGGCGGGCGTTGACCGCGAACGGGGTGGCGGCGAAACCGACCTCGGGGTTGGGCGCCGTGAAATGCAGGCTGGGCGGCAGCTCGCCGTGCTCGACCGCGAGCGCCGCCTTGATCAGGCCGGCCACCCCGGCGGCGGTGTTGAGATGGCCGATGTTGGTCTTGACCGAGCCGATGGCGATCGGGCGCGGGCCCGCGGCCGCGGTGCCGAAGACGCGCGTCAGCGCGGCGATCTCGATCGGGTCGCCGAGCGGGGTGCCGGTGCCGTGGGTCTCGACGTACCCCACGGTCGCGGGCGCGAACCCGGTCTGCGCGTGCGCGGCGGCAATGACCTCCGCCTGGCCGTCGACGCCGGGCGCGGTGTAGCCGATCTTCGCCGCCCCGTCGTTGTTGATCGCCGAGCCCTTGATCACGGCATGGACGTGATCGCCGTCGGCGAGCGCCGCGGCCAGCGGCTTGAGCAGCACGACGCCGGCGCCGCTGCCGCGCACGGTGCCCGCTGCCGCCGCGTCGAAGGCGCGGCAATGGCCGTCGGGCGACAGGATCATGCCCTTCTGGTAGAGGTACCCGGTCTTCTGCGGCACCGTGATCGAAACGCCGCCGGCGAGCGCCAGCTCGCATTCGCCGTCGAGCAGGCTGCGGCACGCGAGGTGCACGGCGACCAGGGACGTCGAGCAGGCGCTCTGCACCACGACGCTCGGCCCGCGCAGGCCGAGCTTGTAGGAGACCCGCGTCGCCAGGAAATCCTTGTCGTTGCCGATCAGCACCTGGTAGCCGCCGACCGCCTCCAGCAGGTCGCGCTGCGAGTAGAGATGGAAGAGATAGGTGTTCATGCCGGCGCCGGCAAAGACGCCGACGCGGCCGCGGACCGCCGCCGGGTCGTAGCCGGCCCGCTCGCAAGCCTCCCAGGAGCATTCGAGGAAGAGGCGGTGCTGGGGATCGAGCGCCTCGGCCTCGCGCGGCGGGATCTCGAAGAAGGCGGCGTCGAACGTCTCGACGTCGTCGAGCACGCCGCCGGCCCTGACGTACCGGGGATCGGCGAGGCGGTCGGCGCCGACCCCGGCGGCGAGCACCTCCTCGTCGGTGAAGCGCGCGATCGACTCCACCCCGTGGCGCAGGTTGTGCCAGAACCGCTCGAGGTCGGGCGCGCCGGGGAAGCGGCCGGCCATGCCGATGATGGCGACGTCGAGCTGGCCGCGGCCGGCCGCGGGCGCCGCCGCCGGCCGTGCCGCCCGCGCCGCGGCCTGCGCCGTTGCCGCCGCCGGCGCCTCCGCCGGCGCCTCCGCCGCGGCCAGATGGCGGGCGAGCTGGCTCACCGTCGGATGGCGGAACAGCTCGATCATCGGAATCTCGCGGCCCAGGCGCTGGCGCAGCCTGGCGCGCACCCTGACGAGCAGCAGCGAATGGCCGCCGAGATCGAAGAAGTTGGTGTCGGGATCGACCCGGTCGAGCTGCAGCACCTCCCGCCAGGTCTCGGCGATGGCCGCGGCCAGGCCGGCCGGCGGCGTGACGGCGGCGCGGGCGCCAGCGTCTGAGATGACGGCGGCGCCAGCGCCGCCTGGCTGCCTCGGCGGGGACGTGTCCGGAGCCGGCCGTCCTGCCGCGGCAGGACGTGCCGCGGGCTCCGGCAGCGGCGGCAGCGCGCGGCGGTCGACCTTGCCGCTGGGCAGCAGGGGGAGGCTCGCCAGCTCGACGATGACGGCGGGCACGAAGGGCTCGGGCAGCCGCAGCCGCAGGAAGGTGCGCACGTCGGCCGGGTCGAGCGTGGCGCCGGCCTCGGCAGCCACGAAGGCCACCAGCCCGCTGCCGCCGGCCGGCAGCCCCCGCCAGGCGACCGCCGCCTGCCTCACCGCCGGGTGCGCGGCGAGCGCCATCTCGATCTCGCCCGGCTCGACGCGGATGCCGCGCACCTTGACCTGCCGGTCGCCGCGGCCGAGGAACTCGAGCTCCCCGCCGGCGCGCCGGCGCACCCGGTCGCCGCTGCGATAGAGCCGCTCGCCGGCCGCCGCGGCGCCAGGGTCGGGCACGAACCTCGCGGCGGTCTGCTCCGGGTTGCCGAGATAGCCGCGGGCGAGGCCGGGTCCGCCGACGTAGAGCTCGCCCGCCATGCCGATGCCGACCGGTTGCTGCTCGCCGTCCAAGACGAAGAGCCGAGCCCTGGCGATCGGGCGGCCGATCGGGACCGTCGGCCCGCGGTCGTTGCCGGTGGTGCGCCACGAGGTGACGGCGATCGAGGTCTCCGTCAGGCCATACCGGTTGTAGAGATCGGCGTCGAGCGTGGCATGGAAGCGCTGCGCCAGCTCGAGCGGCAATGCCTCGGCGCTCGCCACGACGCTCCGCAGGCTGGTGCAAGCCGCAACTCCCTCCTCGTCGAGCACCGCGGCGAGCAGCGAAGGGGTGAACACCGCCTGGGTGACGCGGTGCCGGCGTATCAGGTCCAGGAGGTACGCGGGGTCCTGGCGGCCCTCCGGCTCGGCGATGACCGTCGCCCCGCCGGCGGCCAGCGGCAGGAAGATCTCGAGCAGCGCGACGTCGAAGCTGATGGCCGCCTTGTGCAGGAACCGGTCGTCGGCGCGCGCCTGGCCGGCGGCGAGGGCGAAGGCGATGCGGCCGTGGAAGCCGCGATGCGGGATCATCACCCCCCGGGGCCGGCCGGTCGAGCCGGAGGTGTGCATCACGTAGGCGAGGTTGTCGGGGTGGAGCGCCGCCGTCGCCGCTCCCGTCTCCGCCCCGGGCTCCGCCCAGCTCGCTGGCGGTTCGTCCTCCCGGTCGGCCTGGTGGGCTACGCCTTCGGCGGGAGCTTCAGCCGCACCCTCGGGTTCCCGGGGGTCGAGCAGGATGACCGTGGGCGCCGCTGTGGCGAGCGCGGGAAACCGCGGCACGAGCGCCGCCTCGAGCAGCATCAGGTCGAGCCCGGCGTCCGCGGCCAGCCGGGCCAGGCGCTCGGCCGGCAGCTCGGGATCGAGCGGCACGAAGGCGCCGCCGGCCTCGAGCACGGCGAGCAGGCCGGCGACCAGCGCCGCCTTAGGGCGGCAGCAGATGCCGACCAGGCGCTCGGGTCCGGCGCCGGCGCGGCGGAGCCGGCACGCGAGCCGGTTGGCGCGGCGGGCGAGCTCGCCGTAGCTCACCGGCTCGAAGCTGCCGAGGATTGCCGGCCGGTCGGGACCGCGGCGGGCCTGCCGCGCGAAGAGCCGGTGCACGAAGCCGCCGCCGGCGACGTCCACCAGGGGCTCGTTCCACTCCACCAGCAGCTGGTGGCGCTCCGCGCCGGAGAGCGCCGGCAGGTCGGCGAGCGCCGGCGCCGGCGAAGCCGCGACGGCGGCGAGGAGGTTGGCGAGCTGCCCGATCATGCGCTCGACGGTCGGGGCCTCGAACAGGTCGGTGTTGTAGGTGAGCGTTCCGGGCAGCCCATGGGGCGAGTCGATGAGGAGCAGCGCCAGGTCGAAGTTGGCGGTCCGGGAGTCGGTGGCGAGCCACTCCATGCGCAGCTCCGGGAGCTCGGTCCGCGGCACCTGCGCGTTCTGCAGCGTGAACATGACCTGGAAGAGCGCCGGCACGCGGAGGTCGCGGCCGGGCTGCAGCTCTTCGATCAGCCGCTCGAAGGGCAGGTCCTGGTGCACGTAGGCGCCGAGCGCGGTCTCGCGCACCTGGGCGAGGAAGCCGGCGAACGATTGCCGAGCGTCGAGGCGGGCGCGCAGCACCAGCGTGTTGACGAAGAACCCGATCAGCGGCTCGATCTCCGGGCGGGTGCGGCCCGAGATCGGCGAGCCGACCACCAGGTCCTCCTGGCTGGACCAGCGGTGGAGCAGCAGCTGGAAGGCAGCGAGCAGCACCATGTAGAGCGACGCGCTCTCCGCCCGCGCCAGGGCGTTGAGGCGCTGCACGAGGGTTTCCGGCAGCATGAAGCGCCGCCGCGCGCCGCGGAAGGTCTGCATCTCGGGCCGCGGGCGGTCGAGCGGCAGCTGCAGGACCGGCGGCGCGCCCGCGAGCTGCTCCCGCCACCAGTCGAGCTGGCCGCGCAACCGTTCGCCGGCCAGCCACTGCCGCTGCCAGCTGGCGAAATCCGCGTACTGCAGCGGCAAGGGCGCCATGCGCACGCCGGCGCCCAGCCGGCAGCCGCGATAGAAGGCGGTCAGCTCGGCGAGCAGGATGCCGACCGACCAGCCGTCCGAGACGATGTGGTGCATGGTGAGCAGCAGCCGCCACTCCTCGCCGCCCAGGCGCACCAGGAGGGCGCGCAGCAGCGGCCCGGACGCGAGGTCGAACGGACGGCGGACCTCGGCGGCGAACGCCCGCTCGGCCTCGCCGGCCTGGCCGGGGGCGGGCATCGGGCCGCGGCCGCCGGCGGCCCGCAGGTCGAGCACGCACACCGGGCAGGCGGCGGCCGGCCCGACGCGCGCCGCCGGCACGCCGTCGAGGTCGTGGAAGGTGGTGCGCAGGCTCTCGTGGCGGCGCACGATCTCGCGCAGGCCGCGGGCGAGGACGGCGACGTCCAGCTTGCCGGCAAGGCGCAGCGCGACCGCGATGTGGTAGAGCGAGCTCCCCGGAGCGAGCTGGGCGATGAACCACAGCCGCTGCTGCGCGAACGACAGCTGCAGGTTGCCGTCGGGCGGCCGCGGCACGGGCGCGAGGCGAGGACCCTCGCCTGCGCGCGCCTGCGCCGCGATCTCCGCCGCCAGCGCCGCCACGGTGGGAGCGTCGAACAGGGCGCGCAGCGACAGCGCGATCCCGGCCGTCTCGCGCAGCCGCGAGATCACCTGGGTGGCGAGCAGCGAGTGGCCGCCCAGCTCGAAGAAGTTGTCCTCCGCGCCCACCTCCTCGATGCCGAGCACCTGCGACCAGGTCGCGGCGACCAGCTCCTCCTCCGGCGTGCGCGGCCGGACGCGGGCGCCGCCGGTGTCGCGCACGGTCTCCGGCGCCGGCAGCGCCGCGCGGTCCACCTTGCCGTTGCGGGTCAGGGGCAGGGCCGCCAGCAGCACGATGGCCGCCGGCACCATGTACTCGGGCAGCCGCTGGGCCAGGTGCCGCCGCAGCAGGGCGGCCAGCTGGCGGTCCGGGACCGCGTGCAGGGGCGAGCTGGCCAGGTCGCGCCAGGGGCGCGCCGCCGCCCGCTCGCGCAGCGCCTGGTCGTAAGGCGTTGTGCCGGCCGCGCCGCCGCGCCTGAAGACGGCGTCGCAGCACCGCTCCGGGTCCTCCGGGGACCACATGACGCGCACCGCGTAGCCCAGCTCGGCGCCCAGCTGCCACAGGTCCTCGGGCTCGACGCCCGCCGTCGCGGCGGCGGCTGCGGCGGATGCGAGCGCCGCCTGCTCGTCGTGCCAGGCGCCGAGGCGGGCGCCGGCCGGCGCGCCGCGTAGCCAGGCGAGGAAACGGGCCTCCTGCTGCAAGCGCGCGTTGGGCACGCCGGTCACGATCAGCAGCTCCGGCCGGTCGCCGGCCAGCAGCGCGCGCAGGCCATCCAGGCCGAGCCGGTCCCGGCCCCAGTCGCGCCGCACGGGCACCGCGCCGTCGCGCGGCGCCGGCCCCATCCGGAGCAGCGCCGAGAAGCGGAAGCGGGTCACCTCGTTGGCGCTGCGGCCGCGCTGCAGCTGCAGCTCGACCTGGCCGAGGCGGGGCAGCCGCTCGCCCAGCTTCGCGAAGAGATCCGGATCGAGCAGCAGCTCCTTTTCCTGCGCGAGGTGGTCCTGGATGCGGGCGGCCACCTGCTCGCGGTCCAGGGCGGCGGGCGCCTGCCGCAGCTGGAGCGAGGCGACGAACGCCCGGTGGTGCGGCAGGCTGCGGACGTCGCCGACGAAGATCGTGCCGCCGTCGTCCACCACGGCGGCGGCCCGGGCGAGCACCGCGAGCAGGTAGTCCAGGTCCGGGAAATGCTGGGTCACCGAGTTGATCACCACGGTGTCGAAGCGCTGCCCGGCGATGCCCGACCAGTCGTCGGCGGCGCGCTGCAAGAGCTTGACCTGCGGCAGCGGCGCGGCCGCGAGCTGCGCGGCGATGCGCTCAAGGCTCTTGCCCGAGATGTCGGTGGCCCAGTAGCGCTCGGCCCGGGGGGCGAGCCGGAACAGCAACAGCCCGGTGCCGCAGCCGATCTCGAGCACGCGCCGCGGCGCGAGCGCCAGGATGGCCTCGACGGTGCCCTCGACCCACTCCCGCATCTCGCCGGCGGGGATGGGCCGGCCGTCGTAGCTGCTGATCCAGCCGGCGAGGTCGAACGTCGGATCGGCGGCGGCCGCGGCGCCGTAGGTCTCGTCGTAGATCATCTGCCAGCGCGCCACCTGCTCGGCAGCGCGTTCGGCGGGCAGCTCCGCCGCGGCCGCCGCCGGCTTCGGCACCACGTAGGCGGCGAGGCGCCTCTCCCCCGGCGCGTCCTGGCGCGCCACGACCACGGCCTCGCGCACGGCCGGATGGGCGGCGAGCGTGGCCTCGATCTCGCCCAGCTCGATGCGGAAGCCGCGGACCTTGACCTGGCTGTCGCGGCGGCCCAGGAACTCGAGGTTGCCGTCGGCGCGGTGGCGGGCGCGGTCGCCGGTGCGGTAGAGACGCCCGCCGCCGGCCCCCCGGCACAGGGGATCGGGCACGAAACGGTCGGCGGTCAGCTCCGGCGCCTGCACGTAGCCGAGCGCCAGGCAGATGCCGGCGATGTAGAGGTCTCCCGGCACGCCGATCGGGCAGGGCGCGAGCTCCTCGTCGAGCACCCGGTAGGCGGCGTTGGCCATCGGCCGGCCATAGGGGACGCTGACCCAGTGCGGCGCGAGGCGGTCCACCGGGAAGAAGTTCGACCAGACCGTGGCCTCGGTCGCTCCTCCCAGGCTCACCACCCGCGCCCGCGGGAAGGCGTCGCGGATGCGCCCCGGCAGCGGCAGCGGGATCCAGTCGCCGGAGAGGAAGACCAGGCGCAGGGCGTCGCCGGCGCGCGGCGGCAGCAACGAGGTGAGCTGTTGCAGCGCGGCGGGAGCGGAGTCCCAGAACGTGATCGCTTCGCCGCACAGGACGCGGACGAGCCGCTCGGGGTCGTGGGCCTCGGCGGCCGCGGCGACGCGCACGGTGCCGCCGGCGGCCAGGATGCCGAAGACGTCGTAGACCGAGAGGTCGAAGCAGAGCGAGGTGACGAAGAGCAGCCGGTCCCGGGGCCCGACGCCGAAGCGCTCGTTGACCCACGAGACCAGGTGGACGATGGCGCGGTGCTGGACCATCACGCCCTTGGGGGCGCCGGTCGAGCCGGAGGTGAAGATGACGTAGGCCAGGTCGTCGGGTCCGGCCGGCGACGGCAACGGGGTGGCCGGCAGGCGCTCGAGGTCGGCGCGCGACGCGAGCCGCGCGGTGCCGCACGTCGCGCCCGCCGCGGCGCCCGGCACCGCTCCGGTCGCGATCACCTCGCACAGGTCGGGGAGCGGCCCGATGGCGGCCAGGCCGGCCACCGCCTGAAGGCGCGGCGCGTGGGTGAGCAGCCGGCCGATGCGCAGCCTGGCGAGGATCCAGTGCACGCGGGCCGCCGGGTAGTCGGGATCGAGCGGCACGTAGGCGGCGCCCGCCTTGACGGCGGCGAGCAGCGCCACGACCATCTCGCTGCCGCGCTCCATGTAGACGCCGACGAGGTCGCCGCGTCCCACGCCGCCGCGGCGCAGGTGGCGGGCCAGCTGGTTGGCGCGCGCCTCCAGCGCGGCATAGGAGAGGTCGCCGTCCGGGCTGGCGACCGCGCACGCCTGGGGCGCCCGCCGCACGCTGGCCGCGAAGAGGTCGGCCAGGGTGAGAGAGGACGCCGCGGCGGCGGCCGCGCGGGTGTCGTTCCACTCGGCCAGGAGCTGCTGGCGCTCGCCCGCGCCGGTCAGCGGCAGGTCCCCGAGTGGCGTGCCGGGGTCGGCCGCGGCCCCGCCGGCCAGGGCGAGCAGGTGGCCGGCGAGGCGCCGGATGGTCGCCGCGTCGAACAGCTCGAGCTTGTACTCGATCTCTCCCGCCAGGGACTCCTCGCCCTCGTGCAGGAACAGCGTCAGGTCCCAGTTCGAGGTGCGGCCGGGGATCTCCAGGCGCTCCATGGTGAGCCCGGGGACCGGCGCCACCGTGATCGGCGCGTTCTGCAGCACAAAGGTGACCTGGAAGAGCGGCGTGCGCGACAGGTGACGGCCGGGCTGCAGGTCGGCGAGCAGCAGCTCGAAGGGCAGGTCGGCGTGGGCGAAGGCGCCGAGCGCCGCCTCGCGCACGCGCCCCAGGAGCGCGGCGAAAGGCGTCCGCGGCGCCGGCTCGCAGCGCAGCGCCAGCAGGTTGAAGAAGATGCCGATCAGGCCCTCGGTCTCGGCCAGCTCGCGGTTGGCGTAGGGGGTGCCGACCAGGATCTCGCGCTCGCCGGTGTAGCGGTGGAGCAGCGTGACGAAGAGCGCGAGCAGGGTCATGAACGTCGTGCCGTCGTGGCGGCGGCAGAGCTGGCGCAGGGCGGCGGTGAGCGGCGGCGGCAGCGCGACCGGGTGGCGCGCGCCATGGAAGCTGCGCACCGCCGGGCGGGGCCGGTCGGCCGGCAGCTCGAGCGGCGGCGGGCTCGCGCCCAGCTCCTGCCGCCACCAGGCGAGGCGCGAGCGCAGCAGCTCGCCGCCGAGGCGGCGCCGCTGCCAGGCGGCGAAATCGACGTATTGCACCGGCGGTTGCGGCAGGGGGCTCGGCGAGCCGGCGGCGAAGGCCTGGTAGAGCGCGGCCAGCTCGCGGAAGAAGACCCCCAGGGACCAGGCGTCGGCGGCGATGTGGTGGAGGACCGCCGCCAGCACGTGGTCGGCGTGGCCGAGGCGCAGCAGCAGGCAGCGCAGCAGCGGTCCCGAGGCGAGGTCGAAGGGGCGCCAGGCCACCGTGGCCGCCAGCCGGCCGCGCTCGGTGTCGCGGGCGGCGGGCGGCAGCGCCGCGAGGTCGGCGATCGGCAGCGGCACCGGGCCGGCGGCGCGGATCACCTGCGCCGGCCGCCCCGCGCGCGCCGGGAAGCGGGTGCGCAGCGCCTCGTGGCGCCGCACGATCTCGCCCAGGGCGCGGGCGAGGACCCGGGCATCGACGGCGCCCGTCAGGCGCACGGCGGTCGCCAGGTTGAGGGCGGGGTTGCCGGGCTCGAATTGATCGAGGAACCAGAGGCGCTCCTGGGCGAAGGAGAGCTCCGGCATCTCCGGCCGCGGTCCCGGGCGCAGGGTCTCGACCGCCGCCGCCGCCGCATCCGGCCCGCCGCCGCCGTCGCGCTGCAGCTCGGTGATGCGGCGGCCGAGCCGGGCGACCGTCGGATCGGCGAAGAGGGCGCGCAGCGGCAGCTCGATGCCCAGCCGGTCGCGCACCCGCGAGACCGCCTGCACCGCCTTCAGCGAATGGCCGCCCAGCGCGAAGAAGTCGTCGTCGATCGAGACCTGCTGCTGGCCCAGGACCTCGCCCCAGATCGCGGCGAGGATCTCCTCGACAGGCGAGCGCGGCGCCGCCTCCGGCCGCCCGCCGCGGCTAAGGACCGGCGGCGGCAGCGCGCGGCGATCGACCTTGTGGGCGGGCGTCAGCGGCAGGGCGTCGAGCACCATGCAGGCGGCCGGCACCATGTATCCCGGCAGCTCGTGCTGCGCGAACCGCCGCAGCTCTCCCGGGTCGGGCCGGGCACCGGCGGCCGGCACCACGTAGGCGGCGAGGTAGCGATCGCCGGCATCGTCGTGATGGAAGGTCACCACCGCCTGCTCGACCGCCGGGTGGCGGGCGAGGGTCGCTTCGACGTCGCCCAGCTCGATGCGGAAGCCGCGGACCTTCACCTGCTGGTCGCGGCGGCCGGCGAGCTCCAGGTTGCCGTCGGGCAGGTAGCGGCCCAGGTCGCCGGTGCGGTACAGGCGGTCGCCGGCCGCGCCGGCGAACGGGTTGGGCACGAAGCTCCGGCGCGTCAGCTTCGGCTGGCCGAGATAGCCCAGGGCCAGGTGCGGGCTGCGCACGTGGATCTCGCCCAGCTCGCCGATCCCGGCCGGCTGCCCGTCGGCATTGAGGACCAGCAGCTGCACCTCGGCGATCCCGCGGCCGAGCGGCACGGTCTCGCGCGCCAGGGGCGCCGCGGCCACGAAGTAGCCGAGCGCGCGTTGCGTTTCGGTGGTGCCGTAGAGGTTGACGCAGGTGGCGTTGGGAGCCAGGCGGCGCAGCCGCTCGAGGTCCCTGCCGAGCAGTGCCTCGCCGACCACGAAGGCGGCGCGCAGCGCCGGCAGCGTCGGGCCGGGATCGGGGAGCGCGGTGAGCAGCTGCAGCAGGGACGGCGTGAGGTTGGCGACGGTGATCTCGCGGTCCCGCAGCCATGCGGCCAGCCGGCCGGGCGAGCCGAGGTCGTCGGGGTCGGGCACGAACAGCGCCCCGCCCAGCTGCAGCGGCGTGCAGACGTCGCGCTGCAACGGATCGTTGGCGAGCGCCGAGAGCATGCTGAAGCGGTCCGCGGCGGTCAGGCCGAAGCGCTGCTGCTGCCAGGGAGCGAAATGGGCGAGCGACCGGTGGCGGCCGAGGATGCCCTTCGGCACGCCGGTCGAGCCCGACGTGAAGGTGAGCGTCGCGGGATCGTCGGGTCCCAGCTCGACGAGCGGCGGCGTCGCGGGCCATGCCCCGAACGGCTCCTCGCCGGGCCCCCCGGCGGCCAGGTCCAGCCGGCAGTTGCAGCCGCAGGCGTCGAGCTGCGCGGTCACCGCCGCCGGCACCGGCCCCGCCGCCGGCACCCGCAGCAGGGCCCGCGGCGAGGCCAGGCGCACCATCGCGGCCAGCCAGGCAGGCGGGTGGGCGGGATCGAGGACGAGGAAGGCCCCTCCCGCCTTGAGCGCCCCCAGCATGCCCCAGACCAGGGGGGCGCTGCGATGGCCGAGGATCGCCACCACGCTGCCCAGGCCCGCGCCGCCCGCAATCAGGCCGTGCGCGAGCCGGTTCGCGAGCCGATCGAGGTCGCGGTAGGGCAGGCTGGCGTGTGGGTCGGAGACGGCCAGGGCGTCGGGCGTGGCCAGCGCCTGGCGGGCGAAGGTCTCGTGCACGGCGCCGTGCCACGAGCCCGGCAGCTCGGCGCTCGGGTCGGGCAGCAGCCGGGTTGCCTGCGCCGTGACCAGGGTGAAGCTGCTCATCGGCCGGGCCGGGTCCGCCGCCAGCTGCTCGAGCGCCAGCGCCAGCTGGCGCAGCAGCTCCCGCATCCGCTCGGCGCCGAAGAGGTCGCGGTTGTAGACCGCCTCGACGGTCGCCGCCGCCCCGTCTTCGAGGACGTAGAGGGTGAGGTCGAAGCGGGCCGGCGGACGCGGCGCGGTGTCCACCTCGATCGCCAGTCCGGGCAGCCGCAGATCGAGGGCGGGCAGGTTGAGCATGTTGAAGAAGACCTGGAAGAGCGGCGTGTGCGAGAGGTCGCGCACCGGCGCCAGCTCGGCGAGCAGCTGCTCGAAGGGCAGGTCCTGGTGGCCGAACGCCTCGAGGCACGCGGCGCGCACGCGCTCGATCAGGGCCTCGCCGGCAGGGTTCCCCGCGAGGTCGAGGCGCAGGACCAGGGTGTTGAGGAAGATGCCGACGAGGTCCTCGATCTCGCGCCGGGTGCGGCCGGCGATGGGAGTGCCGACGAGGACGTCGGTCTCGCCGGTGAGCCGCGCCAGCAGCACCGCGAAGGCGGCGAGGAGGGTCATGAAGAGCGTGGCGGAGGCGCGGCGGCCGAGCGCGTGCAGGGCCGCGGTCAGCGCGGACGGCAGGACCAGGCGCGCGCTGGCGCCGGTGAAGCCCTGCACCGCCGCGCGCGGGCGGTCGTGCGGCAGGTCGAGGACCGGCAGGGGGCCGTGCAGGCGGTCGCGCCAGTAGCCGAGCTGTGCGGCGAGGCGCTCGCCGGTGAACCACCGCCGCTGCCACAGCGCGAAGTCCTCGTATTGCAGAGCCGGCGCGGGGAGCCGCGGCGGCCGGCCGTCCATGCAGGAGGCATAGGTCTCCCTGATCTCGCGCACCAGCACCGTCATCGACCAGCCGTCGGCGACGATGTGATGGAGGTTGAGCAGCAGCCGGTGCTCGGCGGCGCCGCGGCGCAACAGCCAGGCGGAGAGCAGAGGCGCCCGCGTGAGATCGAAGGAGAACGCCGCTTGCAGCGCGGCCAGCCGCCGGTCCTCGCGGTCCCGCGCCGCCGCCGGCAGCGCGCCGAGGTCCACGAGCGGGAGCGCGGCGGCGACGGCGGCGGCCGGCCACACCCGCTGCCAGGGAGCCCCTGCGCTCTCGCCGAACGAGGTGCGCAGCGATTCGTGCCGCCGCACCACCTCGCGCAGGCCGGCGGCGAGCGCCGCCGGGGAGAGCTGCCCGCGCAGCGAGAGCGAGATCGGGATGTCGAAAGCGGGAGTGCCGGGATCGAGCCGGTCGAGCAGCCAGAGCCGCTCCTGCGCGAACGACAGCGGCTGCTCCCCGGCGTGAGGCACCGGCGTGACCGGCGGCAGCGCCGCGCCCGCGGCGGCCCCGGCGCCCTCCTCGGCCAGCGCCCGGTCGATGCGCGCGGCGAGGGCCGCGAGCGTCGGATGCTCGAACAGCTCGCCGAGCGGCAGCTCGATGGCGAACGTCTCGCGCAGGCGCGACACCAGGCGGGTGGCGAGCAGCGAGTGGCCGCCGGCGGCGAAGAAGTCGTCCTCGATGCCGACCTGCGTGCGGCCCAGGACGTCGCCCCAGACGACCGCGAGCAGCTCCTCGGTCGGGGTGCGCGGGGCCGCCGAGGCGGCGGCGGGCTCGGCCAGGGGCAGGCCGGCGAGCCGCGCGCGGTCCACCTTGCCGCTAGGGGTCAGGGGCAGCGCCGGCAGCGGCACGAAGTGCGCCGGCACCAGGAAATCGGGCAGCGTGCGCCGCAGCGCCGCCCGCAGCTCGGCGGGAGCCGGCTGCCGCCCGGCGCGGCAGGCGACGTAGGCGACGAGCCCCGCCTCGCCGGCCAGGGTCGGCCGGATGACCACCGCGGCTTCGAGCACCGCCGGGTGCCGCGCGAGCGCGGCCTCGACCTCGCCCGGTTCGACGCGGAAGCCGCGGAGCTTGACCTGGCGGTCGATGCGGCCCAGGAACTCGAGGCTGCCGTCCCAGCGGTGGCGGGCCCGGTCGCCGGTGCGGTAGAGGCGCTCGCCTGGGGCCGCGAACGGCGCCGGCACGAACCTCTCGGCGGTCAGGTCGGGGCGGCCGAGATAGCCGCGCGCCAGGCCGGCGCCGCCGACGCAGAGCTCGCCTGCCGCTCCCGCCGGCAGGGCGGCGAGCGCCGGGCCGAGGACCCGGACGGCGGTGTTGGCCACCGGCCGGCCGATGGGAACGGCCGCCGCGCCGTCGTCTGGGGCGGCGACCCGATGCCAGGTGGCCAGGGTGGTGGTTTCGGCCGGGCCGTAGAGGTTGACCAGGCGCAGGCGCGGGCAGGCCCGGCGCACCGCGTGCACGCTGCCGGCGTCCGCGGCCTCGCCGCCGAACAGCAGGTGGCGCAGGCAACGGAAGCCCTCCGGCAGGGCGCGGGCGGCCTGGTTGAACAGGGCGGTGGTGAGGAAGAGGACGCTGACCCCTGCCTCCTCCAGGCGCCGCACCATGGCGGCCGGCGCGAGCAGGGCTTCGCGCTCGATCCAGACCAGCCGCGCGCCGTTGAGCAGCGCCCCCCAGATCTCGAACGTGGCGGCGTCGAACGTCGGGTTGGCGGCCTGCGCCACGGTCTCGTCCGGCGAGATCCGCAGGTAGTTGGTCTGCCGCACCAGGCGGACCACGCCGCGGTGCGGGAGGGCGACCCCCTTGGGGGTGCCGGTCGAGCCCGAGGTATGGATGACCAGCGCCAGGCTCTCCGGGAATGCGGCGCGGGCGGCGGCGCGCTGCACCGCCGCCGCGGCGCGCGGCGGGCGCTCCGCGGCCGCCGCTGGCGGCGGCGCGGACAGTCCGGTCTCCGCATCGACCGCCAGCACGAGCGCGTCGAGGGCGGGCAGGCGCCGCCGCAGCGAGGAGCCGGCGACGACCACGGGGGAGCGGGCCGCGGACAGCATGTGGGCCAGGCGCTCGGGGGGATGGGAGGGATCGAGCGGCAGGTAGGCGGCCCCCGCTTTCAGGATGGCCAGCATCGCCGTCGCCATCTCGGGGCACGGTTCGAGGAAGACGCCGACCGGGTCCTCGGGCCGGACGCCGAGCGCGCCCAGCCGGGCGGCGACGTCGCCGGCGCGCCGGTCGAGCTCGCCGTAGGTGACGTGGCGCGGCCCCGCCGCGAGCGCCACGGCGGCCGGCCGCCGTGCCGCCTGCTCGGCGAAGATCTCGTGGACCGTCGCCCGCGACGGCCAGGCGGTGGCCGCGTCGTTCCACTCGACCGCCAGCTGGGCCCGTTCGGCGGCGCCGAGGAGAGGCAGCTCCGAGACCGGGCACGCGGGCGAGGCGGCGGCGCCGGCGAGCAGGTAGGCGAGGTGTCCCGCGAGGCGCTCGACGGTCGCGGCCGCGAAGAGGTCGCGCCGGTACTCGATCTCGCCGTGGAAGCCCCACGGTCCGGGCGCCGCGGCGAGGGCGAGGTCGAGGTCGCAGCCGGGCCGGGCCAGCGGCAGCGGCGCGCCGGCAAGCCCGGGCAGGCCGAGCGCCGGCAGGCCCGCCTCGTGGTAGGCGACCGCGGCCTGCAGGGCGGGCCCGGCGGCGTGCTGGGCGCGCAGCAGCTCGCCGGGCAGGTCGCCGTGCTCCCGGACCCAGAGGAACTCCCGGCGCACGCGCGCCAGAAGCTCGATCCAGGTGGGATCGCCGGCGCCGTCGATGCGCAGCGGCAGGAGGGTGGCGAAGGGGCCGATCAGGTCCCTGGCGCGCAGCCGGTCGCGCTGGGCGGCGGTCCACGCCAGGCAGATCTCCTCCTGCCCGCTGTAGCGTGCGAGCAGCGCCGCGAAGCCGGCCGCGAGCGCCATCGCCGGGGTGGCCTGGATCTCGGCCGCGCCGCGCGCCAGGGCGGCCGACGGCGCCGCGGCGAGGACGAAGGCCCGGCGCTCCCCGACCGCCGCGCCGGCGCCGGGAAGGCGTTGCCGGTCGGTCGCCAGGGCGAGCGCCGCGGGAGCGCCCTCGAGATGCCGGCGCCAGGCGCCGAGCAGGTTTTCGAGCGCCGGGCCGGAGGCCCAGCCGCGCTGCCAGCAGGCGAAGTCGGCAAATTGCATCGGCAGGGGAGGCAGCGGCGGGGCCGGGGCCGCCGGATGGGAGGGATCGAAGGCGGCGAGCTCCGCGGCGAGCACGGCGAGCGAGGCTTCATCCGCCGCGATGCGGTGCAGCGTGACGGCGAGCAGGTGGTCGCCGGCATCCAGCCGCAACAGCAGCGCCCGCAGGACCGGGCCGCGCCGGAGATCGAAGGGCCGCAGCGCCTCGGCGCCGGCGAGCCCGCGGGCCAGGGCGAGGCGGCGGGGCGCGGGGAGGGCCGCGAGGTCGACCCGCGGCAGGACGGTGTCCTGCCGCGCGCCGACCACCTGCATGGGCGCCAGGCCGGGGGCGGCCGGCACGGTGAAGGTGGTGCGCAGGATGTCGTGGCGGCGCACGACCGCCGCCAGCGCGCCACGGAGCGCCGCGGGTTCGAGGCGCCCGCCGAGGCGCACCGCGGCGGCCAGGTGCGGCGCGGCATCGGCGGCCGCGGCGGCGTCCTGCTGGCGCCAGATCCGTTCCTGGCCGAAGGAGAGCGGCAGTCCCGGGGCAGGCGGCGCGGCCGGGGCCGCTGCCGCGGTTGCAGGCTCGGCGGCGGCAGGCGCGGCGGCGGTCCCGGCGGTGGCAGGCGCGGTGGCGAGCCCGGCGGCGGCCCGGGGCGTGTCGTGATCGCGGCGCCGCAGCAGCTCGCGCCCCTCCGCCGCCGACAGCGGCGCGAGCTGCGTCAGCCGCGGTGCCGGCGCCGCCGCCAGCGCCGCCAGCACGGCGCGGAAATGGCCGGCCAGGCGCTCGACGGTGGCGTGGTCGAAGAGGTCGCGGCTGTACTCGATCTCGGCCTCGAGGCCGGCGCCGGACGGCGGCTGGCAGACCAGGGCGAGATCGAGCTTGGCGGTTGCCGTCCGCACGTCCTCGTGGACGGCGACGATGCCGGGGAAGCGCAGCTCCGGCAGCGGCGCGTTCTGCAGGCTGAAGAGGACGCGGCAGAGCGGCATCGCATCCCGGCCGCGCGGCGGCGCCAGCTCGGCGACCAGCTTCTCGAAGGGCATCTCCTGGTGGGCGAAGGCGTCGAGGGTCGTTTCGCGGGTGCGGCCGAGCAGCGTTCCGGCGTCGGGATCGCCGCCCAGGTCGCCGCGCAGGACGAGCGTGTTGACGAACAGGCCGACCAGGCCCTCGGTTTCCAGCCGGGAGCGGTTCGCCACCGGCGAGCCGACCGCCACGTCGGTCTGCCCCGCGTAGTGGCAGAGCAGGGCCTGGAAGGCGGCGAGCAGGGTCATGTAGAGGGTCGCGCCCTCGCGGCGGCCGAGCGCCAGCACCGGCCCCAGTTCGGCCGGAGAGAGGGCGAAGGTCACCCGGGCGCCGCGCCAGCTGCGCGCCGGCGGCGGCCGGCGATCGACCGGCAGCGCCAGCGGGGCCAGGCCGCGCAGCCGCCCGCGCCACCAGCCGAGCAGCTCCGCCAGCAGGTCGCCGCGCAGGCGGTCGCGCTGCCAGAGCGCATAGTCGAGGTACCGGACCGGCAGCTCCGGCAGCCTCTCCTGCTCCCGGTCGGCCGGGGGCGCCTCCCCGCCGGCGAGCGGCATCCGCCCCAGGGCTTGCCGGTAGAGCGCCGACAGGTCTCGCACCAGGACGCCCATCGACCAGCCGTCGCAGACGATGTGATGCATCGTCCACAGCAGCACGTGCTCGCCGGGCTCGAGGCGGATGAGCAGCCGGCGCAGCAGCGGGCCGCCGGCGAGCTGGAACGGGCGCCGCGCCTCGTCCGCCAGCAGGCGCCGCGCCGAGACGGCGCGCGCGGCAGCGGGGAGCGCGGCGAGGTCGGCCATCGGCAGCGCCGTGCCGGGGCGGTCCGCGATTGCCTGCAGCGGCTCGCCGCGCCGCACCGTGACGCGCGTGCGCAGCGCGGCGTGGCGGCGGGCGAGGGCGGCGAGCGCGCCGGCGAGCGCCGGCAGCGCCAGGCTGCCGTGCAGGCGCAGCGCCACGGGGACGTTGTAGAGCGGGCTTGCCGGCGCCAGCTCCTGGAGGAACCACAGGCGCTCCTGGGCGAACGCGAGCGGCCCTTCGCGCCGGCCGGTGGGCGGGATCGGCTGCCGCGGCACCGCCGGCCAGCGCGCGGCATCGATCTGGGCGGCGAGCCCGGCCACCGTCGGCTGGGCGAAGAAGGCCCGCAGCGGCAGCTCGATGCCGAGGACCTCCCGCAGCCGCGTCAGCACCTGGGTCATCAGCAGCGAGTGGCCGCCGAGCGCGAAGAAGTCGTCGTCCGCGCTCACCCGCTCGACGCCCAGGACCTCGGCCCACACCTGGGCGAGGATCTCCTCGGTCGGCGTGCGGGCCTCGCCGAGGCCGGCGCCGGCGTCCGCGTCGCGCTCGCTCGGCGCCTCTAGCGCGCGGCGGTCGACCTTGCCGCTCGGCGTCACCGGCAGCGCCGCGAGCCGCACGAACGCCGACGGCACCAGCGGCGCCGGCAGGCGGTCGGCGAGGTAGGCGCGCAGCTCGCGCGCCAGGGCGTCGCGCTCGCCGTCCGCCGCCACGTAGGCGACCAGCCGCAGGCCGCCGGCGGCCGCGGGGTGGGCGACGACGGCGGCCGAGCGCACCCGCGGGTGGGCGGCGAGCAGCGATTCGATCTCGCCCGGCTCCACCCTCACGCCGCGCACCTTGACCTGCTGGTCGGCGCGGCCGAGGAACTCGATCTCGCCGGCTTGCAGGTGGCGGGCGAGGTCGCCGGTGCGATACAGGCGGCCGCCCGCCGCGGCCGGCGAGCTGGCGAAGGGGTCGGGGAGGAAGCGCTCGGCGGTGAGGTCGGGGCGGTCGAAGTAGCCCTGCGCCAGGTTGGCGCCGCCGATGAACAGCTCGCCCGCGATGCCGATCGGCACCGGCTGCATCTCGCCGTCGAGCAGGTGGATCCAGGTGTTGGCGACCGGCCGTCCGATCGGCGGCAGCGCCGGCCACCCCGCGGCCGGTCCGGCCAGGGTGAAGGCGCTCACCACGTGGCTCTCGGAGGGGCCGTACTGGTTCTGCAGGGTGGCGCCGGGCAGGCGGGAGAAGAGGGCGGCGATCGGGCCGCCGGCCTTCAGCTGCTCGCCGGCGGTGATCACCTCGCACAGGTGCGGCAGCGGCTCGCCGCGCCGGACGAGCGCGGCGGCCAGGCCCGCCAGCGCGACCGAGGGCAGGAAGAGGCGCGCGATCGCGCGCTCGGCGACGAAGCGCGCCAGCGCCTCCACGTCGCGCCGCACCTCGTCCGCCACCATCACCAGCGTGCCGCCCGAGGACCAGGTCGAGAACAGCTCCTGGAACGAGACGTCGAAGCTGAGGCTGGTGAATTGCAGCGCGCGCGCCGCGTGCCGGAAGGCCGGCTCCCGGCGCTGCCACGCCACCAGGTTGACCAGCGCGCCGTGCGGCAGGGCGACCGCCTTGGGTCGGCCGGTCGAGCCCGACGTATAGATCAGGTAGACGAGATCGGCGGCGCCGGCGCGCCTAGCCGCCCGGCGGGCGGTGCGGGCGCCGGCATCGTGGCCGCCGCCGGCATCGAGGCCGCCGCCGGCATCGTGGCGATCGTCGCCATCGTGGCGACCACCGGCATCGTGGCGGGTGCCGGCATCGGCGCGGCCGCCGGCATCGGGGCGATCGAGCCGCAGCAGCCGTGTCGAGCCCGCGGCCGGCGCGAGCGTGGCGTCGTCGGCCAGCAGCAGGGCGAGGCGGGCGTCCGCCGCCATCCAGCGCAGGCGCTCGGCCGGGTAGGCGGGGTCGAGCGGCACGCAGGCGGCGCCGGCCTCGAGCGTGGCGAGGACCGCCACCGGCAGGAGCAGGGTGCGGCGCAGCGCGATGCCCACTCGCGAGCCCAGGCCGACGCCGAGCCGGCGCAGGCGCCGGGCGAGCCGGCGGGCCCGGCGGTCGAGCTCGCGGTAGGTCAGGTGGGCGTCGGCGCCGCACAGGGCGACGGCGTCGGGGGTGGCGGCGGCCTGGCGCTCGAACAGGTCGTGCACCGTGGCCGGGGCGGGCCCGCCCGGCTGGCGGTCGGGTGAGGCGTCGGCCGCGGTGTCGTTCCATTCGCGGAGCAGCTGGTGGCGCTCGGCGGCGGCGAGCAGGCACAGCTCCCCGAGCGGCCGGTCGGCGCCGGCGGCCGCCTGGGCGAGCAGGTCCGCGTAGCGGCCGGCAAGCCGGGCCACGGTCGGCGGGTCGAAGAGGTCGCGGGCGTATTCGAGCGTGCCGGCGAGGCCGCCGGCGGGCTCCTCCCAAAGCTCGAGGGTGAGGTCGAACTTGGCGGTGCCGGTGTGGACCGGCAGCGGCTCGAGGCGCAGGCCGGGCAGCTCGAGGGCGCCCAGGGGAGCGTTCTGCAGGGCCAGCAGGACCTGGACCAGGGGCATGTGGCCGGGTTGGCGCTGCGGCGCCAGCTCCTCGACGAGGCGGTCGAAGGGCAGGTCCTGGTGGGCATAGGCGGCGAGCGTGGTCTCGCGGACGGCGGCGAGCAGGGCGGCGAAGGATTCGCGGCGCTCGGGGGGTTGCAGGCGGCAGCGCAGCGCCAGGGTGTTGACGAAGAAGCCGATCAGGCCCTCGATCTCGTGGCGGCCGCGGTTGGCGACCGGCGAGCCGACGAGGAGGTCGAGCTGGCCTGTCGAGCGCGCGAGCAGTGCCGCCCAGGCGGCGAGCAGGGTCATGTAGAGGGTGGCGCCGTGGCGCCTGGCGCAGGCGTGCAGGGCGGAGCGCAGCGCCGGCGGCAGGGCGAGCGGCAGGGCGCCGCCGCGCAGGGTGGGCGCGGCGGGGCGGGGGCGGTCGCCGGGCAGGGCGATCTCGAACGCCGCGCCGGCGAGCCGGTCGCGCCACCAGGCGAGCTCGCCGGCCAGGATGTCGCCGGTCAGCCAGCGGCGCTGCCAGCGGGCGAAATCGACGTACTGGACGGGCAGCTCGGGCAGGCCGGCAAATCCACCATCGCCGGCACTCCCGGCAGGTCGCGGCGAGGGCCGGCCGGCGGCGAAGGCGCCATAGAGCGCGCCCAGCTCGCGCAGCAGCACGCCGAGCGACCAGCCGTCGCAGGCGATGTGATGCACCACGAGCAGCAGCGCCTGGCGCCGCCCGTCCAGGCGGACGAGCAGCGCCCGCGCGACCGGACCGCGCGCGAGGTCGAAGGGGCGCCGCGCCGCGGCCGCGACGAGGCCGCTCAGCTCGCCTTCGCGCCGGGCCGGCGGCAAGGCCCGCAGGTCGGCCGCGGACAGCCGCACCCCGCCGGTGGCGACGACCGCCCGCACCGTGCGACCGTCCGCGGCGGTCGGGAACGCGGTGCGCAGGCTGTCGTGACGCCGGGCGACGGCGTCGAGCGCGCGGGCGAGCGCGGCGGCGTCGAGCGTGCCGTGCGCCAGCAGGGCGAGAGGGATGTTGTACAGGGGGCTGCCGGGCGCCAGGCGGTCGAGGAACCACAGACGCTGCTGGGCGAACGACAGCGGGCCTGCCTCGCCGCGCGGGCCGGCGGCGAGCGGCGGCGGCGCGAGACGGGTGCCGCCGTCGCCGCGCCGGCGCATCTCGATTTCGGGCGCGAGCGCCGCCACCGTCGGCTGGGCGAAGAGGCTGGCCAGCGGCAGCTCCACGCCGAGCAGGGCGCGCACGCGCGAGACCAAGCGCACGGCCAGGAGCGACTGCCCTCCGAGGTCGAAGAAGTCGTCGTGGGTCCCCACCTGCTCGCGCCCCAGGACCTCGGCGAAGATCCCGGCAAGCAGCTCCTCGATGGCGTCGCGCGGCGGCGCGAGGCCGTCGTCGCCTGCCGCCGCGCCGCCGGGATCGATCACCGCCAGGGCGTCGCGGTCCACCTTGCCGTTGACGGTCAGCGGCAGGTGCGGCAGCCAGACGGCGGCGGCCGGCACCAGCGGCTCGGGCAGGCTGTGCCGCAGGAAGTCCCTGACCGCGGGCCAGCCCGGCGCCTCGCCCGGAGGCGCCGCCGCCAGGTAGGCCACCAGCTGCCGCCGGCTCTCGTCGCCGGCCGGGTCGTGGCGCACGACGACCGCCGCGTCGCGGACCCGCGGATGCCGCAGCAGCGCGGCCTCGACCTCTGCCGGCTCGACCCGGAAGCCGCGCAGCTTCACCTGGCGGTCGAGCCTGCCGAGGAACTCGACACGGCCCGCCGCCAGCCAGCGGGCGCGGTCGCCGGTGCGGTAGAGCCGGCCGCCGGCCTGTCCGCTCGCGCCGTCGGGCCGGAACCGGTCGGCGGTCAGGTCCGGCCTTCCCCAGTAGCCGCGCGCCAGGCCGGCGCCCCCGATCCAGATCTCGCCGGCGATCCCGATCGGCGCCGGCGCGAGCGCGGCGTCGAGCAGGAAGACCTCGGTCTCCGCGATCGGCCGCCCGATGGCTGCCGTGGCGCCGACCGCGCCGGGCTGGCGCAGCTGCTGGCAGCAGGTGAAGGTGGTGTTCTCGGTCGGTCCGTAGCCGTTGACCAGGCGGGTGCCGGGCAGGCCGCGCAGCGCCTGCTGGACGTGTGCCGGCGACAGGCTGTCGCCGCCGGCGAGCAGCTCCGCGAGCGGGCGCAGCGCCGCGAGCGAGTCGTCGACGAACTGGTGGAACAGGCCGGCGGTCAGCCACAGCGTGGTGATCCCGTGGCGCGCGATGGCGGCGCCGAGCTCGGCCAGGGAAGTGCTGGCCGGCTCGGCCAGGACCAGGCGGCCGCCGTTGCCCAGGCTGCCCCAGATCTCCAGCGTCGAGGCGTCGAAGGCGAGGGGTGCCAGCTGCAGGAAGACCGTGTCCGGAGCCAGCCGCGCGTAGCGGTCCTGCCGCACCAGGCGCACCACGCCGCGGTGGGTGACGGCCACTCCCTTGGGCTCGCCGGTCGAGCCCGAGGTGTGCATCAGGTAGGCGAGCAGGTCCGGCAGGGCCGGGCCCGGAGGCCGGCGGTGGGCCGGGCAGGCGGCGAGATCCTCGCCGCCGTCTCCCAACCGCACCACGAACCCGGGCGATCGAGCCATGCGTCCGGCCAGCGCTGCCGATGCCACCACCCCGGCGGCGCCGGTCCTGGCCAGCAGCAGCGCCAGCCGCTCGTCGGGCCAGGCCGGGTCGAGCGGCACATAGGCGCCGCCGGCCTTGAGGACCCCCAGCATCGCCACCACCGCCTCGGGCGAGCGCCGCGCCAGGATGCCGACGCGGGACTCGACGCCCGCCCCCAGCGCGCGCAGGCGCCAGGCGAGCCGGTTGGCCCGGCGGTCCAGCTCGCGGTAGGTCAGGTGGGCGCCGGCGCCGCACAGGGCGACGGCGTCCGGGATGGCGGCGGCCTGGCGCTCGAACAGCTCGTGCACCGTGGCCGGGGCGGCGCCGCCCGGCTGGCGGTCGGGTGAGGCGCCGGCCGCGGTGTCGTTCCATTCGCGGAGCAGCTGGTGGCGCTCGGCGGCGGCGAGCAGGCACAGCTCCCCGAGCGGCCGGTCGGCGCCGGCGGCCGCCTGGGCGAGCAGGTCCGCGTAGCGGCCGGCAAGCCGGGCCACGGTCGGCGGGTCGAAGAGGTCGCGGGCGTATTCGAGCGTGCCGGCGAGGCCGCCGGCGGGCTCCTCCCAAAGCTCGAGGGTGAGGTCGAACTTGGCGGTGCCGGTGTGGACCGGCAGCGGCTCGAGGCGCAGGCCGGGCAGCTCGAGGGCGCCCAGGGGAGCGTTCTGCAGGGCCAGCAGGACCTGGACCAGGGGCATGTGGCCGGGTTGGCGCTGCGGCGCCAGCTCCTCGACGAGGCGGTCGAAGGGCAGGTCCTGGTGGGCATAGGCGGCGAGCGTGGTCTCGCGGACGGCGGCGAGCAGGGCGGCGAAGGATTCGCGGCGCTCGGGGGGTTGCAGGCGGCAGCGCAGCGCCAGGGTGTTGACGAAGAAGCCGATCAGGCCCTCGATCTCGTGGCGGCCGCGGTTGGCGACCGGCGAGCCGACGAGGAGGTCGAGCTGGCCTGTCGAGCGCGCGAGCAGTGCCGCCCAGGCGGCGAGCAGGGTCATGTAGAGGGTGGCGCCGTGGCGCCTGGCGCAGGCGTGCAGGGCGGAGCGCAGCGCCGGCGGCAGGGCGAGCGGCAGGGCGCCGCCGCGCAGGGTGGGCGCGGCGGGGCGGGGGCGGTCGCCGGGCAGGGCGATCTCGAACGCCGCGCCGGCGAGCCGGTCGCGCCACCAGGCGAGCTCGCCGGCCAGGATGTCGCCGGTCAGCCAGCGGCGCTGCCAGCGGGCGAAATCGACGTACTGGACGGGCAGCTCGGGCAGGCCGGCAAATCCACCATCGCCGGCACTCCCGGCAGGTCGCGGCGAGGGCCGGCCGGCGGCGAAGGCGCCATAGAGCGCGCCCAGCTCGCGCAGCAGCACGCCGAGCGACCAGCCGTCGCAGGCGATGTGATGCACCACGAGCAGCGCCAGATGCTCGTCCGCCTGGAACCGCAGGAGGGCCAGGCGGAGCAGCGGCGGGCGGGCCAGGTCGAAAGGCCGGACGGCTTCCCCGGCCGTCAGCCGGCCGGCGAGCGCGCCGCGGCGGGCCGCCGGCACGCTGCCCAGGTCAATGACGGGAACCGAGAGCGGGGAGAACGGAGGGATCTCCTGGGCCGGCTCGCCGTCGCGTGCGACGAAACGGGTGCGCAGCGCCTGGTGGCGGCGCACGATCTCGCCGCAGGCGGCGGTGAGCGCCGCGACGTGGAGCGGGCCCCAGAGGCGCGTCGCGCGGACGACGTTGTAGGTCGCGCTGCCGGGAGCCAGCTGCTCGAGCACCCAGAGGCGCTGCTGGGCGAAGGAGAGCGGCAGGCCGGCCGCGGCCGGCTCCGCGGCGAGCGGCGGCGCGGGCGGATGCGGCGAGCCCGAGGCGCGCCGGGCCTCCTCGATCCAGGCGGCGAGCGCCGCGAGCCGCGGCCGCTCGAAGAGGCGGCTGACCGGCACCTCGACCGCCAGCAGGGTGCGGATGCGCGAGCAGACCTGCGCGGCGAGGAGGGAATGGCCGCCGGCGGCGAAGAAGTCGTCCTCGCGGCCGATCCCCTCCCGCCGCAGCACCTCCTCCCAGATCCCTGCCAGGATCTCCTCGGTCGCGGTGCGCGGCGGGCCGCCGGGACGCGAGCCGGCCGGCCCGGCCGCCGGCGCCTCGCGCGCCCACTCGCCCAGGCGGCGGCGATCGAGCTTGCCCCGCGGCGTCAGCGGCAGGGCGTCGACCCGGACGAAGGCGGCGGGCAGCATGGAGACGGGGAGCCTGTCGCGCAGCCAGGCGAGCAGCTCGTGCGGCGCGGCGGGGCGGTCGCCGCCGGCGGTCACGAAGGCGACCAGCCGCGGTCCGGCCCCGGCGGCGTCCGCCAGCACCACGGCGCAATCGCCGACGCTCGCATGCGTGGCGAGGGCGGCGGCGATCTCGCCCGGCTCGATGCGCACGCCGCGCAGCTTGACCTGGCCGTCGAGCCGTCCGAGGAAGGCCAGGTCGCCGTCCGCCAGCCGGCGCGCCCGGTCGCCGCTGCGGTAGAGCCGTTCGCCCGGCTCGGCGCTCCAGGGGTCGGGCACGAAGCGCTCGGCGGTGAGGTCCGGCCGGCCCCAGTAGCCGCGCGCCAGGCCCTGGCCGCCGATCAGCAGCTCGCCGGGCACTCCGATCCCGACCGCTTCGCCGCGGGCGTCGGCCACGTGGAAGCGCGTGTTGGCGATGGGCCGGCCGATCGTCTCGATGCCCGTCGCGGCGGCCGCGGCGGGGCGCGGCGCGACTCGCCGCCGCGACGAGTAGATGGTGGTCTCGGTGGGGCCGTAGAGGTTCCACAGCTCGACTCCGCGGCCGAGCAGGTCCGCGGCCAGCCGCCGCGGCAGGGCTTCGCCGCCCGTGAGGGCCATGAAGCGCGTGCCCGGCGCGGCGGCGACGCCGCCCCAGCCGGCGTCGAGCAGCAGACGCCAGCTCGCGGGCGTCGCCTGGAGAGCGGTCACTCCCGCCGCCGCCAGGCGCCCTGCCAGCAGCCTGCCGTCGGCCGCCTCGGCCGCGCTCACCACCTCGACGCGCCCGCCCACCGCCAGCGGCAGGAAGATCTCGAGCGTCGCGATGTCGAAGCTGAGGGTGGCGAGCGCGGTCATGACGTCCGCGGCCCCGAGGCCCGGCTGCGCGGCCAGTGCGCGCAGCAGGTTGAGCAGCGCGCGGTGCGGCACGGCCACTCCCTTGGGCCGGCCGGTCGAGCCCGAGGTGTAGAGGAGGTAGGCCAGGTTTTCGGGTGCCGGGTCCCCCGGGCTGCCTGCCGCCGGGCCTTCCTCGGCGGCGATCGCGGCGCGATCGCGGTCGACGAGGACGGCGCGGCGCCGGCGGTCGGGCCGCTCCCCGGGCGGTGGGCAGAGGCCGAGGCGCGCGAGCCAGCGCTCCTCGGTCACCACCACCGCCGGCGCGGCATCGTCGAGCACCAGCGCCGTGCGCGCGGCCGGATGGAGCGGATCGAGCGGCACGTAGGCGCCGCCCGCGGCGAGGACGGCGAGCACGGCCACCACCATCTCGGGCGAGCGCTCGAGGCAGACCGCGACCCGCACGTCCGGGCCGACTCCCAGCCGGCGCAGGTGGCGGGCCAACCGCTCCGCTCGCAGCGCCAGCTCGCCGTAGGTGAGCGTCGCGCCCTGGCCGGCGACCGCGGCCGCCTCCGGTTGGCGCGCCGCCCTCCAGGCGAATAGCTCCTGCACCCGTGCCGCCGCGGGCGCGAGCCGGTGTGCCGGCGCGGCAAGCGCCGCCGTCGCCGGCAGCGCCTGCCGCCAGTCCTCCGCGGTGTCGTTCCACTCGCGCAGCAGCTGGGCACGCTCGGCCGCGGCGAGCAGCGACAGGCTGCCGACGGGTGTCTCGGGCGCCGCGGCCGCCGCGGCGAGCAGGTGGCAGAGGTGGGCGAGCAGGCGCACCATCGTGGCCGCTTCGAAGAGCTCCGACCGGTAGTGCAGGGCGAAGCCGAGGTCGCCGCCGGCGGCCTCGCTCTCCGCGGCATGCAGGGCCAGGTCGAGCTCGGTGACGGTGCGGGTGAGGCGCAGCGGCGAGAGGACGTGCCCGCCCCACGCCAGGCGGGCATCCTCCTGGCCGAGCGCAAACCACGCGAGCCCGGGAGGCGCTCCGGCCGGCGCACGCAGGAAGGACAGCAGCGCCTGGAAGAGCGGCGCGCGGCCGGCTTCGCGCCTGGGGGCCAGGCGCTCGACGAGGAGCGGCAGCGGCATCTCGCGCAGCGCCAGCGCCGCGAGCGCTTCGCGCCGCGCCGCCGCGAGATGGGCAGCGAAAGTCGGGTCGCCGGACAGCTCCGCCCGCAGCACCACCGAATTGACGAAATAGCCCACGGCGGTGGCGAGCGCGGGGTCGTCGCGGCCGGCGGTCGGCGCACCGAGGAGCATCTCGTCGCCCGCGCCATGACGATGGAGAAGCGCCGACAGCGCGGCGAACAACACGACGAACGGCGTGGTCTCGTGGCGGGCGGCCAGCTGGCGCACCGCCGCCGCCAGCTCGCGGCCGGCGCGGCGGCCGAGGATCGCGCCGGCAAAGCTGCCGTGGGGCCGGCGCGCGCGATCGGTCGGGAGGTCGAGCGGCGGCGGCTCGCCGGCCAGGCGTTCGCGCCAGGCGCGCTCGAGGCTCTCGCCGGCCGGGCCGGCGAGCCGCAGCTGCTGGCGGCGCACGAAATCGGCGTGCCCGCGCTCCGGCGCGCCGAGCGGCGGCGTGCTGCCCGAGCATTCGCCCTGGTAGAGGACGCCAAGCTCCCGCACCAGGACGGCGAGCGACCAGAAATCGGCGATCAGGTGGTGGATGACGAGCAGCAGGGCCTGGGCGCCGCCGTCGAGATCGATCACCACGAGGCGCAGCAGCGGGCCGGCCTCGAGGTCGAAGGGACGGACGGCCTCGTCTTCCAGCAACCGCCGCACCGCCGCCGCACCGCGGCCGCGGGCATCGCGCCGGAGCAGCTTTGGCTCGAGGGCCGGGTCGAGGCGCTGTACCGGCTCGCCGTCCTCGCGCACGGCGACGGTGGTGCGCAGCACGGGATGCCGGACTGCCAGGCGCGCCAGGGCGCGGCCGAGCGCCGGCAGGTCGAGGCGGCGGCGGTTGGCGCCGGCCTCCGCCGGCGCCGCCGGCGGCGCTGCGATCGAGGCTGCCGCCGAAATGTGATAGATGCCGCGCGCCTGAGCGAGGCGGCTGACGAACCAGAGGCCGCGCTGGCCGGCGGACAGCGGCAGCTCGTCCTGCGCGGGCGGCGGCGCGGCGAGGCCGGCCGCGGTCTCGGCAAGGCCAGCCCCGACTTCGGCGAGACCGGCCGCGACTTCGGCGAGGCTCTTGTCGGAGAGCACGGCGGCGAGCTCGGCGCTCAATCCCAGGCCGTCCTCGAGGCTGCCGCACAGCTCGGCCGCGGCGAGCGAGTCGAGCCCCAGGGCGGTCGCCGATCGGTTCACGTCCACGCGGTCGGGGGCGGTCCCCGAAAGCCGCGCCACCTCGTCGACGAGGTAGGCGAGCAGCAGCTCGCGGCGCTGCCGCGGGTCGCCGCCGGCCAGGGCCCGGCGGGTCGATTCCGTGGAGTGGCTCGCTACGAGGTCTTGGGCCATCGCATTGTTTCGCCGGCGCGCACCGAGCCCTGGCGCCGGCACCTCTCTCCAACGGTCAAGGTCTTGCGGCGGCGACAAAACTGATCGCTAAATTCCGCATGACGTTTCTGTTTATTTCACGCGCATGATTTATGCGCCCATGCTAATACGGTTAGTGCCGAAGTTTAATTTTCCGAGACGCCGGGTCCCTGTCACGCTGCGAACGAAAGCAACACTCAATTGCGTAGCAGCTCCTCGCGCCGCTACGCGAGAAAATACCGGCAGCGGCATTACGCGCCATTCGCCGCGCCGGCCAGTGGAAAACGCCGGGAGAAGTCAATGACCGATATATTCGACGTGATCATCATCGGCGGCGGACCGGCGGGCTCGACCGTCGGCGCCAAGCTGGCCCAGCGCGGCCGCCGCGTGCTGCTGCTCGAGCGCGAGAAGTTTCCGCGCTTCCACATCGGCGAATCGATTACCGCATTCGGGTTCACGGTATTCAAGGAGCTCGGCGTGTTCGACGAGCTCGATGCCGTCAACGAGGTGCGGAAGACGGGACTCGAGTTCGTCCTCCACGACCGCAACCTGCCGGTCTACTTCCTGCGCAAGGATCCCAGGCAGCCGCGGCCGTGGGCCTTCCAGATGCCGCGCGCCAAGCTCGACAAGGTCTTGCTCGACGCCGCCAGGCGGCATGGCGTGGACGTGCGCGAGGAGCACCTGGTCAAGAGCGTCCTGTTCCGGGGCGAGCGCGCGGTCGGGGTGGAGTACAAGGATTACTCGCACGGACCGTCCGAGGAGACCCGGCGGGCCTATGCCAGCTGGATCGTGGATGCGTCGGGGCAGGGGGCGATGATCAACCGCCAGCTCCGGAACAACTGGTACGACGACCCGCTGCTGCAGCACAAGATGGCGGTCTTCTCGCACTGGCGGGGAGACATCGAGGTCGACAACTCGGACGAGCAGTTGAATTTCAAGCTATGTGTCCACCGCAACCGCCGTGATTGGGCCTGGTACATCCCGGTTGGCCGCGACACGCTGTCGCTGGGTGTCGTGCTGAGCCAGAAGACAGTGCGGGAAGAGCTGCGCACCAAGACGCCGGAGCAGATCTTTCATGACTGCGCCCGGGACATCGCCTTCATCGGCGATATCCTGAAAAATCCGACACTGCATACGGTAGAGAGGTTCCGTGTGGTGCGTGACTACTCCTACCGCTCCCGGCGCTACTACGGTGATCACTGGGTGATCGTCGGCGACAGCGCCGGCTTCATCGATCCAATCTTCTCGACCGGTCTGCAGGTCGCTTTCAACAGCGCGTACGCGCTGATCGATCCGCTCGGCACGCTGCTCGACGACGAGAGCGCGGACAATCGGCTGCTCGAGACCTACCATCGGAACCTCGACCGTTCCTACCGCATCAACTCGATGCTGGTTTACCTCTTCTATCTCTGCCAGCTCGACTGGCGCAACTACAACACCCGGTACTTGTGGAAGAACATCCAGTGGGCAGGATGGGGCGATCGCCTTCTCTGCGCCCAGCGCATGGCGCGCTTCCTCGCCGCCAGGCGCGAGCAACGGATCGAATGGACGAGCCAGATCCTGTTCGGCAATCCCGGCCAGGAAAACCCGCTCGGGAAGCTTGCGATGGCGCTGTCGCACAACTACGACAAGGTTTTCAGCGAGCGGACGCCGCGGTCGCCGCGGCAGGCCCAGCCGGTGGAGATCTGACGGCGGCGATCGGACAGTGGATAGATGGAGATGAGCGAGCGCTCCATCGCCGGCCCGGCACGCCTTGCCAACCGCAACTTCCTGCTGCTGTGGCAGGGCCAGGCGATCAGCCAGCTGGGCAACCAGGCGTTCGCCTTGACGATGTCGCTGTGGAGCATGGAGATCAGCGGCTCGGCAAGCCTGATGGGGCTGCTGCTCGCCGCCACCACGCTGCCGACCAGCTTGCTGGCGCCGCTCGGCGGCGCGCTGGCCGACCGGCTGCCGCGGCTGCGCATCCTGGTGGCATGCGACGCCATCGCGGCGGCGGCAATGCTCGGACTGGGAGGCGCGGCGCTGCTGGGCAGCTTGTCGAAGCCGGCGCTGGTGACGCTGCTCTTCGCCGCGGCGCTGATCTCCGGCGTGGTCAACGCGTTCTTCCAACCCGCTCTCACGGCATCCATCCCCGACCTCGTGCCGGCCGATCGGGTGACCGCCGCCAATTCCCTCAACCAGCTGTCCATCCGGAGCGCGGTGCTGATGGGGCAGGCGATCGGCGGCGTGCTCTTCCGTCTCGCCGGCGCGCCGCGCATTTTCCTCTTCGACGGGCTGACATTCCTCTATTGCGCCGGCAGCGAGGCCCTGGTCCGCATGCCGCCGCGGCCGGCGCGGCCACGCGTCGGCCTCGCCGCCAGCGTGGGGCAGTTCCGTTCCTCCTTGCGCGAGGGGTGGGCCTACGTCACGGGCACGCCCGGTCTGCTCGGTTACATGGCCGCTCCCGCCGCCTACAATTTCTTCAGCATGCCGGTCGGCGTGCTGCTGCCTTTTTTCGTCGCCATCAACCTGCACGCCGGCCCCGAATGGTACGGGTTCCTGCTCGCGGCGATGACCTGCGGCTCGATCGCCGGTTACCTGGGCGCCGGAATGGTTCGCCTGCGCGGCCGGGCCCGGGGGCGCCTGCTGGCCACGCTGATCGCCTTGTCGCCGGTGCCCATGCTGATGACCGGTTTCGTGCACCGCCCATGGCTGGCGCTGGCCATGGCCTTCGGCCTGGGTGCGCTGCTGGGGTTGATCAACGTGCAGATGATCAGCCAGCTCCAGACGACCACCCCGGCCGCCCTGCGTGGCCGGGTCCTCGGCCTCTGGACCTCGCTCGCCACCGCGCTCATCCCTCTCGGCATGGCCCTTGGCGGTATCGCCGGCGACCTCACCGGCAAGAACATTCCCCTGGTCTTCACGTCCTGCGGCGTCCTTACGATGGCCGTCAACGCCGCCTCGCTCGGCCGCCGCTCGACGCGCGATTTCCTGGCACGGGGCTGAGAGCCGCCGGCTGGGTCAGGTGGCGTGCGGCTGCTGGTTGTGGAACCTGGCCGACGCCAGGGCTCCCAGCACCACGAAGAGCGCCAGGACGGCGAGCTGCGCCAGCTTGAATGGAGTTTCGGTTTGGGTCGGGGCCATCGCTTGCAGCGCCGGCACCTTGAGGAAGAGCTGGACGATGAGGACGAAGACGTTCAGATAGAGGGCGACGACTGCGGCGATCGCATAGGTGCGCCGCCAGCCGCCCGCGAGGTGACGCCCGTAGCGCGCGAAGATCGCCACCGCGAGCACCAGCACCGAGACGATGCCGGTGGCATGCGCCGGCAGGAACTTGTGGAACGGAAAGAGGAACCCGGTGAGGGAAGTGGCCGCGGTGGTCACGAGAAAGACCGCGGTCCAGCCGTCGAGCCGCTTCGCCGCCAACATCCCGAACACGACGACGAATCCCGAGAAGATTCCAACCAAGCTCAACACGACGTGCGCGGCGGTGAAAGCTGTCAAGATCATCTTGCGCCTTCCTTTCCATCCCGGCCCTCTGTGATCACACCTTCAGGAAGGCCAGCACATCGGCCTTGACCTGGCCCTTGTGGGTCAAGCACATGCCGTGCGGAGCCCCAGGGGCCGGTCACTGGAGAAAATCCGTGATCGCCGCGATCGTGGCCGCCGGATTCTCTTCCATCAGCCAGTGTCCCGAGCGGGGTACGACCACCTCCTTGACGTCGGTGGCGGCCGCGCGCATGACGACGGCCATCATCGGGCCGAACGATTTCTCGCCGCCCACGGCCAGGATCGGCATCGCGAGCGGACCCTGCGCCAGGAACGCCTTGTTGTCGATAGCGTCCTGATCGAAAGCCTTGAACTGCTCGAAGCCGGAATGCATTGCCCCGGGGCGGGCATAGAGCCTGGCGTAGTGCCGGCGTGAGGCCTCGTCGAAGCTCTTCGGATCGGCTGAAAACTCGTTCCAGAAGCGGTCGAGGTAGATGCGCTCGCGGCCCTTGACCAGCCGTTCCATGTCCGGGCCGCCGAAGCGGAAGTGCCATAGCAGCGGGTTCTTGAGAATCTCGTCCCAGGGGCCGACTCCCGGCAGCGGGGCGTCGAGCAGAGCGAACTTCGTGACCCGCCCGCGCTGCTCCGCCGCGAAAGCGTAACCAACCATGTTGCCGATGTCGTGAGTGACGAGCGCGGCCTTGTCGATCTTCAGCGCATCGAGCACGGCGGCGACGTCCATGCCTTGGGTCTTCTTGTCGTAACCGCCGGCCGGATGGGAGGAAAGACCCATGCCGCGCAGGTCGGGTACGACCACCGTGTGGTCGTGCGCCAGCGCGACGGCGAGCGGCGCCCACATGTCGCCAGTCTCCCCGTAGCCGTGGAGCAGCACGACCGCCGGTCCATGGCCGCCTATCCGCACGAAGAGGCGCGCGCCGTTCGTCGAGATCGTCTGGGTCTTGAAGCTGGGCGGGAACGGCTGGACCCCGGCTTGCGCGGGCACCGCGAGAAGCAGCAAGTTCAAAGCGACCGCAGCGGATCTTCCCATTCCCATCTCCTTTTCTGTATGAGGCGAGGCAGTGTCGCCGGCTGCCACGATTGTAGTACGGCGCCCCGGCTGGGTACCCTACAGTGCAGTTGGGCTCAGCTCTTCTTCGCCTCGAGCTCGGCCCAGCGGGCGTAGAGGCGTTCGACCTCGGCGCGCGCGGCTTCGAGGCTCTGCCAGCGCTCGGCGAGGACGGTCGGGTCGGTGGCGACGGCGGGATCGGCGACGGCCTGCTGGCAGGCGGCCAGGTGCTCTTCGGCGGCGACGATCCGGCCTTCCATTTCGTCCCACTCCCGCTGCTCGCGGTAGGAGAGCCGCCGCCGGACTGCCTTGGCGGGCGGGGCGCCGGCGGCCGCGCTCGGCGCCGCGGCCGCTCCCGCGGCTCCGGCGCCGCCGGCGGGTCCCGCGGTGCCGGCGGCCGAGCGAGCGGCGGCGGCCTCGCGGCCCGCCCGATCCGCCTCCCACTGCGCGTAGTCGGCGTAGGGCGTGGCGTGGCCGGCGCCGTCGAGCGCGAGGACGTGGGTCGAAACCTGGTCGAGGAGGAGGCGGTCGTGGGTGACGAGGACGAGACCGCCCTTGAAGTCGAGGAGGCTCTCCTCCAGGACTTCCAGCGTCGGGATGTCGAGGTCGTTGGTCGGCTCGTCGAGCAGCAGCAGGTCGGCGGGCTGGAGCATCAAGCGGGCGATCAGGGTGCGGGCCTGCTCGCCGCCCGAGAGGCGGCCGACCGGAGTGTCGAGCTGCTCGGGGCGGAACAGGAAGCGCCGCGCCCAGGAGGCGACGTGGAGCGAACGGTCGCCATAAATGACCGCGTCGCCTTCCGGCGCCAGGGCGCGCCGCAGGCTCACCGCAGGATCGAGCGAGGCCCGGTCTTGCTCGAAGGTGACGACGCGCAGGGAGGCCGCGCGCTCGATCTCTCCCGCGTCAGGCTCGAGCGTGCCGGCGAGCAGGGCGAGGAGGGTCGTCTTGCCGCTGCCGTTCGGACCCACCAGGCCGAGGCGCTGGCCGGGGGCGAGGGCGACGCCGACGCCGTCGAGAACCCTGCGGCCGCCGAGCTCCTTGGTCAGGCCGCGCGCGACCAGCAGCTTCCGGCTCTTGCGGCCGGAGGCCGTCAGGTCGATGCCGGCGGTCCGCTCGACGGACCTCGCCTTGACCTCCTCCAGCTCCTGGATGAGGCGGCCGGCCTCGGCAATGCGGGCCTTGGCCTTGGTGGTGCGCGCCTTGGTTCCCTGCCGCAGCCATTCGACCTCGCGCCGCACCTTGTTGGCCAGCGTCGCCTGGTACTCGGCCTGGTTGGCGAGGACCTCGTCGCGCTTGATCAGGAAGTCGCTGTAGCGGCCCTCGGCCTCCAGGAGCCCGCGCGGATAGGCGCGATTGAGCTCGAGCACCCGGGTGGCGAAGCGCTCGAGGAAGCTGCGGTCGTGGCTCACCGCCAGGCAGGCGTACGGCGCGGCGGCGAGCAGGCCCTCGAGCCAGAGGATCCCTTCGAGGTCGAGGTGGTTGGTGGGCTCGTCGAGCAGCAGCACGTCGGGATCGAGCACCAATTCCCGCGCGATCGCCAGGCGCTTGCGCCAGCCGCCGGAGAGGCCGCCGGCAGGCTGCGCCCCGTCCCGGAAGCCGGCACGGCCGAGGGCGATCGCGACCCGGCGCTCGCTCTCGTAGGGGTCTGCCGGCGGCTCCTGCGCGCCGGCCGCACCGGCGGCGACGGCGCCAGCGGGACCGGCGCCGGCACGCCGATGAAGAGCTTCGCCGACCACCGCCTCGACGGTGAGGCCCGCGGGCAGCGCCGGGTCCTGCGCCACGTAGCCGATGCGGACCAGCCGCCGCGTCGTGCGCGTGCCGCTGTCCGGCTCTTCGATCCCCGCCAGGATGCGCAGCAGGGTCGACTTGCCGGAGCCGTTGGGGCCGATCAGGCCCACCCGGTCGCCCTGCCGCAGCCCCAGCGAAAGGTCGGCGAACAGCGGCCTGGCGCCGTAGGATTTGGTCAGCGCTTCGCAGGACAGCAGGAGGGAGGCGGGGGGCACGGCCGGCGAATTATAGGCCGCGTCGAGCCACGCTCCCCTTGATCACGGCCCGGGTGGTGTGCGCTACAGCTCCGCCGGCGGGTAGCTGGCGATCGCGACCTGCTGGATCTGGGTGCTGCCCTCGATGATCTCGGTGACCATGGCGTCGCGCAGGTAGCGCTCGACCGGGTAATCCTGTGACAGGCCGTTGGCGCCGTGCAGCTGCACCGCGTCCTTGGCCGCTCGCGTGGCGGCCCGCGAGGCGAAGTACTTGGCGATCAGGGTCTCGGTGGCCGCGTCGGGGGCGCCGATCGAGCGGCGATAGCCGGCCTGGTAACAGAGCAGACGCGCGGCGCGCGTGTTGACGATCATCTCGGTGAGCTTGCGCTGCACCAGCTGGTGGCGGGCCAGCGGCTGGCCGAACTGGCGGCGCGCCGCGGTGTAGTCGAGGCAGGCGTCGAGACAGGCCTGGGCGATCCCGACCGCCCCCCAGGCGACGCTGTAGCGGCCGTGGTCCAAGGCCGTGGCGGCGATGTGGGTGATGCCGAAGCCGATGCGCCCGATCAGATGATCGGCCGGCACGCGGCAGCCCGCCAGGGTGAGCTCGGCCAGCCGCGAGGCGCGAGTGCCGACGACGTTGGTGATCGGCTCGCGGGTCAGGCCAGGAGTCGCGGCCGGCACCAGGAAGGCGGCGACCTTCCCGGCGCAGTGACCGAAGACCAGGAAGACGTCGGCGGTCATGCCGAACGTGATCCAGCGCTTGCGGCCGGTCAGGACGTAGGCGTCGCCGTCGGGTTCCGCCACGGTTTCGACGCTGGCCGCGTCGCTGCCGGCGTTGGGTTCCGACAGCGCCAGCGCGGCCAGCAGCTCGGCCCGCGCCAGGCGCGGCAAGACGTCGGCGCGGAGGGCGGGGCCGCCCCAGCGCCGGACCGCCTCGCTCACCATGTCATGGACCGTCAGCAGCGAACGCAGCGACGAGCAGCCGCGGCCGATCTCCTCGGTGAGCAGGCCATAGCTGATGGGGTCGAGCCCGCCGCCGCCCAGCTCGCGGGCGAGGTGAGCGCCGAGATAGCCGCGGCGCCTGAGCTCCGCGATCACCGCTTCCGGGACGCCGCCTTCCCGGTCCCAGCCCGCCGCGTGCGGCGCCACGTGCTCGGCGACGAAGGCGCGGCAGCGCTGCCGCACCTCGTGCTGGGCGGCGGACAGCTCGAGCCGCAGCCCCGCCTCACCGCCGGCCGCCGGCGCCGGGCCCGCCTCGTCCCCCCCGCCGGCCGCGTGCATCGCCGTCAGCCGGCGGTCGCCGCACGGGCGGTCCGCTTGCGCTCGACCAGGGCGTCGATCGACTCCAGGGTGCGGAAGTTGGCGAGGTCCAGGTCCTCGTCCTCGATGGTGACGCCGAACTCCTTCTCGACGAAGTTGACGAGCTGCATCGCGAGCAGCGAGTTGACGAAGCCGAGAGCGAAGATGTCCTCGTCGGGCTTGAGGTCGTGCTGGCGGAAGAAACGCGACAGGAAAGCCTTGATCTTGCTCTGGACGTCGTTCATCAGGCGGTCCCGCGGCGTTCAGTCACCCGCCGCTCCCTCGTAGCTGTAGAAGCCGCGGCCGCTCTTGCGCCCGTGGAGGCCGGCGTCGACCATCTTGCGCAACAGCGGGCAGGCCCGGTATTTCGGGTCTTGATAGCTCTCATAGAGGACCTCGAGCGAGAACAGGATGGTGTCGAGGCCGATGAGATCGCAGGTCTCGAGCGGCCCCATCTTGTGGCCGAAGCAGGTCTTGAAGATGCGGTCCACGTCCTCGTGCGTCGCCACCTGGTCCTGCACCAGGAAGATGGCTTCGTTGATGGTCAGCATGAGCACGCGGTTGGTGACGAACCCGGGCATGTCCCTGACCAGGATCCCTTCCTTGCCCAGCGCGGCAAGCAGGGCCAGCGCCGTCGCCACCGTCTCCTGCGAGGTGTGGTATCCGGGGATCACCTCGACCGTGGGCTTGAGCGGCACCGGGTTCATGAAGTGCATGCCGATGACGCGGTCGGGACGCCGGGTCGCCCCGCCGATGCGGGTGATCGAGATCGCCGAGGTGTTGGCCGCGAAAACGCAGGCGGGCGGGCAGATCGAGTCGAGCAGCTTGTAGACCCGTTCCTTGACCGGCCACTTCTCGACCACGTTCTCGACCACGAAGTCCACCGCGCCGAGACTGGCATAGTCGGTCGTGAAGGTGATCCGCGCCAGCACCGCGGAGCTCGGCGTGGCCGGTCCGGACTGGCGGAAGAGGCCCTGCAGGCGGAGGTTGGCGCGGATCTCCTGGCGCGCCCTGGCCAGCGTCGCGTCGTCGAGGTCGACGAGGATCGCCTGCATCCCGTGCTGGGCGACGTCCTGCGCCACGCCGACTCCCATCACCCCGGCGCCGATGACTCCGATGGATTGCAGAGCGCTGCTTCCTTCCTGGCCGCCGGCTACGCCTGGCCGGCGGGCACGGCCGCCGCCGCGGCCGCCGCTTCGCCGCCGCCGGTCTCGACCTCGACGTAGGGCGGATAGGGTTGCAGGTTGTCGAGCGGGTGGTCGAAGACGAGCAGCTCGCCTCGCCGCCCGATCTCGCGGAAGCCGGCGAACTTGTAGGTCACCAGCATCATCCGGTTGCGCGGCGTCGGCTTGAACACGGCCTGCAGCTCGACGCCGGCATCCTTCGCCAGGTGCAGCAGGTGATGAATCAGGATGCTGCCCACGCCGCGCGAGATGACGCGGCACGACATGAGCAGCAGCTCGAGCGTCCAGAGCCGCCGCTGCTTGGCGATGAGCACCAGGCCGATCTTGCCGTAGGTGCCGTAGCGGTCCTCGAGCCCGGCGATCAGCAGCAGGTGGCCGGCCGAGCGCCGCAGCTGATCCAGTTCCTCGTAGGAGTAGGTCTGCCCGGTGCTGTTGAGCTGGTTGGTGCGCACCGTCAGCTCCTCGGCGCGGCGCAGGTCCGCCTCTCGCGCCGGGGCGATCGCGAGCTTCATGCCGAGCGAGGCGAGGAACTCCTCCTGCGGCCCCTGAAAGCTCTCCTCCTCACGGTTGCGCTCGATGTCCGCCTGGTACATGCGGCGCCGCAGCGCCGACTCGTCGGTGATGAACCGCGGCATGAGCTCGGGCCGGTCCACCAACCCGGCGGCCTCGGCGGCGTCGAACACCCTGACCTGGGGCAGCGCGTGGCTCACCTCGGCGCGTTCGAAGGGGTCGTCGTCGATGAACGCAATCGCGTCGAGGCCGACGTTGATCGACTTGGCGATCGACTCGACGGCCGCGGACTTCGCGTTCCAGCCGATCTGCGGGTAGATGAAGTAGTCGGCGATGCCGGCCTCTTGCAACCGGGCCATCGCCAGGTCGCGGTCGTTCTTGCTGGCGATCGAGTGCAGGATGCCGCGCGCGTCGAGAGCGCGCAGGACCGGCGCCACGGCCGGCCGCAACCGCACCGCGTCGCCCTCGAGCAGGACGCCGTCCCAGACCGTGTTGTCGAGGTCCCAGACGACGACCTTGATGTCGCCTCGGGCCTCGTTCCGTGGAGATGTCGCCGCGCTGTCCATAGCTCTCCCTGCGAGGTAGGTGTCATTTCGGAGACGTTGCGGGACACGCACACTTCCTGGCGTCATCGCAAGCACTAAACGCATCTGGATTATGTACGAAGCATCACACGTTCTGGATTCTTACACGCTGCCAGCTTCTTTCGCAATCGCGCTGTCACGGTCTCGTGGCGATCCCGCACTACAGGTGACACAGGGCTGTAACACGCCTTTTTGTGAAGACGCCCAAGGAAGCAAAAGGAATAAATCGATCCTCCTAAGAGTCCGCTCGATGACCAGCCAAAGGCGCTGAACACTATGACAGACCGCAGACCCGTGCCAGAGCAAGAACCCCGGGAGCTTGTCCGCCCGAGCGGAATGAATGACCGCGGCGTGGTGATCCTCCGCGCCCATGAGATCGACGCCCTGCTGGCCGGCCGCGAAGGCGAGCTGATCGACGTCGTGTGCCGGGCCTACGTCGCCCACCGGCAGGGGCGGACCTCGCTGCCGCATTCCACGTTCCTGCGGTTCCCCGAAGCGGCGGCGAACCGCATCATCGCGCTGCCGGCCTTCCTCGGCGACGGCTTCGAGGTCGCCGGGGTCAAGTGGATCGCCTCCTTTCCCGGCAATGTCCAGCGCGGTATGGCCCGCGCCTCGGCGGTGCTCATCCTCAACTCCTGCTCGACCGGCAGGCCGGAGGCGATCCTCGAAAGCTCGCTGATCAGCGCCAAGCGCACCGCCGCTTCCGCCGCGGCGGCGGCGCGGGCGCTCACCGGCGGCGCCCGGCCGCGGCGCGTCGGCCTCATCGGCACCGGGGTGATCAACTTCGAGGTGGCGCGCTTCTTGCGCGCGGCCCTGCCCGGAGCCGACCGCTTCCTGGTCTTCGACCTCGACCGCCAGCGCGCCGAGGCTTTCGCCGCGAGCCTTGGGCGCACCTTCGCCGGCGCCGAGGTGGAGCTGGCGGATGCCGCGAGCACGGTGCTCGCCGAGTGCGAGCTGGTCAGCTTCGCCACCACCGCGGCCCGCCCGCACGTAGCGGACCTCTCGGCCTGCCCACCCGGCGCGGTGGTCCTGCACGTCTCGCTGCGCGACCTTTCCCCGCAGGCGATCCTGGCCAGCGACAACGTGGTCGACGATGCGGACCACGTCTGCCGGGCCGAGACCTCCGTTCACCTGGCCGAGCAGCTCACCGGTTCGCGCGGCTTCATCCGCTGCACGCTGGCGGACATCCTCGCCGGCGCCGCGCCGCCGCGCGACCAGGCCGGCCGCACGGCCGTGTTCAGCCCGTTCGGGCTCGGCATCCTCGATCTCGCCGTCGGCAAGGTGGCATTCGATCTCGCGCTCAGCCAGGGGCAGGGCTCGGTCATCGACGCCTTTCTACCAGAGTGAGAGGCTCGATGGACGAGCCTCTTTCCCGCCGGCCCATCGAGCCCAGCCCAGCAGCCGCGGAGCGCCAGGAAGCGCTGGCCGCCGAGTTGCGCCGGCGTGCGGCCCGGCGCCTGGGGATCGCCCCCGAGCGGATCGCCTGGGACCAGCCGCTGACCGCGCTCGGCCTCGACTCGCTGTCGGCGGTCGAGATCCAGCAGGAGATCGAATCCGAGCTCGGCCTCGCCGTGGCGCTCTCGAGCCTGCTCGAAGGCGCGGGGGTGCGCCAGCTCGCCGCGGAGGCGCTTGCCGGGCCGGCCGCCAGCCGGTGGACGGACGCGGAGCGGGCGGCGGCGCCGGCGCCGCCGCCGGCGCACCCGGTGCCGGGAGCCGAGCGGTCGGAATTCCCCCTGTCCTACGGCCAGCGCGCGCTCTGGTTCCTGCAGCAGCTCGCGCCGGCAAGCGCCGCCTACCACATTGCCGTCGCCGTGCGGGTGCGTGGCGATCTCGACGCGGCGGCGCTGCGGGCGGCCCTGCAGGCCATCGCCGGCCGCCATCCGGCGCTGCGCACCACCTTCCATGCCGACGCCGCGGACGGCACACCGGGACCGGTGCAGCGCGTGCATGCCGCCATGGCCGTGGACTTCAGCTGCGCCGAGGCGCCGGGAGCGGGCGACGAGGAGCTCGCCGGGCAGCTGTGGGAGGCCGCCCGCCGGCCGTTCGCGCTCGCGAGCGGGCCGCTGCTGCGCGTCGCGCTCTGGCGCCGCGCGCCGGACGATCACGCCATGGTGCTGGCGGTCCATCACCTGGTGGCGGACTTCGCCTCGCTGGCCCTGGTCTTCGCCGAGCTGGTGCGGCTCTACCCGCACCGCGAGGCAGCAGCCGCGCTGGCCGCGCCGGCGGTGCATTATGCCGACTACGTCCGCTGGCAGGGCGAGCGGCTCGCCGCCGCCGGCGAGTCCCTGTGGGACTTCTGGCGCGCGACGCTCGGCGGCCCCCTGCCGCAGCTGGACCTGCCCACCGACCGGCCGCGGCCGGCGGTGGCGACCGACCACGGCGCGCTGCGGGTCCGCGCCATGGAGCCGGAGCTGAGCGGGCGCGTGCAGGCTTTGGCGCTGGCCTCCGGCGCGACGCTCTTCCAGACCCTGCTGGCCGCGTTCATGGCCCTGCTCGATCGCTCCGGCGGCCGCCATGACCTGCTGGTGGGCTGCCCGGTCGCCGGCCGCGGCGCCCCCGAGCTGGCCGGCGTGGTGGGCTACTTCGTCAACCCGGTCGTGGTGCGCGCCACCCCGGACGACTTCGCCGGGCGCGGCCTGCCGGGCGGCGCCGCGGCGCCGGCGGCGGCGGCGATGGAGGAGGCAGCGGCGGGCGGCGCGAGCTTCCGGCGCTTCCTCCACCTGCTTGGGCGCCGCGCCGTGGCCGCGTTCGAGCACCAGGAGCTCCCCTTCGCCCTGCTCGCCGAGCGCCTGCAGCCGCAACGCGACCCCGGCCGTTCGCCCGTCTTCCAGGTCCTGTTCACGCTGCAGCAGGCGGCGCGCCCCGAGCAGCAGGCGCTCGCACCGCTTGCCCTGGGCGCCGCCGGCGCCGAGGTGGAGCTAGGGCCGCTGCGCCTCTGCTCGCTGCCCGAGAGCGAGCGTCCGGCGCAGCTCGACCTGGCGCTCCAGGTGGCGCGCGCCGGCCCGCGGCTGATCGCGTCGCTGCACTACAACCGCGACCTCTTCGACGGCGCCACCATCGAGCGGATGCTCGGCCACCTGTGCACGCTGCTCGCCGCCGCGGCAGAGGATCCCGGGCAGCCGCTCGCCAGCCTGCCGCTGCTGAGCCCGGCCGAGCGGCACCAGGCGCAGCGCGAGTGGAACGCCACCGCCGTCGAGGACGCGTCGCAGGGTGGCGGGGAAGCCGGGCATGCCGGCGCCGGCGCCGGCGCCGGCACCGCCGAGCCCGCGATCCAGGCGCTGTTCGAGGAGCAGGCAGGGCGGACCCCCGACGCGGTGGCGCTGGTCGCCGGCGAGCGGGCGTTGAGCTATGGCGAGCTGGAGCGGCGGGCCAACCAGCTGGCGCGCCGGCTGCGGCGGCTGGACCTGCGCCCCGAGACGCCGGTGGGCATCTACGTCGAGCGCTCGCCCGAGATGGTGGTCGCCTTGTTGGGCGTGCTGAAGGCGGGCGGGGCCTACCTGCCTCTCGACCCGTCGCCCGCCTATCCCGCGGCGCGCATCGCGGCGATGCTCGCGGACGCGCGGGCGCCGCTGGTGCTCACCGAGGAGCGGCTCACACCGGCCCTCGCCGGCTGCGGCGCCCGGCTCCTGCGTCTCGACGCCGACTGGCCGGAGGTGGCGCGCGAGCCCGGCTCGCGCCCGCGCCGCCCGGGCAACGGCGAGAGCCTCGCCTACCTCATCTATACCTCGGGCTCGACCGGCAGGCCCAAGGGCGTGCAGGTGCGCCAGCGGGGAGCGGTCAATTTCCTGCGCGCCATGCGCCAGGCCCCGGGGCTCGGCGCCGGCGACGTGCTGGCCGCGGTGACCACCCTGTCGTTCGACATCGCCGGGCTCGAGATCTTCCTGCCGCTGCTGGCCGGCGCGCGGGTGGTGCTGGCCAGCCGCGAGACCGCCGCCGACGGCGCCCGGCTGCTCGACGAGCTGGCGCGCAGCGGCGCCACGGTGATGCAGGCGACGCCTTCGACCTGGCGCCTGCTGCTGGCCGCCGGCTGGCAGGGGACGCCGCGCATCCGGGCGCTGTGCGGCGGCGAGGCCCTGCCGCGCGATCTCGCCGAGCAGCTGCTGGCGCGCGCCGCCGAGGTGTGGAACCTCTACGGTCCGACCGAGACGACCATCTGGTCGGCCGCCGCCCGGGTGTGCTCCGAGCCTGGCCCGGTGGCGATCGGCAGGCCGATCGACAACACCCAGCTCCATGTCGTCGATCGGGAGCTGCGGGCGCTCCCCTGGGGCATCGCGGGCGAGCTGCTGATCGGCGGCCAGGGCCTCGCGCGGGGCTATGCCGAGCGCCCGGACCTGACCGCCGACCGCTTCGTCCCCGACCCCTGGGGGGAGAGCCCCGGAGCCCGCCTGTACCGCACCGGCGATCTCGCCCGGCGGCGTGGCGACGGCGCCCTCGAGTGCCTGGGCCGCCTGGATCACCAGGTCAAGGTGCGCGGCGTGCGCATCGAGCTGGGGGAGGTCGAGGCCGCCATCAACGCTCATCCGGCGGTGGCGGAGGCGGTGGTGATGGCGCGTCCGGACCCCTCGGGCGGGCAGCGCCTGGTGGCCTATGCCGTGCCGGCCGCGGCAGGCAGCCTCGACCTGCACGAGCTGCGCGAGCGGCTGGCGGCGCAGCTGCCGGAGGCGTTCGTCCCCGCGCTCTACGTCACCCTCGAGCGCCTGCCGCTGACCCCCAACGGCAAGGTCGACCGGCGGGCCCTGCCGGCGCCCGAAGGCGCCCGCCCCGAGCTGGCCGGCGCGTTCGCGGCGCCGGACACCACGCTCGAGCGCACGGTCGCGGCGATCTGGCAGGACGTGCTGGGGCTGGCCACGGTCGGACGCCACGACAACTTCTTCGACCTCGGCGGCCATTCGCTGCTGCTCGCCCGCGTCCACGCCCGCTTGCAGCAGGAGCTTGGCCGCGAGCTGCCGATGGTCGAGCTGTTCCGGTATCCGACGGTGCACGCGCTGGCCCGCCACCTGGCCGGCCACCTGGGCGTTCCGGCGGCCGGCGAGCCGCCCGCCGCGGCGACGCCGGCGGCGGCCGTGGACGGCCGGCACGGCTCCCCCGGCGAGCGCGCGAAGATCGCGATCGTCGGCCGTGCCGGACGCTTTCCGCACGCCGCCAGCGTCGCCGAGCTGTGGGGCCGGCTGCGCGACGGCGAGGAGTGCATCGCGCGGCTGAGCGACGAGGAGCTGCGCGAGGAAGGGGTGGCAGAGGCCGAGATCGCCGATCCCCGCTACGTCAGGGCCGCCGGCGTGCTCGCCGGCGCCGACCAGTTCGACGCCGGGTTCTTCGGCTTCAGCCCGCGCGAGGCGGAGCTGATGGACCCGCAGCACCGGGTGTTCCTCGAGTGCGCCTGGGAGGCGCTCGAGGATGCGGGCTACGACCCCCGGCGCTACCGCGGGCGGGTCGGGGTCTATGCCGCCACCGGCATCAACGCCTACCTGCACCTCGCCGGCATCCACCGGCTGCGCGAGATGTCGGAGCGCTACCAGGCCTTCATCTCCAACGACAAGGACTTCCTGCCCACGCGCGTCTCTTACAAGCTGGGCCTGACCGGGCCCAGCATCAACGTGCAGACCGCCTGCTCCAGCTCGCTGGTGGCGGTGCACCTCGCCTGCCAGGCGCTCGCCGCCGGCGACTGCGACATGGCCCTGGCCGGCGGCGTCTCGATCCGGCTGCCGCAGCGCACCGGTTACCTCCACGAGCCGGGCGGGATCGGCTCGCCGGACGGCCACTGCCGCGCCTTCGACGCGCGGGCGGCCGGCACCGTCTTCGGCAGCGGCGTCGGCCTGGTGGTGCTCAAGCCCCTGGAGCTGGCGCTCGCCGACCGCGACACCGTGCACGCGGTGATCCGCGGCTCCGCGATCAACAACGACGGCAGCCTGAAGATCGGCTACACGGCGCCCAGCGTCGAGGGGCAGGCGCGGGTCGTCGCCGCGGCGCTGGCGGCGGCGGGAGTGCCGCCGGAGAGCCTGAGCTACGTCGAGGCCCACGGCACGGGGACCGCGCTCGGCGACCCCATCGAGGTGGCGGCGCTGCACGAGGTGTGGCGGCGCGCCGGCGCGGCGGGCCCGCGGGCGGCGAGCTGCGCCCTGGGCTCGGTCAAGACCAACGTCGGCCACCTCGACGTGGCAGCCGGGATCTGCGGCCTGATCAAGGCCGCCGAGGCGCTGGCGCACCGCGAGCTGCCGCCCAGCCTGCACTTCGAGGTCCCCAATCCGAAGCTCGGCCTCGAGAGCGGACCGTTCTACGTCAACTCCCGCCTGCAGCCCTGGCCGGTGGGCGACGGTCCGCGCCGTGCCGGCGTGAGCTCCTTCGGCATCGGCGGCACCAACGCCCACGTGGTGGTCGAGGAGGCGCCGGCCTTAGGACCCGCGCCCGAATCCGCGGCGGCGGCGCCGGCCCGGACGCTCGAGCTCGTGCTGCTGTCGGCGCGTGCTCCCGCCGCCCTCGACGCGGCAGGCGAGCGGCTGGCGCGGCACCTCCGCGACCACCCCGAGATCGACCTCGCCGATGCCGCCCACACCTTGCGCGTCGGGAGGCGCGGGTTTCCCCACCGCCGCGTGCTGCTCTGTGGCAACCGCGAGGAGGCGGTCGAGGCGCTCGCGACCCTCGATCCGGAGCGCGTGCGCACCGCCGTCGCCGGCGCCGAGGCGCGGCCGGTGGCCTTCCTCTTCCCGGGCCAGGGCGCCCAGCATCCGGGCATGGGGCGCGGGCTGGTGCGGTCGGAGCCGGTGTTCCGGCGCGAGCTGGACGGCTGCGCCGAGCTGCTGCGGCCGCATCTGGGGCTCGACCTCCGGGAGGTGCTGTACCCCGGGGAGGGCGCGGCAGGGGAAGCGGCGGGGCAGAAGCTCGTCGAAACCCGCCTGGCGCAGCCGGCGCTGTTCGCCGTCGAGTACTGCCTGGCCCGCCTGTGGATGAGCTGGGGCGTCGAGCCGCAGGCGATGCTGGGCCACAGCATCGGCGAGTACGTGGCTGCCTGCCTCGCCGGGGTGATGACGCTGCCGGACGCCCTGGCGCTGGTGGCGGCGCGCGGCCGGCTGATGCAGCAGCTGCCCCCCGGCGCGATGCTCGGCGTCGAGCTGGCGGAGGCGGAGCTCGCCGCCCGGCTGCCGCCGGAGCTGTCGCTGGCGGCGGTCAACGGGCCGGCCGCCTGCGTCGTCTCCGGCCCCGGCGAGGCGGTCGACGCTTTGGCGCAACGGCTGGCGGCCGTGGGCGTGCGGCAGAGCCGCCTGCACACCTCGCATGCGTTCCACTCGGCGATGGTCGAGCCTGTCCTTCCCGCCTTCGCGGCCGAGGTGTCGCGCCTGCGCCTGCGGCCGCCGGCCCGCCCCTGGGTATCAAGTGTCAGCGGCACCTGGGTGACGGCGCAGGAAGCCGTCGATCCCGCGTACTGGAGCCGGCAGCTGCGGGCCACCGTGCGCTTCGGCGACGGCGTGGCGACCCTGCTCGCCGAGCCCGAGCGGGCGCTGCTCGAGGTCGGGCCGGGCAACAGCCTGACCAACCTGGCGCGGCGCCGCGGCGGCAGCGGCGTCAACGGTGGCCTGGCGATCGCCTCGATGCGGCATCCGCGCGAGCCGGTGGACGATTCGGCGGCGCTGCTGGGCGCTCTCGGCCGGCTGTGGCTGGCCGGGGTCGAGGTCGATTGGGAGCGCTTCGCCGCCGGCGGCAGCCCGCGGCGCGTCGCCCTGCCGACCTATCCCTTCGAGCGCCGGCGCCACTGGCTGGATGCCGGCGACGGCGCGCGGCCGGCCGGCGCGGCCGGCGCGGACGGCGTTGATGGCGTTGATGGCGTGGATGGCGTGCCGCGCAAGCGCGCCGACGTCGCGGACTGGTTCTACGTGCCGGCCTGGCGCCAGGTGCCGCAGCGCGTCGCGCCTGCCGGCGGCGGCACGGAGCCCTGGCTGCTGCTGCTGCCGCCGGCGCGCGAGGGCGGGAGATTGGCGTGGCGCCTGGCCGAGCGCTTGGCGGCGCGGGGCGCCACGCTGACCACCGTCGAGCTGGCCGCGGGCGAGGCGGCAGGTGTGGCGGGTGCGGCGGTGGGGGACGCGGCGCTGCGGCGGCTGGGACCGGCGGCCTATGCCCTGGACCCGGCCACGCGTGCCGGCTTCGATGCCTTGATGGTGGAGCTGGCCGCCGCCGGCCGCGCCCCGCGGCACGTCGTCCATGCCTGGAACCTGGGGACGGAGGACGCGCCGCCGCAAGAGGAGCTGGCGACCGGTGGCGACCTCGCGGCCGGAGCCGGCCTGGCGGACGACGGCGGCCTTGCGGCCGGCCTGGCGGACAACGGCGGCCTTCCGGCCGGCCTGGCGGCCAACGGCGATCCGGCAGCCAACCGCGACCTGGCGGCTCTCCCCGGCCGGCTCGCGCGGGCGCGCACCCTGGCGTTCGACAGCTTGCTCTTCCTGGCGCAGGCGGTCGAGCGCTCGCGCCCGGGCGCGCCGCTGGACCTGACGGTGCTGGCCAGCGGCCTGCACCAGGTGGCCGGCCAGCCGGCCGCCGGCGCCCTCTGTCCGGAAAAAGCGCTGCTTCTGGGGCCGCTCAAGGTGCTGCCGCAGGAGCAGCCGGGGATGCGCTGCCGCAGCATCGACCTCGTGCCGCCGCCCGCCGGGAGCGAAGAAGAGGAAGAGCTGCTGGCGCGGCTCGTCGCCGAGCTGACCGCCGAGGCCGCCGCTGCCGAGGCGGCGGAGGAGGCAGTGCTGGTCGTGGCGGTGGGGGAGGCGGTGCCGGCTGCGGCGGCGAAGGCCGTGGCGGCCGACCGGGTGCCTGGTTCGGCGGCGACGGCCGGAGCGGCGACTGCCGAAGCGGTGCCGGCCGGTGCGGTGCCGGTCGCTGGCTCTGTCCCGGCGCGTGGCGAAAGCCTTGCCGGCGTCTCGCGGGTCCTTGCCCTGCGCGGCAGCGAGATCTTCGAGCGCGGCTTCGCGCCGCTGCCGCTAGGGGCCGCCGGCGAGACCTCGCCGCGCATCCGTCCGGGCGGCACCTACCTCATCACCGGCGGCCGCGGCGGCATCGGCCTCACCCTGGCACGCGAGCTGGCGCGCCAGGGGCCCGTCAAGCTGGTGCTGACCGGCCGCGGTTCCCCGGTGTCGCCGGTATCGCCGGCGTCGCCGGCCGCAGCCGCGGCGCCGCCGGCTCCGGCGACGGTGGCGGCGCTGGCGGCAATCGCCGAGCTCGAAGCGGCGGGCTCCGAGGTGATGCAGCTCGCCGCCGATGTCGCCGACCCGGCGGCCATGGCGGCGGCCCTGCACCAGGCGGAGGAGCGTTTCGGCCCGCTCCATGGCGTGATCCACGCCGCCGGGGTGGCTGGCGGCGGCATCGCGCAGTGGAAGACCCCCGAGGCGGCGCGCCAGGTGCTGGCGGCGAAGCTCGACGGCACGCTGGTGCTCGACACGCTGCTGCGCGGCCGCGACCTCGACTTCTTCCTGATCTGCTCGTCGATCACCGCGGTGGCGGGCGGCTTCGGCCAGAGCGACTACTGCGCCGCCAACGCCTGCTGCGACGCCTACGCCCAGGCGGTGGCGCGGCGCGACGCCCGCCGCGGCAGGCTGACCGTGGCGGTGGGGTGGGACCGCTGGGAAGAGGTGGGCATGGCGGCCCGCGCCGGGGCCGCCGGGTCGCCGGCGGGCGCCGGGTCGCCGGGCTCTGTGGCCACCGGGCATCCGCTGCTCGGGAGCTGGGTCGCCGGAGCCGCCGAGCGCGCCGTCTTCCGCTCCTGGCTGAGCCCCGAGAGCCACTGGGTCCTCTCCGAGCACCAGGTCGCCGGCATGCCGACCGTGCCCGGCACGACCTACCTGGAGATGGCGCGCGCCGCGCTCGCGTTCGTCACCGGGGACCGGGGCGAAGACGCCGGGCGCTGCGCCGAGCTGCGGGACGTGGTGTTCTTGAACCCCCTGGCGGTGCCGCCGGGACAAACGCGCGAGGTGCTCACCGTTCTCACTCCGCTCGCGCCGCGCCCGGCATCGGCCGATGCCGCGTGGAGCTTCCGGGTGGTGAGCCGCCTGGCGCCCGTGGCGGGCAACGGCTCCGCCCTCCCGGGTCCGGGCGCCGCCGAGGCGGCGGCCTGGCAGGAGCACGCGCGCGGCGAGGTGGCGGCCTGGCAGGAACATGCGCGCGGCGAGGTGGCCGCCGTCGCGGCGGCGGCCTCCAGCGCCGGTGCGCCGGCCGCCGGTGCGCCGCCCGCCGAGGCGCCGGCCGATGGGGCGCCGGCTGGTGGCGCGCCGCCGGCACCCCGCCGGTCAGGCGGGGGGTTGGCCGACGGGGCCGGCCGCGAGGTCGATCTGGCGCCGCTCGCGGCCGCCGGCGCCGGCTTCCTCCGCACCGGACCCCGCTGGCGCTCCCTGCGGCGCCTGGTGGTCGGCGAGGGAGAGGGCGTGGCGACGCTCGAGCTGGCTCCCGAGCTGGCCGCCGACCTCGCCGCCTGTCCACTCCACCCGGCCCTGCTCGACCTGGCCGCCGGAGCGGTGCGCCTGACGCTCGAGGGGAGCTTCCTGCCCCTGGCCTACCAGCGGTTGCGCCTGTTCGCGCCGCTGCCGCCGCGCTGCCGGAGCCACTACCGCCTGCACCCGCCCGGCGGCCCGGCGGCGGACACCGACCTGCTCACCTGCGACGTCACGGTGCTCGACGCCGAAGACCAGCCGATCGCCGAGATCGAGGGCTTCACCATGCGCCGCCTCTCGGCGGCGGCCGTGGCGCAACTGGGGCAGGCGGCGCCACCGCCGCAGCCGCCCCCCATGCTCGATGCGGTGGGCGCCGCCGGCGGCCCACCCGCGGCGCGGCCTCTCTCGTATCTGCCCCAGGTCGGCATCCTGCCCGCCGAGGGCGCCGAGGTCTGCCGCCGCATCCTTGGCCTCGAAATGCTCCCGATGCCGCATCTGGTGGTGTCCACCGCGCCGCTGGCGGCGGTGATGGCGGCGGCCGACGCGCCGCGCCGCCGCGAGCCGGCGGAGCCATGGGCGGCGGCGACACCGGCGCGGCGCGCTGCCGGCAGCGCCTCGGCGGCGCCGGACGACGAGTTCGAGCGCCTGGTGGCGGCGGCCTGGCAGCGGGTCCTCGGCGTCGAGGAGATCGGCGTGCACGACAACTTCTTCGAGCTCGGCGGCACCTCGCTGTCGGCCATCCAGCTGGTTTCGGAGCTGCGCCAGAGCCTGGGGGTGGAGATGCCGTCGGTGTCCATCTTCGAAGCGCCGACCATTCAGCGCCTGGTCGCCTATCTGCGCCCGGCGAGCGGCGGCACGTCACTGTCCGAGCGCGGCCGCAGCCGCGCCGAGAAGAAGCGCCTGGCGCTCGCCACGATCGCGAGCGCCGCCCGGCGCGGAGTGGGAGCTGCGCATGGGAGCTGACAGCATGACGGCGGCGGCGAGCGGCCGGGAGATCGCGATCGTCGGCATGAGCGGCCGCTTCCCCGGCGCCGGCGACCTGCGGCAGTTCTGGCACAACCTGCGCGACGGGCGCGAGGCGGTGACCTTCCTCGCCGCGGCAGAGCTGGCGGGCGCCGGCGCCGAGCTGCTGGCCGATCCCCACTACGTCCGCGCGGCGAGCCTGCTCGACGGCGTCGAGCTGTTCGACGCGCCGTTCTTCGGCTACAGCGCCCGCGAGGCGGAGATCCTGGACCCCCAGCAGCGCCTCTTCCTCGAGCACGCCTGGGAGACGCTCGAGGACGCCGGCTACTGCCCGGCGCGCTTCGACGGGCTCATCGGGGTCTACGCCGGCGTCGCCTGGAACACCTACCTGCTGAGCAACCTGACCAGCCATCCCGAGCTGTTCGCCGATGGCGGCTTCCAGGTCTTCATCGCCAGCGACAAGGATTTCCTGCCCACCCGCGTCTCCTACAAGCTCAACCTGCGCGGGCCCAGCATGGTGGTGCAGACCAGCTGCTCCACCTCGCTGGTGGCGGTGCACCTCGCCTGCCTGTCGCTGCTCAACTACGAGTGCGACCTGGCGCTCGCCGGCGGCGTGACGGTCAAGGTGCCGCAGCGTCAGGGCTACCTCCACCAGGAGGGCAGCCTCGCCTCCCCCGACGGCCACTGCCGCGCCTTCGACGCCCAGGCGGCCGGCACCATCTTCGGCAGCGGCATCGGCGTCGTGGCGCTCAAGCGCCTGGCGGAGGCCCTGGCCGACGGCGACTCGATCCGGGCGGTGATCAAGGGCTCGGCGATCAACAACGACGGCTCGCTCAAGGTCAGCTACACCGCGCCGAGCGTCGAGGGGCAGGCGGAGGTGATCGCCGCCGCCCAGGCCATCGCCGGCGTCGATCCCGAATCGATCGGCCACGTCGAGGCCCACGGCACCGGCACCTCGCTCGGCGACCCCATCGAGATCGCCGCGCTGACCAAGGTGTTCCGCGAGGCGACCGCGGCCCGCGGCTTCTGTGCCGTCGGCTCGGTGAAGACCAACGTCGGCCACCTCGACGCCGCGGCGGGAGTGGCGGGGCTGATCAAGACCGTCCTGGCGCTCGAGCACCGGCAGCTGCCGCCCAGCCTCAACTTCGAGCGGCCCAATCCGGCGATCGACTTCGCCGGCAGCCCGTTCTACGTCAACGCCGAGCTGCGCGAATGGCCCGCTGCGCCCGGGGCGGCGGGCACCCCGCGGCGGGCGGCGGTGAGCTCGTTCGGGGTCGGCGGCACCAACGCTCACCTCATCGTCGAGGAGGCGCCAAGGGCGGCGGCGTCGCCGGCGCAGCGCCCGTGGCAGCTGCTGCTGCTCTCGGCGCGCAGCGAGGCCGCGCTCGAGGCTGCCACGGATCACCTCGCGGACCACCTCGCCGACCGCCCCCAGATGGATGACGGCGGGCTCGCCGACGTCGCGTTCACGCTGCACGCCGGGCGCTCGGTGTTCCGCCGGCGGCGGGCGCTGGTGGCGCGGAACGCCACCGCTGCCGCCGCGGCGTTGCGGCGCCGCGATCCCGCCTGGCTGGTGGACGCCGCCGACGCCGAGGACCCCCGCGAGCGGCCGGTCGCGTTCATGTTCCCGGGCCTGGGGGCGCAGCACGTGGACATGGGCCGGGCGCTCTACGAGCGCGAGGCGGTCTTCCGCGCGGCGCTCGACCGCTGTTGCGAGCTGCTGTCGCCGGCGCTCGGCCGCGATCCACGCCCGGTGCTCTACCCCGCGGCCGACGCCCCGCGGCCGGCGCGCGAGGAGGCGCGGCGCGAGCTCGCCGCGGCGGCCCTGGCCTGGCCCGCGCTGTTCGCCGTCGAGCACGCGCTGGCCGAGCTGTGGACGTCCTGGGGGGTGCGGCCGGCGGCGGTGATCGGCGAGGGTCCCGGCGAGTACGTGGCGGCCTGCCTCGCCGGAGCGATGCCGCTCGCCGACGCGCTGGCGCTGGCCGTGGCGCGCGGCCGGCTGGCGCAGGGACTGGAGCCGGGAGCGGCGGCCTTCGCGGCCGCGGCGCAAAGGGTCCGGCTCGCCGCGCCCAAGGTGCCCATCGTCTCCAGCCTGAGCGGCGCCTGGATCACCCCCGGGGAGGCGACCGACGCCGCCTGGTGGGCACGCGGGGCGAACCAGCAGGCGCGCCTGGACGACGGGCTGGGCGAGCTGCTCGCCGACCCCCGCCGCATCCTGCTCGAAGTGGGCCCCGGGCACGCCCTGGCAACCCTCGCCGGCCGCCACCCGCGGCACGAGGGCCAGCCGGTCGTGGTCTCGCTGCCGGCGCCGGGCGAGCGGCCGGGCAACGGGCCCGCGGGCACCGCGGCCCGCGCTGGGCGCCGCCAGGACGCCGAGATGGACGAGCGCGACGAACGCGATGAGGCCAACGAGGCCAACGAGGGCGATGCGCAGGCCGCCATGATCGGTGCCCTGGGCCGGCTGTGGCTGGCCGGCCTGCGCCTCGACGATGCCGGCGCCGCGGATGGACCCCTGGGCGGCAAGGGGCGCCGGCGGGTGCCGCTGCCCACCTATCCGTTCGAGCGCCAGCGTTACTGGATCGAGCCGGCCGCGAGCGCCTCGCCGGCGGCCGCCGGTGCGGCGGCGGCCGGCGCCGAGACGGCGGCGTCCCTGGCCAAGCGCCAGGACCTCGCCGACTGGTTCTACCTGCCGTCCTGGCGGCTGCTCGCCCCGGCGGCGGCCGTGCCGGCGGCCGGCCCGCCGCCGCTGCGCTGGCTGCTGCTCACCACCGCGGCTGGCCTGGCCGAGCGCTGGGCGGCGCGGCTGGCGCGGGAGGGCCGGGAGGTGGTCACGGCGGTGCCGGGCGAGCGCTTCGAGCGGCTCGCCGGCGGCGCCTACGTGGTGCCGCCCGCGGATGCCGCCGGCTACCGCGCCCTGCTCGACGAGCTGCGCGCCACGGGCGGCGCGCCGGAGGTGGTGGTGCACGCCTGGACGCTGCCGGCCGAGGCGGGCGGCGAGGGCCAGCGCGCCACGGACGCCGCCGCGTTCGAGGCGGCCCAGGAGGCAGGCTTTCACAGCCTCCTGCTCCTGGCCCGCGAGCTCACCCGGCCGGCCGGCGAGGAGGCGCCGGCGTCGGTGATCGTGCTGTCGAGCGAGCTGGCGCGCCTGCACGCGGGCGAACCGCTGCGCCCGGAGAAAGCGCCGCTTCTGGGGCTGTGCCGGGTGCTGCCGCAGGAGCACCCGCGGCTGGCCTGCCGCGCCTGTGACCTGGTGCCGCCGCCGGCGGGCTCCCACCTCGAGGGGCTGCTGCTGTCCCGCCTGACCGCCGAGACCGATGCGATGCAGGCGGCGCACGCCGCCGCTGCCAAAGGCGCCGGGAAGGAGGGCGCGAACGCGGCCGCCGCCGGGAAGGAGGCCGCGAATGCGGCCACCGCCGAGAAAGCCGCCGCGAACGCGGCCGCCGCCGAGAAAGCCGCCGCGAATGCGGCCGCCGCCGGGAAGGCCGCCGCGGACGCCGCCGTCGAACTAGCCGCCGAAGCCGCAGCCGAAGAGCTGGTCGCCTATCGCGGCGCGCAGGCTTTCGTGCCGTCGTACCAGCCGCTGCGGCTACCGGACTCGGCGGCCACGCCGCTGCGCCGGGAGGGGGTCTACCTCTTGACCGGCGGCCTCGAGGGCAACGGGTACGCGATCGCCAGCTTCCTCGCCCGCACGCTGCAGGCCCGCCTGGCGCTGATCGAGACGCCCGACCCGCCCCCGTCGCCGCGGGAAGGGGAGCGCGCCGCCCGGCTCGACGCGCTGCGCCGCCTCGGCGCCGAAGTGGTAATCGAGCCGGCCGACCTCGCCGACGAGGCGGCGGTGGCGCTGGCGGTGGTGGCGGCCGAGGCGCGTCTGGGTCCGCTCCACGGCGTCGTCCACGCCGCCGGCACCGCCGGCGAGCGCACCTTCCGGCTGCTGCGCGAGCTGGGGCGCGAGGAGTGCGCCTGGCACTTCGTCCCCAAGGTCCACGGCCTGCTGGCGCTCGACAAGGCGCTCGCCGGCCGCCAGCTCGACTTCTGCCTGGCGCTCTCCTCGCTCGGTGCGGTGCTCGGCGGCGTCGCCTACGGCGCCTACGCCGCCGCCAACCTGTTCGTGGATGCCTTCGTCGCCGAGCGCCAGCGCCACCCGGGCCCCGGCGAGGTTTCCTGGGTGGCCCTCGACTGGGACCTCTGGGCGTTCGAGCACGAGCCCGAGCAGATCACCGGGGTGCGCCACGAGCTGGCAGGCCTGGCGATGTCGCCGCGCGAAGGCGAGGAGGCGCTGCGGCGGGCGCTTGCCGCGCTGTCGCCGGGAGTCGAGCGGCTGCTGGTGTCCACCGCCGGCCTGGCGGGGCGGGTGGCCGAGCGGCGCCGGCGCACGGCGTCGCTGGGCCGGCAGCCGGCGGCGCCCGGGTCCGTCCCGGCGCTGCACCCGCGCCCGCTCGACACCCCGTACGTGGCGCCCGAGAGCGACCTCGAAAAGCGCATCGCGGAGGTCTGGCAGCGGACCCTGGGCTTCGCCAGCATCGGCGTTCACGACAACTTTTTCGAGCTCGGCGGCGACTCCTTCGTCGCCATCCAGGTGGTTTCGCGGCTCAATGCCGAGCTGGGCGTCGAGCTGCCGGTGGCGAAGCTGTACCAGGGATTGACCGTCCGCACCCTCGCCGCGCTGCTGGCGCAGGACGAGGCGGCGGCGACCGCGGGATGGGCGGCGCAGCTCGAGGAGCGCCGCCAGAGCATGAGCCGGCGCAAGGAGCTGCTCGAGCGCCGGCGTTCCAACCCGGCCCTCCAGCAGCGGTGACCGCAGGACCGAGGGCATTCGAGACGAGGCAGATGAGAGGCAGATGAGATGAAGGAGCAAGAGCGGCAGCAGCGAGACGAGCAGCCGGAGCGCGGGCAGGACCCGGGCGCTGCGGCGCGGGTCCACGACGGTTCCGAGATCGCGATCGTCGGCATGGCGTGCCGGTTCCCCGGCGCCGTCGACGTCGAGCAGTTCTGGCGCAACCTGCGCGACGGCGTCGAGTCGCTGACCCGCGTCAGCGACGAGGACCTGGCTGCGGCCGGGGTCGATCCCGCGCTGGCGCGCTCTCCCGGTTACGTGCGCAACGCCCCGCTGCTCGACCAGGTCGAGTACTTCGACGCCGCCTTCTTCGGCTACACGCCGCTCGAGGCGAAGCTCATGGACCCGCAGCACCGCCTGTTCCTCGAATGCGCCTGGGAAGCCTTCGAGCGGGCGGGCTACGATCCCGAGCGGCACGGCGCGCCGGTCGGCGTGTTCACCGGCGCCAAGACCAACACCTACCTGTTCAGCCTGTTCTCGGACCGCGAGCTTTTCAACTCGGTCGATACCTTCCAGATCGCGCTCGGCAACGACCTGGCGGCGATGGCGACGCGCGTGTCCTACAAGCTCGACCTGCGGGGACCGAGCTATGCCCTGCACACCGCCTGCTCGACGTCGCTGGTGGCGGTGCACCTCGCCTGCCAGAGCCTGCTGCTCGGCGAGTGCCGCATGGCGCTGGCCGGCGGGGCGGCGATCAACGTGCCCCACCGGCGCGGCTATCCTTATCAGAAGGGCGGCATCCTGTCGCCCGACGGCAGTTGCCGGACGTTCGACGCGCGGGCGGCGGGCAGCAACTTCGGCAACGGCGTCGGCGCGGTGCTGCTCAAGCGGCTCGCCGACGCCCGCGCCGACGGCGACCACGTCCACGCCGTCATCCTGGGCTCGGCCACCAACAACGACGGCGCCGCCAAGGCGAGCTACACGGCGCCCGGGGTCGAGGGCCAGACGGCGGTGCTGCTCGAGGCGATGGCCTGCGCCGGCGTCGCCGCCGACAGCATCTCTTATATAGAGGCGCACGGCACCGCGACCGAGCTCGGCGACGCCATCGAGATGCTGGCGCTCGGCAACGCCTTCCGCGCCGCCGGCTGGCGCGGTGACGGCGAGCGCGCCCGCTGCGCGATCGGCTCGGTGAAGACCAACCTGGGCCACCTCGAGACCGCCGCCGGAGTCGCCGGCCTGATCAAGACGGCGCTTGCGCTCGAGCACCGGCAGATCCCGCCCAGCCTGCACTTCGAGCGCCCCAACCCGAAGATCGACCTGGCCGCCAGCCCCTTCGCGGTCAACACCACTCTGGCGGACTGGCCGGCCGGGGACGGACCGCGCCGCGCCGGAATCAGCTCCTTCGGCATCGGCAGCACCAACGCGCACGTCGTGCTGGAAGAGGCGCCCGCGGCGCCGGCGCCGGCGCCGAGCCGGCCGTGGCAGCTGCTGGCGCTCTCGGCCCGCAGCGCCGCCGCCCTGGACCGCCTCAGCGCCAACCTCGCCAGCCACCTCGCCGAGCACCCCGAGATCGCGGGGCCGCGCCTGGCCGACGTCGCCTACACCCTGAGCGTCGGCCGCAAGCAGCTCAATCACCGGCGGGTCCTGGTGTGCCGCGACGGTGCCGGCGCGGCGGCGGCGCTCGCCGCGCTCGATCCCGCCCGCGTGCTCACCCATCAGCGCGCCGCGGCCGGACGTGCCGCCGTCCTGATGTTCCCCGGCCTGGGCGAGCACCACCCGGGCATGGGCCGCGGCCTCTACGGTGGGGCCGGCGACGGGGCGGAGGGCGGCGAGCCGGTGTTCCGCGCCGAGCTCGACCGCTGCGCCGCGCTGCTGCGGCCACTGCTGGGACTCGACCTGCGCGAGGTGCTGTATCCGAGCGAGCCGGCGGCGGCCGTTCCGGCGGCGGGCGGCGGGACCGACCTGCGGCGCATGCTGGGGCGCGGCGGCGCGGCCGCGGGCACGGGGGCGGACGGCGCGGCGGCGGCGCGGCTGCAGCAGACCTGGCTGGCGCAGCCGGCGCTGTTCGCCGTCGAGTACGCCCTGGCGCAGCTGTGGATCTCCTGGGGCATCCGGCCGCAGGCGATGGTCGGCTACAGCCTGGGCGAGTACGTGGCGGCGTGCCTGGCCGGAGTGCTGTCGCTGCCGGACGCGCTGCGCCTGGTCGCCGAGCGGGCGCGCCTGATCGACGGGCTGCCGGGCGGAGCCATGCTGGCGGTGGCGCTGCCGGAGGCGGAGGTCGCGCCGCTGCTCGGCGCGCACGGGCTCTCCCTCGCCGCCGTCAACGGCCCGGCGGGCTGCGTGGCGGCGGGGAGCGAGGCGGGGATCGCCGCCCTGGAGCGCCAGCTGGGCGAGCGCGGGGCGGTGAGCCGGCGGTTGCCCACCACGCATCCATTTCATGCCGCGGAGCTGTCGCCGCTCGCCGCGCCGCTCACCGAGTTGGCGCGCTCGCTGGCGCTGTCGCCGCCGCGCATCCCCTATCTCTCCAACGTCACCGGCGCCTGGATCACCGCCGAGCAGGCGACCGATCCCGGCTACTGGGCGCGCCACATGTGCCAGCCGGTGCGTTTCGGCGACGCCGTGGGGCAGCTGCTGCGCGACGGCGGCAAGGTGCTCGTCGAGGTCGGGCCGGGGCAGGGGCTGGGGTCGTTCGTGCGCCAGCATCCGGACTGCGACGACGACACCGCGCAGGCGATGGTCGCCTCGCTGCCCAACGCCTACAGCCGCCAGGAGGACCGCGAGTTCCTGCTTACCGCCCTCGGCAAGCTGTGGCTGACCGGCCAGGCGGTGGACTGGACGGCCTACTGGTCCGCCGAGCGCCGCCGGCGGGTGCCGCTGCCGACCTATCCCTTCGAGCGCCAGCGGTACTGGGTGGACCCGCCGCCGTATGCGCCGGGCGCAGCGGCCGCGGCGGGCACGGCGGGGACCGCGACGGCGACTTCCGCATGGGAGGCCGCGCCGGCCGGCGCGGCGGCGGCCGCGGACTCGCCGCGGCGGGTCACGCTCGACAAGCAGCCCGACCCGGCCGACTGGCTCTACCAGCCGGTATGGCGGCAGACGGCGCTGCCCGCCGGCGGTCCGCCGCGGGCGGCGGACGGCCCCTGGCTGGTGCTGAGCGACGGCGGCGAGAACGGCGGCCTGGGCGCCGCGCTCATCGCGCGGTTGCGGCAGGCCGGCTGCATGGTGGTGGCGGCAACGGCGGCGCCCGGCGTGGACGGCGGGCGCGGCGAGAGCGGGCCCGGAAAAGCCTTGCAGCCCCCCGCGCCAGGGGGGCCGGCCGCGCTCGGCGCTCTCGCCGCTCTCGCCGCTCCCAACGATGGGCGCGGGGGCTCCTGGGGGATCGACCCGGCCGCGCCGGCGCACTACGAGGCGCTGCTCGCGGCGCTGGTCGAGAGCGCCGGGGGCGGGTCGCCGGCGCTCAACGTGCTGCACCTGTGGAGCGTTCCCGAGGCGTCCGCGGGCGCGAGCCCCGAGCGCCTGCAGGACCTGGGCTTCTACAGCCTGCTGTACCTCGCCCAGGCGGTGGGCCGGCGCGGCCGCGGCGCGCCGGTGCGCATCGCCGTCGTCTCCTCGCAGCTGCACCGGGTGAGCGGCGGCGACGAGGTGGTGCCGGAGAAGGCGACGCTGCTGGGACCCTGCCGCGTGATCCCGCAGGAGCTGGCGCGCGTCTCGTGCCGCAGCATCGACGTCGCGCTGCCCACGGGTGAGAGGGCCGGCGAGCAGCTCGACGAGCTGGCCGGGCGGTTGCTGGCGGAGGTCGCATCGGCGCCGCCAGCCGCCGCCGGCGTCAACCTCGACGCGCCTGCCGGCGCCAGGCTCGACGCGCCTGCCGGCGCCAGGCTCGACGCGCCTGCCGGCGCTAGGCTCGACGCGCCTGCCGGCGCCAAGCTCGACGCGCCTGCCGGCGCCGGGGCCGACCTGGACGCGCCGGTGGTCGCCTACCGCGGCGCCGCCCGCTTCGTGCAGGACTTCGCGCCGGTGGCGCCGCCGCCCGGAGAGCCGGCGGCGCGCGGCGAGCAGGGCGAGCAGGGCCAGGAGCCGGCGGCGGGATTGCGGCTGCGCCAGGGAGGGGTCTACCTGCTCACCGGCGGCCTGGGCGGCATCGGCATGGCGCTGGCCGAGCACCTGGCGAGCACCCTGCGCGCCCGGCTGGTGCTCACCGGCCGCTCGCCGCTGCCGGCGCCCGAGGAGTGGGACGGCTGGCTCGCCAGCCATCCGCCCGACGACCGGGTGAGCGAGCGCCTGCGCCAGCTGCGGCGTCTCGAGTCGCTGGGCGCCGAGGTGCTGGCGGTGAGCGCCGACGCCGCCGACGAGGCGCGGATGCGGGAGGTGGTGGCGGCGGCGCGGCGGCGATTCGGCGCCATCCACGGCGTCATCCATCTCGCCGGCACGCCCGGCGGCGGCATCCTGCAGCTGAAGACGCGCGCGGCGGCGGCGCGCATCATGGCGCCCAAGGTCGAAGGGGCGCGGGTGCTCGACGCCCTGTTCGCGGCGCCGGGAGAGCTCGACTTCCTGGTGCTCTTCTCCTCGATCGCCTCGGTCTTGGGCGAGGTCGGCCAGGCCGATTACTGCGGCGCCAACGCCTACCTCGACAGCGTGGCGCAGCGCAATGCCGCGCGCGGCTACCCGCCGACGGTCACCGTCGACTCCGACATCTGGCGCGAGGTCGGGCTGGCCGTGCACACCGAGGTGCCGGTCCACCTGCGCCAGTGGCGGCAGCAGATGCTCGAGCAGGCGCTGACGCCGGCGGAAGGATGCGCGGCCTTCGTCCGCGCCCTGCAATGCGGCGTGCCGCAGGTGGTGATCTCGGCGCAGCCCCTCGCCGGCCGCATCGAGCTCGGCAAGTCCTTCACCGGCGAGAGCTTCCTCGCCGAGCTCGAGAAGAGCCAGGCGGCGGCCCGGCAGCCGGCGCGGCGGGTGCTGGGGACCGGCTACGCCGGCGCCGGCAGCGGCGCCGAGCGGCGCATCGCCGAGATCTGGCAACGGCTGCTCGGCGTCGAGCAGGTGGGGATGCACGACAACTTCTTCGATCTCGGCGGCAACTCCCTGCTCGGCCTGCAGGTGGTGGCCGAGATCGGCCGCGAGCTCGGCGTCGAGGTGGCCCCGGTCACCCTCTTCGAATCGCCGACCGTCGCCGCCCTGGCCCGCCAGCTCGCCCTGCCGGAGGCGGCGGAGAGCGCGGAGCCGGGCCCGAGGACGGCCGCCGGCGAGATCGAGGAGCGCCGCCGCCGCTTGCGCCGGCGCGGCGAGGCGGGGCGGCAGGCGGCGGGGGAGAACGGCCGCGACGTCGCCATCATCGCCATGACCGGCCGTTTCCCCGGCGCCGCCAGCGTCGAGCAGCTGTGGCGCAACCTGCGCGACGGCGTCGAGTCGGTCCGCTTCTTCGGCGACGAGGAGCTGCTGGCGGCCGGCGTCTCCCCGGCCCTTGCCGCCGATCCGCGCTACGTCAAGGCGGGGGCGATCCTCGACGGCATCGAGCTGTTCGACGCCGGCCTCTTCGGCTTCTCGCCGCGCGAGGCCGAGGTCACCGACCCGCAGCACCGGATCTTCCTCGAATGCGCCTGGGAGGTGCTGGAGCGCGCCGGCTACGACCCCGCGACCTACCCCGGCGCGATCGGCGTGTTCGCCGGCGCCAACCTCAGCACCTACCTGCTGCGCATGTACGCCGACCCCGAGGTCCGGGGCACGGTCAACATGCTGCAGGCGATCCTGGGCAACGACAAGGACTCGCTGACCACCACGGTCTCCTACAAGCTGAACCTGCGCGGCCCCAGCGTCGCGGTGCAGACCTTCTGCTCGACCTCGCTGGTGGCGGTGCACATGGCCTGCCGCAGCCTGCGCGGCGGCGAGTGCGACATGGCGCTCGCCGGCGGCGTGCGGGTCGTGGTGCCCGACCACCAGGGCTATCTCTACGAGCAGGGCGGGCTCGCCCCCTCCGACGGCCACTCGCGCTCGTTCGACGCCGGGGCCAACGGCAGCGTGCTCGGCCACGGCGCCGGCATCGTCTGCCTCAAGCGCCTGGACGACGCGCTCGCCGACGGCGATCCGGTGCTCGCCGTGATCAAGGGCTCGGCGATCAACAACGACGGCTCGCTCAAGGCGGGCTACACGGCGCCCAGCGTCGCCGGCCAGGCCGAGGCCATCGTCGCCGCCTTCGAGGACGCCGGGGTAGAGCCCGACGACGTCAGCTACGTCGAGGCCCACGGCAGCGCCACCGCACTCGGCGATCCGATCGAGGTGGCCGCCCTGACCAAGGCGTTCCGCCGCTTCACCGGCCGCGCCGGCTACTGTCCGATCGGTTCGGTGAAGTCCAACTTCGGCCATCTCGACCGCGCCGCCGGCGTCACCGGCCTGATCAAGACGGTCTTGGCGCTGCAGCAGGGCGAGATCCCGCCGAGCATCAACTTCACGCGCCCCAACCCGCAGATCGACTTCGCCGGCAGCCCGTTCCGCGTCAACACCGCGCTCACCCCCTGGCCCCGCAACGGCGCCCCGCGGCGCGCCTGCGTCAACTCCCTGGGCATGGGCGGCACCAACGTCCACGTCGTGCTGGAGGAGGCGCCGGCCGCGGCGCCGGGAGGCCCTTCGCGGCCGTGGCAGCTGCTGCTGCTGTCGGCGAAGACGCCCACCGCGCTCGACGCGGCGACCGGCGCGCTGCGGCGCCACCTCGACCAGGCGCCGCCGCGCGACGCGGTCGGGCTGGCCGACGCCGCCTACACGCTCGCCGTCGGACGCCGCGCTCTCGGCCACCGCCGCGCGCTGGTCTGCCGCGACGCCGCGGACGCCGTGGCGGCGCTGGGTGGCGGCGACCCCGGGCGACTGCTCACGGCTGCCGGCGACGAGAGCGAGCGCGCCGTGGTGTTCGCCTTCGCCGGTCTCGGCGGGCAGTACGTGGACATGGGGCGGGGCCTGTACGAGGCCGAGCCCGCCTTCCGGGCCGCGGTGGACCGCTGCGCCGGGATCCTCGAGCCGCTGCTCGGCCTCGATCTGCGGCCGGTCCTCTATCCTGGCGACGGCCGCCCGGCTGCGGCCGAGCCGGCGGCCGCGGCGCCCGCCCTCGACTTGCGCCGCATGCTGGGCCGCGATGTTGGCAAGGCCGGCTTCGCCGGCGACAAAGCCGGCTTCGCCGGCGGCAAGGCCGGCGCTGCCGGCGCCAATGGCGGCGCCGCCGGCGGGGATGCCGGCAGCCAGGCCGGCGGCAATGGCGGCTTCGCCGCCGGCCGGCTCGACGAGACCTGGCTGGCACAGCCGGCGCTGTTCGTCGTCGAGTACGCGCTGGCGCAGCTGCTCCGCGAGTGGGGCGTGCGCCCGCAGGCGGTCGTGGGCTACAGCCTCGGCGAGTACGTGGCGGCCTGCGTCGCCGGCGTGCTGTCGCTGCCGGCGGCGCTGGCGCTGGTGGCGGGGCGGGCGCGCCTCATCGCCGAGCTGCCGGCGGGAGCGATGCTGGCGGTCGGCCTGCCGGAGCAGGAGCTGGCGCCGCTGCTCGGCGAGGAGCTGTCGCTGGCGGCGATCAACGGTCCCGAGCAGTCGGTCGCGGCGGGCCCGCCGGCGGCGATCGCATCCCTCGAGGAGCGGCTCGCCGGCCGCGGCGTCGCCTGCCGCCGGCTGCGGACCTCGCACGCGTTCCACTCGCGGCAGATGGAGGCGCTGTTCGCGCGGAGCGTCGAGCTGGCCGAGGGCATCGAGCTGCGGCCTCCCGCCATACCCTGCCTGAGCAACGTCACCGGCACCTGGCTGACCGCGGAAGAGGCGACCGACCCCACCTACTGGGCGCGGCACATGTGCCAGCCGGTGCGCTTCGCGGATGCCATCGCCGAGCTGCAGCGAGAGCCCGGCCGGGTGGTGGTCGAGATCGGTCCCGGGCAATCGCTGGGAAGCCTCATCCTGCAGCACCCGGCGAGCCGCGCCGGCGAGGAGACGGCGGTGCTCGCGGTGCTGCGCCACTCCTACGAAACGCAGCCCGACCAGGCCTTCGCGCTCGGCGCCCTGGCCAAGCTGTGGCTGCTGGGCGTCAAGCCGGACTGGGAAGGCTTCTACGCTCACCAGCGGCGCCGGCGCAGCCTGCTTCCGACCTACCCGTTCGAGCGCCAGCGCTACTGGATCGAGACCGCCGACCCCGGCGCCGGGCGCCTGCCGGCGCCCCTGCAGGCCGTGCCGGCGGCTGCCACGCCGCCGCCCGCGGGGGAGGTGCCGCGCGCCGGCGGCGTGGGGTTCTATCCCCGGCCCAGCCTGCGGGTCGAATACGTCGCCCCGCGCAACGACATGGAGGCCCTGATCGGCCGCGCCTGGGAGGAGCTGCTGGGAGTCGCCAGGGTGGGCGTCCACGACAGCTTCCTGGACCTCGGCGGCGATTCGCTGCTGGCCACCCGGCTGGTGGCGCGTCTGCGCGATGCGCTCCAGCTCGACCTGCCGGTGCGGTTGTTCTTCGAGCGCTCGACGGTGGCCGAGCTGGCGGCGGCGGTCGAGGAGGTGCGGCGGGAGCGCGAAGCGCAGGCGGACAGGGAGCTGATCGACGGCATCCGGGATCTCTCGGAAGCCGATCTGGAAGCGGAGATCGCGCGCCTGGAGAGCCTGGTGGCGACCGAGGAGATGGCCAATGGTTGAGATCGCGACCGCCGACGAGACCCTCTCGGCCCGCCAGCGCCGGCTGCTCGAGCTGGTGCGCCGGCAGCGCCGCCAGGCGGCGCCCGAAGCGGCGCCGCCGGCCATTCCCCGCCGGCCGCCCGGCGAGCCGCCGGTGCTGTCGTTCGGCCAGCAGCGCCTGTGGTTCATCGAGCAGCTGCAACCCGGCAGCGCGGCCTATCACGTGCCGGGCGCGGTGCGCATCCGGGGCGCGCTCGACGTGCCGGTGCTGAAACGCTGCCTCGCCGAGGTCGCCCGCCGCCACGAGATCCTGCGCACCGGCTTCGAGGTGCGCGACGGCGAGCCGGCGCTGGCGATCGCCGCCGCGCCGCGCCTCGAGCCGACGCTGACCGACCTCTCGGCGCTGCCGCCGGCGAGACGCGAGGCCGAGGCATCGCGGGTCGTCAACGCCCAGGTGCGCAAGCCGTTCGACCTCACCCGGCAGCCGCTCGCCCGCACCGGCCTGGTGCGGCTGGCGGCGGACGAGCACCTCTTCCTGCTCGTCCTGCAGCACATCATCAGCGACATCTGGTCGGTCGGGGTCTTCTTCCGCAACACCATGGCGCTCTACGACGCCTTCTCGGCCGGCCAGCCGTCGCCGCTGCCGGAGCTGCCGGTGCAGTACGCCGACTACGCCGCCTGGCAGCAGCAGGTGCTGCGCGGCGACAGCCTGCGCGCGCTGCTCGACTACTGGCACGGCCAGCTCGCCGGGGCGCCGCTGGTGATCGAGCTGCCCGCCGATCGCGTCCGGCCGCCGCTGCAGAGCTTCACCGGCGGGCGGCGCTACATGACGTTCGGCCGCGAGCTGACCGACCGCCTCAAGGCGGCCGCCAAGCAGCAGGACGCCAGCCTGTACATGCTCCTGCTGGCGGCGCTCGACACCCTGCTGCACCGGCTCACCGGGCAGACCTCGATCCTCGTCGGGGTGCCGATGGCGAACCGCAGCCGCGTCGAGCTCGAGGGCTTGATCGGCCTGCTGTTCAACGCGCTGGCGCTGCGCGCCGACCTGACCGGCGCGACGCCCTTCCGCGACTTGCTGGGGCAGGTGCGCGAGCGCACCCTGGGGGCGATCCAGCACCAGGACCTGCCGTTCGAGCGGCTGGTCGAGGACCTGCGGGTGGAGCGGGACATGAGCCGCAACCCGATCTACCAGGTGCTCTTCGCGTTCCAGAACGTGCCGCCCTCGAAGATGGCGGCGCGCGGCCTGGACATCCGCCGCTACGAGGTGATGGAGAGCACCTCGCGCGAGGACCTGGAGCTCGACATGCGCGAGACCCCCGACGGGCTCGCCGGCTGGTTCGGCTACGACCAGGCGCTCTTCGACGCCGCCACGGTCGAACGCTTCACCCGCCACTTCGGTTGCCTGCTCGCCGGCATCGCCGGCGACCCGGCGCGCCGCCTGGGCGAGCTGCCGCTGCTCACCGCGGCGGAGGAGCAGGCGCTGCGCCGCGAGTGGAACGACACCGCCGGGCCCGCCGGGCAGACACCGCCGGCCCTGCCGGCCGGGCGCTTGGGCGCCCTGCTGGCGGCGCCGGCGGCCCGCGCGCCGCTGGCGGTCGCCGCCGCCGACGGCGAGCGGACGCTCACATACCGCGAGCTGGCGGCCGCCGCCTCGGGCGTCGCCGCGCGGCTCGCCGCCGCCGGGGTCGGGCGCGGCGTCGTGGTGGGCGTGCTGGCGCGGCGCTCGGTCGATTTCCTGACCGTGATCCTGGGGGTGCTCGAGGCCGGCGGCGCCTTCCTGCCGCTCGACCCCGAGCACCCGGTGCGGCGCCAGGCGCAGATCCTGGGCCAGGCCGGCGCCGAGCTGGCGGTCGCCGCCGAGGAGCTGCTGCCGCTGCTGGATGCCGCGCGGCAGGAAGCGCCGGCGCTGCGCGTGCTGCCGCTGGACCGCCTCGTGGCGGGAGCCGAGGCGGCCGCGCCGGCAGGACAGGACCCGGCCGCGGGCGGCGGCCGTGGCGGCGGTGAAGTGTCGCCCGACGACCTGGCCTACGTCATCTTCACCTCGGGCTCGACCGGCCTGCCCAAGGGTGCGGCGATCACCCACCGCGGGATGGCGAACCACCTGCAGGCCAAGATCGAGGCGCTGGGCCTCACCGCCGGCGACGTGGTGGCGCAGAACGCCTCGCAGTGTTTCGACATCTCGGTCTGGCAGCTGCTGGCCGCCCTGCTCGCCGGCGGCCAGGTGCGCATCGTCCCCGACGAGGTGGCGCACGACCCGGCGCGGCTGCTGGCCGCGGCCGAGGCGGCCGGCATCACCGTGCTCGAGACGGTGCCCTCGGTGCTCCGCCTGATGGTCGAGGAGGCGGGGCGGCGCGGCGACGCGCGGCCGCAGCTCGCGGCGCTGCGCTGGCTGGTGGCGACCGGCGAGGCGCTGCCGCCGGAGCTCTGCGGCGAATGGCTGGCGCTCTACCCGGCGGTCCCGCTGCTCAACGCCTACGGGCCGACCGAGTGCGCGGACGACGTCACCCACCAGCCGATCGGGCGGCCGCCGGCGGCCGGGGCGCCGCGCGTGCCGATTGGGCGCCCTCTCCGCTGCACCCGGCTGCTGGTGGTCGACGCCGAGCTGCGCGCGGTGCCGGCCGGAGTCGCCGGCGAGCTGTGCGTCGGCGGCGCCGGCGTCGGCCGCGGCTACCTGCACGACCCGGCGCGGACCGCCGCGGTCTTCGTGCCCGACCCCTTCGCGGACGATTCGCCCTGGGGCGGCGAGGCGGGCTCGCGCCTCTACCGCACCGGCGACCGGGCGCGCCGCCTCGCCGACGGCAGCCTCGACTTCCTGGGCCGCGCCGACCACCAGGTGAAGGTGCGCGGTTTCCGCATCGAGCTGGGCGAGATCGAAACGGCGCTCGCCGAGGTGGCCGGCGTCCGCCAAGCGGTGGTGGTCGCGGCTCCGCTTGTCGCCTATCGCGACACTCCTGGCTCGTCGGTCGCGCAGCCGGACGCGGCGAACGCGGGCACGACGGTGCTGGTGGCCCATCTCACCACCTGGCCGGCGATCTCCTCCGGCGCGGCGGGCGCGGCAAGCGCGGCCGGCGAGGCGAACGCCGCCGGCGCGGCCGGCGTCTCCGTTGCGGCCGGCGCCGCGGCCGGCGACCTCGCCGCGCTCGAGCGGCAGGCGCGGGAATACCTCGCCGCCCGCCTGCCCGAATACATGGTGCCCGCCGTCTTCGTCTGGCGCGAGCAGATGCCGCTGACGCCGAACGGCAAGCTCGACCGCCGCGCCCTGCTGGCTGCGGCGGACGCCGGCTTCGCCTCGCGCGAGAGCTACGTCGGGCCGCGCAACCCGGTCGAGGAGTCGCTGGCCGGGATCTGGGCCGAGGTGCTGAAGCGCCCGCGGGTCGGCGTCTACGACGACTTCTTCGAGGTGGGCGGCCAGTCGCTGATGGCGACCCAGGTGGTGACCCGGGTGCGCGAGGCTTTCGGGGTCGATCTGCCGGTGCGCACGCTGTTCCAGAAGACCACCATCGCCGGCTTCGCCGAGAGCCTGGAGGTCATGCTGCTGCACGGCCGCGGCCTGCCGCAGGCGCCGCCGATGACGCGCATCCCCGAGGCGGAGCGCCGGGGGCCGCTCGCGCCCTCCTTCGGCCAGGAGCGGTTCTGGTTCATCGACCAGCTGCGGCCGGGCCTCACCGCCTACAACATCTTCGGCGCCGTGCACCTGCGCGGGCGGCTCGACGCGGCGACGCTGCAGCGGAGCTTCGACGAGCTGGTGCGGCGCCACGAGGTGCTGCGCAGCACCTTCGCCTCCGAGGGTGGCGTGCCGGTGCAGGTCATCGGCGAGCCGCGCGGGCTGCCCATCCCGCGCATCGACCTGCGCGCGCTGCCGGCCGCCGCGCGCGCCGAGCGGGCGGCGCTGCTCAAGAACGAGGAGGCCCAGCGCCCCTTCGACCTCGCCCGCGGCCCGCTCATCCGCGGCGTGCTGCTGCGGCTTGCCGGCGAGGACCACATCCTGGCGGTGACGGCGCACCACATCGTCTACGACGTCTGGTCGCGCGAGCTGCTGATCCGCGAGCTGGCGGTCCTGTACGAGGCCTTCTGGCACCGCCGCCCCTCGCCGCTGCCGGAGCTGGCGATCCAGTACGCCGACTTCGCGCGCTGGCAGCGCCGCTGGCTGGCCGGCGACGTGCTGGCGGCGCAGCTCGACTACTGGCGGCGGCAGCTGGCCGGAGTCACCTCGGGCACCGAGCTGCCGAGCGACCGCCCGCGGCCGCCGGTGCAGAGCTTCCGCGGCCGGCGGCAGCTGCTCGAGCTGGGGCCGGAGCTCACCGCGGACCTGAAGGACCTCGGCCGCAAGCACGGCGCGACCCTGTTCATGACCCTGCTCGCCGGCTTCGACCTGTTCCTGAAGCACTACACCGGCGAGGACGACGTCGTCGTCGGCTCGCCGATCGCCAACCGCAACCGCGCCGAGACCGAGAGCCTCATCGGCTTCTTCGTCAACACCCAGGTGCTGCGCACCCGGCTCGACGGCGACCCGGGGATGCGGCAGGCGATGGGGCGGGTGCGCGAGACGGCCCTCGCCGCCTATGCCCACCAGGACCTGGCCTTCGAGCAGCTGGTCGGCGAGCTGCGGGCCAGCCGCGACCCGGCGCGCCAGCCGCTCTTCCAGATCCTGTTCAACTTCCTGACCAACTACCAGCCGATCGCCATGGAGCTGCCGGAGCTGACGCTGACGCCGGAGGCGAACCACAGCGGCGCCGTGCAGTTCGACCTCATCTTCTCGATCTACGAGGCCGGCGGCAGGCTGCACTTCTCCTCGGACTACAGCACCGACCTGTTCGACGGCGCGACGCTGCTGCGCATGATGCGCCACTACGCGAGCCTGCTCGCGGCCGCCGCCGCCGAGCCCGAGCGCCCGGCATCGCAGCTGTCGTTCTGGTCGCCCGGCGAGCGCCAGCAGGTGCTCCTGGAATGGAACGACAGCGACGCGGCGGCCCTGGGCTTCCCGGCTCACCCCGCCGCCCCCGCTGCCCCCGCTGCGACCACCGCCGCCGGCCGCGAGCCACTCGCCCACCAGCGCTTCGAGGAGCAGGCGGCGGCCACGCCCCAGGCGGTGGCGGCAAGCTGCGAGGGGCGCACGCTCACCTACGAGGAGCTGAACCGCCGGGCCAACCGGGTGGCGCGGCGGCTGCGGCTGCTCGGCGTCGGTCCCGACGCGGTGGTCGGCCTGCTGGCCGAGCGCGGGCTCGACTTCCTCACCGCCATGCTCGCCGTCTGGAAGGCGGGCGGCGCCTACCTGCCGCTCGACCACCGCCATCCCGCCGAGCGGCTGCGCCAGGTGGTGGCGCAGAGCGGCAGCCGCCTGGTCCTGGTGGAGCGCTCGTTCGCGCGCGCCCTCGGCCTGGCGCCCGAAGAGCTCGACGGCAGCCTGCGGCTGCGCGTGATCGAGGAGCTGCTGGCGCCGGCGGCGGCGGGCGGCGAGGAGGACCTCGAGCCGCTGGCGGCCGCCGGCAACCTCGCCTACGTGATCTACACCTCGGGCTCGACCGGGGTGCCCAAGGGGGCGATGGTCGAGCACCGCGGCATGCGGAACCACCTGTACGCCAAGATCGAGCAGCTGGGGCTGGGCGCCGGCGACGTCGTGGCGCAGACCGCGGCGCACACCTTCGACATCTCGGTCTGGCAGTTCGTCGCCGCGCTGCTCGTCGGCGGCCGGGTCCAGATCTTCCGCGACGCCATCGCCCACGATCCGCCGCGGTTGCTGGCGGAGGTGGCGCACCATGGCGTCTCGATCTTCGAGACCGTGCCGTCACTGATGCTGCTGATGCTGGGCCACGGTGCGCGCGAGAACGGCGAGCGGCCGCGGCTGGACCGCCTGCGCTGGCTGATCCCGACGGGCGAGGCGCTGCCGCCCGACCTCTGCCGGCGCTGGTTCGCCGCCTATCCGCGGGTGCCGCTGGTCAACGCCTACGGGCCGACCGAGTGCTCCGACGACGTCACCCACCAGCCGCTCGCCAGCTTCGACGCCGCCGGCCTGCCGCGGGTGCCGATCGGCAGGCCGGTGCGCAACCTGCGGCTGCGCGTCCTCACGCCCGACCTGCGGCCGGCGCCGCTAGGGGTGCCCGGCGAGCTGTGCGTGGCCGGCGTCGGAGTGGGGCGCGGCTACCTGCTCGATCCGGTGCGCACCGCGGAGGTCTTCATCCCGGACCCCCTGGCCGCGGAGCCGGGCGGACGCCTCTATCGCACCCAGGACCTGGTGCGCTACCGCCCCGACGGCAACCTCGACTTCCTGGGCCGCATCGACTACCAGGTGAAGATCCGCGGCTCGCGCATCGAGCTGGGCGAGATCGAGTCGGTGCTGCTGCGCCACGCCGCGGTGCGCGAGGCGGCGCTGCTGGTCAAGGAGAACCAGCTCGGCGACCAGCGCCTGGTCGCCTACGTGGCGGCGGGGCCCGAGGTCGCGGGCGATCCGGCGCGGCTGCGCACCTTCCTCGGCCAGGCGCTGCCCGACTACATGCTGCCGAGCGCCTTCGTCTTCCTGGACGCCATGCCGCTGACCGCCAGCGGCAAGGTGGACCGCCGCGCTCTCGACGCTCTCGACGTCTCCGAGCTCTCGCTGCAGACGCCTTTCGTGGCGCCGCGCACGCCGATCGAGGAGCGGCTGGCGGCGATGTGGTCCGAGCTGCTGGGCGTCGAGCGGGTCGGCGCGCTCGACAACTTCTTCGACCTCGGCGGCCACTCGCTGCTCACCACCCAGCTGGTGTCGCGGCTGCGCGCCGCCTTCGAGCTCGAGGTGCCGCTGCCGACCTTCTTCGAGGACCCGACCGTGGCCGGCCTGGCGCAGGCGATCGAGCTGGCCCGCTGGGCCGAGGAGGTGGCGCGGGAGGCCCCGGCGGCGGGCGGCGAGGAGGCGGGCGTGCTGCAGGCGGTGGAGATGGAGGAAGGGGAGCTGTGACGGTCGCCTCGCCCACCCTCGAGCTCGCGGGCGCGAGCCGGGAGGAGCAGCTGGAGCGGATCTGGCGGCTGGCGGAGCAGGTGGCCGGCGCCTACCGCCTCGAACGCCCGACCGTCAAGCTGCTCGAGCACAAGAAGAACGTCACCTTCAAGGTCGAGGAGGGGGCGATACCGGCGAGCGGGGCGGGCGGGGCCGGCGGGGCCGGCGGGGCGGCCGAGGGGGCGCCGCGGCGCTACGTGCTGCGGGTGTGCGACCCGGAGGGCTACGGCGAGGCCGAGATCCGCTCGGAGCTGCAGTACCTCCTGGCGCTGCGCCAGGCCACCGGCCTGGTGGTGCCGGAGCCGGTGCGGGCGCGCGACGGCTCGCTGGTGGTGCGGGGCACCGGCGCCGGGCTTTCGCGCCCGCGCTGGTGCGCGCTGTTCCGCTGGGTGCCGGGGCGGATGGTGGAGGACGCGCCGACGCCGCGGCTGCTCGAACGGGTGGGAGAGATCTCGGCGCGGCTGCACGGCTTCTCCGAGCAATGGCTGCCGCCGGCGGGCTTCTCCCGCCCGCGGTGGGACGCGGCGGCGCTGCTCGGCGACGGGCCGGTTCTGGCTCCCGGGCAGGGCGCGCCGATCGTCACCGAGCGCGCGCGCGAGCTGCTCGAGGAGGCCGCCGGCGTGGTGCGCCGGACGATGGCCGATCTCGGTGAGGGGCGCGAGGTGTTCGGGCTCATCCACAAGGACCTCGAGCCCGACAACACCCTGGTCGACGGCGAGGAGGTGCACGCGATCGACTTCGCCGACGTCGGGTGGGGCCACTACCTCTACGACATCGCCGCCTCGCTGCTGCCGCTGCGCGAGAAGCAGGGCTTCGCCGCCATGCGCGACGCCTTCCTGCGCGGCTATCGCAGCGTCCGCCCGCTGCGCGCCGAGCACCTCGAGCTGCTCGAAACCTTTCTCATCGCGCGCAGCATCTTCGCCGCGCGGCTGATGACCGGCAGGCTATGGGACCTGCCGCAGATCCGCGAGTACGCCAACACCGCGGTGCCGCAGATCCTGGGCGGCATCCGCGTCTTCATGGAGCGCCGCCAGGCCGCCCGCGGCGCGGCGGCGGCGGCGGCGGTGGGCGGCAGCATCCAGACCACGGTGCAGTTCCTGTCGCTGCTGCGCAGCCGCGGCGTCAAGATCTGGGCCGAGGGCGAGAAGCTGCGGTACAACGCGCCGCGGGAGGCGCTGACGCCGGAGCTGATGGCCGAGCTCAAGGAGCGCAAGGCGGAGCTGCTGGGCTTCCTGCGCCAGGGGCATGTGGCGCGCCGGTCGGGGGCGCCGTCGCGCATCGCCGCGGCCCACCGCGAGCGCCCGCCGCTCTCCTTTGCCCAGCAGCGGCTATGGTTCATCCACCAGCTTTTCCCGGACGGCACCGAGTACAACATCGCGCGCGCCGTGCGCCTGCGCGGCAAGGTGCGGGTCGACGTGATGGCGCAGAGCCTGGCGGCGATCGTGCGCCGGCACGGCGCCCTGCGCACCACCTTCGCGCTCGACGGCGGCCAGCCGGTGCAGGTGATCGCTCCCGGCCTCGCCGTGCCGCTGCCGCTGGTCGATCTGGGCGGCCTGCCCGGCGAGCGCCGGGAGAGCGCGGCCTGGCGCCTGGCGATGGCGGACGCGCGCCGGCCGTTCGACCTCGCGCGCGGGCCGCTGCTGCGGGTCTTCCTGCTGCGCTTGGCGGCCGACGATCACATCGCGCCGAGCACCATGCACCACATCATCGGCGACGGCTGGTCGAGCGGCATCCTGTTCCGGGAGCTGGGCGTCGTCTATGGCGCGCTGGTGCGCCGCGAGCCGCCGCCGCTTCCCGAGCTGCCGATCCAGTACGCCGATTTCGCGGTCTGGCAGCGGGAATGGCTCACCGGCGAGGTGCTCGCCGAGCAGCTGGCGTACTGGAAGGAGTTGCTGGCGGGCGCGCCGCCGCTGCTCGAGCTGCCCACCGACCGGCCGCGCTCGGCCGTGCAGAGCTCGCGCGGCGAGCGGCGGCCGCTGCTCATCCCGCGCCCGCTCGCCGACGGGCTCAAGGCGTTCGCCCAGGCGCAGGGGGCGACCCTGTTCATGATCCTGCTGGCGGCCTGGAAGACGCTGCTGTGCCGCTGGTCCGGGCAGGACGACGTCGTCGTCGGCTCGCCGATCGCCAACCGCAACCGCACCGAGATCGAAGGCCTGATCGGCTTCTTCGCCAACACGCTGGTGCTGCGCACCGTCTTCGACGGCAATCCCACCTTCCGCGCGGTCCTGGGCGCGACCCGCAAGGTCACGCTCGGCGCCTACGCCCACCAGGACCTGCCGTTCGAGAAGATCGTCGAGGAGCTGCGGCCCGAGCGCAACCTGGCGCAGACGCCGCTGTTCCAGGTCATCTTCACCTTTCAGAACGTGCCCTATCCGGACATGGACGTGGCGGACTTCCGGATGACGCTGATGCCGCCCACCAGCCGCGCCGCGATGTTCGACCTGACCTGCAACATGAAGGAGATGCCCGAAGGGGTGCGCACCTCGTTCATGTACAAGGAGGACCTCTTCGACGGCGCCACCGTCGCGCGCCACGCCGACCACTACCAGCGGCTGCTCGCGGCCGTCGCCGCCGATCCCAACCAGGGCGTCCGCGAGCTGCCGCTGCTGTCGGCGGCGGAGGCGCAGCAGCTGGTGCGGGAGTGGTGCGACACGGCGGCCGACTACGGCGCGGCGGCGGCGGGCCTGCACGAGCTGATCGCGGCGCAGGCGGCGCGCACGCCGGCGGCGGTGGCGGTGGTGGCGGGTATCGCACGCATGGCGGGCGAGGTGGGCGCGGTGGGCGAAGCGGGCGTGGCGGGCGAAGCGGGCGTGGCGGCTGAGGCGGGCGAGGTGGGCGCGGAGCGGGTGACCTACGGCGAGCTGGTGGCGCGGGTCTCGGCGCTGGCGTGGCGCCTGCGGCGGCTGGGGGTCGGGCCGGAGTCGCGGGTGGGCCTGGCGGCGGAGCGCTCGGTGGAGATGGTGGTGGGGATCCTGGGGGTGCTGGCGGCGGGCGGGGCCTACGTGCCGCTGGACCCGGACCATCCGCGCGAGCGGCGGGAGACGATGATCGCCGACGCGCGGCCGCGGGTGTTGCTGATCCAGGAGCGGCTGCGGGAGCTGGTGCCGGCGCCGGCGGGCGTGGAGGTGGTGGCGCTCGACGGCGTGGCCGGGCCAGTGGGCGCGGCCGGCGCGGCGGCTGGGACCGGCGCGGCGGAGCCGGCCGGGTCGGCGGGGCCGGTGGGCGAGGCGGGGCCGGCGGCCTGGGCCCGGGTGTGGGACGAGAGCGCTGCGTACGTGATCTACACGTCGGGCTCGACGGGGCGGCCGAAGGGCGCGGTCAACACCCACGGTGCGGTGCGCAACCGGCTGCTGTGGATGCAGGCGGCGTACGGCCTGGGCGCCGGGGATGTGGTGGCGCAGAAGACACCGTTCGGGTTCGACGTTTCGGTGTGGGAGCTCCTGTGGCCGCTGATGACGGGGGCGCGGCTGGTGATGGCGCGCCCGGGCGGGCACCAGGACCCGGCGTACCTGCGGCGCCTGATCGTGAGCGAAGGGGTGACGACGCTGCACTTCGTGCCGGCGATGCTGCAGGCGTTCGTGGCGCAGGAGGGGCTGGCGGAGTGCCGGTCGCTCCGGCGGGTGGTGGCGAGCGGCGAGGCGCTGCCCGGCGAGCTGGCGCGGCGCTTCGCGGCGCGGCTGCCCGGGGTCGAGCTGCACAACCTGTACGGCCCGACGGAGGCGGCGATCGACGTCAGCTCCTGGCGCTGCGAGGCGGAGAGCGAGCGCGAGCCGGTGCCGCCGGTACCCATCGGGCGGCCGATCGGCAACCTGCGGCTGCGGGTGCTGGACCGGGAGCTGCGGCCGGTGGGAGTGGGGGTGGTGGGCGAGCTGTACATCGGCGGAGCGGGCCTGGCGCGGGGGTACTGGCAGCGTGCGGAGCTGACGGCGGAGCGGTTCGTGCCGGAGCCTCTGGGCGAGGAGCTTGGGGGCCGGCTGTACCGGACCGGGGACCTGGCGCGGTGGCGGGTGGGCGGCGAGCTGGAGTACTTGGGCCGGGTGGACTTCCAGGTGAAGGTGCGCGGCGTGCGCATCGAGCTGGGCGAGATCGAGGCGGCGCTGGCGGCGCACGCAGCGGTGCGGGAGGCGGTGGTGGTCGCGCGTCCTGGTCCCGGCGGCGAGCTGCGGCTGGTGGCGTATGTGGTGCCGGCCGGCACCGCGGCGGGGGCGGCGGGCGCGGTAGCGGCGGTGGCGGGAGCGGTTGGCGCGGTGGGTGCCCCTGGCGCGGTGATGGAGACCGGAGCAACCGGCGCGTCGGGACTCGCAGGCCCGAGCGCGGCCGAGCTGCGGCAATACCTGCGCCGCACGCTGCCGGAGGCGATGGTGCCGCAGGCGTTCGTGACGCTTCAGGCGCTGCCGCTGTCGGCCAACGGCAAGGTGGACCGCAAGGCGCTGCCGGAGCCGGAAGCGGACACGCGGGAGGCCGCCGGCGACCGGCCGCCGCGGAGCGCGCTGGAACGGACGCTGGCGGGCATCTGGCAGCGGGTGCTGGGGCGCGAACGGGTCAGCGCGGAGGCGAGCTTCTTCGATCTCGGCGGCCATTCCCTGCGGCTGGCCGAGGTGCAGGTCGGCATCCGGCAGGAGCTTGGCGTCGAGCTGTCGATGCTGGAGCTGTTCCAGCACCCGACCGTGGCGGCCCTGGCGCGGCTGCTGCGCCGGCGCTCGGGCGAGCTCGAAGACGAGGAGACGGTGGCGGCCGCGCTGGCCGCGCCGGCGGCGCAGGCCGCGGCCGCGGGAGCACGGGCAGACGGCACCGCCGCGGCCGTCGGGGTGGCAGAGATCGCGGTGGTGGCGATGGCGGGGCGCTTCCCGGGAGCGCGCGACGTCGCGGAATTCTGGTCCAACCTGCGCGCGGGGGTCGAGTCGATCCGCGTTTTCAGCCGCGAGGAGATGCTGGCCGCGGGAGTGGACGAGGCGCTGCTCGAGCGCCCCGATTGGGTGCCGGCGGGCGGGGCGCTGGCCGACGTCGAGCTGTTCGACGCCCCGTTCTTCGGCTTCAACCCGCGCGAGGCCGAGATGCTCGACCCGCAGCAGCGGCTGTTCCTGGAATGCGCCTGGGAAGCGCTGGAGCGCGCGGGCCACGCCCCGGGCACCGCTGACCGCGCTGACCGCGCTGACCGCGACGGTGGCCCCGGCCGGCCGCGCGTCGGCATCTACGCCGGGGCCTCGACCAGCACCTACGCGCTCAACAACCTGGCCTCGAACGCCGAGCTGGTGGCGTCGGTGGGCAGGTACCAGACGATGCTGGGCAACGACAAGGACTACCTGGCGACCCGCATCTCGTATTGCCTCAACCTTAAGGGACCGAGTGTCAGCGTGCAGACCGGCTGCTCCTCGTCGCTGGTGGCGGTGGCCTTCGCCTGCCAGGCGCTGGCCGACGGCCATTGCGAGATGGCGCTCGCCGGCGGCGCCAGCGTCGAGGCGCCGCAGCGCGCCGGTTACCTGTACGAGCCCGGGCACATCCATTCTCCGGACGGCCACTGCCGCGCCTTCGACGCGCGGGCGGCGGGGACGGTAGCGGGCAGCGGGGTGGGGGTGGTGGCGCTCAAGCCGCTGGCGGCGGCGCTGGCGGCGGGCGATCCGGTGCTGGCGGTGATCAGGGGCTGGGCGGTCAACAACGACGGGGCGCGCAAGCTCGGCTACACGGCGCCGAGCGAGGAGGGCCAGGCCGAGGTGATCGCCGCGGCGCAGGCCGTGGCGGGGATCGATCCGGCGACCGTCGGCTACGTCGAGGCGCACGGGACGGGCACGGCGCTGGGCGATCCGATCGAGGTGGCCGGGTTGCGGCGGGCGTTCGCGGCGGGCGGCGGCGCCACGCTGCCGGCGGGCAGCTGCGCGCTGGGGTCGGTGAAGAGCAACATCGGCCATCTCGACGCGGCGGCGGGGGTGGCGGGGTTGATCAAGACGGTGCTGGCGCTGGCGCACCGGGAGATCCCGCCGTCGCTGCATTTCGAGTCGCCCAACCCGCAGATCGACTTCGGCGCGGGTCCGTTCTACGTCAACACGCGCCTGCGCCGGTGGGAGGAGACGAGCTGGCCGCGGCGCGCCGGGGTGAGCTCGTTCGGGATCGGCGGCACCAACGCGCACGTGGTGCTCGAAGAGGCGCCGGCGGCGGCGGCCACGGGCAGGGCGGCGGCGGCAGGTGCGGTGAGCGCGGCGGCCGCGGAGGGTGCGGCGACGGCTGGCGCATCGGCGACGACTGGCGCATCGGCGATGACTGGCGCATTGGCGACGACTGGCGCATCGGCGACGACTGGCGCATCGGCGACGGCTGGCGCATTGGCTATCGCTGGCGCGGAGGATTCGGCGGCGCGGCGTTCGCGGCGGCTGGTGTTGCTTTCGGCACGGACGCCGGAGGCACTGGAGGCGGCGACGGACCGCCTGGCGGAAAGCCTGGCAGATCTGGAGGCGGCGGGGGAGCGGCCGGACGCGGAGGCGCTGGCGGACGTGGCGTTCACGCTGGCGGTGGGGCGCCGCGGCTTCGGCTGGCGGCGGGCGGTGGCGGCGACGGACCTGGCGACGGCGCGGGCGGTGCTTTTGGCGCGCGACGGCCAGGGGCTGCGCGAGGGGGGCGAGGGGGCCGAGCCGGTGCGGCGGCCGGTGTGCTTCCTGTTCCCCGGCCAGGGCGCGCAGTACGCGGGCATGGGCGAGGAGCTGTACGGCGAGGAGCCGGTGTTCCGCCGCGAGCTGGACCGCTGCGCCGAGCTGCTGCTGGGACCGCTCGGCGTGGACCTGCGCCAGGAGCTGTTCGCGGCGCCGGCGACGGCGGAGCCGGCGGCCAGGGAGCATGCGGCGGCGAGGGAGCAGGCCGAGGAGCGCCTGCGGCAGACGTGGCTGACCCAGCCGGCGCTCTTCGCCGTCGAGTACGCGCTGGCGCGGCTGTGGGAATCGTGGGGGGTAATGGCGGAGGGGATGGTGGGGCACAGCGTCGGCGAGTACGTGGCGGCGACGCTGGCGGGAGTGATGGAGCTGCCCGCGGCGCTGGCGCTGGTGGCGGCGCGAGGCCGGTTGGTGGGCTCGCTGCCCGGCGGGGCGATGCTGTCGGTGGCGCTCGGCGAGGCGGAGGTGGCGAGCCGGCTGGGCGCCGAATCGGAGCGGCGGCTGTGGCTGGCGGCGGTGAACGGTCCGGGGCAGGTGGTGGTCTCGGGCGAGGAGGCGGCCATCGCGTCGCTGGCGGCGTCGCTGGCGGGCGAGGGGGTGGAGGCGAAGCGGCTGCGGACCTCGCACGCCTTCCACTCGGGGCTGCTCGCGCCGGTGCTGGGGCGGTTCCGGGAGCTGGTGGAGCGGGTGGAGCTGCGGGCGCCGCGGCGGCCGTTCGTCTCCAACGTGACCGGGACCTGGATCCGCGCCGCGGAGGCGACGGACCCCGGCTACTGGGTGTCGCACCTGCGGCAGGCGGTGCGGTTCGGTGCCGGGGTCGAGACGCTGCTGGCGGAGCCCGAGGCGGTGCTGCTGGAGGTGGGGCCGGGGCGGTCGCTGGCGACCCTGGCGCGGCAGCAGCCGGCGGCGGCGGGGCGGCTGGTGGTGGGCTCGCTGCGCCAGGGGCGGGACCCGCGGGGGGAGCGGGAGGTGCTGCTCGACGCGCTGGCGCGCCTGTGGTGCGCCGGGGTGCCGGTGGCGTGGGACGGCTACTACACCGGCGAGCGGCGGCGGCGCCTCACCCTCCCCACCTACCCCTTCGAGCGCCGGCGCTACTGGGTCGAGCCGCGTCGCGGCGCCCACGGCTCCCTGGGCAATGCCTTGCGCACGGGTGGCGCGGGCGGCGCGCAGGAGGTCGAGGAGCCGCGCGCCGGCCACGAGCGGCCGCAGCTCCGGACGGCGTTCCGGGCGCCGGCCGCCGGCGTCGAGAGCCGGCTGGCGGCGATCTGGCAGGCCCTGCTCGGCGTCGAGCGGGTGGGCGCGAACGACGACTTCTTCGAGCTCGGAGGCCATTCGCTGCTCGCCACCCGCCTCGCCTCCCGCATCCGCGACGCCTTCGGCGTCGAGGTGACGCTCGACGCGGTGTTCGCCGTGCCGACGCTCGCCGGGCTCGCGTCCCACCTCGCGGCGGCGCCGGCGCCGGCGGGAGCCGCGCTCGCCGCGGCCGCCATCCCGCGGCTGCCGCGCGACGGCGACCTGCCCCTCTCCTTCGGCCAGCAGCGGCTCTGGTTCATCCACCAGCTGTTCCCGCACAGCAGCGAGTACAACGTGCCGCTCGCCGTGCGCCTGCGCGGGCGGCTTCAGGTCGCCGGGCTGGCCGCGGCGCTCGCCGCGGTGGTGCGCCGGCACGAGACCCTGCGCACCACCTTCGCGACGCGTGACGGACGGCCGGCACAGGCGATCGCGCCGGCCGCCGCGGTGCCGCCGGCGCTGCCGGTCATCGACCTGCAGGGCCTGCCTCGGACCGGCGGCGTGGCGCGCCGTCTCGCCGCGGCGGAGGCGCGGCTGCCCTTCGACCTGGTGCGCGGTCCCGTGCTGCGGGCACGCCTGCTGCGGCTGAGAGGCGAGGAGTCGATCATCCTCGTCACCATCCATCACATCGCCTGCGACGCGTGGTCGATCGGCGTGCTGGTGCGGGAGCTCGCCGCCCTGTACGAGGCGGGCACGGCCGGCGGCGCCCCGGACGCGGGATTGCCGGAGCTGCCGGTGCAATACGCCGATTTCGCGGCCTGGCAGCGCGAGCGGTTGAGCGGCGACCGCGATGCCCCGGGCTCGCCGCTGCGCTACTGGCGCGAGCGCCTGCTGCCGCTGCCGCCGCCGCTTCAGCTGCCGCTCGACCGTCCCCGTCCGGCGGTGCAGACCGCCAATGGCGCGGCCGTGGACTTCGGCCTCGACCGGGCGGCGACCGACGCCCTGCAGCGCCTCGGCCGCACGCAGGCGGCCACGCTGTTCATGGTCCTCCTGGGCGGACTCCAGGCGGTGCTGTCGCGCCTTGCCGGGCAGAGCGACGTCGCGGTCGGCGCACCGGTCGCCAGCCGCACGGCCTCCGAGCTCGAAGGCCTGATCGGTTTCTTCGTCAACACCCTGGTGCTGCGCGCCGACCTGTCGGGAGACCCCACCTTCGCCGAGGTCCTGGCGCGGGCGCGCGGCGCGGCGCTGGGGGCGCAGGCGCACCAGGACCTGCCGTTCGAGATGCTGGTCGAGGAGCTCAAGCCAGAGCGCGACCTGTCGCGCACGCCGCTGTTCCAGGTCCTCTTCGCCTTCCAGAACGTGCCGGCGAGCCGCATCGAGCTGCCCGGGCTGACGCTCGAGACCGTCGAGCCGGAGAGCGCCTCGGCGCAATTCGAGCTGACGCTCTACGCCGACGAGGGGGAGGCCGGTCTCGCCGGGCGCCTCGTCTACAACACCGACCTGTTCGACCGGCCGACGATCGTGCGGCTGGCCGGCCACTTCTGCAACCTGCTGCTGGCGGCGGCGGCGGCGCCCGAGCGGCGGGTGGGAGAGCTGCCGCTGCTGTCGGCGGCGGAGGCGCAGCAGCTGGTGCGGGAGTGGTGCGACACGGCGGTCGATTACGGCGCGGCGGCGGCGGGCCTGCACGAGCTGATCGCGGCACAGGCGGCGCGCACGCCGGCGGCGGTGGCGGTGGTGGCGGGTATCGCGAGTGAGGCGGGCGCGGCGGGCGAAGGTGCCGCGGCGGGCGAGGCGGGCATGCCGGGCGCTGGGGGCGAGGCAGGCGTAGAGCGGGTGACCTACGGCGAGCTGGTGCGGCGGGTCTCGGCGCTGGCGTGGCGGCTGCGGCGGCTGGGGGTGGGGCCCGAGGCGCGGGTGGGCCTGGCGGCGGAGCGCTCGGTGGAGATGGTGGTGGGGATCCTGGGGGTGCTGGCGGCGGGCGGGGCCTACGTGCCGCTGGACCCGGACCATCCGCGCGAGCGGCTGGAGAGGATGATCGCCGACGCGCGGCCGCGGGTGCTGCTGATCCAGGAACGGCTGCGGGAGCTGGTGCCGGCGCCCGCGGGCGTGGAGGTGGTGGCGCTCGACGGCGTGGCCGGGCCGCTGGGCGTGGCCGGCGTGGCGGTCGGGACCGGCGCGGCAATGCCGGCCGGGTCGGTGGGGCCGGTGGGCGAGGCGGGGCCGGCGGCGTGGGCGCGGGTGTGGGACGAGAGCGCGGCGTACGTGATCTACACGTCGGGCTCGACGGGGCGGCCGAAGGGCGCGGTCAACACCCACGGCGCGGTGCGCAACCGCCTGCTGTGGATGCAGGCTGCGTACGGCCTGGGCGCCGGGGACGTGGTGGCGCAGAAGACGCCGTTCGGGTTCGACGTTTCGGTGTGGGAATTCCTGTGGCCGCTGATGACGGGGGCGCGGCTGGTGATGGCGCGTCCGGGCGGGCATCAGGACCCTGCCTACCTGCGGCGCCTGATCGTGGCCGAGGGAGTGACGATGCTGCACTTCGTGCCCGCGATGTTGCAGGCGTTCGTGGCGCAGGAGGGGCTGGCGGAGTGCCGGTCGCTGCGGCGGGTGGTGGCGAGCGGCGAGGCGCTGCCGGGAGAGCTGGCGCGGCGCTTCGCGGCGCGGCTGCCGGGTGTCGAGCTGCACAACCTGTACGGCCCGACAGAGGCGGCGATCGACGTCAGCTCCTGGCGCTGCGCGCCGGGGAGCGAGCGCGAGCCGGTGCTGGCCTCAGGGACATCTCGGCGGGTCATGGCCGACCCGCCGATCTCGATCGGGCGGCCGATCGGCAACCTGCGGCTGCGAGTGCTGGACCGGGAGCTGCGGCCGGTGGGAGTGGGAGTGGTGGGCGAGCTGTACATCGGCGGGGTGGGGCTGGCGCGGGGGTACTGGCAGCGTGCGGAGCTGACGGCGGAGCGGTTCGTGCCGGAGCCTCTGGGCGAGGAGTGGGGCGGCCGGCTGTACCGCACCGGGGACCTGGCGCGGTGGCGGGTGGGCGGCGAGCTGGAGTACCTGGGCCGGGTGGATTTCCAGGTGAAGGTGCGCGGCGTGCGCGTCGAGCTGGGCGAGATCGAGTCGGCACTGGCGGCGCATGCGGCGGTGCGGGAGGCGTTGGTCGCGGCGCGTCCCGGTCCCGGCGGCGAGCTGCGGCTGGTGGCCTACGTGGTGCCGGCCGGCGCCGCCCAGGCGGGCAGCCCGGCCGCCGCGGCCCCGGGCGCGGCCGAGCTGCGGCAGCACCTGCGCCGCAGCCTGCCGGAGGCGATGGTGCCGCAGGCGTTCGTGACGCTTCAGGCGCTGCCGCTGTCGGCCAACGGCAAGGTGGATCGCAAGGCGCTGCCGGAGCCGGAAGCGGAAACGCGGGAGGCCGCGGCCGAGCAGCCGCCGCGCAGCGCGCTGGAACGGACGCTGGCGGGTATCTGGCAGCGAGTGCTGGGGCGCGAGCGGGTCAGCGCGGAGGCGAGCTTCTTCGATCTCGGCGGCCATTCGCTGCGGCTGGCGGAAGTGCAGAACGGCATCCGGCAGGAGCTGGGCGTCGAGCTGTCCATGCTGGAGCTGTTCCAGCACCCGACCGTGGCGGCCCTGGCGCGGCTTCTGCGTCGCCGATCGGGCGAGCTCGAAGACGAGGAGACGGCGGTGGCGCCTGCGGCGGTGCAGGTTGCGGCGGTGGGAGCACGGGCAGATGGCGCCGCTGCGCCCGCGGGGGTGGTCGAGATCGCGGTGGTGGCAATGGCGGGTCGCTTCCCGGGGGCGCGCGACATCGAGGAATTCTGGTCCAACCTGCGCGCGGGGGTCGAGTCGATCCGCGCCTTCAGCCGCGAGGAGATGCGGGCCGCGGGCGTGGACGAGGCGCGCTTCGGCCGGCCGGATTGGGTGCCGGCGGGCGGGGCGCTGTCCGACGTCGAGCTGTTCGACGCCTCGTTCTTCGGCTTCAGCCCGCGCGAGGCCGAGATGCTGGACCCGCAGCAGCGCCTGCTGCTGGAGTGCGCCTGGGAAGCGCTGGAGCGCGCGGGCTACGCGCCGGGCGCCGGCGACGGCGGCGCCAACGGTGGGATGCGGCCGCGCGTCGGCATCTACGCCGGCGCCACCATGAGCTCCTACGCCCTGCGCAACCTTGGCTCGAACGCCGAGCTGGTGGCCTCGGTGGGCAGCTACCAGACGATGCTGGGCAACGACAAGGACTACCTGGCGACCCGCATCTCGTATTGCCTGAACCTTAAGGGACCGAGCCTCAGCGTCCAGACCGCCTGCTCGACCTCCCTGGTGGCGGTGGCGCTGGCCTGCCAGGCGCTGAGCGAGGGGCAGTGCGAGATGGCGCTCGCCGGCGGCGCCAGCGTCGACGCCCAGCAGGGCGCCGGCTATCCGTACCAGCCCGGGCACATCCTGTCGCCGGACGGCCACTGCCGCGCCTTCGATGCGCGGGCGGCGGGGACGGTGGCGGGCAGCGGCGTGGGGGTGGTGGCGCTCAAGCCGCTGGCGGCGGCGCTGGCGGCGGGCGATCCGGTGCTGGCGGTGATCAGGGGCTGGGCGGTCAACAACGACGGGGCGCGCAAGCTCGGCTACACGGCGCCGAGCGAGGAGGGCCAGGCCGAGGTGATCGCCGCGGCGCAGGCCGTGGCGGGGATCGATCCGGCGACCGTCGGCTACGTCGAGGCGCACGGGACGGGCACGGCGCTGGGCGATCCGATCGAGGTGGCCGGGTTGCGGCGGGCGTTCGCGGCGGGCGGCGGCGCCACGCTGCCGGCGGGCAGCTGCGCGCTGGGGTCGGTGAAGAGCAACATCGGCCATCTCGACGCGGCGGCGGGGGTGGCGGGGTTGATCAAGACGGTGCTGGCGCTGGCGCACCGGGAGATCCCGCCGTCGCTGCATTTCGAGTCGCCCAACCCGCAGATCGACTTCGGCGCGGGTCCGTTCTACGTCAACACGCGCCTGCGCCAGTGGGAGGAAACGAGGTGGCCGCGGCGCGCCGGGGTGAGCTCGTTCGGGATTGGCGGCACCAACGCGCACGTGGTGCTCGAAGAGGCGCCGGCGGCGGCTGGCGCGGAGGATTCGGTGGCGCGGCGTTCGCGGCGGCTGGTCTTGGTTTCGGCGCGGACGCCGGCGGCACTGGAGGCGGTGACGGACCGCCTGGCAGAGAGCCTGGCGGAGCTGGCGGAGGCGGCGGAGCGGCCGGACGCGGAGACGCTGGCGGACGTGGCGTTCACGCTGGCGGTGGGGCGACGCGGTTTCGGCTGGCGGCGGGCGGTGGCGGCGGCGGACCTGGCGACGGCGCGGGCGGTGCTGCTGGCGCGCGACGGTCAGGGACTGCGCGAGGGGGGCGAGGGGGCCGAGCCGGTGCGCCGGCCGGTGTGCTTCCTGTTCCCCGGCCAGGGCTCGCAGTACGCGGGCATGGGCGAGGAGCTGTACGGCGAGGAGCCGGTGTTCCGCCGCGAGCTGGACCGCTGCGCCGAGCTGCTGCTGGGACCGCTCGGCGTGGACCTGCGCCAGGAGCTGTTCGCGGCGCCGGTGGCGGAGCCGGCGGCCAGGGAGCATGCGGTGGCCAAGGAGCATGCGGAGGAGCGCCTGCGGCAGACGTGGCTGACGCAGCCGGCGCTCTTTGCCGTCGAGTACGCGTTGGCGCGGCTGTGGGAATCGTGGGGGGTGGTGGCGGAGGGGATGGTGGGGCACAGCGTCGGCGAGTACGTGGCGGCGACGCTGGCGGGAGTGATGGAGCTGCCCGCGGCGCTCGAGCTGGTGGCGGCGCGGGGCCGGCTGGTGGGCTCGCTGCCCGGCGGGGCGATGCTGTCGGTGGCGCTCGGCGAGGCGGAGGCGAGGCGCCGGCTGGGCGCCGAATCGGAGCGGCGGCTGTGGCTGGCGGCGGTGAACGGTCCGGGGCAGGTGGTGGTTTCGGGCGAGGAGGCGGCCATCGCGTCGCTGGCGGCGTCGCTGGCGGGCGAGGGGGTGGAGGCGAAGCGGCTGCGCACCTCGCACGCCTTCCACTCGGGGCTGCTCGGGCCGGTGCTGGGGCGGTTCCGGGAGCTGGTGGAGCGGGTGGAGCTGCGGGCGCCGCGGCGGCCGTTCGTCTCCAACGTGACCGGGACCTGGATCCGCGCCGCGGAGGCGACGGACCCCGGGTACTGGGTGTCGCACCTGCGGCAGGCGGTGCGGTTCGGGGCCGGGGTCGAGACGCTGCTGGCGGAGCCCGAGGCGGTGCTGCTGGAGGTGGGGCCGGGGCGGTCGCTGGCGACCCTGGCGCGGCAGCAGCCGGCGGCGGCGGGGCGGCTGGTGGTGGGCTCGCTGCGCCAGGGGCGGGACCCGCGGGGGGAGCGGGAGGTGCTGCTCGACGCGCTGGCGCGGCTGTGGTGCGCCGGGGTGCCGGTGGCCTGGGACGCCTACTACGCCGGCGAGCGGCGGCGGCGCCTGGCCCTCCCCACCTATCCCTTCGAGCGCCGGCGCTACTGGGTTGAGCCCCGCGCCGGGCAGACGGCGGCTCCTGAGTCATCGGTGCGGCAGGCCGATCCGAGCCGCTGGTTCTATACGCCGGTCTGGAAACAGGCGCCGGGGCTGCGGCCGCCGGTACCCGCTGCCGCAGGCCTGTGGGTGGTGGTCGCGGCAGGGGCGCCCGGATGCGGCCTCGCCCACTGCCTGGCTGGGCGGCTTCAGGCCGCGGGATGCGCCGCGGCGGTGGTCGAGGCAGGCGCGGACCGTGGGCACGACCTGTCGCTGCTCGACGCCGCGGCGGCGGGCCATGAGGTGCCGCTGCGCGGGGTGGTGGTCCTGTGGACCTGGGGCGCGGCGGCGGCAGGCGAGCTGGAACCGCAGGAGCTGGCGGAGGGAATCAACGCCCTCGCCGCCTCGCTGGCTACAAGGGGTCGTGACCTGCGCATGGTGGTGGTGACCAGCGGTGCGGCCGAGGTGACCGGCGACGAGGAGTTGTCGCCGGCCGGTTTCGTCGCCGCCGCGGCCGCCCGCGCGCTGCCCGGCGCACTGCCGGGATTGGGCTGCGCGGTCGTGGACGCTCCGAGCCTGCCCGCGGGCGCGCCCGAGATCGAGCCGCTGGCCGAGCGCCTGGCGGCCGAGGTGCTCGCCGCCGCCGCGGACGCGGCGGCGGCGGACTTCATCGCGCTGCGCGGCCGCTTCCGCTGGCAGCGCCTCCTCGAGCCACTGGCTGCCGAACCCGCCGCCGCGGCGACGGCTCCAGCGGCGGCAGCTCCGCTTGCGGCAACTCCGGCGGCGGTAGCTCCGGCGACGGCAGCTCCCGTTGCGGCAGCTCCGGTTGCGGCAGCTCCGGTTGCGGCAACTCCGGCGGCGGCAACTCCGGCGGCGGCAGGCCCCGGGCCGGTGGTGCTGGTGGCCGGCGAGCTTGGCCGCGTGGGCGCCGGCGTGGCGCGCGCTCTCGCCTCGTGGGCCGGCGCGCGCGTGGTCTATCTCGCCGACCGCACCGCGCCAGCGCCGGCCGGCTCCCGCGGGTCCGGCAGCTCGTTCGCGTCCGGCGGCTTACCGGGCCAGCTCGATCTGCAGGCGATCGAGGCGCGCGGCGGCGAGGTGGTGGTGGTCGAGGCGGAGCTTTCCGATCCCGCCAGCCTGGCCGAGGCCCTGGCGCGGATCAAGTCCCGTCTGGGTGCGATCGACGGCGTGATCTATGGCCTCGGCCTCGATCCCGCGGCCCGGTGCGCCGGAGCTTCCTTGCCGCCGGCATCGCCCCCGCCGCCGGCATCCTCGATGCCGCCGACCGCGCCGCAACCGCCGGCAGCTCCGCATCGCCCCCTGCGAGCGGCAGCGGACCTGCTGGATCTTCTCTCGCGCGAGGTGCGCGGCTTCGGCCTGCTGCTCAGCGCGCTGCCGCCGGCGCGGGACCTCGATCCACGGCAGCGGGCGAGCTCGAACGCGGCGCTCCCGGACCCCGCCAATCGCGACGCCGTCCTGACTGGCGCTTTCGCGGAAGGCCTGGCGCGCCAGCTCGACCGCCGCGGCGGCGCGCGCTGGCATGCGGCGGCGATGGAGCGCTGGCGCTTCGCGGAGGACGGCGAAGCGGCGAGCCCCTTCTGGTTGTCGCCCGAAGAGGGCGAGGAGGCCGTCCGCCGTCTTCTCCTCAGCCTTCCCGGAGCGCCCCCGGCGCTGGTGCTGGCGACCGCCGATCCCGCCTTGCGCCGCGAGCCCGCGTCACCGCGGCAGGCCGGCGCGGGCTTGGAGCCCGAGCCCGCGGCAGCCGCCGGCGAGGGCCTGAGCCTGCACCTGCGGCCCGGCCTCGGCACCCGCTTCGTCGCTCCGCGCGGACCCGAGGAGCGGGCGATGGCCGGCATCTGGGAGCGGCTGCTGGGCGTCGGCGGTATCGGCGTGCGCGACGACTTCTTCGAGCTCGGCGGCCACTCCTTGCTGGCAACCCGGCTGCTGTCGCGAGTCCACGAGGCGTTTGCGGTCGAGCTGCCGATGCGCGCCCTGTTCGACGCGCCGACGGTCGAGGGATTCACCGCCGCCGTTATCGGAGCGCAAGCGGCAACGCAAGCGGCAACGCAAGCGGCAACGCAAGCGGCAACGCAAGCGGCGACGCAAGCGGGAGCGCAAGCGGCGACGCAAGCGGGAGCGCAAGCGGCGATGCAAGCGGGAGCGCAGGCGGGGGCGCAGGCCGCGGCAGCGCTGGAGCTGCCACGGGAGCCGTTGCTGCCGGTGCCGCGGGACGGCGGCCTGGCGCTCTCCTTCGCCCAGCAGCGGCTGTGGTTCCTGCACCGCTTCGCGCCCGAGAGCGACGCTTACAACGTGCCGCTGGTCATCCGGCTGGACGGCACGTTGCGGCGCGCGGTCGTGGCGCGGACGCTGGCAGAGATCGTCCGCCGGCACGAAGTGCTGCGCACAACCTTTGCCGAGGCCGCGGGCGGGCCGGTGCAGATCGTCGGCCCTGCCGCCGCCGTGCCGCTGCCGGCTTGCGACCTCTCGGCCCTGCCGCGCGAACGGCGCGAGCCGGCGGCGCGCCGCCTCGCCGCGGCAGAAGCCGGCCGCGCCTTCGACCTGGCTCGCGGCCCGCTGCTGCGCGCCCTGCTGGTGCGCAGCGGCGAGCGGCAGCACCTGGCGGTGCTCACGTTCCATCACATCGCGACCGACGGCTGGTCCATGGGCATCTTCGTGCGCGAGTTCTGCGCGCTGTACCGAGCCTTCGCCCTGGGCGAGCCCTCGCCCCTGCCCGCGCTGCCGGTGCAGTACGCCGACTACGCGGCGTGGCAGCGGCTCTGGCTCGCCGGGCCGGCGCTCGACCGCCAGCTCGCCTTCTGGCGCGAACGCCTGGGCGTCGACCCGGCGCCGCTCGACCTGCCTGCCGACCGGCCGCGCACCCGCGACCGCGCCTGGGGCGGCGCGCTGCGGCGCTTCACGCTCGCGCCGCCGCTTCAGGAGCGGCTCAACCGCTTCAGCCAGGAGCGCTCCGTTTCGCTGTTCATGACCCTGCTCGCCGCCTGGAAGGCGCTGCTGCACCGCGTCTCGGGGCAGGACACGATCCGGGTCGGAACGCCCGTCGCCAACCGCCGGCGCGTCGAGATCGAAGACCTCATCGGGTTCTTCGTCAACACCCTGGTGCTGGCCACCGACGTTGGCGGCGGCGCGCCGAGCTTCGAGGCGCTGCTGGGCCGCGTGCGCGACAGCAGCCTGGAGGCCCAGGCCCATCAGGACGCGCCGTTCGATCGCCTGGTCGAGGAGCTGCAGCGCGAGCGCAACCTCAGCCGCTCGCCGCTGTTCCAGGTCTTCTTCGTGCTGCAGAACACCGCCGGGGCCGCGGCCCGGCTTCCCGGCCTCGAGCTCTCGCTGCTGGCCGACGAGGCGCGCTCGGCGATGTTCGACCTCAGCCTGCAGCTCGAGGAAGGGTCGGCCGGGCTCGCGGCGCGCCTCGAATACTCGACCGACCTCTTCGACGCCTCGACCGTCGAGCGGCTGGCCGGGCACTTCCACAACCTGCTGGCGGCGGCGACGGCGGCGCCCGAGCGGCGGGTGGGAGACCTGCCACTGCTTTCGGCGGCGGAGGCGCAGCAGCTGGTGTGGGAGTGGTGCGATACGGCGGCCGATTACGGCGCGGCGGCGGGCCTGCACGAGCTGATCGCGGCACAGGCGGCGCGCACGCCGGCGGCGGTGGCGGTGGTGGCGGGTATCGCAGGCATTGCAGGTATGGCAAGCATGGCAGGCATGGCTGGCGAGGTGGGCGAGGCCGGCGAGGTGCGTGAGGCGGGCGCGGCGGGCGTGGAGCGGGTGACCTACGGCGAGCTGGTGGCGCGGGTCTCGGTGCTGGCGCGGCGCCTGCGGCAGCTGGGGGTGGGGCCCGAGGCGCGGGTGGGCCTGGCGGCGGAGCGCTCGGTGGAGATGGTGGTGGGGATCCTGGGGGTGCTGGCGGCGGGCGGGGCCTACGTGCCGCTGGACCCGGACCATCCGCGCGAGCGGCTGGAGAGGATGATCGCCGACGCGCGGCCGCGGGTGCTGCTGATCCAGGAACGGCTGCGGGAGCTGGTGCCGGCGCCGGTGGGGGTGGAGGTGGTGGCGCTCGACGGCGTGGCCGGCGCGGCGGTCGGGATCGGCGCGGCGGTCGGGATCGGCGCGGCAGAGCCGGCCGGGCCGGCGGGGCCGGTCGGCGAGGCGGGGCCGGCGGAGTGGGCGCGGGTATGGGACGAGAGCGCGGCGTACGTGATCTACACGTCGGGCTCGACGGGGCGGCCCAAGGGCGCGGTCAACACCCACGGGGCGGTGCGCAACCGGCTGCTGTGGATGCAGGCGGCGTACGGCCTGGGCGCCGGGGACGTGGTGGCGCAGAAGACGCCGTTCGGGTTCGACGTTTCGGTGTGGGAGTTCCTGTGGCCGCTGATGACAGGGGCGCGGCTGGTGATGGCGCGTCCGGGCGGGCACCAGGACCCGGCGTACCTGCGGCGCCTGATCGTGAGCGAAGGGGTGACGACGCTCCATTTCGTGCCGGCGATGCTGCAGGCGTTCGTGGCGCAGGAGGGGCTGGAGGAGTGCCGGTCGCTGCGGCGGGTGGTGGCGAGTGGCGAGGCGCTGCCGGGAGAGCTGGCGCGGCGCTTCGCAGCGCGGCTGCCCGGGGTCGAGCTGCACAACCTGTACGGCCCGACGGAGGCGGCGATCGACGTCAGCTCCTGGCGCTGCGCGCCGGGCAGCGAGCACGAGCCGGCGCCGCCGCTGCTGGCCTCAGGGACAGGTGGGCGGGTCATGGCCGACCCGACGATCTCCATCGGGCGGCCGATCGGCAACCTGCGGCTGCGGGTGCTGGACCGGGAGCTGCGGCCGGTGGGAGTGGGAGTGGTGGGCGAGCTGTACATCGGCGGTGCGGGCCTGGCGCGTGGGTACTGGCGGCGAGCGGAGCTGACGGCGGAGCGGTTCGTGCCGGAGCCGCTGGGCGAGGAGCGGGGGGGCCGGCTGTACCGCACCGGGGACCTGGCGCGGTGGCGGGTCGGCGGCGAGCTGGAGTACCTGGGCCGGGTGGACTTCCAGGTGAAGGTGCGCGGCGTGCGCATCGAGCTGGGCGAGATCGAGGCGGCGCTGGCGGCGCACGCGGGGGTGCGGGAGGCGGTGGTCGCGGCGCGGCCCGGCCCCGGCGGCGAGCTGCGGCTGGTGGCCTACGTGGTGCCGGCCGTCGCCGCCCAGGCGGCCAGCCCGGCCGCCGCGGCCCCGAGCGCCGCCGAGCTGCGGCAGCACCTGCGCCGCAGCCTGCCGGAGGCGATGGTGCCGCAGGCGTTCGTGACGCTTCAGGCGCTGCCGCTGTCGGCCAACGGCAAGGTGGCCCGCAAGGCGCTGCCGGAGCCGGAGGCGGAGGCGCGGGAGGCCGCGGGCCGGGTGGCGCCGCGCAACCCGACCGAGGCGGAGCTGGCACGGATCTTCGCCGAGGTCCTCGGCCTGCCCGAGGTCGGCGTGCACGACGACTTCTTCGCCCTGGGCGGCCACTCGCTGCTGGCGGTGCAGGTGGCGTCGCGCTGCGAGCGCGCCTTCGGCATCGAGCTGCGGGTGCGCCGCCTCTTCGACGCCCCCACCGTCGCCGCCCTCGCCGAGCTGGTGACCGCCGCGGCGCCGCCGGCCGGCGCGGGCGCCAAGGTCGAAACGCTGCTCGCCCGGGTCGCCGAGCTGTCGGACGAGGAGGCGATGGAGCTGGTGGCCCGGAAGCTCCGGCAGCGGCAGGGGGCGGCACGATGAGCGGTTTCGGCCGTACGGTCGCGGAGCTCTCTCCCGCCAAGCGGGCGCTGCTCGAGCTGCTGCTGGCGGAGGAGGGGATAGGGGTGGAGGAGGGGATGGCGGCGGCGGGCGCGCCCATCCTGCCGCAGCGCTGGACCTCGCCTGAAGCCCCGCTGTCCTGGGCGCAACGGCGCCTGTGGCTGATCGACCGCATGGAGCCGGGCAGCGCCGCCTACAACCTGCCGGCCGCGGTGCGCCTCGCGGGCCGCCTCGACCTGGGCGCGCTGGCCGGCTCCCTGGGCGAGATCGTGCGCCGGCACGAGGCGCTGCGCACGACCTTCCGGGAGCAGCCGGACGGCGAACCGGTGCAGCACGTCGCGCCGCCCGCGGCGGCCGCCACCCGCCCGCCGCTGGTGGACCTGGGGAACTTGCCGGCCGCCGTGCGCGAGCGCCTGGCGTTGCAGCTGGCCCGCCAGGAGGCGGCGCGGCCGTTCGCGCTGGCCACCGGGCCGCTGCTGCGGGTGCTGCTGCTGCGCCTCGCCGCCGCCGACCACCTGGTCATGGTCAACATGCATCACATCGTCAGCGACGGCTGGTCGCTGGGGGTCTTCATCCACGAGATGACGGCGTTCTATGCGACGCTGCTCGGGAGGCGGCCCTCGCCGCCGCCGCCGCTGCCCATCCAGTACCGTGATTTCACGCTCTGGCAGCGGCAGTGGCTGAGCGGCGAGCGGCTGGCGGCGGCGCTGGCCTTCTGGCGCCGCCAGCTGGCCGGCGCGCCGGCGCAGCTGCTGCTGCCGACCGACCGGGCGCGCACCGCCGCGGCGCGGCCGCCCGCCGGCAGCGTCGAGCTGGCGGTGCCGCGGGAGGTCGGCGGCGCGCTGCTGCGCATGGCCGCAGCCGAGCGCACCACCCTCTTCGTCGCGTTGCTCGCCGCCTTCCAGGTGCTGCTGACGCGCGTCTCCGGGCAGGACGACATGGTCGTCGGGACGCCGGTGGCCGGCCGCGAGCGCCTCGAGACCGAGGGCTTGATCGGCTTCTTCGTCAACACCCTGGCCCTGCGTTTGGGCGCACCCCGGGCGGACGTGCCGGCGCCGCGGCCGGCCGGGGACCTCGGCTGGCGCGAGCTGGTGCGGCAGGCCCGCGAGGTGGTGCTGGGCGCGCAGTCCCACCAGGAGCTGCCCTTCGAGCTGCTGGTCGAGGAGCTGGGGCCCGAGCGCAGCCTGCTCCATGCGCCGCTGTTCCAGGTCCTGCTGTCGCTCGACAATACCCCGGGGGGGAGGCTGCGGATGCCCGGCCTGGAGGTGCGGGGCGTCAAGGCCGGCAGCAGCACCGCCAAGTTCGACCTCATCCTGACGCTGCGGCCGGACGGCGACCGGCTGGACGGCGACCTCGAGTTCCGCCGCGACCTCTTCGACCGCGGCACCGCCGAGCGGCTGGCGGCGCATTTCGGGACCCTGCTGGCGGCGGCGGTGGCGGAGCCCGAACGGCGCACCGGCGAGCTGCCGATGCTGGCGCCGGCCGAGCGCCGGCAGCTGCTGGACGAATGGGGCGCGGCGCCGCGCGCCTATCCGCGCGAGGCGTCGATCGTGTCGCTGTTCGCCGAGCAGGCGCGGCAGCGGCCCGAGTCCTGGGCGGTGGAGGCCGGCGGGCGGCGGCTGAGCTACGGCGAGCTCGACCGGCGCTCGACGGCGCTGGCCCGCGAGCTGCGGCGCCGGGGATTGCGGCGGGGTGAGCGGGTGGGGCTGTGCGCCGAGCGCTCGCTCGACCTGGTGGTGGCGCTGCTGGCGGTGCTCAAGGCGGGGGGCGCCTACGTGCCCCTGGACCCCACCTATCCGCGCGAGCGCCTGGAGCTGATGCTCGCCGATTGCGGCGTCGAGCTGGTGCTGTGCGAGCCGCGCCTGCGCCCGGCGCTGCCGGCCGGGACACGGCGGCTGCTGCCGCTGGCGCTCGACGAGACGGCGCCGGCGGCGACCGCCTCGGGGGCGGCGCCGGATGCCGTCCCCGAGGCGGCCGGCGCCGGCGATCTCGCCTACGTCGTCTACACCTCGGGCTCGACCGGGCGGCCCAAGGGGGTGGCGGTGCCGCACCGCGGGGTGGTGCGGCTGGTGCGCGGCAGCGAGTTCGCCGCTCTCGGCAGCGGCGAGGTCTTCCTGTTGCTGGCGCCGCTCTCCTTCGATGCCACGACCCTGGAGCTGTGGGGGCCGCTGCTCAACGGCGGCAGCCTGGTGGTGCCGCCGCCGGGCAACCTGTCGCTGGCGCAGCTCGGCGAGGTCATCGCGCGCTCGGGGGTGACCACCCTGTTCCTGACCACCGGCCTGTTCCACCTGGTGGTGGACGAGCAGCTCGCGGCGCTGCGGCCGCTGCGGCAGCTGATGACGGGGGGCGACGTGCTGCAGCCGGCGCAGATGGCGCGCGTGCAGCGCGAGCTGCCGCACCTGCGGCTGGTGGCCGCCTACGGTCCGACCGAGAACACCACCTACACCACCTGCCACGTCATGGCGGAGGGGCCGGCGACGGTGGCCGCGGCGGCGTCCGTGCCGATCGGCAGGCCCATCGCCAACACCTCGGTGGCGGTGCTGAGCCGCTGGCTGGAGCCGGTGCCGGTCGGGGTGGCCGGAGAGCTGTACGCCGGCGGCGACGGCCTGGCCTGGGGTTACGTCGGCCGGCCCGACCTGACGGCGGAGCGCTTCGTGCCGGACCCCTTCGGCACCGCCGGCCCGGGCAGCCGGTTGTACCGCACCGGCGACCTGGCGGTGTGGCGGCCCCCAGGGGTGCTGGAGTTCCTGGGGCGCCGCGACGCGCAGGTCAAGGTGCGCGGCTTTCGCATCGAGCTGGCGGAGATCGAGGCGGCGCTGGCGGCGCAGCCGGGGGTGCGCGCGGCGGCGGTGACCGCGCCCCGCGACGCGAGCGGCAACCGCCGGCTGATCGGCTACGTGGTGCCGGCGGGGCCGGCCGGCGCCGCGGCGGAGCTGCCGGCCGCCGATGCCGCCGCGCTGCGCCGGGAGCTCCGCTCCAGGCTGCCCGATTACATGGTGCCCGGCACCTTCGTCGCCCTTGCCGCCCTGCCGCTGACCGCCCACGGCAAGCTGGACCGGCAGGCGCTGCCGCTGCCGGCCGGCGACGCGCCGGCGGCCGATGCGGACGCGGGCGCCCCGCGCACCCTGCTCGAGGAGCTGCTGGCGGGGATCTGGGCGGAGGTCCTCGAGGTGCCGCGGGTCGGCATCGACGAGGACTTCTTCGCTCTGGGCGGCCACTCGCTGCGGGCGACGCAGGTGGTGTCGCGGGTGCGCCGGGCCCTGGGCATGGAGCTGCCGCTGCGCGAGCTGTTCGCGGCGCCGACGGTGGCGGCCCTGGCCTCGCGCCTGGAGGGGCTGCGGGCGGGCGCGGGCGCCGCCGCGGCCGATTCCCAGGAAGACCCGCCGCTGGTGCCGCAGGCGCGCCCGCCGCACCCGCCGCTGTCGTTCGCGCAGCAGCGGCTGTGGTTCATCGACCAGCTCGAGCCCGGCAACGCCGCCTACAACATCCCGGTGCCGCTGCGCCTGGAGGGAACGCTGGCGGTGGCGGCGCTGGCGCGTGCCCTGGCCGAGATCGTTCGCCGCCACGAGGTCCTGCGCACCACCTTCGAGGTCTGGGACGAGACCCCCTGGCAGCGCGTCCATGCCGCCGCCGCGGCGGGCTCCGGCCAGGCGCCGGGGCCGTGGATGGTGGACCTCGAGGCGGTGCCGGCGGAAGCGCGCGAGGCCGAGGCCCGGCGGCTGGTGCGTGCCGAGGCGCGGCGTCCCTTCGACCTGGCCCGCGGCCCGCTGCTGCGCGCCGGCCTGCTGCGCCTGGGCGAGCGGGACCACCTGCTGCTCGCCACCCTGCACCACATCGCCGGCGACGGCTGGTCGCTGGGCGTGCTGACCCGCGAGCTGGGCGCGCTCTACCGCGCCTACGCCGCGGGGCGGCCGTCGCCGCTCCCCGAGCTGCCGATCCAGTATGCCGACTTCGCCCTGTGGCAGCGCCGCCGATTGCGCGGCGCCGGGCTGGCCGGCGAGCTGTCCTACTGGCGGCGCCAGCTGGCCGGCGCGCCGGCGGTGATCGACCTGCCCACGGACCGGCCGCGCCCGCCGCTGCGCGACCCGCGCGGCGCGACCGTCGAGCGGGTGCTGGGACCGGCGCTGTCGGCCGCCGTCGCGGCGCTGGCGCGGCAGGCCGGCGCGACCCCGTTCGTCACCCTGCTGACCGTCTTCCAGGTCCTGCTCGCCCGCCTCGGCGGCCAGGCCGACGTCTCCGTCGGCACGCCGATCGCGGGCCGCACCCGCGTCGAGACCGAGGGCCTGATCGGCTTCTTCGTCAACACCCTGGTGCTGCGCGCGCGCCTCGCGGCCGAGGCCGGGACGCTCGCGCTCACGCGCCGCGGCCTCGAGGTGGCGCTCGCGGCGCATGCCCACCAAGCGGTGCCGTTCGAGCGCCTGGTCGAGGACCTCGAGCCGCGGCGCAGCCTCGCCTACACGCCGCTGTTCCAGGCGCTGTTCACGCTGCAGAACGCGCCGGGGCGGCCGCTCGAGCTGCCGGGACTGACCCTGCGTTCGCCGGCGCCGGGCAGCGGCGCCGCCAAGTTCGACCTGACGCTCGGGGTGACCCAGGGGGCGGTCCACGGCGGCCCAGGGTTCACCGCCTCGCTCGAGGTGCGCGCCGACCTGTTCGACGCCGCGACCGCGCGCCGGCTGCTGGGGCACTACGAGACGCTGCTGGCCGCCGCGGCAGCCGAGCCGGAGCGGCCGTGGCTGCAGCTGCCGCTGCTGCTGCCGGCGGAGCGGGCGCAGCTGCTGGGCGAGTGGGGCGAGGGCGCGGACCTCGGCCGCTGCGACGCCGCGGCCGCCGCGGGCGGGCTTTGTTTGCACCAGCTGTTCGAGCGCCAGGCCGCGCTGCGTCCTGACGCCTTGGCACTGGCCACGCTGGCCATGCTGGCGCCGGCGCCGGCGGCGGTCCTGCCGCCGATGGACGACCGGCTCACCTATGCCGAGCTTCAGGCGCGCGTCGAGCGCCTGGCGGCGCGGTTGCGGCGGCTGGGAGTGGGTCCGGAGGTGCGGGTGGCGGTTTGCCTGGAGCGCGAGCCGGCGCTGGTCGTGACGCTGCTGGCGGTGCTCGCGGCCGGCGGCGCCTACGTGCCGCTCGACCCCGCCTGGCCGGCGGCGCGGGCGGCGGTGGTCCTCGCGGACGCGCGGCCGGCCGTGCTGGTGACCCGCACCGGGCTGCTGGCGCGCCTGCCCGCGGCGCCGGCGGCGGCGGTCCTGACGCTCGACGAGGCGCCGATCGCGGTGCCGGCACCCGCCGGCGGCGCCGATCGGCTCGGCGGTGAACCACCGGCGCCCGGTCCGGACAACCTGGCCTACGTCATCTTCACCTCCGGGTCGACCGGCCGGCCCAAGGGCGTCGCGATCCCGCACCGCGCCGCGGTGGCACGGGTGGCCTGGGCGCGCGCCGTGTACCGCCCCGCCGACCTCGCCGGCGTGCTGGCGGCGACGTCGGTCTGCTTCGACCTCTCGGTCTTCGAGCTGTTCGTGACCCTGGGGCTCGGCGGCACGGTGATCCTGGCGCGCGACGCGCTGCAGCTGGCCGAACCGGCGGCAGCGGCGGCGGCGGCCGGGCCGGAGCCGACCGGGCCGAAGCCGAACGGGCCGGAGCCGAACGTGCCGGAGCCGAACGGGCCGGAGCCGAACGGGCCGGCGGCAGCGGGCTCGCCGCCGGTCACCCTGCTCAACACCGTGCCCTCGGCGATGGCGGAGCTGGTGCGGTTGGGAGCGGTGCCGCCGAGCGTCCGGGTGGTCAACCTGGCCGGCGAGCCGCTCCCTGGCGAGCTGGTCGACCGCCTGGCGGCCCTGGGCACGGTCGAGCGGGTCTACAACCTCTACGGCCCGTCGGAGGACACCACCTATTCGACCGGCTTCCTGGCGGCGCGCGGCGCGCGCGATCCGGGCGACGCGGCGAATCCGCCGGCCCGGGAGCCGGCGATCGGCCGCCCGCTGGCCGGCACCCGCGCCTACGTGGCGGACCGCTGTGGCGAGCCGGCGCCGGTGGGTGTTGCGGGCGAGCTGCTGCTCGGCGGCGTGGGGCAGGCGCGCGGTTATCTGGGCCGGCCGGAGCTGACCGCCGAGCGCTTCGTGCCCGACCCCCTGTCGGGCCGACCTGGCGAGCGGCTCTACCGCACCGGCGACCTGGCGCGCTGGCGCGCCGACGGCGAGCTGCAGTTCCTCGGCCGCTTCGACCACCAGGTCAAGGTGCGCGGTTTCCGCATCGAGCTGGGAGAGATCGAGGCGGCGCTCAGGGCGCAGCCGGGGGTGCGCGAGGCGGTGGTGGTGGCCCGCGGCGAGCCCGCCGGCCACGCCGGCCATGCCGGTGACGGCGCCGAGCCCGCGCCGGCCGCCGCGGCGCGGCTCCCGCAGCCCCTGCAGCGCCTGGTGGCCTACGTGGTGCCGGTCGCGGCTCCGATTGTCGCCGGTCGCGACACTCGTGACTGGTCGGAGGCCGCGGCGCGACCGGGCGCCGAGACCCTGCACGAAGCGGCCGCCGGGACGCTGGCCGCCGAGCTGCGGCGGGGGCTCGGCGAGCGGCTGCCCGACTACATGGTGCCGGGCGCCATCGTCCTGCTCGCCGCCCTGCCGCTGACCCCGAGCGGCAAGGTGGACCGCCGGGCGCTGCCCGATCCCGCCGCCGCCGAGTCGCCGGCACTCGCCGGGAGCGCGCCGCCGCTGCCGCCGCGCGACGAGCTGGAGCTCGCCCTGCTCGGCGTCTGGGAGGAGGTGCTGGGCAGCGGCCGCCGCATCGGCGTGCGCGACGGCTTCTTCGAGCTCGGCGGCCACTCGCTGCTGGCGGTGCGCCTGGTGTCGCGCGTGCGGCGGCGCCTCGGCGCCGAGCTGCCGCTCGCCAGCCTGTTCGCGGACGGCACGATCGAGCGCCAGGCGGCGTTGCTGCGCCGCGGCGCCGGGCCGCGGCCGGCGTCACCGGCCAGGGCCCTGGTCGAGGTCCGCTCGGGCGGCGCCGCGTTCCCCTTCGTCTGCGTGCATCCGGTGGGTGGCAGCGTCCTCTGCTACGTCGAGCTCGCCCGCGGGCTCGACGCCGCCACCCCCGGCGGCCGTCCGTTCTGGGGCTTGCAGGCGCCGCCCGAGGTCCCGCCGGGCTCGGTCGAGGAGATGGCCGAGCGCTACCTGGCGGAGCTCGCCGCCGCGCTGCCCGCGGGCCCGTACCTCCTGGGCGGCTGGTCGATGGGGGCGCTGGTGGCCTTCGAGATGGCCCGCCGCCTGCTGCTGGCCGGACGCGAGGTGGCGCGTTTGGTCCTGATCGACCCGCCCCCGGCCGCGGCGGCGCCGGCGGTGCCAGCCGCGCCCGGCGCCCTCCTCGCCTGGTTCGCGCGCGACCTCGCCGGGCTCTCCGCGGAGGCAGCGGCGGCGGCCGCCGCCGAGCTGGAACGGGGAGCGGCCGCCGGCGAGGATCTCGGCGCCGCGATCGAACGCCTGTGCGAGTGGGCCCGCCGCCAGGGAACCCTGCCGGCCGACGTCGAGGCGCCGCTGGTCGGCCGGCTCTTCGAGCGCTTCCGCGCCAACGCCGCCGCGGCGGCCCGGTATCGCCCCGCGCCCTACGGCGGCGGCCTGGAGCTGCTGCTCGCCGCCGCTCCCGGTGCCGACCGCGCCGATGGGGCCGGAGAGGGGGCGCGCGGCTGGGACGCCGTCGCCGCCCTCGGCGCGCGGGTGCAGGGCGTGCCGGGCGGCCACTACGGGCTGCTGCGCGAGCCCACCGCCGGCGCCTGGGCGGCGGCCCTCGCCCGCGCCCTCGGGCCCGGCGACGGCCAGGCATTCGGCGGCGAGGCCGCCGGGACCGCCGAAGCCGCGGGCACTGCCGATGCCGCGGGCACTGCCGATGCCGCGGGCACTACTGTTGCCGCAGGCACTGCCGTTGCCGCCGGTGCCGCCACCGCGGGAGGGCCCGCCGCTTGAGCGCCATCGGCACGCTGCTCGTCTTCGTCTACCGCCAGGCCCGCGGCCTGGTGAGCCTGGCGATGCTGGCCGGCCTGGCGAGCGGCGCCGCCGCCGCCGCCCAGATCGCCATCATCAATGCCGCCATCTACCGTGACGACCCGCGCGGGCGCCTGCTGCTGATCGCCGCCTTCACCGCCCTGCTGCTGCTCGCCCCCGCCACCCGCATGGTTTCCCAGTACCTGCTGGTCAAGCTGGGGCAGGACATGGTCTTCGACCTGCGCCTGCGCCTGGCGGGCGGCATCCTCGCAACGCCGCTGCCGCGGCTCGAGCAGCTCGGCCCCGGGAAGCTCCTGGTGGCGCTGACCGACGACACCAGCGCCATCACCGAGTCGCTGATCGTGGTCCCGGAGGTGGCCAGCAACGGCGCGCTGTTCGTGGGCGGGCTGGTCTACCTGGGCTGGCTGTCGCCGCTGCTGCTCGGCCTCTTCCTGCTGCTCTTCGTGCCGGTGCTGCTCGCCTATCGCTTCCCGATCGCCGCCGCGTTCGAGCGCTACCGGCAGGCGCGCGAGGAGTCGGACACGCTGTACGAGCATTTCACCGGCCTGACCGCCGGCGCCAAGGAGCTGAAGCTCAACCGCGACCGCCGCGACCTGTTCTTCGTCCAGCTGACGGACACCGCCGGCAAGCTGCGCCGGCTGTTCACCCGCGCCAACCTCACCCTCGCCACCGCCGTGTCCGGCGCCTGGACGTTCTTCATGGCCGCGGTCGGCGCCGTCATCTTCGCCGCGCCGCTGCTCGGGCGGCTGCCGCGCGAGACGCTGGTCGGATACGCCCTGGTGCTGCTCTTCGCGCGCGGGCCGCTGCAGCTGGTGGTGAGCTCGTTCGCCGTGCTCGGCCGCGGCGGCGTCGCGCTGCGCAAGCTCGAGCGCCTGGGCCTCGAGCTGCGCCAGGACGCCGAGCCGGAAGGCATGGGCGCCGGGCCCCGCTCGACCGCCGCGGCCTGGCGGCGCCTCGAGCTCGCCGGCGCCACCTTCACCTTCCGCCGCGAGGCCGGCGAGGCCGACTTCGTGCTGGGACCGATCGACCTCGTGCTCGAGCCCGGCGAGCTGGTCTTCCTCATCGGCGGCAACGGCAGCGGCAAGACCAGTTTCGCCAAGCTGCTCACCGGCCTGTACGAGCCCGAGCATGGCGAGATCCGCTTCGACGGCGAGCGCGTCGACCGCGCCGGGCTCGACCGCTACCGGCAGCACTTCGCCGCCGTCTTCTCGGACTTCCATCTCTTCGCCGATCTGCCCGGCGCCCGCGGCCGCGACCTCGACGACGAGTCGCGGCGCTACCTGCGCGAGCTGCAGCTCGAGCACAAGGTGGACGTCGCCGCCGGGCGGCTCTCGACCACCGCCCTGTCGCAGGGCCAGCGCAAGCGCCTGGCCCTGCTCGCCGCCTACCTGGAGGACCGCCCGCTCTACCTGTTCGACGAGTGGGCGGCCGACCAGGACCCCTATTTCAAGGAGGTCTTCTACCGCCGGCTGCTGCCGCAGCTGAAGGCGGCCGGCAAGACGGTTTTGGTGATCAGCCACGACGACCGCTACTTCGACGTGGCGGACCGCATCGTGCGGTTCGCCGAGGGGCGGGTGGTGTTCGACGGCCCGGTGCACGACGTCGCCGAGCTGCGCCAGGCGATGCTGGCCGATCTAGCCCCCGCCCTCTATACTCAAATACCTGAAAGAGCATGGAAATGACTGCCGCTGCCCGCTTTCGTCTCGACCTCTGCCGCGCCCGCGGCGCCTGGCGCCAGGCTGCCAGCTCGCTCGCCGAAAGCCGGGACCGGCGCGAGTTCGCGGAGTTCTACCGCCGCCTGCCGCACCGCGAAGACATCGTGTACATGTTCTTCACCACCGGCCTGCTGCACTGGCTCGACCGCGCGCTGCGCTTCGTCCCCGCGTCGGCCAACCTGGTGCTCGTCGGATCGGACCTGTCCGCCGACGAGATCGCCTGGATCCGCGCCCGCTACCGCTGGCCCTTCCATCACGTCCGCTCGCGGGTCGACGACAACACGGTGCTGGACTTCGCCTTTCGCATGGCGGAGCACAACTTCGGCTGGCTGCACGTCGACTGCTTCGTGCTCAATCCGCGGCTGTTCGCCGAGATGGCGCAGCTCGCCGACGACGTGGTGGCCAACTGCATCTGGTCCCACCCCGGGGCCGGCGGCTCCGTGGCGCTGCACTCCGCCTTCGTGTTCCTCAACTTCGCGGTGATCCGCGCCCTGCGCGCGCAGGGCATCGAGGTGTCGCCGCTCGCCTACCACTACCAGGGCGGCTCGGTGGGGCGGACGATCACCGGCCGCCGGCTGTACAGCAGGGTGCCGACGCGCCGCCACGTCGAGCTGCTCTCCCGGGTGCTGCCGCCCGACGCCTCCGGCCTGCCGCAGTATCCGCAGCGCGGCGGCTACTTCCAGATCCTGGTGCTCTTCCAGATGGTGGCGAACGCCCTCGGCTACGAGCTGCATCACGTGCGCGAGCTGGTGCGCGACGGCACCGGCTCGGCCTCGAACTTCTCCGACGAGATCATCCACGTCAACGGCGTGGCGACCTACAAGGCCTACAAGGAAACCGACCCGAGCATCGGCGGACGCTTCTATCCGCTGCTCCTGCAAGCCGACTACGTCATGCTCTCGACCCTGGACGGAGCGCCGCCGCCGCGCTACCGGCAGCTGCTCCGCGAGCTCGAGGCCGAGCTGACCAGGCTGCGCATCACCCCCGGCGAGACGCAGAGGAACCTCGGCGCCTTCCTCGCCGAGAGAGGGATCGCCGAGGACCGGCTGGCAATGATCCTGGGGCGCGGCGGGCGGACCCCGCGCCTCGCGCCAATCTCGGAAGCCGCCGCCGCCGGCAGGGCTTCCTGAAGGAGACCGACAGATGAGCTTTACGGCATCGTTACGGCAGGACCTGCGCTGGAGCCAGCACATGATGCGGCGCAACCTCGGGTTGACCACCGCGGTCGTGCTCTCGTTGGGCTTGACCATCGGCGCCAACACCGCCACGTTCAGCGTCCTCAACGCCTTCCTGCTGCGCCCCCTGGCGATCCAGGACATCGACCGCGTGGTCCGGGTGCGGGAGAACCTGGCTCCGGCCGGCAAGTCGGACGACCTGCGCAGCCTGACCGCGGCCGACTACGGCCGGTGGCGCGCCAACCAGCGGGTGTTCACCGACATCGCGGCGGCCACCGACATCAACCTGACGCTCACCGGCAGCGGCGAGCCGGAGCGCTTCTCGGCCGCCCAGGTCAGCGCCAACTTCTTCCCGTTGCTCGGCATCAAGCCGATCCTGGGACGCAACTTCGCCGCCGACGAGGACCGCCCGGGCGGCAACCGGGTGGTGATCCTGGGCTACGACACCTGGCGGACCCATTTCGGCGGCGACCCCCGCATCCTCGGCCAGACGGTGATGCTCAACGGCCAGCGCCACACCGTGATCGCCGTGATGCAGCGCGGGCTGCACCATCCCTACGAGGCCGACATGTGGGTGCCGCTCGCCTACCACGAGGACCCCAGCAACGACCAGGAGTACTACGCGCCGGCCCGCCTCAAGCCTGGGGTGACGCTCGCGCAGGCGCGCCAGCAGATGAACGACCTCGCCAGGCGGCTGCGCGAGGAGAACCCGCGGCCGAGCGCGCCGCGGTCGGCGGACCTGAGCCCGATGCGCCACGAGCTGGTGGGCGAGCTGGACAAGCTGCTGTACCTGCTGGTCGCGGCCTCGGCCTTCGTGCTGCTGATCGCCTGCGTCAACATCTCGAACCTGCTGCTCGCCCAGGGGCTCAAGCAGAACACCGAGGTGGCGATGCGCGTCGCGCTGGGCGCCACGCGCGGCCGGCTGGTACGCCAGATCCTCACCTACAGCGTGGTGCTCGCCCTGCTTGGCGGCGCCCTCGGCACGCTGCTCGCCTACTGGTCGATGAAACCGCTGGTCGCCCTCTCCCCGCACTACGCGCTGGGCGAGTTCGACATCGAGCCGCGGCTGGACCTGCCCACCCTCGCCTTCAGCCTCGGCGCCTCGCTGCTCGTCGGCTTCATCTTCGGCATGGTGCCGTCGCTGCGCATGTCACGTGCCACCATCAGCAGCTCGCTGCAGGAGGGCGGCCGCTCGCGCACGCTGGGGACGGCGGGGCGCCGGCTGCTGAGCGGCCTGGTGGTCGCCGAGGTGGCGCTGTCGCTGATGCTGCTGGTCGGCGCCGGGCTGATCGTGCACAGCTTCCAGCGCCTGCAGGGCGAGTACCGCGGCTTCGACATGCACAACGTGGTGACGTTCACGGTGCCTTTCCCGGACTTCAAGTTCCCCGAGCGGCGGCAGAAGGTGGCCTTCGTGCACAACCTGCTGGAACGCCTGCGCAACCTGCCGGGAGTCGAGGCGGTGGGGGCCACCACGACCCAGCCGCTGTACACCGGGACCAACGCCGCCAGCTTCAGCGTCGAAGGGCATCCGCCGGCCGACGAGCGCGGCTTCAACATCCTGCACCACCGCGTCGTCACTCCCGGCTACCTCGAGTCGCTGCGCGTGCCGCTGGTCGCCGGACGCTTCGTGACCGATCACGACACCGCGGACGCGCCGTGGGTGGCCGTCATCAGCAAGTCGGTGGCCGACCGCTACTGGCCGGGCGAGAGCGCGATCGGCAAGCGGATCAAGCGCGGCCGCTACGACGGCACCCGTCCGTGGCTCACCGTGGTGGGGGTGGCCGGCACGCTCAAGGAGACGCACGACGAGCTGCTCGGCAACGACGACGCCTGGTACCTGCCCTACAGCCAGCCGATCGTCGAGGACCTCGACCGCGTGGGCTTCACCCTGCGCACGCGGGGCAATGCCCTCGCCCTCGCGCCGGCGATACGCGACGCCGTCCACGCGACCGACAAGGACGAGCCGGTGTTCGACATGATGAGCATGGAGGAGCGCTTCGCGCGCCGCACCACCCCGGAGCGCTTCAGCACCGTGATCTACACCTCGCTCGGCTTCCTGGGCCTGGTGCTGGCGGCGATCGGCATCTACGGCGTGATCGCCTTCAGCGTCAACCAGCGGCTGCGCGAGATCGGCATCCGCTCGGCGATGGGGGCGCAGCCCGGCCAGTTGCGCCTGCTGGTGATGGGCTCGGCGCTGCGCCTGACGGCGGCCGGACTCGCCCTCGGCCTGGTGGGAGCGCTGCTGCTCACCAAGTTCCTGTCCAGCCAGCTGTACCAGGTCAGCCCCCGCGATCCGGCGGCGCTCGCCTTCGCCCTGGTCTGCCTGGCGGTGATCGCGGCGCTGTCGAGCTACGTTCCCGCGCGGCGGGCCGCCAAGATCGACCCGGTGGCCGCGCTGCGGTACGAGTGACCATGGCGCCGCGCCGCCTCCTGCGCCGGGCCGGTATCGGTCTCGGCATTCTCGCCGCCCTGCTGGCCGTGCTCGGAGTGGCCGGCGACCTGTGGGTCCGCCACCGCCTGCGCGCCGACCTGCCGCGCACCTCCGGCCGGCTGGCGGTGGCCGGGCTCGCCGCGCCGGTCACCGTCTTACGCGACGCGCTCGGCATCCCGACCCTCCGCGGCGCCAACCGGCGGGACGTCGCCTTCGCCACCGGCTTCGTGCACGCGCAGGACCGGTTCTTCCAGATGGACCTGCTGCGCCGCAGCGCCGCCGGCGAGCTGGCCGAGCTGTTCGGTGCGGTGGCGCTGCGCAGCGACCGCGCCATGCGCATCCACCTCTTCCGCCAGCACGCCCGGCGCGTGCTGGCCGGCGCCGCACCCGATCTGCAGGCGCTGCTCGCCGCCTATGCCGCCGGCGTCAACGCCGGTCTCGGCGCCCTCGCCAGCCCGCCCTTCGAATACCTCGTGCTGCGCGCCGAGCCGCGGCCCTGGCGCGAAGAGGACTCGGTGCTGGTGCTGTTCGCCATGTTCACCCAGCTCGAGGACGTCAACGCCCGGGTGGAGGCGGCGAAGACCCTGATGCATGACCGGCTGCCGGCAGGGCTCTTCGCCTTCCTCGATCCGGCGGCGACGGATTGGGACGCGCCGGTGGCCGGCCCGGAGCCCGCCGCGCCGCCGCCGCCGCCCGGACCCGAGGTCTTCGACCTGCGCCGCCAGCCGCCGGCGCGGCTGGCCCGGCTGGCTCGGCCGCCTCGGCCGGCAGACGCCGCCCCGCCGTCGGTCGAGGCGGACGGGGCGCCGGCGGCGCCCTTCGCCGCGGCGTCTCCTCGCCTGGCCAGCAACGGCTGGGCGGTGGCCGGCCGGCGCACCGCGGACGGCGGCGCGCTGCTCGCCAACGACCTGCACCTCGGCCTCGCCGTGCCCAACGTCTGGTACCGCGCCGAGCTCTCCTGGCCGGCCGCCGAGGCTGGCGCGCCGCCGCGCCGGGTGGTCGGCGTGACCCTGCCCGGGACGCCGGCGATGGTCGTGGGGAGCAACGGCGAGGTGGCCTGGGGGGTCACCAACAGCGTGCTCGACACCAGCGACCTGGTGCTCCTCGACCTCGATCCCAAGGACCCGCGCCGATACATGACCCCGAGCGGCCCGCGGCCCCTGGTGCGCCACCAGGAGGTGCTGAAGGTCCGGGGCGGGCCGGACCAGCAGCTCGCGGTCGATTGGACCGAATGGGGGCCGGTGGTGGGCAAGGATTGGCGCGGCCGGCCGCGAGCGGTGCGGGCGGTGGTGGACGAGGACGGCGCCGCCGATTTCGAGATCCTGCGCCTGGAGGACGTGACCGGCGTCGAGCAGGCCCTGGACGTCGCCAGCCGCAGCGGCGTGCCGTCCCTCAACTTCCTGGCCGCGGATCGCGCCGGGCGCATCGGCTGGACGGTGGCGGGCCGGCTGCCGCGGCGCGTCGGCTTCGACGGCGAGATCGCCACCTCGTGGTCCGACGGCGCCCGCCGCTGGGACGGGCTGGTGCCGCCTGCCGCGGTGCCGCGGGTGGTCGATCCCGCCTCGGGGCTGCTATGGACCGCCAACAACCTGGTCCTGGCCGGCGCCGCGGCGGCGCCCCTGGGCCGCGGCGAGTTCGTGCTCGGCGCCCGCGCCCGGCAGATCCGTGACGACCTGCTCGCCCTGCCGCGCGCCACGGTGGAGGAGATGCGCCGCATCCAGCTCGACGACCGCGCGCTGTTCCTCACCCGCTGGCACGACCTGCTGCTCTCGGTGCTCACGCCGCAGGCGCTGGCGGCCGATCCGCGCCGGCGCGAGCTGCGCCGGCTGGTCGAGAGCTGGGGAGCGCGCGCCAGCGTCGGCTCGGCCGGCTACCGCATGGTGCGCGCCTTCCGCTTGGCGGTCGGCCGCGACGCCTTCGCGCCGCTCACCGCGGCCTGCCTCGCCGCCGATCCGGAGTTCCGCTACGCCGAGAACGTGAACCAGTACGAGGGCGCGCTCTGGCAGCTGGTGAGCCGCCGGCCGCCCAACCTGCTCGACCCGAAGTACAAGAGCTGGGACGAGCAGCTGCTGGCGGCGGCCGACGAGGTGGTGAAGACCTTCGCCCCGCAGGGGCCGCGCCTCGCCGATCGCACCTGGGGCGAGCGCAACACCGCCGCCATCGAGCATCCGCTGAGCGAGGCCCTGCCGCTGGTCGGCCGCCGCCTGTCGATGCCGCCGCGGCAGCTGCCCGGCGACGACGACATGCCGCGCGTGCAGGGGCCCGCCTACGGCGCCACGCTGCGCGTGGTGGTCTCGCCCGGGCGCGAGCGCGAGGGCTTCTTCCAGATGCCCGGCGGCGAGAGCGGCAACCCGATCTCGACCCACTTCGGCGACGGCTACCAGGCCTGGGTGGAGGGCGCCGCCGCCCCCCTGCTGCCCGGCGCGCCGGTCTCGAGGCTCGACCTGGTGCCTGCCGGCGGCGCCGCGGCGGCGGCCGCGGCGCCGGGGAGGTGAGCAGGATGCCGGGCCGCCAGGCGATCACGCTCGAGGTCAACGGTGCCGCGCGCCGCGCCGAGGTCGACGCGGAGACGCCGCTGCTGTGGGTGCTGCGCGACACTTTCGGGCTGACCGGCACTAAATATGGATGTGGCGTGGCGCAGTGCGGCGCCTGCACGGTGCACCTCGACGGCGCGGCGGTGCGCTCCTGCGTCATGCCGGTCGCCGCGGCGTCGGGGCGCAGGGTGACCACCATCGAGGGCCTGTCGCGCGACGGCCGCCACCCGCTGCAGCTTGCATGGATCGAGGAGGACGTGCCGCAGTGCGGGTACTGCCAGGCGGGCCAGATCATGGCGGCGGCAGCACTGCTCTCGCAGCTGCCGCACCCGAGCGAACCCCAGATCGCCGAGGCCCTGGCCGGCAACCTCTGCCGCTGCGGCACCTACGCGCGCATCCGCCGCGCCGTGCGCCGGGCTGCCGCGACCGTGGAGAGCGGCCGGTGAGCGGCGAGCGGCCGGAGAACGGCGGCGGGCGGCCGGAGAACGGCGGCGGGCGGCTGCTCGACCGGCGCGGTTTCCTCAAGGTGAGCGCCGGCGCCGCCGGCGGCCTGCTGATCGCCTTCGAGGCGGGCCCGTGGCTGGGCGCGAAAGCCTCCGGCTTCGACGGGCGCACCGCGGCGGCGACGGGTGCGGCCAGCTCGACGGGTGCGGCCGGCCACCAGGCGGAGCTCAAGCCCAACCCGTTCCTCGCGGTCGCGGCGGACGGCACGGTGACGATCTGGGCCAAGAACCCGGAGATCGGCCAGGGAGTGAAGACGGCGCTGCCGATGATCGTGGCCGAGGAGCTGGGGGTGGACTGGGAGTCGGTGCGCGTCGTCCAGGCGGACCTCGACCCCGCCTTCGGCGACCAGAGCGCCGGCGGCAGCGACGGCGTCAGGAGCAACTGGAACCGGCTGCGCGAGGCGGGGGCGATGGGCCGCACCCTGCTGGTGGCGGCGGCCGCCCGCCGCTGGGGGGTCGAGCCGGGGGGCTGCGCCGCCGAGCACGGCAGCGTGCGCCACCTCGCCAGCGGCCGCCGGCTGTCCTACGGCGAGCTCGCGGCGGCGGCGGCCGGCATGCCGGTGCCCGACAGCGTGGAGCTCGAGGAGCCGCGGGACTTCCATGTCGTCGGCACGCCGCGGCGGGGCGTCGACACGCCGGCCATCACCACCGGCAGCCTGGTCTACGGCCTCGACGTGCGGCAGCCGGGCATGCTGTTCGCGGCCGTCGCCAAGCCGCCGGTCTTCGGCGGCACGCTGGCGCGCTTCGACGCCGCGCCGGCGCTGGCGGTGCCCGGAGTGCGCCAGGTGGTGCGTATCGACGGCCTCCCCAACCCGACGCAGCTGCTGCCCGGCGTGGCGGTGGTCGCCGACTCGACCTGGGCGGCGCTGCGCGGCCGCGAGGCGCTGGCGGTCGAATGGACCGCCGGCCCCGGCGCCGCGGAGAGCACATCGGCGCTGCTTCAGCAGTGCGAGGAGCTGTCGCGCCGTCCGGGCAAGGTGCTGCGCGAGGAGGGCGACGCCGAGGCGGCCCTGGCCGGCGCGGCGGTGCGCCTGGAAGCGGTGTACACCGTTCCCTTCCTCGCCCACGCCGCGCTCGAGCCGGTCAACTGCACCGCCGCGGTGGGCGACGGACGGTGCGAGATCTGGGGTCCGCTGCAGGACCCGGGCGGGGCGCGCCGCCTGGCGGCGCTGCTCACCGGCCTGCCGCGCGAGAGCATCGCCGTGCACCTGACGCGCGCCGGCGGCGGCTTCGGCCGGCGCCTGATGTCGGACTTCGCCGCCGAGGCGGTGGTGATCGCCAGGGCGGCCGGCCGGCCGGTGCAGGTGGTCTGGACGCGCGAGGACGACCTGCGCCACGACTACTACCGCCCCGCCGGCTACCACCATCTGCGCGCCGGGCTCGACCGCGCGGGGCGGCTCGTCGCCTGGACCCACCACCTGGTGAACCCCTCGCGCTACGAGTTCCGCCGCGACCCGGCGCCGCCGGATGCCTCGGAGATGTACGCGGACGACTTCCCGGCCGGCTTCGTCCCCAACTTCCGGGCCGAGCACACGGCGGTCAGGACCCAGATCCCCACCGGACCGTGGCGCGCCACTCTGCACTCGGCCAACGCCTTCGCCGTGCAGGGCTTCCTCGACGAGGTCGCCGCCGCCGCCCGGCGCGACCCCTTGGAGCTGCGGCGCGAGCTGCTCGGCCCGCCGCGCGAGGTGCCCTACGCCAATTACGGCGGCCCGCGTTTCGACACCGGGCGCCTGCGGGCGGTGCTCGACCTCGCCGCCGCGCGGGCGGGATGGGGCAAGCCGCTGCCGCCGGGCCGGGGGCGGGGGATCGCCTGCAACTTCACCTTTGGCTCCTATGCCGCCCACGTCGCCGAGGTCTCGGTCGACGAGCGCGGCGCGGTCGAGGTGCACCGGCTGGTGGCGGCGGTGGACTGCGGCACGGCGGTCAACCCGGCGGGGGTGGAGGCGCAGGTCGCCGGCGGCACCCTGGACGGGCTCAACGCGGCCCTGCAGGCCGAGATCACGGTGGCCGCGGGGCGCACCGAGCAGAGCAACTTCCACGACTACCTGCTGCTGCGCCATCCCGAGGCGCCGCCGGTCGAGGTGGCGATCGTCCCCAGCCGCGAGCGGCCTACCGGCATGGGCGAGATCGCGGTGCCGACGGTCGGGCCGGCTGTGGCCAACGCCATCTTCGCGGCCAACGGCCGGCGGGTCCGGCGGCTGCCGCTGCGCGGCCAGGATTTGCGGCCGGCCGCCGCTGCCGCCGCGCGGCAGGACGCGGCGATCGGCAACGGCCCGTTCAGAGAGAGGTGACATCGTGCACGACTCCATCCTTTCCATCGTCGGCAGCACCCCCGTGGTGCCGCTGCGCAGGCTCTTCGCGGACGCGGGATTCTCGGTTTTCGCCAAGCTCGAGATGCTCAACCCGGGCGGCAGCATCAAGGACCGGCCGGCGCGCGTCATCGTCGAGCAGGCGATGCGAGAGGGCAGGATCGGTCCGCAGTCGGTCGTCGTCGAGTCGAGCTCGGGCAACATGGGCATCGGGCTGGCCCAGGTCTGCGCTTTCCACGGCCTTCGCCTCATCTGCGTGGTCGACGTCAAGACCACGGCGCAGAACATCCAGGTGCTGCGCGCCTACGGCGCCGAGATCGAATGCGTCAGCGGCCCGGACCCGGTCACCGGCGAGCTCCTGCAGGCGCGGTTGAACCGCGTCCAGCAGCTGCTGCGCGAGATCCCCGGCGCGTTCTGGCCCAACCAGTACGTCAACCGCGCCAACCCCGCCTCCCACTACCTGGGCACCATGCGCGAGCTGGCGGCGCAGCTCGACGGACGCATCGATTTCCTCTTCGTCGCCACCAGCACCTGCGGCACGCTCACCGGCTGCGCCACCTACCTGCGCGAGCAGGGGATGAAGACCCGGGTCATCGCCGTCGATTCCGTGGGCAGCCTCATCTTCAGCGACGTCAAGAGCCCGCGCCTGGTGCCCGGCCTGGGAGCCGCGATGAAGCCGCCGCTGCTCGACCGGTCGCTGGTCGAGCGCTGCGTGCACGTCAGCGATCTCGAGTGCGTGGTGGGGTGCCGGCGGCTGGTGGCCAGCGAGGCCATCCTCGCCGGCGGTTCCTCGGGAGCGGTGGTGATGGCGGTCGAGAAACTGCGCCGCGAGATCCCCGCCGGCGCGGTCTGCGCGGTGATCCTCGCCGACCGCGGCGAACGCTATCTCGACACCCTATACTCCGAGAGCTGGGTCAGGAGCCATTTCGGCGACGTCGAGCACCTCTGGCGAGAGGCGCCGGTCGAAGTCCCCGCCGCCGCCGCCGTCTGAGGGCGGCGATCGTGTAGAGTCCTCTCGCCAAGCACGCCAGGGCGTACCGTCCGTCCTTCGCCGCCCAAAGCCGCCGCCGGCCCTGTCCCTCGCGCCGGCTCGCCGCCGCATCTCTCGGTGGGAGCGCGCTCCGGCGTGCTGCCTTCCCACGGAGGAGTCATGAACAGTGCCATGGAGTTGCCGTCCCGCGGGTTGCCTTTCCGCGGCCAGAGATCCGCGAGGCGGCCGCCGTCGCCGGACGCCGTGTTGCTTCTGCTGCTCCTGCCGCTCGCCGGGATGGCGGCCGGCTGCTCGCTGTTCGACACCGGCATGTCGGAGGCCAAGGACCTGCAGCGCGTCGGCCTGCCCGCCCAGGCCGAGATCGTGTCCATCGGGGAGACCGGCCTCACGGTCAACGACGATCCGGTGATCACCCTGGGGGTCGAGGTGCGGCCGGCGGACCGGCCGCCCTACCAGGCGACCATCAAGCGCCTTCTCGTGTCCCGTCTCGAGATCCCGCAGTTCCAGCCCGGCAAGGTCATTCCGGTCCGCTTCGACCCCAAGGACCCCTCGCGGGTGTCCTTCGACCTGGGTCCGCCGAAGGCCGCGAGGACCGGCAATCCATTCACCGACGACTTCACGCCGCAGCAGGTCGTGGCCAGCGTCCTGCCGCCGCCGCCCACCCCCCAGCTCTACCGCGGCGGCGCCGACGACGCGGCCGACATGCGCGCCCTGCTCGAGAACCACTACGTGCCGCTGGGCGCCTCCGTCTTCACCGGCGGCGCCGCCGACCCGCGCCAGGCCGTCGAGCAGGGACAGCGGCTGGGCGCCGCGGTGGTCGTCCTGTACGGCGAGCTGCTGAGCGGTCCGGACGCCGCCCTGGCACCGCTGCCGTTCCATCCCCGGCCGCCGGGAGCCGACGCCGCGGACCCAGCGCCCGCGGCCGACACCGGCGGCGCCCAGGCCACGATCGGCAGCCTGCCGGCGCGCCCCAGATCGGAGCACAAGGCCAGCTTCTGGGCCAGGACCCGGCCGCCGGTGCTGGGCATCATGAACCGGCCGCTGAACGACCAGGAGCGGGCGCGCCTGCTGCGCAACGACGGCCTGGTCGTCGAGCTGGTGACCAACGATTCCCCGGCCGCGGCGGCGCACATCCGGCAGGGAGACGTCATCGTCGCCATCGACGGCAAGGCGATCCTCGATCCGCTGGCGGTGCCGGCGTTCCTGCAATCGATCGCCGGCCGCAAGGTGCGGATCGACCTGCTGCGCGACGGCGCGCCGCACGCGGTCGAGGTGCAGCTCAACCCGGCGGCGCGCTGAAGCCGGGCCGGCCACTTCCGCCGGCGGTGGTCTTGCGAGACACTACCGGCATGACGACGCGAGTTGCTTTTCTCGGGCTGGGCAGCATGGGATTGCCGATGGCGCGCCGGCTGCTCGCCGCCGGCCTGCCGGTCACCGTCTGGAACCGCACCCGCCGCCGCGCCGAGGAGCTGGCGGCGCCGGCTGGCCTGGCTCCCGGCAGTGCCACGGTCGTGGACCATCCCGCCGACGTGGCACAGGGCGCCGGCGGCGAGCTGGTGGCGTTCACCATGCTGGCCGACGATGCGGCGGTCGAGCAGGTCGCGCTCGGCGCCGGCGGCCTGGTGTCGGCGCTGCCCGCCGGCGCCATCCACGTTTCTTGCAGCACGATCGGCGTCGCGCTCTCGCGGCGGCTCGCCGAGGCCCATGCCCGGGCCGGCCAGGGCTACGTCGTGGCGACGGTGCTCGGGCGGCCGGAGGCGGCTGCCGCCGGCAAGCTGTTCGTGCTCGCGGCCGGCGCCGAGGCGGCGCTCGTTCGCTGCCGGCCGTTGCTGCAGGCCCTCGGCCAGCGCACCATGGAGCTGGGCGACGATCCGGTTGCCGCCAATACGGTCAAGCTGGTCTGCAACTTCATGATCGCCGCGGTGATCGAAAGCCTGGGCGAAGGACTGGCGCTGGCCGAGCGGTCGGGCATCCCGGCACGTCAATGCCTCGAGGTGCTGACCGAGACCGTGTTCGGCGCCCCCATCTACAAGACCTATGGCAGCTTGATCGCGGAGGGCCGCTTCGAGCCCGCCGGCTTCAAGCTGCCGCTGGGCTTCAAGGACGTCCGGCTGGTCCTCGCCGCCGGCGAGGCCGTCCAGGTGCCGCTGCCGGTCGCGAGCCTGGTGCGCGATCACATGCTGGCCGCCCTGGCGCGCGGCCAGCAGGACCTCGACTGGTCCTCCTTCGTGCGCGAGGTCCCGCGCGGACCGGGTTGACGCGGTCGGCCCCTTTGTCTCCTCGCCCTTGCTGCAATGCACTCTTCGATTAGAATGAGGCTCGTCGTCGAGGCGCCTCGATAGCACTCGCCAGGATACCCCGTCCACCCATGCCCGTGGTCCGCATTCCAAGAATGGCGCGAGCAGCGATCGCGGCGCTCTGCGGTCTTCTCGCGGCCGCGGCGGCATCGGCGCCCAAGACGGCCGCCGGCGGGCCGAGCGGGTCGGAATGGCCCTCGTGGCGGGGTCCGCACCAGGACGGCTCCGCGGCCGACACCGGGCTGATCTCGAAGTGGAGCCCGGCGGGCGAGAACCTGGTCTGGCGCGCCGACCTGGTCGGGCGCTCGACGCCGGTGGTCGTCGGCGGCAGGGTCTGCGCCAACGGCCGCATCGGCGCCGGATTGACCCGCCAGGAAAGTGTTGCCTGCTTCGACGCGGGCAGCGGGCGCCCGCTCTGGCAGCACGCGCTCGACGTCTACCTCACGGCGGTTCCCTTCAGCCGGGTGGGATGGGGCAATCTCACCGCCGATCCCGAAACCGGCAATGTCTATGCGCTCGGCGTCGGCGGCCTGCTGTTCTGCTTCGACCGCGACGGCAAGGTGGTCTGGTCGCGCTCGCTCACCGAGGAGCTGGGGCTGATCTCCGGGGTCGGCGGGCGCACCCATTCGCCGCTGGTGGACGAGGACCGGCTGATCGTCAGCTTCGTCAACGCCGGCTGGGGCGACCAGGGAGTGCCGCGCCACCGCACCTTCGCCTTCGACAAGCGCACCGGCGCGCTGCGCTGGGTGTCGAGCCCCGGCGAGGCGATCCAGGACACCAACATCCAGACCACGCCGGTCGTGGCGGAGATCGGCGGCCGCCGCCTGCTCATCGAGGGACAGGCCGACGGCTGGGTGTACGCGCTCGCCGCCCGCACCGGCGAGAAGGTGTGGAGCTTCCATCTCAGCAAGGGCGCGATCAACAACACGGTGGCGGTGCACGACCGCGTGGTCTTCGCCACCCATGGCGAGGAGAACCTGGACACCGGGCTGCAAGGCAGGGTGGTGGCGATCGACGCCACCGGCAGCGGCGACGTGACCCGCACCCACGAGCTGTGGCGCAACGACGAGCTGGCCGCCACCTTCGCCTCGCCGCTCTATCACGACGGGCTGCTCTACGTGGTGGACAACGCCGCCGCCCTGGCCGCGCTCGACGCGGCGACCGGCAAGATCCTGTGGCGGCACAAGCTCGGCACCATCGGCAAGGCCTCTCCCACCTGGGCCGACGGCAAGCTCTACGTCGCCGAGGTCAACGGCAAGTTCCACATCCTGAAGCCTAGCCGCACCGGCGTGGAGATGCTCGACGAGGAGCGCCTCACGCTCGCCGACGGCAGCCGCTTCGCCGAGATCTACGGCGCGCCGGCCGTGGCCTACGGGCGGATCTACTTCGCCGCTGAAAGCGGGCTGTACTGTCTCGGCGACAAGGCGCGGCCATTTGCCGCCGGCGCGCCTGCCGCCCCCGGCGCCCGCGCCGCCGCCTCGGCGGTCCGCCCGGCGCGGGGCGGCGACCACCTGTCCGCGCCTGCTCCTTCAGCTCCTGCCGCCGCGGTTCCCGCGAGTCCTGCCGCCGCGGTTCCCGCGGCTTCCGCCGCGGCAGTTCCCACGACTCCCGGCACCGCGGCGGGGGGCGCTCGGCGCATCCTGCACGTGGAGCCGGCCGAGGTGCTCGTCCGTCCGGGCGAGGCCGTGACCTTCCATGCCGAGGTGCTCGACGTGGAGGGGTTGCCGGCGCCGGGTGGCGCACCGGCTGTATGGTCGGTGGTCGGCCTCGCCGGCCGCCTCGACGCCCACGACGCCCACGACGCCAGCAGCACATTCGTCGCCGATGCCGCCAAGGGCTTCCAGGCCGGCGCGATCGCGGCGCAGGCCGGCGAGCTGACCGCCAAGGCGCGGGTGCGCGTGGTGCCCGACCTGCCGTGGAACCTGGACTTCGCCGCGCTGCCCGCCGGCGCCCCGCCGCCCGGCTGGATCGGCGCCCCCGGCAAGTACCTGGTCAAGGAGACCCCGGCCGGCAAGGTGCTCGCCAAGCCTCCGGTGAAGGTCGGGCTCAACCGCTCGAACGCCTACATCGGGCCGCCTTCGCTGCACGACTACACCATCCAGGCCGACCTGCTGGGCACCCGGACGGGCCTGGTGCGGCCCGACATGGGCCTGGTCGCGAGCGGCTACGTCCTGGACCTGATGGGCGTCAACCAGCGCCTGCAGCTGCGGGCCTGGGACACCGAGCTGCGGCTGATGGAGCAGGTCGATTTCAAGTGGGACCCGGACGTCTGGTACACGATGAAGCTGGCGGTCGCGGTGCAGGGCGACGAGGGGCTGATCCGGGGCAAGGTGTGGCGGCGCGGCGAGGCGGAACCCGCCGGCTGGACCGTCACCGCCCGCGACCCTCGCCCGGTGCGCCACGGCAGCCCCGGCCTCTATGGCTATTCCCCGACGGAGATCCTGTACGACCATGTGAGCGTGGCGCCGAACCGGTGACGGCCCGGCAGCAGCCGGCGGCCGCCGCCGGCACGAAAGGCATGAGAGCGATCGGCATGAAGAGGATGATCCGTAGCGGCCCGGCGCTGGGGCTCGGCCTCGGCTGCGGGCTCGCGGCCCTGCTCGTCGCCGGGCGCGCCGAGCCCCGGCAGCCGCCGCCCGCCGCCCCGCCGCCCGCCGCCCCGGCGACGGTGACGATGTACGGCGGCTCGCCGTCGCGCAACATGGCGTCCGACGCGACCCATCTGCCCAGCCGCTGGGACCCGGCGACCGGGCTCAACGTCAAGTGGACCGCCGACCTGGGATCCCAGAGCTACGGCGGGCCGGTGGTGGCCGGCGGCAAGGTCTTCGTCGGCACCAACAACCAGCTGCCGCGCAATCCCAAGGTGGTCGGCGACCGCGGCATCATCATGGCGTTCCGCGCCGCCGACGGCCAGTTCCTCTGGCAGTCCGTCCACGAGAAGCTGAGCCAGGGCAAGGTCAACGACTGGCCGCTGCAGGGCATCTGCTCGACGCCGGCGGTCGAAGGCAACCGCCTCTACTACGTCTCCAACCGCGACGAGCTCGTGTGCGCCGACACCGAGGGCTTCCGCGACGGCAAGAACGACGGTCCGTTCGTGACCGAGACCGACACCAGCGAGATCGCCGCCGACTTCATCTGGAAGCTCGACTTGATCGGCGAGCTTGGCGTGTATCCGCACAACCAGGCGGCGAGCAGCCCGCTGGTGGTCGGCGACCTGGTCTACGTGGTGAGCGGCAACGGCGTGGACGAGGGGCACATCAACATCCCCGCACCGCGGGCGCCCAGCTTCCTGGCCGTGGACAAGCACACCGGCAAGGTGGTCTGGCAGAGCTCGCTCCCCGGCGAGAAGGTCCTGCACGGACAGTGGTCGAGCCCCTCCTATGGCGTGCTCGACGGCAGGCCGCAGGTGCTGTTCGCGGGCGGCGACGGCTGGCTCTACGCCTTCGAGCCGAAGACCGGCAAGCTGATCTGGCGCTTCGACTGCAATCCCAAGGACGCCGTCTACACCATCGGCCCCGGCTCGACGCGCAACGGCATCCTCGCCATGCCGGTCATCGTCGGCGACATGGTCTACGTCGCGGTGGGCGAGGACCCCGAGCACGGCGAGGGCATCGGCCACCTGTGGGCGCTGCGGCCCAAGGGCGAGGGCGATCTCACCGGCAAGGCGGTGGTGTGGCATCGCGGCGGCGAGGACTTCCACCGCAGCCTGTCCACGGTGGCGGTGCACGGCGGCATGCTCTTCACCGCCGATTTTTCGGGTTACGTCTATTGCCTCGACGCCGCGACCGGCAAGCCCAACTGGATCTACAACTCCGAGGGCGCGATCTGGGGCTCGACGCTGGTCGCGGACGGCAAGGTCTACATCGGCAACGAGGACGGCGATGTCGCGGTGCTGCGCGCGGCGCCCAAGCTCGAGGTGCTCGGCAAGGTCAACATGGGCAGCGCGGTCTTCAGCACGCCGGTGGCGCGCGACGGCGTGCTCTACATCACCTCGCGCTCCAAGCTGTTCGCGCTGGCCGAGGGCATCGCCCCGCACCCGCCGCCAGCGGCACACCCGAAGGCGCCCGCCGCGAGCTCCGGTCGCTAGCCCGGCCGCCAGCCGGAGCGACCGGAAGAGGCGATCTTGACGACCATCCTCGACACCTCCCTGGCGGCCGCGGTGAGCGAGGCCCGCCGGCATCTCGATGCCCACGTGCGGGAGATCGTGCGCTGGCACTTCGACCCCGCCACCGGCTCGCCGTTCTGGCTCGACGCCGCACGCCGCCTGGGATTCGATCCGCGGCGGGAGATCGGCGGCTACGACGACCTGCGCCGCTTCGGCCATTTCGACGACGACTGCCTGCGCGGCGGCCCGATCCGGCGCTTCGTGCCGCGCGCCCTGGCCGACCGCCCCATCTCGGTGTTCGAGACCGGCGGCTCGACCGGCGTGCCGAAGGCGCGCATCAACGTCGAGGACTTCCGCATCGACTACGAGGAGCTCAGCGATCGCCTCCCGGAGGATGGCTTCCCGCGCGGCGCCGACTGGCTGATGCTGGGCCCCAGCGGACCGCGCCGCCTGCGCCTGGCGATCGAGCACCTCGCCCAGCATCGCGGCGGGATCTGCTTTCTCGTCGACCTCGACCCGCGCTGGGTCAACCAGCTGATCCGCGACGGCCGCCCGCACGAGCTAGAGGCCTACAAGCGCCACGTCGTCGACCAGGGGCTGGCGCTGCTCCGGGCGCACCCTAGCATCCGCTGCATCTTCACCACGCCGAAGCTGCTGGCCGCGCTCGGCGGCCGCGTGTCGCTGCCGCGGCTGGGGATCCGCGGCATCTTCTGCGGCGGCACCGAGATGAGCCCCGAATTCCACCGCTTCGCGTGCGAGGAGCTGGTGCCGGGCGTCGTCTTCTATCCGGTCTACGGCAACACCCTGATGGGGCTCGCCTGCCCGCCCGCCGGCACGCCGCCCGCCGCCGACTGGTCCATCACCTACTATCCGCCGCAGCCGCGCGCCGTGCTCGAGCTGGTGGACCGCCAGGACCCCGAGCGGCGCGTCGACGATGGCGAGACCGGCAGGGTGATGCTCACCACCCTGACGCGCGAATTCTTCATGCCGCGTCTGCTCGAGCGCGACGAGGGCGAGCGGGCCGCACCGGCGCCCGAGTTCCCCTGGGACGGCGTGCGCAACGTCCGCCTGCTCGAGTCGCTGGCCAGCTCGGTCGTGGTCGGGGTGTACTGATGACGGCCGGGGGAGCGGCGCTGCACCTGCCGGTCCTGCGCGGCGGCGTGCGCTATCGCAGCCTCGCGGCGGCGCCGCTGCACGACCTGCGCAGCGGCGAGCGGCTGGCGGAGATCGGCCTCGCTCATCCCGCGCTCATCGCCCGCGACCTCGGCGGGGATGGCCCGGGCGGCGCTCACGCGGCGGCCGCTCCGTCCTCCGGGGGCGCCGGGGGCGGCGGGGGCGCCGCGCCCGACGCGATCGGCACGCTCGGCGATCTGACGCTTGCCGAGCGCCTGGCGATCTGCCGCCGGGCCGCGGACCTGTTCGCCCTGGGCGAGCTGCCGGTCGGCTACGACGGCGAGACCCAGTCGCCGGATGACTACCTGCGGCAGCTGGCCGCCACCGCCGGCATGCCGTTCACCCTGGGGCGCGCCAACCTCGAGAAGCTGCGCGCCACCCTGGCGCAGATGAGCGAGGTGGTCGAAGGGCTGACCCGCGGCCTCCCCGCCGCGGCCTTCGCCGGCCAGGTGGCGGAGCACCTGGCGGCGCCGGCGCACTTCCAGCGCCTGAGCGAGCGCCTGGGCGCGGTCCTGCCGAGCAACTCGCCCGGCGTGCACGGGCTGTGGCTGCCGGCGCCGGCGCTGGGGGCCGGCCTGGCCCTCAAGCCCGGGCGCAGCGAGCCCTGGACGCCGCTGCGCCTGCTCGAATCGCTGCGGGCGGCAGGCTGCCCCGAGGCGGCGCTCTCCTTCTATCCCACCGATCACGCCGGCAGCGCCGAGATCCTGCTGCGCTGCGGCCGCTCGCTGCTGTTCGGCGACGCCGCGACGGTCGCCCCGTGGCGCGGCGACGCGCGGGTGCAGGTGCACGGGCCGGGTTTCAGCAAGGTGATCTTCGGCGCCGACCAGCTGGCCGAGTGGCCTGCCCATCTCGAGCTGGTGGCGAGCTCGATCCTCGCCAACGGCGGCCGCTCCTGCATCAATGCCTCCGGCGTCTGGCTGCCGGCCCCCGCGGCCGGTGCAGTTGGTGCAGTCGGCCCGGCTGACGCCCGCGCCGCCCGCGTTGCCGGCAACGCCGCCGGGCCCGGCGGACCCCGCTCCACCCCGGGCCGCGAGCTGGCCCTGGCGCTGGCCCGCCGCCTGGCGGCGGTCGAGGCGCTGCCGCTCGACGACCCGCGGGCGGTGCTGGCGGCCTGGCCCGAGCCGGCGGCGGCGAGGCGCGTCTCGGACTGGATCGATCGGCGGCTCGCGCCCGGCGAGGCCGAAGACCTGACAGCCGCGGCCCGCGGCGGTGGCCGCGTGGCAATGATCGACGGCTGCACCTTCCTGCTGCCCACGCTCCTTTGGGTGCGTGAACCAGGCCATCCCCTCGCCCATGCCGAGCTGCCCTTCCCCTTTGCGGCGGTGGTCGAGGTGCCGGAGAGCGAGCTGCTGCGCCACATCGGCCCGACGCTGGTGGCGACCGCCCTGACCGCCGACGAGGACCTGCGGCGGCAGCTCCTCGGCTGCGCGGACATCGACCATCTCCACATGGGCGCGGTGCCGACCTGGCAGGTGTCCTTCGCGCAGCCGCACGAGGGCAACCTGTTCGAGCTGCTGTACCGCCGCCGCGCCGTGCGCGAGGGCAGGCTGCAGCAAGAGCTGGCCGCGAACGCCGTGACGGCCGTGGATACCACCCCGGCCGCGAGCGCCGCCGGCGGGCAGCGTGAGGTCGCCGCGCCATGAACGGCGCCGCCGCACCGGCCGCGCCTGCCGTGCCTGCCACACCGGCCACACCGGCTGTGCCTGCCGCACCGGCCGCACCGGCCACGTCGGCCGTGCCTGCGGCGCCGGCCGTGCCTGCCGTTCCGGCCGCACCGGCCGTGCCTGCCGGGCCAATGGCAGCGAACCCACCGGCACCCATCGCCGCCGCCGCACCTGGCAAGTGGCGGGCGGCCGTCGGCGGCGTCGATGTCGTCTGTGGGCTGGGCGCGCTCGCGGACCTCGGCGACCTGGCGCGCGAGCTGGGCGGCCGGCGGGTGCTGGTGGTCAGCGATCCGGGGGTGCGCGCCGCCGGCCACGCCGACCGTGCCTCTGAGGCCCTTGCCGCCGCCGGGCTGGCGCCGCAGGTCTTCGACGCGGTGGGGGAGAACCCGACGACGCTCGAGGTGGAGGCCGGGCGCGATGCCGCCGCGGGCTGGCGCGCCGACCTGCTGGTCGGCGTCGGCGGCGGCAGCGCCATGGACTGCGCCAAGGGGATCAACCTCCTGCTCACCAATGGCGGCAGCATGGAGGACTACCGCGGCTTCGGCCGGGCCGCGCGGCCGCTGCTGCCCGCGATCGGCATCCCCGCGACCGCCGGCACCGGCAGCGAGGCACAGTCCTACGCCCTCATCTCGCGCGCGGAGACCCACGAGAAGATGGCCTGCGGCGACCGCCAGGCGCGCTTCCGCACGGTGGTCCTGGACGCGGCCCTGCTCGCCAGCACGCCGCGGCGGGTGGCCGCCGCCGCCGGCATCGACGCCATCGCGCACGCCGTCGAAAGCCTGGTCTGCCGGCGCGCCAACCCGGTGTCGCGGCTGCTGTCGCGCGCCGCCTGGCAGCTGCTCGAGCCCAACTTCCTCGGCCATCTCGCGGCGCCGGCGGACGCGGCCGCCGCGGCCGCCATGCTGCTCGGCGCCCACCTCGCCGGCGCGGCGATCGAGGCGTCCATGCTGGGCGCCGCCCATGCCTGCGCCAACCCGCTCACCGCCCGGCACGGCATCGCGCACGGCGCCGCCGTCGCCCTGATGCTGCCGGCCGTGGTGCGCTGGAACGGCGAGGTGGTGAGCTACGCCGAGTTGGGGTTCGCCGGTTCGGCCGAGCAGCTGGCGGCGCGGCTCGAAGCGTTGCGCGCGGCGGCCGGCCTGCCGGCGACGCTGCGCGAGGCCGGCGTCGAGGCCGCGGCGCTGGGCGGCATGGCGCGCGAGGCGGCGCGGCAGTGGACCGCCGGCTTCAATCCGCGGGCGGCCGGCGAGCCCGACCTGCTGCGCCTGTACGAGCTAGCCTACTGACCCGCCGCGAGACCACGCCGATGCGCCGCCTGCCGCTGATCACCGCCCTGCTCGTCACGCTGCTCGCCGCCGGCACGGCGCCACCCGGCCCAGGCGACGCGGCCGCGTCGCCGTCACCTGGAAGTGACGCGGCCGCGGCGCCGTCGCCAGGAAGTGTCGCGGCCGCGTCGCCGTCATCTGGGAGTGTCGCGGCCGCGTCGCCGTCGCCTGGAGGTGCCGCGGCCACGGCGCCGTCGCCTGGGGGTGCCGCGGCCACGGCGCCGGCACCCGTGAGCGCCGCCGCGGCCGCGGCGGCGGACTCCGCCGCCGCCTGGCCGCTCTTTCGCGGCGACCCCGGCCAGAGCGGCAGCGCGCCGGGCAGCCTCGCGACGGACCTGGCGCCCGTGTGGCGCTTCAAGGCAGGCGGCGGGATCTCGGCGACGGCGGCGATCGCGCTCGGCACCGCCTACGTAGGCTCGCTCGACGGCAACCTCTACGCCCTGAACCTGGCAGACGGCAGCCTGCGCTTCACCTACCGCGCCCTGGGCCCCATCCGCTCGTCGCCCTTGGTGCGCGACGGCGTCGTCTACTTCGGCGACCAGCGAGGGACGCTGCATGCGGTCGACGCCAGGACCGGCCGGCGCCGCTTCAGCTTCCCGACCGGCGCCGAGATCGTGTCGGCCCCAAACTTCACCGGCGGTTGCATCGTATTTGGTTCCTATGACCGCAACGTCTACTGCCTGTCGCCGGCCGACGGCAAGCCGCGGTGGCGGGTGGAGACCGACGGCTACGTCAACGCCGCGCCGGCGGTGGCCGGCGACGCGGTGGTGGTCGCCGGCTGCGACGGCAACCTGCGCCGGCTGCGCGCCGCGAGCGGCGCCGAGGTCTGGAAGCTGCCGCTCGGCGGCTACATCGGTGCCAGCCCGGCGCTCGCCGCCGGCCGCGTTTTCGTCGGCACCTTCGAGAACCAGGTCGTGGCCGTAGACCTGGCGAGCGGGCACGTGGCGTGGCGCTACGAGCACCCGCAGCTCAAGTTCCCTTACTACTCCTCGGCCGCCGTGCGCGACGGCCTGCTGGTGGTGGGTGGCCGCGACAAGCTGCTGCACGCGCTGGCGCCGCGCACCGGCGAGGCGCTGTGGACCTTCGCCGCTCGCGGCGCCATCGACTCCTCGCCGGTGCTGGTGGGAGACCTGGCGCTGGGGGCGGCGCGCAGCGGCCAGGTCTTCGCGCTCGACGCCCGCTCCGGCAAGGCGCTCTGGCAGTTCGAGGCGGGCTCGCCGATCGAAGCCTCGCCGGCCGTCGCCGCGGGCCGCATCGTGCTCGGCACCCTGGACGGCACGCTCTACTGTTTTGCCGCGAGAAGGCGGCAGGAAGGTGGCACCTCATGATCGAGCCCGGCAGCCAGCAGGCTCTGGACCCCAACCCGCCGCCGCCGGACCCGCCGGACGTGGGCAACCTCTTCGTCGCCAACTACCCGCCGTTCTCGTTCTGGAGCGGCGAGGAGCTGCCGCGGGTGCGCGCGGCGCTGGCCGCGCCGCCGCGCCCGGGGACCGACTTCGGCCTGTACCTGCATCTGCCGTTCTGCCGCAAGCGCTGCAAGTTTTGCTACTTCCGCGTTTTCACCGAGATGGACAGCGCCCACATCAACCGCTACCTGGCAGCTCTCGCCCGCGAGATCGAGACCTACGCCGAGATGCCGGCGACCGGCGGGCGCCGCCTGCGCTTCGTCTACTTCGGCGGCGGCACGCCGTCGCTGCTCAGCGTCCGGCAGCTGTCCACCCTGGTCGAGCGGATGCGCCGCGCGATGCCCTGGGACGGCGTCGAGGAGGTGACGTTCGAGTGCGAGCCGGGCACGCTCACCCGCTCCAAGCTCGCCGCGGTGCGCGACTTCGGCGTCACCCGGCTGTCGCTGGGGGTCGAGAACTTCGACGACGAGATCCTGCGCGCCAATGGCCGCGCCCACCTTTCGACCGAGATCTACCGGGTCCTGCCGTGGATCGCCGAGCTCGGCTTCGAGCAGCTCAACATCGACCTGATCGCCGGCCTGGTGGGGGAGTCGTGGTCGACCTGGCGGGAGTCGGTGCGCAAGACGATCGAGCTCGCCCCCGAGAGCGTCACCATCTATCAGCTCGAGCTGCCCTACAACACCGAGTTCTCGAAGAGCGTGCTGGGCGGCTCGCTGGCAGAGCCGATCGCCGGCTGGCAGACCCGCCGCGACTGGCAGCACTACGCGTTCGAGCAGCTGGCCGCGGCCGGCTACGAGCTGTCGAGCGCCTACACGCTGGTGCGCCGCGACAAGCCCTGTCACTTCGTCTATCGCGACGCCGTGTGGCACGGCTGCGACATGCTGGGCACCGGCATCTCGTCGTTCTCGCACGTCAGCGGCTGCCACTTCCAGAACACCGCGACCTGGGGGCAATACCTCGAGGAGATGGAAGCCGGCAGGCTGCCGCTCGAGCGCGGCTTCGTGCCCAGCGGCCGCGAGCTGCTGACGCGCGAGGTGGCCCTGCAGCTGAAGCTGGGGCGGCTCGACGTGGGTTATTTCCAGCAGAAGTTCGGCGTCGACGTGCGGTCCGAGTTCGCCGGCGCGTGGGAGCGCCTGCGCCGCCGCGGCATGCTCGAACCCTGGCCCGACCGCATCGAGGTCACCGGCCCCGGCTTGCTGCGCGTCGATCAGCTGCTGCCCGAGCTCTACGACGAGCGCTACCGCAATGCGCGCTACACCTGAGCGCCCGAGGAGGAGTGCCATGACGAGGTCAACGAGGCCAACGAAGTCGGCGAAGTCGGCGAGATCAACGCGATCCACACGGTTCCTCGCCGCCGTGGCCCTGGCGGGCTGCGCCGCGGCGGCGGCGGCCGGCGACTGGCCGCAGTTCCGCGGGCCGCACCGAGACGGCGTCTCGCCCGAGGCCCACCTGTTGCACAGCTGGCCGGCAAGCGGCCCGCGGCGCCTGTGGCAGGTGCCGATCGGCGAGGGCTACTCGCATCTCACCGTCGCCGCCGGCCGCGTCTACACCCTGTACGGCACCGCCGCCGCCGAGAACCTGTCGGCCTATGACGCCGCCACCGGGCGCCAGCTGTGGGTGCGGCGGATCGACGCGGAGCTGAGCAACGACCAGGGCAACGGTCCCCGGTCCACGCCGACCTTCGACGGCGGGACGCTCTACGTCCAGAGCGCCCAGGGGCAGCTCGACGCGGTCAGCGCGGACACCGGCAAGGTGCTCTGGCATCACGACCTGGCGGGGGAGTTCGGGGCCGGCATCCCCACCTGGGGCAGCGCCAGCTCGCCGCTGGTCGAGGGCAACCTGCTGCTGGTCGCGGTGGGTGGCAGGAACGGGCACGCCGCGATGGCCTTCGACAAGCACACCGGGCGGGTGGTCTGGGCCGCGCTCGACGACAAGCCCGGCTACGCGTCGCCCATCGCCATCACCGCCGCCGGCGTCCGCCAGGCGGTCTTCTTCACCGGCGGCTCGCTCGCCGCGGTGGCGGTGACGGACGGGCGGGTGCTCTGGCGCGTTCCCTGGCAGACCGACTACGACGTCAACGCGGCGACGCCGCTGTTCGTCGCTCCCGACGAGCTGTTCGTCTCCTCCGGCTACGATACCGGCGCGGCGGTCTTCCGCATCGGCGGCGACCTCCGGCACGTCACCGCCGAGCCGGTCTGGAAGAGCCGGGTGCTCAAGAACCAGTTCAGCTCCTCGGTGCTGGCCGGGGACTACCTGTACGGATTCGACAACGGCACGTTCAAATGCGTCAACGCCCGCACCGGCGAGGAGCGCTGGAAGCACCGCGGGCTGGGGCACGGCTCGGTGATCCTCGCCGACGGCATGTTGCTGGTGCTGTCGGAGAGCGGCAGGCTGGCGCTGGTCGACGCCACTCCCGACGACTATCGCGAGCGCGCCGCCTTCCAGGCGCTCAACGGCCGCTGCTGGACCGGGCCGAGCCTGGCGGACGGCAAGCTCTACCTGCGCAACGGCGAGGTCATGGCAGCCTACGACGTCGCGGCGGGGCACTCCTAGTTGCGGCCGCTCGCGATGGCCCTGGCGCTGGCGCTGGCCGCCCTGGCCTGGCAAGGCGCTGGCGCCCAGCAGGGCGGCGGCCCGGCTGGCCCGGCTGGCGCGGCTGGCACGGCCGGTGCGGCTGGCGCGGCCGGCCCCGCCGGCGACTCCGCCGGCGCCGGCGAGCCCGCTCCCGCCCCGCCGGTGCTGCGCCACCGCGAGGAGCTGCTGGTCAAGGACACCGCGGAGCCGGTGCCGCCGGTGCCGGCCGTCATCGACCTGCCGGTGCCGCTCCTGCTGCTGCCCCTCTCGGTCGAGGTGATCGGCGCACCCCTTTTCGAACAGCAGGATGCGCGGGTGCTCGGCGACGCGCTCAAGAACGCCAGCGGCGTCGGCGTCCATACCGAGTCCGGCGCCGCCGATTTCTTCGTCGTGCGCGGCCTCGACTCGGAGTCGAGCGCGCTGGTCCTGACCGACGGCGCGCCCGAGCCGGTCACCACCTTCTACCAGCTCTACAACGTCGAGCGCGTCGAGGTGCTCAAGGGGCCGGCGAGCTTCCTCTACGGCGGCAACCCGCTCGCCGGGGCCGTGGACCTGGTGCGCAAGCAGCCGTTGCGCGGCGACGGGTTCGTGGACCTGGCCGCCCAGGGCGGTTCCTTCGGCACCCGCGAGGGCACCGTGGACAGCAACTGGGGCGACGCCGACGGCCGGATGGCGATGCGCGTCAACGGCCTGTGGCGGGCCACCGACGGCTGGCGAGACGGCCGCGGCGGTTCGGTGTGGGGAGTCAATCCGGTCTTCTCCTGGCGGCCGCAGGCCGGCGACGGCTCGCTGGTCGCGAGCTTCGAGCGGGTCGAGGACTCCTACAAGCCCGACGCCGGCCTGCCGCTGGTCGGCAACCAGGTGGCCCAGGTGCCCGCCAGCCGGTCCTACCAATCGCCCTTCGACCGCTCGGACCAGGGCCTCACCCGCTTGCAGCTCGACTGGCAGGGGAAGGTTGGCGCTGTCACGCTGCAGGACAAGGCGTACTACCGGAGCCTCTCGTGGACCTCCGACGGCACCCTGCTCGACGGCGTCTTCCCCGATCCCACCGGCAGCCTGCAGGTGGCGCGCTCCCTGGTCCTGCTCGCCGACCGCCAGGCGTTCTGGGGCAACCGCCTGGAAGCCGGCGGCGAGGTGAACACCGGCCCGGTGCGGCATCAGCTCCTGGGCGGCCTCGAGCTGGCGCGGCGCGACGACCGCTACACGCTCGACGTCGGCGCGCTGCCGGCGATCGCGCTCGCGGCGCCGGTCGAGACCGCGGCCGGACCGGTCCCCCTGATACCGGGCGCCGGCTCGGCCGGCGATACCCGGATGACGATCGCCGCGCCTTACTTCCTCGACCGCCTGGCGGTCGCCAAGCGCTTCCAGCTGCTCGTCGGCGCCCGCTTCGACCATCTCGACTACCACGATCCGGTCAATGCCACGGTGCGCCACGATTCGCAGCTGTCGCCGATGGCGGGAGCCGTCTTCCTGCCGCGCGACGGCTGGTCGCTCTACGCCAACGCCGGGCGCGGTTTCGCGCCGCCCTCGACCCGGGTCGTGGGACCTCGCCGCCCCGAGACCGGGACCGAGGAGGAGGCCGGCGTCAAGGCCGACCTCGCCGGCGGCCGGTGGCGCGGCGCGCTCGCCGTCTACGACCTTACCCGCCGCAACCAGGCGATTCCCGACGCCAACGGTTTCACCGAGCAAGCCGGCAGCGAGCGCTCGCGCGGCGTCGAGCTGGAGCTCACGGGGCATTGGATGGCGGGGCTGGCGGGTCTGGCCGGGCTCGAGGCCCGCTTCACCTACGCCTATGATCACGCCGTCTTCACCCGCTTCGCCGAGAGCGTGCTGGTCGCGTTCGAGCCGCCGACCTTCGCCGTTTTCGACCGCACCGGCAATGCCCCTCCCCTGGCGCCGGCCCACATCGTCACGCTCTGGCTGTCGCACGACTTCGGCGGCGGCTGGGACCTGGGTGCCGGCGGGCGCTACGTGTCGCGGCAGTTCATCGCCGCCGACAACGCCTTCGCCATCCCCGGCGCCTTCACCGCCGACGCCTCGCTGTCGCTGCCGCTGGGGCCGTTGCAGGGGCGCATCGACCTGAAGAACCTAACCGGCACCAGGACCTACACCCGGGGGCTGGGCACCACCTCGATCATTCCCGCCAGCGGCTTTGCGGTCTACGCCGGGATCGCGGCGCGCTGGGCCATGCCCCGCTCCAACTTCGGCCAACACATGTGAGGATGGGGATGCAGAGCGCAGACAGCGTGGACTACGACGTCATCGTGATCGGCGGCGGACCGGCGGGGACGACCGCCGCGACGCTCCTGGCCGGCGCCGGCCGCCGCGTCCTCCTGCTCGAACGGCTGCCGCAGACCGGGTTCAAGATCGGCGAGTCGCTGATGCCGGAGACCTACCGCACGTTTTCCCGGCTGGGCATGCTTCCCCGCCTGGCGGCGAGCGCCTTCCCGCGCAAGTACAGCGTCCAGTTCTACTCCAAGAGCGGCCGCGCCTCGGCCCCGTTCTACTTCCGCGAGACCGACCCCGGCCCCGGCTCGACGACCTGGCAGGTGCTGCGCCAGGACTTCGACCGCATGATGCTCGACAACGCCCGCGACCACGGCGTGGACGTCAAGGAGGGCGCGGCGGTGCGCGAGGTGCTCTTCGCCGGCGACCGGGCGACCGGCGTCAGCGCCGACCTGCCGGGCCAGGGCCGCCGCGAGCTCGGCGCCCGCGTGGTGGTGGACGCCAGCGGCCAGAGCGCCATCCTGGGGCGCCGGCTGGGTCTGCGCGAGATCGATCCGCGGCTCAAGAAGGCGGCGATCTGGTCCCACTTCGAGGGCGCGGTGCGCGACCCCGGGATCGACGAGGGGGCCACCCTGGTCATCCACACCGACCAGCAGAAGTCCTGGTTCTGGTACATCCCGCTGCCGGACGACCGGGTGAGCGTCGGCGTGGTCGGCTCCGTGGAGCACCTGGTCCAGGGTCGCGGCGGCGACCTCAAGCGGGTGTTCTGGGAAGAGGTGGCGCACTGCCCGGCGCTCGGGCCCCGCCTGGCGCCGGCGCGGCGCGGCATGGACTTCCTCGCCACCCGCGATTTCTCCTATCGCTCGCGCCAGGTCGCCGGCGACGGCTGGGTGCTGGTGGGGGACGCCCTGGGGTTCCTCGATCCGATCTACTCGTCGGGGGTGCTGCTGGCCTGCAGCTCCGGGGAGCTCGCCGCCGACGCCATCGCCGCGGCGCTCGACGCGGGCGACTGCTCGGGCCGTCGGCTCGGCGCCTTCGGGCCGCGGTTCCTCGCCGGCATGGATGCCATGCGCCAGCTGGTGTACACCTTCTACGATCCCGAGTTCCGCTTCTCGAAGTTCATCCGCCGCTTCCCCGAATGCCGCCTGGACCTGATCCGGATCCTGCGCGGCGACGTCTTCGATCACGACTTCTCGCGCCTCTTCGAGGCCCTGGCGGCGACCGCCGTGCCGGACGCGGCCGGAGAGCCGGTCATGGGAGACCTGCGATGACGCAACGCGGCTGGCGGCTGCTGACCTATGGGGCGCTCGTGGCGCTCTACCTGCTGCACAACGACCTGTGGCTGTGGAACGACTCGCGACTGGTGCTCGGCCTGCCGGCCGGCCTCTTCTACCACCTGGCCTTCTGTATCGTCACCGCGGCGGTGCTCGGGGTGCTGGTGGTGCGCGCCTGGCCGCCGTGGAGCGACGCCGATCTCGCCGCCGAGCGGCAAGGAGAGCCAAGATGACCCTCGCCGTCATCGCCGTCTACTTCGCCGCGGTCCTGTTGATCGGCGCCTTCAGCTCCCGCTGGTTCCACGGCACCAGCGACGACTACTTCGTCGCCACCCGCAGCCTGGGGCCGGCGCTTTTGCTGCTTAACCTGTTCGGGGCCAACATGACCGCGTTCGCCGTGCTCGGCGCGAGCGGCGAGGCCTACACGACGGGCATCGGCGTGTTCTCCCTGATGGCATCGTCGTCGGCGCTGGTCATTCCCCTGGTGTTCTACTTCGTCGGCACGCGGGTGTGGGAGATCGGCAAGCGCCGCGGCTACCTGTCGCCGATCCAGTTCTTCCGCGAGCGTTACCAGTCGGGCGGCCTGGGCCTGCTGCTCTTCGTGGTGCTCAACGCGCTGCTCATCCCCTACCTCCTGATCGGCCTCGCCGGCGGCGGCATCGCGCTCGCCCAGATCACCCATGGCACGCTGCCCAAGTGGATGGGCAGCCTGCTGATCGTCGTCGTGGTGCTCGCCTACGTCGCCTACAGCGGCATGCGCGGCGCCATCTGGGTCAACGCCTTCCAGGCGCTCTTGCTGCTGGTCCTGGGCGGCCTCGCCTGCTGGGTGGTGGTGGACCGCCTGGGCGGGCTCGCGGGCGCCATGCAGCGGGTCGCGGCGAGCCATCCCGAGCTGCTGGCGCGCTCCCACATGCGGCCGCTGCAGCTGCTCACCTACACCTTGATCCCGCTGTCGGTGGGGACGTTCCCACACATCTTCATCCAGTGGCTGACGGCGCGCAGCGCCCGCGCCTTCCGGCTGCCGGTCGCCGTCTATCCGCTGTGCATCGCCATCGTCTGGCTGCCCAGCGTGGTGCTCGGCGTGCTCGCCCGTCTCGATTTTCCGCGCCTGGCGGCGGGGGCGACCGCCAACTCGATGCTGGTCAAGGTGGTCGAGCGGCATTCGCCGGCGCTCCTGGTCGGCCTGCTGGCGGCCGCGCTGTGCGCGGCGATCATGAACTCCTTTGACCACCAGGTGCTGGCGGTGAGCACCATGTTCACCCAGGACATCGTGATCCATTACGGTTTCCACGACCGCCTGGACGAGCGGGCGCGGGTGCTCGTCGGCCGCCTCTTCGTGGTCGGCATCCTGCTCGTCACCTACCTGCTGTCGCTGGTCTTCGATCCCAGCCTGTTCAAGCTCGGCGTCTGGTGCTTCACCGGTTTCGCGGCGCTCTTCCCGATCGTCGTCGCGGCGCTGTTCTGGCCGCGCAGCACCCGGCAGGGGGTCGCCGCCGCGGTGCTCGCGGTGGCCGCGACCTGGAGCTACCTGGTGGTGACCCAGTGGCGGTCGCCGGACTACACTCTGGGCGGCACCGGCATCCTGCCGGTGGCCCTGGTGATGGGGGTGTCGATCGCGGCGCTGGTGGTGGTGTCCCTGCTCACGCGCCCGCCCGACGCGGCGACGCTAGGGCTGTTCTTCGCTCGCGGCGCGGCCGGCGGCGGCGTGCCCGCGGCCGGTGGCGAGCCGGCGCCGACGGCCGCCCCGGGGTAGAACGAGCCGTCCTCGATCGCTGCCACCGGCAACTTTCCGGGCTGGGATGCGAGGACATTCGCCATGAGGATTGCCTACATCTCTGCCGGCGCGGCCGGCATGTACTGCGGCAGCTGCCTGCACGACAACGCGCTCGTCGGCGCGCTGCAGCGGCTCGGCCACGACGCGGTGCTGGTGCCGACCTACACCCCGCTGCGCACCGACGAGGCCGGCGTCGGCATCGACCGGGTCTTCTTCGGCGCCCTGAACGTCTTCTTCAAGCAGGTCGCGCCGCCGCTGCGCCGCGGTCAGGCGCGGGTCGAGCGGCTGCTCGACAGCCCGCTCCTGCTGGCGCTCGCGTCGCGCCTGGGCTCCGCCACCGATCCCGCGCGCCTGGGCGGCCTGACCCTGTCCGTCCTGCGCGGCGAGGAAGGCCACCAGGCCGCCGAGCTCGAGAAGCTGGTCGCCTGGCTGCGCGACGACCTGCGTCCCCAGATCGTCCACCTCACCAACTCGATGCTGGCGGGCTTCGCTCGCCGCCTGAAGCAGGAGCTCGCCGTGCCGGTCGTCTGCTCGCTGCAAGGCGAGGAGCTGTTCCTCGACGGCCTGGCCGAGCCGAGCCGCGGCGAGGTGCGCGCCGCCCTGGCCGAGCGCGCCCGGGACGTCGACCTGTTCATCGCCCCCAGCACGTGGTACGCCGATTTCATGGCCGCCTACCTGCAGGTCCCGCGCGGGCGGGTGGCGGTGGTCCGGCTCGGCATCCCGCTCGCGGGCCACGGCGCCGGCCGGCACCGGCAGGACGCCCTGGCCCCCGCGAGCTCCGCGGCCTCCGCGTCCACTGCAACTCCCGCGGTCCCCGCGACCCCCGCGACTCCCGCGGTCTCCGCAGCCACCACCGCCACCACTGCCCCTGCCGCCCCCACCGTCCCCGCCACTCCACAGGTGATCGGCTACCTCGGCCGGATCGCGCCTGAGAAAGGCTTGCACCTGCTGGCCGCCGCCTTCCGCCAGGTGGCCGCGGCGCTGGGCGCCGGGCGGGTGCGCCTGCAGGTGGCGGGTTACCTGCCGCCGCGCAACCGCGCCTATCTGCGCGGCGTGGAGCGGCAGCTCGCGGGCTGGGGGCTCGCCGGCAGCTATCGCTACCTCGGCGAGGTGACGCGCGAGGAGAAGCTCGGCTTCCTAGCCGGGCTCGACGTGCTCGCCGCGCCGGCCGTCTATCGCGAGCCCAAGGGACGCTACGTGCTCGAGGCGCTGGCGAGCGGCGTCCCGGTCGTGGCGCCGGGTCATGGCGCCTTCCCCGAGCTGCTGCAGGAGACCGGCGGCGGGGTCCTGGTGCCGCCCGAGGACCCCGCGGCGATGGCGGCGGCCCTCGTCGAGCTGCTGCGCGCCGGCCAGCGCCGCGCCTTCCTCGGTGGCGCCGGCCGCGCCGCGGTGCACGGCCGGTTCGGCGACGCTGCCATGGCAGCCGCCACCCTGGCGCTGTACGAGCGCTGCCTCGCAGGCGCCGTGGAGCCGGCAGACGGTGCCGGCACCGTACGGGCGGCCGGCGCGGCAATGGCTGCCGGCGCAGCGGTGGCGGCCGGCGGCGCCGGCGGCGGATGACCCCGTGAGCCCGGTGCCTGCCGCCGCGCCAGGGCCTGGCCCGGTGCCCGCGCCTGCCGGCCTGGTGGTCCATGGCGTCGGCAAGAGCTTCGCGGCCGGCGGCGACGAGCTGGCGGTGCTGCGCGGCGTCAACCTCCGGCTCGACGGCGGCGAAACGCTCGCCGTCGTGGGTCCTTCCGGATCGGGAAAGAGCACCCTGCTGCACGTCCTCGGCACGCTCGAGCGGCCGACCGCCGGCACCGTGACGCTCGCCGGCGAGGACGTCTACCGCCTGCCGGAGCCGGAGCTGGCGCGCCTGCGCAACCGGCGCATCGGCTTCGTCTTCCAGGATTCGTACCTCCTGCCGCAGTACTCGGTCGTCGAGAACGTGCTGCTGCCGGCGCTGGCGTTCCCCGGCAGCAGGGACGGCGCTCGGCAGCGCGCGATCTCGCTGCTCGACCGCGCCGGTCTCGCGGCGCGGCTGCGTCACCGGCCTGCCGAGCTGTCGGGAGGCGAGCGCCAGCGTGCGGCCATCGCCCGCGCGCTGCTCAACCGGCCGGCGCTGCTGCTTTGCGACGAGCCCACCGGCAGCCTCGACCATGCCACCGCGGCGGCCGCCACCGACCTGCTCTTCGAGCTGCAGCGGCAGGAGGGGGCCATGCTGGTCATCGCCACCCACAGCCGCGAGCTGGCGGCGCGCTGCGGCCGCCGCGTCGAGCTGCGAGACGGCCAGTGCTGCGAGATCTGACCGGCTTCTGGCGCCTGCACCTCGCGGTGCTGCTGGGCGCGGCGGTCACCGCCACGGTGCTGACCGGCTCGCTGCTGGTCGGCGACTCGATGCGCGAGAGCCTGCGCCGGCTGTGGCTCGAGCGCCTGGGCGACGTCGAGCTGGCGATGGTGGCGCCGCGCCCGTTCCGGGCCGGCCTGGCGGACGAGCTGGCGCGCCGGCTGTCGGGCGGCGGGGCCGGTGCCGCGGCCGTTGCCGGCGCCGGCGGCGCTGCCGCTGCCGCTGCCGGCGGAGCCGCCGCCGTTGCCGGCGCTGGCCGCGCTGCCGCTGCCGGCGAGCGTTGCCGGGTGGCGCCGGCGGTCGTGCTCACAGGCACTGCCGTGCATGCGACGAGCCACCGGCGCGCGGCGCGGATCTCGATCCTCGGGGTCGATGGACGCTTCACGTCGCTTTTTTCCGGCGCGCCGGAACTGGCGGCGTTCCTTCCTGGTGCGCCACCGCTTGCGGTTGCCCTTGGCGCGCCGCGACTGGCGGCGCTTGGCCCTGGCGCGCCGTTGCCGGCGGCGGGGAGCGGCCTGCGGCTGGCGCTCAACCAGGCCCTGGCGCGGCAGCTGGGGGCGGTCCCCGGCGACGACCTCCTGCTGTCGTGGGAGCAACCGAGCGCCATCCCGCGCAGCCTGCTGTTCGCCGCCAAGGACCCCGAGGCGCAGCTGGCGACCCACCGTTTCACCGTCGCCGCCGTGGTCCCCGACCGCGGTCCGGGGAGCTTCGACCTGGCGCCCGGACAGTCCACGCCGCCCAACGCCTTCGTGCCGCTCGCCGCGCTGCAGCACGAGCTGGGGATGGAGGGGCGCGCCAACGTGCTGCTCGCCGGCGGCCTGGGAGGCGGCCCGCGCACTGCCGCCGCGGCGGGCCGCGCCCTGGCGGCGTCGCTGCGCCTCGCCGATCTCGGCCTCGTCCTGCGCCCGGCGGCCGCCGCCGGCGAGGCCCCCAGCCTGGTGCTCGAGAGCCGCGAATTCTTCCTGCCGCCGCCCGTCCTCGCCGCGGCCAGGGCGGCGGCCGCCGAGCTCGGCGCGACGGCGCAGCCGGTCTCGACCTATCTCGCGATCGCGCTCGGCGCGCACGGCCGCAGCATCCCGTACTCGCTGGTGAGCGCGCTCGGCCCGCCGCTCGCGCCGGGCGAGCTGCTCGGCCCGCCGCCCGCCCCGGGCGGGCCGGGCCCGCCGCTCGCCTCGGGCGAGCTGAGCTCGGACATCGCGCCCGTCGCGGTCCCCCAGGGCGACGAGATCCTGCTCGACACCTGGGCGGCCGAGGACCTGGCGGCGCGGCCCGGCGACCGCGTCGAGCTCACCTATTACCTGCCCGACAGCGGCAACGCCGCGGCGCCGCTGCGCACCGCCAGCGCCGGCTTCCGGATGAGCGGCGTGGTGGCGATGACGGGTCTCGCGGCCGACCGCGGCCTCACTCCGCCCCTGCCTGGCATCGACCAGGCGCCGCAGATGGCTTCCTGGTCGCCGCCCTTTCCCGTGGACCTGCACCGCGTGCGCCCCCGCGACGAGGAGTTCTGGCGCCGTTACGGGCCGACGCCGAAGGCGTTCGTGAGCCTGGCCGCCGCCGGCCGCTGCTGGCACACCGGCTTCGGCGACGCGACCGCGGTGCGCCTCGCCGCGCCGCCCGGCGCCGCCGATCGCGAGGCCTTCGCGGCGCGCTTCGAGCGGCGCCTCCTGGCGCGCCTCGAGCCGGCGGCCTTCGGGCTGGCGCTGCGCCCGGTGCGGGCGGCGGGGCTCCGCGCGGCAGCCGAGGGCACCGACTTCGGCTCGCTCTTCGTCAGCTTCAGCTCGTTCCTGATCGTCGCCTCGGCACTGCTCACCGGCCTGCTCTTCGCCCTCGGCCTCGAACGCCGGGCGCGCGAGATCGGCCTGCTGCTGGCCCTGGGCTACCGCACCGCCAAGGTCCGCCGCCGCTTCCTGGGCGAGGGGCTGGCGCTCGCCGGGGCCGGGGCGCTCTTGGGCTCGGCCGGCGCCGCCGGTTATGCCGCGCTGCTGCTGGGCGGCCTGGGGCCGGCGATCGCCGGCTGGCAGCCCGCGGGCGGCATGCCGCGGCTGGCGCTCGCCGCCGCCCCCCAGACGCTGGCCTGGGGCTGGCTCGCCGCCGTCGGGACGGTGCTGGTCTTCCTCGCCGGCGGCGTGCGCCGGCTCAGCCGCCTGCCCGCCGCCCGCCTGCTGGCCGGCGCCGTCGCCGCGGGCCGCTCTGGGCACCGCCGCGGCTGGCAGCTGGGGCTGGGGTTGTCGGCGGCGGCCGCCGCGGTCCTCGGCGCCGCGCTGCCCGGCGCCCGCGGCAGCGCCCCGGCGCTCGCCTTCGGCGCCGCCGCGAGCCTGCTGGCCGCCGGCGTCTGCGGCTTCGCGCTGTGGTGCCTGGCGGCCGGCCGCGGCGACTCCGCGCTCGGCGGTCTCGCCGCGCTGGGCATCCGCAACACCGCCGCCAATCCCGGGCGGAGCGTGCTCTCGGTCGCGCTGGTCGCCTGCGCCTGCTTCGTGCTGGTGCTGGTGGCCGCCAACCGCGGCGGCGGCGCCGCGGCGGCCCGGGAATGGAGCGGCTTCAGCTTGATCGCCACCGCCGCGACCCCGCTCTACCAGGACCTCGGCCGGCCTGAAGGCCGCCGCGCCCTGGGTTTCTCCGCGGCGGCGGAACGCCTGCTCGCCGGCAGCGAGATCGTCGGCCTGCCCGAGGTGCCGGGCGACGACGCCAGCTGCCTCAACCTGTTCCGGCCGCAACGCCCGCGGCTGCTGGGGGTGCCGCCGGAGCTGGCGCGCCGCCGGCTGCCGCCGGGCGCGGGGGCGGGCAGCCTGGCCGAGCTGTTCGGGCGCGCGGGCGGCGGCGGCGAGGTGCCGGCGGTCGGCGACGAGCAGACGGTGCGCTGGATGCTGCACCTGGGGACCGGCGAGACGCTCACCTTGCCCGACGAGGCCGGCCGGCCGGTGACCCTGCGGATCGCCGGCCTGCTGACCGGCAGCCCGTTGCAGGGAGCGCTGCTGGTCCCGGCGGCGGAGCTGGGGAGCCGCTTCCCGCACCACGCCGGGCGCGCGGTCTTCCTGGTGCGGCCGCCCGCCGGCAGCGAGGCGGCGGTGAGCGCCCTGCTCGGCGACCAGCTGCGCGACTTCGGCTTCGCGGTCGAGCCGGTCGCCGAGCGGCTGCGGCTCTATGCCCGGGTCGAGGACACCTATCTCGCCAGCTTCCAGGCCCTGGGCAGCCTCGGCCTGCTGCTCGGCACCTGCGGCCTGGCGGTCGTCCTGTTGCGCAACGCCGTCGAGCGCCGCTGGGAGCTCGCCGCCCTGCGTGCCTTCGGCTTCGGGCGGCGGCGGCTGGCCTGCCTGCTGCTGCTCGAGAACACCGCCCTGCTGGTGCTCGGCGTGGCGCTCGGCACGGTTGCCGGCCTGCTGCCCGGGGCGCTCGGCGCCGGCGGGGCGGCGAGCTTCCCCTGGCGCCCGCTGGCCGCGACCCTGGGCGTGGTGCTGGCCGCCGGCCTCGCGGCGAGCGCCGGCGCGGTGGCCGGCGCGCTCGCCGCGCCGCTGCTGCCGGTGCTCAAGGCGGAGCCGTGAAGAATACGATCGCCGCGAAGCCGGCGGCGCCAACCAGAAAGGACGACGATCATGGTCGGTAACAGTGGAGACGTGGCGGGAGCGGGGTATGCCTGGCTGCTGTTCGCGATGCTGGCGGTGGTGTCCTGGGGAGTCTACGGCCTCCTCCTGCACAGCGGCCAGGTTGGCATGGCCGACCCGGCGAACGGCCGCTACAAGGCGTTCCTGTTCGTCGGCGTGGCCTATTTCTTCACCGCCGTGCTGGCGCCGCTCGCCTGGCTCCTGGCGCGCGGCGGCTCCATGAGCTTTCCCCGCGCCGGCATGGCCTGGTCGTTGCTGGCCGGCGTGGCCGGCGCGGTCGGCGCCTTCGGGGTCCTGCTCGCCTTCGGTGCCCGCGGCACGCCGCCGGTGGTGATGTCGATCGTGTTCGCCGGCGCGCCGGTCGTCAACGCGGTCGTCGCGCTCGTCCTGCAGCCGCCGGCCGGCGGCTTCGGCGGCATCCGCTGGCCCTTCTTCGCCGGCATCGTGCTGGCGGCGCTCGGCGGCTGCCTGGTCACCTTCTACAAGCCCAACCCGGCCCCGCTCTCCCATCCGGCGGGTGCGGCGGCCCGCCTGGCGGCGCCGGCGGCCCGGCCCTCGCTCTAATGTCTCGTCTCGGAGATTGGCATCAGCGCCGGGCTCCCTGGCGGCCATTGCCGCCTCACGGCGAGAGCGGGGTCTCCCACAACGGTTCCTCCTCGTGGAACACCTGGGCCAGGTGCCGTCCGAGCACGAAGAGCAGGTCCGACAGGCGGTTGAGGTAGGCGAGCAGCTCGGCAGGCACCGCCTCCACCTCGGCGAGACGGAGAACCTCCCGCTCCGCGCGCCGGCAGACCGTGCGCGCCACCTGTGCCAGCGCCGAGAAGCGTCCGCCGCCCGAGAGGATGAAGGAGTGCAGCCGCGGCAGCGCCGGCAGCCAACCGTCCATCGTCTCCTCGAGGAAGCGCACGCGCTCCGCGGTGATGTGCTTGCGGATGCGGCCGTACTCGGCGGGCGGGGTGGCCAGCACGCTGCCGAGGTCGAACAGGTCGTTCTGGATCGCGTGCAGCAGCCGCGTGGTCGCGGCGCTGACGGCTTTCTCCTCGGGCGACTCGGCGAGCGCCGCCCGCAGCAACCCCAGCACCGCCTGCAGCTCGTCGACCGTGCCGTAGCTCTCGATCTTCTGGCTCTGCTTGGGGACGCGCTCGCCGCCCACCAGGCTGGTCATGCCGGCATCCCCGAGCCGGGTGTACACCTTGTCGATCCTCATGGCTGCGTCCTCCGTGGTCCGCTCTCTTCGTATCGGCCTTCGCTCAGGCCCTGCGACCGCAGCCGCTCCCGGGTCCGCCCCGAGAGCGGCACGACCAGCATCCGGCCGGTGAGGTCGTTGGTGTCCACGTAGAGCTCGGTCTCGAAGACCTCGACCAGCTGCCGGTAGGTGAACACCTCCTCGATCGAGCCCGCGGTCATGATCCGGCCGCGGCGCATCAGGTAGATCCGGTCACAATACTCGGCCGCGAGGTTGAGGTCGTGGAGCACGACCAGAACGCTCAACCGCTGGCGGTCGGCGAGCGACCGCATCAGGTCGCAGATCTCGACCTGGTGGCGGATGTCGAGGAAGCTGGCCGGCTCGTCCAGCAGCAGGGCGCGCGGCTGCTGGGCCAGGGCGCGCGCGAAGACCACGCGCTGGCGCTCGCCCGAGGAGAGCTCCTGGACCGCCCGGTCCGCCAGCTCGGCCCCGTCGCAGCGGGCCAGGGCCTCCCTCGCCACCGCCAGGTCGTGCGCCGATTCGAAGGCGAAGCCCCCCAGGTGCGGGTAGCGCCCCATCAGCACCACCTCGAGGGCCGTGAAGGGAAAGCTGAAGACCGGTTCCTGGGGCACCACCCCGAGGATCCGGGCCAGCTCGCGCCGCGGCACGCCGCGCAGCTCGCGGCCGTCGAAGCGGACGTCGCCCTGGTACGGCAACACGCCGGAAAGGACCTTGATCAGCGTGCTCTTGCCCGAGCCGTTGGGGCCCAGCAGGCCCACGACCTCGCCAGGGTCGACCCGCAGGCTGACCTCGTCGAGGGCGAGACGGGCGCCATAGGAACAGCGCAGGCTCCGAGCCGCGAGCGTGCAGCCGCCGGCCCCGTCCGCCGGGTGGGGAGAGGAGGCCTTAGAGGGCACCGTAACGGCCGCGGCTCCGCCGCATGAGGTAGATGAAGAACGGACCGCCCACCAGCGCCGTCACCACGCCCACCGGGATCTCGTTGGGGGCCAGCAGCAGGCGTGCTCCCAGGTCCGCCAGCACCAGGAACGAGGCCCCGCACAGGAAGCCGACCGGCAGCAGCAGCCGGTGGTCCGAGCCGAGGACCAGCCGCAGCAGGTGCGGCACGATCAGTCCGACGAAGCCGATCAGGCCGGCCGCGGCGACCGACAGGCCGGTCAGCAGCGAGCCGACGATGAAGGTGCGGCGCTTGATCCGCTCGACGTCGATACCGAGCTGCATCGCGCCCTCTTCGCCCAGGCTGAGGACGTTGTAGTCGCGCGCCATCGCGACCAGCATGGCCATGGCGCCGAGCGCCACGACGGCCATGCCGCCGATGGCGCCGTAGCGCAGCGAGGGGACCGAACCCATCAGGTAGAAGACGATGGAGTGCAGCTCCTCCATCGATGCCAGGCTCTGCAGGAAGAAGATCAAGGCGCCACTGAAGGCATTGAACACGGCGCCGGTCAGCAGCAGCGTGTACACGGTCAGGCGGCCCTCGACGGTGGCGATCCATTCCACCAGCAGCAGCGCCGCCAGGGCGCCGAGGAACGCGCAGACCTGGACCAGGAAGCTCCCGCCCGCCGCGCCGAGGCCGGCGATCAGGGCGAGGATGCCGCCGACGCTCGCCCCGCCCGAGACGCCGAGGATGTAAGGGTCGGCGAGGGGATTGCGCAGGATTGCCTGGAAGGCGATGCCCGCCGCGGTGAGAGAGCCGCCCAGGACGGCGGCGAGCAGCACCCGCGGCAGCCGGACCTGCCAGAAGATGAGCGCGCCGGCCTCCCCGGCGGGCCCCCAGCCGCCGATCAACCTCGTGAGCGGGATCCTGCCGGCCCCCAGCGCCGCGCCGAGCGCCAGGCAAGCGGCCAGCAGCACCGTCGAGCCGACCAGCCAGGCCAGCAGGCGGCCGGCCGACAGCGGGCCGCGGGTGCGAGTCAAGGGGCCCCGGCCGCCAGCGGCCCCATCTCTGCGGCCGCGGGCGCCCCGAAGATTTCGGGATGGATCAGCTTCCCGACCAGCTCCGTCATCTCCGGCAGGCGGGGGCCGGCGACCGACAGGCGGTCCGGGTCGACGGAATAGACCTGCCGCCGCGCCACCGCCGGCAGGAAGCTCCACCGCTCCCAGGGGCCGAGCCGGCGGCCCCGCACCGCGTCCGGCCGATTGTCGGAGATGTCGATGATCACCTCGGGGAGGCGGCCCAGCATCGCCTCCAGCGAGACGAGCTGGTAGGGCGACCGGGCGTCGGCGGCGACGTTCTGCCCGCCGGCTGCCCTGATCATCTCGTCGAGGAACGAGCCCGGGCCCGCCACGTAGAGCGGCTCCTGCCCCACGACGAAGAGCACTCGGGGCCTCGCCGCCGCGGCAGTCCGCCCCCGGACCTCAGCCATTCGCGAGCGGATTCGCCGCTCGAGCTCCCGCGCCCGCGGCTCGCGGCCCAGCCGTGCGGCCAGCTGGTGCAGCGACGCCAGCACGCTGTCGAAGGTGTCCGTCTCGAGCTCCATCACCTCGACCCCGAGCCGCCGCAGGTTCTCGAGGTGGGTCCGCGCCGCCTTGCTCGCCGAGGTGATCAGGAGATCGGTGCGCAGCGCCAGCACCTCCTCCTCGTTCGGCGCGTCGTACGAGCCCAGCTTGGGCAGGCGCCTCAGTCGCGGCGGCCAATCGACGAAATCCCCCACGGCGACCACTCGGTCGAGCAGGCCCAGTCCATCGAGCATCTCGACGGCGCTCGCTCCCATCACCGCCAGGCGCTGCGGCGCGGCGGCGGCCGGCGCGGCTGCCGGCCGCTTGCAGCCGGCGAGGACGAGGCTCCCTGCAAGGAGAAAGCAAAGGATGGTCCCGCGCACTGGTCGAGGAATGCCCGGTCGGGGCGCCCGCCATCGCGCCTTGAGGCAGCGCGGCCGCGGGTCTCTGATCGTAGCACACGGCGCGCGAGGGGCCGGCGTCACACAACCCGCCCCATGCCGCACAGTTATGGATACTACGCATTTCAACAGCGGCCGAGATGGCCCGCCTCGCCGACGAGAAGTCCGCTACCCGTTGACCGCCATGCTCCACGAGGAGGAAGACCAGCCATGAGCCGCGAACCCGATCTTGCCGTGTTCGCGGACCTCGAGTCGGAGGTCCGCACCTATTGCCGCGCCTTTCCCGCCGTGTTCCGGCAGGCCAAAGGCTGCTGGCTGGTCGACGAGGAAGGCCGGCGTTACCTCGACTTCTTCAGCGGCGCCGGGACGGTCAACTACGGTCACAATCATCCGCTGTTCAAGCAGCGCCTGATCGACTACCTGCAGGCCGACGGCATCACTCACAGCCTGGACATGGCGACGACCGCCAAGCGCGAGTTCCTCGCCCGTTTCAAGGAGCTGGTGCTGGCGCCGCGGGGCCTCCCCTACAAGGTCCAGTTCCCCGGCCCCACCGGCACCAACGCCGTCGAGGCGGCGCTCAAGCTGGCGCGCAAGGTGACCGGGCGCGGCAACGTGCTGTTCTTCCACAACGCCTACCATGGCGTGACGCTGGGATCGCTGGCGGTGACCGGCAACTCGGCCAAGCGCCGGGCCGCCGGCGTGCCGCTCGCCAATACCACGGCCCTGCCCTTCGACGGCCCGCTCGAGGCCGTCGAGGCGGCGCTCGACAATCCGTCGAGCGGCGTCGAGCCGCCGGCGGCGGCGATCCTCGAGACGGTGCAGGCCGAGGGGGGCGTCAACGTCGCCAGCTTCGCCTGGCTCGCACGCCTGGCGGAGCTGCTGCGCCGCCGCGGCGTCCTGCTCATCGTCGACGACATCCAGGCCGGCTGCGGGCGGACCGGTCCTTTCTTCAGCTTCGAGCCCGCGGGCATCGTTCCCGACCTCGTCTGCCTGTCGAAAGGGATCGGCGGCTTCGGCCTGCCGATGTCGCTGGTGCTGATCCGGCGGGACCTCGACGCCTGGGCGCCCGGCGAGCACAACGGCACCTTCCGGGGCAACAACCCCGCGTTCGTCGCGGCGGCGGCGGCGCTCGACTGCTACTGGCGGGACGATGCGCTGACGCGCGACGTGCTGCGCAAGGGCGAGGCGGCCGCGGCGCGATTGCGCGACATCGCCGCGCGCCACGAGGAGGCGGCGCCGCGGGTCCGCGGCCGCGGCCTCATCCAGGGCCTCGAGCTCGGCCCCTTAGGGCTGGCGGCCCGGGTCGCCGCCGCCGCCTTCGGCCGCGGCCTGGTGATCGAGACGGTCGGCGCCCGCGACGAGGTCCTGAAGGTGCTGCCGCCGCTGGTGATCGACGACGCGGAGCTCGCCCTGGGCCTCGACGTCCTCGAGGAGTCGCTGGCCGCGGAGCTCGCGGCGCCCGCGCCGGAGATCCGGCGAGACCGCGCGCCGGCCGTGGCAGCGAGCCCGGCGACGCAGTGAGCCGGCGCCGCCTCGCCTTCGGCCTTGCCTGGCTGGCCCTCCTCGCTGCCGGCGGAGCGGCCGCCGGCGGGCCGGCGGCGCCCGCGATGCTCGGCGGCGGGCCGGAGCGCAACCTGGTCTCCGGGGCGCGCGGCCTGCCCACCTCCTGCGACGTGGCGGCAGGCCGCAACGTCCGGTGGGCTGCCGGCCTGGGCACCCACACCTACGCCGGGCCGCTGCTGGCCGCCGGCAGGGTCCTGGTCGGCACCAACAACGAGCGCCCCCGCGATCCGCGGGCAGCCGGCGACCGCGGCGTGCTGATGGCCTTCGCCGCCGCCGACGGCGCTTTCCTCTGGCAGGTGACCCATCCCAAGCTGGCCGCCGGGCGGGCGCAGGACTGGCCGCTCGAAGGGCTCTGCTCGACCCCGGCCTTCGACGGCGAGCGGCTGTACTACCTGTCCAACGCCGGCGAGATGGTGGCGGTCGACGGCACCGGCGCCCGCGTGTGGACGCTCGACCTGGTGCGGCAGCTGGGGGTCGTGCCGCACTACATGACAGCCTCCTCGCCGCTGGTCGCCGGCGACCTGGTCTATGCCGTCACCGGCAACGGGCCCGATGCCGCCGGCAAGGTGCCGGCGCCGGCGGCGCCCAGCTTCATCGCCGTCGAGCGCACGACCGGCAAGCTGCGCTGGAGCGATGCCTCGCCGGGTCCGGGCCTGCTCGACGGCCAGTGGAGCAGCCCGGCCCTCGGCATCCTGGGCGGCCGCCCGCAGGTGGTGTTCGCGGGCGGCGACGGCTGGCTCTACGGCTTCGATCCGCCGAACGGCAGGCAGCTCTGGAAGTTCGATGCCAACGGCGCCGCGGAGCGTGAGGTGCCATCCGGGGCCGCGGGGCGGGCGGGACCGGCGCCTGCCGCCGGCGCCGGACGCCAGCGGGAGAGCCTGGTGGCGACGCCGGTCGTCGACGGCGGACGGATCTATGTCGGCCTCGGCCACGACCCGCAGAAGCCGGCAGCCCCCGGCCGGCTGTGGGCGCTCGCGGCCACGGCCGGAGGCGGGGTGGCGCCGGCCTGGAGCGTGGGCGGCGACGGGTTCGGGACCACGCTCTCCTCGGTTGCCGTCGCCGGCGGGATCGTCTACGCCCCCGACTTCGCCGGGATCCTGCATGCCCTGGACGCCGCGACCGGCAGGCAGCTGTGGCAGCTCGACGCCGAGGCTGCGATCTGGGGATCGCCCCTGGTGGCCGACGGCAAGGTCTACCTGGGGGACGAGGACGGCGACCTGCTGGTGCTCGCGGCCGGCCGCGAGCTGCGGCTGCTCGGCAAGATGAGCCTGGGCAGCGCCATCTACACCACCCCGGCGGCCGCCGACGGGATGCTTTACGTGGCGACCCGCGACCGCCTGTTCGCGTTGCAAAACGGATCACGCCAGCGCTGAGCGCCGCTGTCACGGGTGGCGTCACACAAACTCCCCCGCACCGCACAGATATTGATACTACGCGTTTCATCAGCGTAGACTATTAGAGAGTTAGGGCATCAAGGCTGCTGTAAGTAGAAGGGCTGTCTACTAAAGGCCAACACAGATGCCACCAGAGGTGGGCCGCCGACCACTGTTGCAAGCGGACCTCGCGGCAGGCGCAAGCCTGGCCGCGGTCGAGCGTTGGCTGCGGGAGTTGGTTGCCGGCGCCTGCTCGGTCCCCGCCGGCGAGTTGGTTGCCTCGCGCCCGTTGACCGCCCTGGGGCTCGATTCCCTGGCGGCGGTCGAGATCCAGCAGGCGATCGAGGCCGCTTGCGGCGTCACGGTCGCGCCCGTGGAGCTGCTCGACGGCGCCACCCTGGACGACCTGGCGGCGAAGGTCCTCGCCGGCGCCGGCGCGCCGGCGGTGCCGGCTCAGGCATCGCCGGATTCCACGACGAGTGGCGGCGGCGCCGATGCCGGCGCGGTCGCCGCCGGGCTGCCGCTCTCCCGCGGCCAGCTGGCGCTCTGGTTCATGGACCGGCTGTCGCCCGAGAGCGCCGCCTACAACCTCGCGGTGGCGGCCCGGGTGCGCGGCGACCTGGACACGGCGGCCCTGGGCGACGCGCTCGCCGACCTCGCCGCGCGCCACGACCTGCTGCGCAGCCGCTTCGTGCTGGTCGACGACCGGCCGCGGCGGCGGATCGCCGAGACCGCCGGCGCCGGCCGCGACATCCTGACGATCGAGGCCGCCGCCGGCTGGAGCCCGGACCGTATCGCCGAGCGCCTCGCCGCGGCGGCCCGCCGGCCCTTCGATCTCGAGAGCGGTCCGCCGCTGCGCGTGCTGGTGCTCGCGCACTCGCCCCGCGAGCACTCGCTGCTGCTCGTGCTGCATCACCTGGCCGGCGACTTCTGGTCGGTGGTGGTGGCGATGGCCGATCTCGAAGCGTTCTACCTGCGGCGCCGGGAGGTTGCTGCCGCTGCACCGCGCTCCTTGCCGGCGCTGCCGCCACCGCTGCCGGCCCTGGCCGGCACCTACGACGACTTCGTGCGCGCCGAAGCCGCGCTGCTTTCCGGACCGCGGGGCGCCGAGCTGCAAGCCTTCTGGGACCGGCAGCTCGCCGGCGGGTTGCCGCTCCTCGCGCTGCCCACGGACCGGCCGCGGCCACCGGTTCAGACCTATCGCGGCGCGTCGGTCCCGCTGGTGCTCGAGCCGGCGGTCGCCGCCGGGCTCCACGGTCTGTGCCGGGAGCACGGGGCCACCCCGTTCATGGGCCTGCTCGCCGCCTTCGGCATCCTGCTCTCGCGCTTCGCCGGGCAGCCGCAGGTGCTGATCGGCGCGCCCACCAGCGGGCGCGGGGCGGCCCCCTGGGCGGACATCGTGGGCTACCTCGTCAACCCGGTCGTGCTGCGCGCCGACCTCGCGGGCGACCCCGGCTTCGCCGCGCTTCTCGGCCGCCTGCGGCCGCTGGTGCTGGCGGCCTATGCCCACCGCGACCTGCCGTTCGCGCTGGTGGCGGAGCGCCTGGGCGGCGAGCGGGACCCGAGCCGTTCGCCGGTCTTCCAGGCCATGCTCATCCTGCAGCAGGCGCAGCGTCCCGGGTCCGAGCCGCTGGCCGCCCTCGCGCTCGGAGAAGCAGATGCCCGCCTCGTCTGGGCCGGCCTCGAGCTCGAGGCCGTGCGCCTCGGCTGGCGTCCGGCGCCCTTCGATCTGACGCTCACCCTGGCGCCCCAGGACGGCCGCCTGGCGGGATCGCTCACCTGCAACGCCGACCTCTTCGACACGGCGACGGCCCGCCGCTTCGCCTCCTGCCTCGCCCACCTGCTGGCCGGCCTGGTGGCGGCGCCGCGGTGCGCCGTGTCCGAGCTGCCGCTGCTGGGGCCGGCCGCATCGGCACAGGTGCTGCGCGAATGGAACGACACGTTCGATCCGGCCCTGCCGGCCGCGCCGCCGGGGCCGGGCGCCGGCCCCGCACGGTGGCTGCACCGCGACTGCGAGCGCCAGGCGGAGCTGGTACCGGAGCGGACCGCCGTCGTCTGCGGCACCTTTAGCCTCACCTACCGCGAGCTCAACGCCCGCGCCAACCGGCTGGCGCGCCACCTGCGGACCCTGGGCGTCGGACCGGAGGAGCGGGTGGCCATCTGCCTGCCCCGCTCGCTCGACCTGATCGTTGCGCTGCTCGGCGTGCTCAAGGCCGGCGCTGCCTACGTGCCGCTCGATCCGAGCTACCCGCGGGAACGGCTGGCCTTCACGCTCGCCGACGCCGGCGCCGGCGTGCTGCTCGCCGGCGAGCCCTGGGCCAGCCGGCTCGCGCCCGCCGCGGCCGTGGTGCGGCTCGACGAGCACCGCTCCCGGATCGCGGCCCAGCCGGCGGCCGACCTGCCGCTGCCGGACCTGCCCGAGGCGCTGGCCTACCTGATCTATACCTCGGGCTCGACCGGCACCCCGAAGGGCGTGATGGTGTCGCACCGCAACGTGGCGGGCTTCTTCGCCGCCATGGACCGCTGCCTCGGCACCGCGCCGGGTTGCTGGCTGGCGGTCACCAGCATCGCCTTCGACATCTCCGTGCTCGAGCTGCTGTGGACGCTCGCCCGCGGCTTCACGGTGGTGCTGCAGGCGGCTGCCCCGCCGGTCGAGCGAGCGCCCGCGGTCGCCGCCGCCGCGCCGCCGATCGACCTCGGCCTCTTCTATTTCGCCGGCGACGAGGGCGCCGGCGCCGACAGGTACCGGCTGCTGCTCGCCGGCGCGCGGTTCGCCGACCGCCACGGCTTCGCGGCGGTGTGGACGCCGGAGCGCCACTTCCACGCCTTCGGCGGCCTGTTCCCCAACCCGTCGGTCACCGGCGCGGCGATCGCCGCCATCACCTCGCGGGTGGCGATCCGTGCCGGCAGCGTCGTGCTGCCGCTGCACCATCCGGCCCGCGTCGCCGAGGAGTGGTCGGTGGTCGACAACCTCTCGGGAGGGCGGGTCGGGATCTCGTTCGCCTCCGGGTGGCATGCGGCCGATTTCGTCTTCGCCCCGGAACGCTATGCCGGCCGCCGGGAGCGGCTGCGCGCCGACGTCGAGCTGGTCCGCCGGCTGTGGCGGGGAGAGCGCGTGCGCCTGCCGGGCGGCGCGGGCGAGGTGGAGGTCGCGATCCATCCCCGCCCGGTGCAGGCCGAGCTGCCGTTCTGGCTCACCGCGGCCGGCAGCCCCGAGACCTTTCGGCTGGCGGGCGAGATGGGCGCCAACCTGCTCACCCACCTGCTGGGCCAGAGCCTCCGCGATCTCGAGGAGAAGATCGCCGTCTACCGCGCCGCCCGCCGGGCCGCCGGCCATCCCGGCCCCGGCCAGGTGACGCTGATGCTCCACACCTTCGTCGGCGATGACGCGGCGACGGTGCGCGAGGTGGTCCGGGGGCCGTTCACCGACTACCTGGCAAGCTCCCTGGACCTCATGAAGGTGCTGGCACCGGGCCAGGACCTCGCCGGCTTCACCGCGGAGGATCGGCAGGCGCTGCTGGCGCAGGCATTCGCCCGCTACTTCGAGACCAGCGGCCTGTTCGGGACGCCGGCCGATTGCGGCCGCCGCCTCGACGAGCTGCGGCGGCTGGGCATCGACGAGGTCGGCTGCCTGGTCGATTTCGGCATCGCGCCCGAGGCGGTGATCGACAGCTTCGCCCACCTGGCCGCCGCGCGCGAGGCCGGCCGGAAGGCGGCGCCGCCGGCCGCCGCGGGGATCGGGGGTGGCGCCGAGACCCTGCCGGCGCTCGCCGCCCGCCACGGCGTCACCCACCTGCAATGCACGCCCTCGGCCGCGGCGGCGCTGCTTGCCGACCCCGAGGCGCCGGCGGCGCTGGGCCGCCTGCGCCTGCTGATGCTGGGCGGAGAGGCGCTGCCCCCGGCGCTGGTGGAGCGGCTGGCCGCCCATCTCGCCGCGCCGTTGCTGAACATGTACGGCCCGACCGAGACGACGATCTGGTCGGCGGTGGGCCGGGTCGAGAGCGCCGCGCCGCCGATCCCGCTCGGCCGGCCGATCGCCGCGACCGAGATCCGGCTGGCCGACAACCGGCTGCAGCCGGTGCCGGTGGGCCGGCCGGGCGAGCTGCTCATCGGCGGCGAGGGGGTGGTGCGCGGCTACCGCGGCCGCCCGGACCTGACCGCGGAGCGGTTCATCCCGGACCCCTGGAGCGGCCGTCCCGGCAGCCGCCTCTACCGCACCGGCGACCTCGCGCGCTGGCTGCCCGACGGCCGCCCGGCGTTCCTCGGCCGCCTGGACCACCAGGTGAAGCTGCGCGGTTACCGCATCGAGCTCGGCGAGGTCGAGGCGGTGCTGGCGCGCCATCCGGCGGTGCGCGAGGCGGTGGCGGTGGTGCGCGAGGATGCTCCCGGCGATCACCGGCTGGTCGCCTACCTGGTGCCGGCGGCCGCGGCGGCGTCCGCGCCGCTCCGGCCCGCGGCCGCACGCACGGAGGAGGTGCTCGCCGGCCACGCCCGGCACCAGCTCCCCGGCGGCCTGGTGGTGGCGCACCTGAGCGCCGAGCAGACCAGCGCCCTCTATCGCGAGATCTTCGAGCAGGAGGTCTATCTTCGCCACGGCGTCTCGCTCGGCGACGGCGACTGCGTGTTCGACGTCGGCGCCAACATCGGCCTGTTCACCCTGTTCGCGATGTCGCGCGCACCGCGGGCCCGGGTCTACGCCTTCGAGCCCATCCCGCGCACCTTCGCGGCCCTCAGCGCCAACCTCGAGCTGCACGGGCGCGGGGCGCGGGCCTTCCCGCTCGGCCTCTCGGACCGCGAGGAGGAGGCCGATCTCACGTTCTACCCGCGCATGGCGGGCCTGTCCGGCCGCTTCGCCGACGGCGACGAGGCGGTCACGCGCTCGATCGTGCAGGCCTGGCTCGACAGGGTCGCTGCCGGCGACCGGCGCGGCGGCGGCGCCGGGCCGGGCCCTACCGGCGAGGAGGTGGACGCGGCGGTCCACGACCTGATGCAGAGCGAGACCTGCCGGTGCCGGCTGCGCCCCCTCTCGCCGCTGGTCCGCGAGCTCGGGATCGAGCGCATCGATCTGCTGAAGGTGGACGTCGAGAAGAGCGAGCTGCTGGTGCTGGACGGGATCGCCGAGGAGGACTGGCCGAAGATCCGCCAGGTGGTCGTCGAGGTCCACAGCCGCGAGCTGCTCGCGGCGACCAGCGCCCGCCTGGGGGCGCGCGGCTACCGGTTGTGGGTCGACGAGCTGGTGCCGGCGGGAGAGTGGGGCGAGGCGGCCTGGATGGTCTACGCGCGGCGTCCGGAGGCGGCGCCGCCCCCGGGCGCCACCGCCGCCGCGCCGCCGCTCGCCGTGGCCGCGGTGCGCACGCTGGTGGAGCAGACCCTGCCGCCGTTCATGTGGCCGGCGGCCTACGTGGAGCTGGCGGCGCTGCCGCTCACCCCCAACGGCAAGGTGGACCGGCGGGCGCTGCCGCCGCCGGACGGCCGGCGCGCCGCCTCGCGCGGCGGCTACGTCGCGCCGCAGAACGAGCTGCAGCGGCTGGCGGCCGAGGTCTTCCGCGAGCTGCTGCGGGTCGACGCGGTCGGCATCCACGACAACTTCTTCGAGGCGGGCGGCAACTCGCTGCTGCTCGTCGAGGCCCACGGCCGCCTGCGCCGCGCCCTTGGCCGGGAGCTGACGCTGGTCGAGCTGATGCGGCACCCGACCATCGACTCGCTGTCCCGCTACCTGGCGCAGGACGCGCCGCCCGCGGCCGGCGGCGAGCGGGGGAGGGCGCAGGAGCGCGGCAAGAGCCAGCGGTTGGCCTTCGCCAGGCAGAAGGAGATGGCGGACCGCGCCAGGCAGCGGCCGCCGGCATCGTAAGCGAGGAGGTGAAGCGATGGAGCCGGGAGCGCAGGTGGCGGCGACAGGGGTGGCGCTCGACGACTGGAGCCCTCCCACCCTCGTGCTGCCCAACGGCCTCACCATCGGCTGCCAGAGCCGGATGGAGGCCGAGCACATCTACGAGGACATCTTCGACAAGAGGATCTACCTGCGCCACGGCGTCGCGCTGCGCGACGGTGCCACGGTGCTCGACGTCGGCGGCAACATCGGCCTGTTCACGCTGTTCGTCCACGGCGCCTGCCGGGACCCCCGGACCTATACCTTCGAGCCGGCGCCGCCGCTCTACCGGATCCTCTCCCACAACGCCGCCCGCCACTGTCCGGGAGCGCGGCTGTTCAACCGCGGCGTCGCCGCGGCGCCGGGACGCGCGACGCTGACGTTCTATCCCTACAGCTCGGGCATGTCCTCCTTCCACGCCAACCTCGACGAGGAGAAGGACGTGCTGCGCACCATCATGGCGAACCAGCGGCGTGCCGGCATGGCCGGCATGGAACGCATCATGGACGTGGCCGAGGACCTGCTGGACGCGCGCTTCACCGCCGCCAGCTTCGAGTGCGAGCTGGTGACGCTGTCGCAGGTGATCGTCGATGAGCGCCTGGACGCGATCGACCTGCTGAAGGTCGACGTCCAGAAGTGCGAGCTCGAGGTGCTCCTGGGGATCGAGCCGCGGCACTGGCCGAAGGTCCGCCAGCTGGTCATGGAGGTGCACGCCCTGGACGGGCGGCTCGAGCAGGTGTTCGAGCTGTTGCGCCGGCAGGGCTTCAGCGTCGTCGTCGAGCAGGACCCCCTGCTCGCCGGCTCGGTGCTCTACAACCTGTTCGCGGTGAGCGCCGCGGCCTGCGGCGGCAGGGCCGCCGGGCCGGGGCTGCCGCAGCGCGGCGCGCTGGACCGCGCCAGCCTGCAGCGCGCGGCGCTGCGGCAGCGGCGCCCCAAGGCGGCGCCGGGAAAGGGTCCCGCGTGAACGGCGACGGCACGCCCGAGCCCGCCGGCATCGGCATCGCCATCGTCGGCATGAGCGTGCGCCTGCCGGGGGCCCTGGACCTCGCGGCCTACTGGCGCAACCTCGCCGGCGGCGTCTCGTCGATCTCGTTCTTCACCGACGCCGAGCTGCTGGCCGCGGGGGTGGACCCCGAGCTGCTGCGCGACCCGAGCTACGTCAAGGCGCGGGGCGTGGCGCCGGAGGCCGACGCCTTCGACGCCGGCCTGTTCGGCCTGACGCCGCGCGAGGCCGAGACCATGGACCCGCAGCTGCGGCTGTTCCTCGAGCTGGCGTGGGCAACCTGCGATCACGCCGGCTACGATCCCGCGGCCTACGGCGGCGCGGTCGGCGTCTTCGCCGGCGCCAACGTCAGCAGCTATCTCATCCACAACCTGGCGCCGCGGCGCGAGCTGGTCAAGAAGATCGGGCCGCTCCTGCTGCGCATCCGCAACGACAAGGATTTCCTCGCCACGCTGGCCTCCTACAAGCTGGACCTCAAGGGACCGAGCGTCGGCGTGCAGACGGCTTGCTCGACCTCGCTGGTGGCGACCTGCCTTGCCTGCCAGAGCCTGCTCGGCTACCAGTGCGACATGGCGCTGGCCGGCGGCGTCTCGGTCACCGCTCCCTTGCGCTCGGGCTACCTGCGCCAGGAAGGGGTCTACGCGCCGGACGGCCGCTGCCGCGCCTTCGACGCCGCGGCGGACGGCACGGTGCTCGGCGACGGCGGCGCGGTCGTGCTGCTCAAGCGGCTCGAGGATGCGCTCGCCGACGGCGACACCATCCACGCCGTCATCCGCGGCTTCGCCGCCAACAACGACGGCGCCCTGAAGCTCGACTACACGGCGCCGTCCATCGACGGCCAGGCGGCGGTGATCGCCACCGCGCAGGCGATGGGCGAGATCGACCCGGAGACCATCGGCTACGTCGAGGCGCACGGCACCGGGACGCCGCTCGGCGACGTCATCGAGGTCGCGGCGCTCACCCAGGCGTTCGCCGCCGGCACCGCGCGCCGGGGGTTCTGTGCCGTCGGCTCGGCGAAGACCGCCATCGGGCATCTCGACGCGGCGGCGGGCACCGCCAGCCTGATCAAGGCGGCGCTGGCGCTCGGGCACCGGCAGATCCCGCCCAGCCTGAACTTCGAGCGGCCCAACCCGCGCATCGACTTCGCCGGCACGCCGTTCTTCGTCAACACGCGGCTGGCCGACTGGCCGGCCGGTCCGGCGCCGCGGCGCGCCGGTGTCAGCTCCTTCGGGGTCGGCGGCACCAACGCCCACGTGGTGGTGGAGGAGGCGCCGCCGCCGCGCCCGGCCGCCGCCTCGCGCCCCTGGCAGACCCTGGTGCTGTCGGCGCGGAACGAAGCCGCGCTCGAGCGCGCCGCCCGCCGCCTCGCCGACCACCTTGAGGCGCATCCCGGGCTCGCCCTCCCCGACGTCTGCCACACCCTGCAGCGCGGCCGGCGGGCGTTCGGCTGGCGGCGGATGCTCGTGGCCCGCGAGCCGCGGGAGGCGGTCGAGTTGCTGCGCGGCGCGGCCCCCGGCCGGGTGCTCTCGGCGGAGGTGGACCCCAACCGGTTACCCACCCCGGCGTTCCTGTTCCCGGGCATCGGCGACCACCATCCCGGCATGGCCCGGGGGCTCTACGAGGGCGAGGCGGTCTTCCGCCGCGAGGTCGATCTGTGCAGCGAGCTGCTGCTGCCGCACCTGGGCCTCGACCTGCGCGGCGTGCTCTACCCGGCGGGCGAGCCGGCAGCCGAGGCTGGCGGCGGTCCGGACCTGCGCCGGATGCTCGGCCGGGGCGGCGCTCCGGCCGCGCCGTCGCCGCTCGACCGCACCGCGCTGCTGCACCCGGCGCTGTTCGCCGTCGAGTACGCGCTGGCCAGGCTGTGGATGTCCTGGGGATTGCAGCCCCAGGCGATGCTCGGCTACAGCATCGGCGAATACGCGGCCGCCTGCCTGGCCGGCGTCCTGCCGCTGGCCTCGGCCCTGGAGCTGGTGGCCGCGCGCGCCCGCCTCGTCGACGCCCTGCCGGCGGGCGCCATGCTGGCGGTCACCATGCCCGAGGCCGAGCTCCTGCCGCTGCTCGCCGGCGACGGCCAGCTCGCGCTCGCCGCCGTCAACGGGCCGGCGTTCTGCGTCGTTGCCGGGCCGGAAGAGCCGGTGGCCTGGCTCGCGGCCGAGCTGGGCAGGGCCGGCGCCACCTGCCGCCGCCTGCGCGCCGGCCATGCCTTCCATTCGCCGATGCTCGAGCCGGCGCTCGCGGCCGTGCAGGCGGTCGCCGCCCGGCTGCCGCTCGCGCCGCCCGTCATCCCGTTCGTCTCCAACTCGACCGGCACCTGGATCACCGACGCCGAGGCGACCGATCCGCGCTACTGGGCCGAGCACATGTGCCGGACCGTGCGCTTCGGCGCCGGCCTCGAGACGCTGTGCCGCGGTCAGGCGCGGGCGCTGCTCGAGATCGGACCGGGCAACTCGCTCACCTCGATCGCGCTGCAATCGGACGCCGCGGTCGTCGCCTGTGCCAGCCTGCCGCATACCTTCGACGGGCAGGAGCCGGACGCCGACCGCGCCGCCGCCGCCGGCGCGCTGGGGCGGCTGTGGCTCGGCGGCGTCGAGCCGGACTGGCAGGCGTTCTGGGCGGCGGAGAAGCGCTCGCGCGTGCCGCTGCCGGCCTACCCGTTCGAGCGCACCCGCTACTGGATCGAGCCGCCCGAGCGGCAGGCGGCGCCGAGCGGCAACGACCGGCGGCCCGAGCCGGCGGCGGGGGAGCCGGCGGCCGCGGCGCTGGCCAAGCGCGGCGACCTGGCGTCTTGGTTCTATGCCCCGGCCTGGCGGCAGTCCCGGCTGCCCGCCGCGACGGCGCCCCGGGCCGGCGGCGACGGCAAGCCGTGGTTGGTCCTCCTCGACGAAACCGGGCTCGGCGCGCGGCTGGCCCGGCGCCTGCTGGAACAGGGCCGCGAGGTGGCCACCGTCGAGGCCGGAGACGGCTGGGCGGAGCGTGCGCCCGGGCGCTTCACCCTCGATCCGGGGCGCCGCGAGCACTACGACGAGCTGCTCGCCGCGCTCGGCCGCGGCGGGGCGCTCCCCGGCACCGTTGTCCACCTGTTCAACTACGCGCCGGCACCGGACGGCAGCGAGGAGGCCGGGGCGCACGAGCGCGGCCTGCTCAGCCTGCTGTGGCTGGCCCAGGCCTGGGGGGACCGGGCGGAGCGCGAGCCGCTGCGCCTCGTCGCCGTCTCGAGCGGCGTCTACGAGGTCACCGGGCAGGAGGCGCTGGCGCCGCAGCGGGCGACGATGATCGGCCCCTGCCGCGTCATCCCGCAGGAGTATCCGGCGATCGCCTGCCTGCACCTCGACCTGCCGGCGCCGGCCGCGGGCGGCGGCGCGGCAGGCAGCGGCCAGGAGGCGTGGGTCGACCGCGTCCTGGACGAGGCGCAAAGCGACTTCGATCCCCCGGTGGTGGCCTGGCGCGGCCGTCACCGCTGGGTCGAGGAGGTGCAGCCGTTGCGTCCCGCCGGCCGTCCCGGTCCGCCGCGGCTGCGCGACCGTGGCGTTTACGTGATCACCGGCGGCCTGGGGGGCATCGGCCTGACCCTGGCCGAGGCGCTCGTCGAGCGGGTGCGGGCGAGGCTGGTGCTGGTCGGCCGGTCGGCGCCGGCGCCGGAGGTCGAGCCGCGCCTGCGCGCGCTGGAAGAGCGCGGGGGCGAGGTGCTGGTCCTGGCTGCCGACGTCACCCGGCGCGGCGAGATGGAGGAGGCGAGGCGGCTGGCGCTGGCGCGCTTCGGCGCCGTGCACGGCGTCATCCACGCCGCCGGCGTGCCGCCCGGCGGGCTCATCCAGCGCAAGGAGCGCGCGGCCCTGGATGCGGTGCTGGCGCCGAAGGTCGCCGGCACCATGGTCCTGTCGCAGGCGTTCGCCGGCGACGAGCTCGATTTCCTCCTGCTCTGCTCGTCGCTGATCGCGACCCTGGGCGCCCTCGGCCTGGTCGATCACTGTGCGGCGAACGCCTTCCTCGACGCCTTCGCCGGCGCGGCGGCCCGCGCCGGCTCGCCGGTCGTGGCGGTGGCCTGGGACAGCTGGCTCGAGGTCGGGCAGGCGGCCAGGGCCGGCACCGCGGCGCGCCTGCGCGCCCTGCTCGCCGCCCCGGAAGCCGGCCGCCTCCATCCGCTGCTCGATCGCCGGGGCGCCGGGGAGCCTGGGACCCACGTCTTCCTCACCAGCTTCACCGCGCGCGGGCACTGGGTGGTGCGGGAGCACCGCGTCCAGGGGCAGGGGATCGTCCCCGCCGCCGCCCTGCTCGAGATGGCCCGCGCGGCGCACGCGGAGGTCGCCGGCGCCGCGCCGGCGGGGCGCGAGGTGGTGCTGTCCGAGGTGCTCTTCGTCCAGCCACTGGCTGTCCCCGAGGGCCAGGGGCGCGAGGTGCGCACCACCCTGCGGGCAGTCGCCGGCGACCGCTACGAGGTCGAGATCGCCAGCGAAGCGCCGGCCGGCCGGCAGTTGCATGCCCGCGGCTGGATCGAGATGGCCGAGCCGGTTCCGGGCATGCCGGCGGCGGCCGGTCCGGACGCGCCGGCGGACCCGGCGTCGCCGGCGGACGTCGCCGCGGACCGCGCCGCCGAGCTGGCAGCCAGCCTGGCGGCGGGCGGGGTGGAGCTCGGCCCGCGCTGGACCGGCCTCTCCCGGGAGCTGCGCTGCGGCGAGCGTGGCGGCTGGGCGCGCTTCGCGCTGCCGGCGGAGCTGCGGCAGGACCTCGGCGCCTTCGGGCTGCACCCCTCGCTGCTCGACGCGGCCACCGGCGTGGCGCGGGTGCTCGGCGACGCCGTCTACCTGCCGTTCGGCTGCCGGCGCATGCGGGTGCTGGCGCCTCTGCCGGCGGGCATCCGGAGCCGCTTCGAGCTGTGCGCCGCGGAAGGGGAGGCCGCCGCGAGCGGCGACCTGGTTTGCGACGTCGCCATCTTCGACGAGGCCGGCAGCCTGCTCGTCGAGGTGGCAGGCTACCGCCTGCGGCGGATCGCCGGCACACCGCGGCCGCTGCGGGAAACGGTCTCGCGAGCGGCCGCGCCAGGAACGGATGCGCCGGCGGCGGCGGCGGCCGAGGAGGACGGTTTCGGGATCACCCCCGCCGAGGGCGCCGAGGCGTTCCTGCGGGTGCTCTCCCTGCCGCGCGGCGAACCCTGCGTCCTGGTCTCGGTGCGCGACCTCGCGGCGCTGCGCGAGCGGTTCGGCCGGCGGCTCAGCCGCGAGCAGCTCGACCAGCACCTGCTGCAGCTGCGCGGCGCCGGGCCCGCCCATCCCCGCCCCAAGCTGCACACCGTCTACGAGGCGCCGCGCAGCGAGCTCGAGCAGCAGCTCACCCGGCTGTTCGCCGAGATGCTCGGCATCGACCGCGTGGGCATCCACGACAACTTCTTCGATCTCGGCGGCAACTCGCTGGTGGCCACCCAGCTGCTGTCGCGGCTGCGCGACGAGCTGGCGGTCGAAACGCCGCTGCGCACCCTGTTCGAGGCGCCGACCGCGGCGCAGCTGGCGCGGGCGCTGGTCGTCCATCAAGCCGAGAACGTCTCGCGCGACGACCTCGCGCAGGCGCTCGCCGAGCTGCGGCAGATGTCGCGCGAGGAGCTCCGCGCCCGCCTCGCCGGAGACGCCAATCCTTGATGGCGCACGCGGAGCCCCGGCGCCAGGGCATGGCCGGCTTCCTGCTCGTCTGGGCCGGCCAGGTGGTCTCGACCCTGGGCTCCAACCTGACCGGCTTCGCCCTGGCGGTCTGGGTCTACCAGCGCACGGGATCGGCCACCCGCTTCGCGCTCATCGCGTTCGCGACCATGGTGCCGGGCCTGCTGCTGACGCCGCTCGCCGGGGTGCTGGTGGACCGCTGGGACCGCCGTCACGCCCTGATCCTGAGCGACGCGGGGGCGGGGTGCGCGACGCTCGGCCTCGTGGTGCTGATCCGGCAGGGGCACCTCGAGATCTGGGAGATCTACCTGCTGATGGCGGCGGTCTCGGCCTTCGGCGCCCTGCGCTGGCCGGCCTTCTCGGCCGCCACCACGCTGATGGTGCCGTCCCGCCACCTGGGGCGCGCCAGCGGCATGACGCAGCTGGGCGAGGCGGCGGCCGAGCTGACCGCCCCGGCGCTCGCCGGCGTCCTTTTGGGCGTCGTCGGCCGCCAGGGCATCGTGCTCGTCGACTTCGTCACCTACCTGGCGGCGATCGGCACGCTGCTCCTGGTCCGGATGCCGTCGCCGCCGGCCAGCGCCGCGGGCACGGCGGCGCGCGGCTCGCTGCTGCGCGAGGCGCGCTTCGGCTGGCTCTTCATCCGCCGGCGCCCCGGGCTGCTGGCCCTGCTCCTGGTGTTCGCGGCGACCGGCATCGGCCTCGGCATGGTGCAGGTGCTGCTCTCGCCGATGGTGCTCGCCTTCACCTCGGCGGCGGTCTTGGGACGCGTGCTCACCGGCGCCGGCTGCGGCATGGTCGCCGGCAGCCTGGTGATGAGCGCCTGGGAAGGCCCGCGCCGGCGGGTGGCGTGGATCCTCGGTCTGCTGGCGCTGCAGGGGACGGTCCTGCTGTTCGGCGGGTGGCGTCCCAGCGCGCCGCTGATCGCGCTGGCGGCAGCGGTCTACCTGTTCGCCACGCCGGTCATGAACGCCTGCAGCCAGGTGCTGTGGCAATCCAAGGTGCCCCCCGACGTGCAGGGCAAGGTCTTCGCGGTGCGGCGCCTGGTCGCCTCGTCGACCCTGCCGCTCGCCTACCTGGCGGCGGGGCCGCTGGCCGACCGCGTGTTCGAGCCGCTGCTGGCCCCGGGCGGCCCGCTGGCCGGCAACGTCGGCCGGCTGATCGGAGTGGGGAAGGGACGCGGCATCGCCCTGCTGTTCATCGTCCTCGGCGCGTTCGTCCTGGCCATCGTCGCCGCCGCCTGGCGCTATCCCCGGCTGCGCGGTCTCGAGTCCGAGCTGCCGGACACCTTGCCCGCTGCGCTGCCCGACGCCCTGCCGGGCACCGCGGCGCCGTCCCCGGCGCTTCTGCCGACAGTCTCGCTCTAGCGCCATCCGTCGAGAGACCTGTCCATGCTCGACACCGCCGCCCAGCAGATCGCCGAGCTCGACCCCGAGCAGCTCGAATTCCTGCGCCGCCGGCTGCAGGGCTCCCGGCGGCCGGCGGGCGCCGAGCCAGGGCCGCGCCAGCCCATCCCGCGCCGCCAGGGCCAGGGGCCGTGGCCGCTCTCCTTCGGGCAGCAGAGCCTGTGGTTCATCCACCAGCTCGAGCGCCGCTCGGCGGCCTACCACATCCCCATCGCCGTGGACCTGGCGGGACCGCTGCGGCTGCCCTGCCTGGCGGCGGCGCTCGCCGGCGTGGTGAGGCGCCACGAAGCCCTGCGCACCACCTTCGAGCTGGCCGGCGGCTACCCGGTCCAGGTCGTCCAGCCGCCGGCGGCCTTCCCGCTGCCGCTTCTGGACCTGGCGCCGGCGGCAACGGCGCTCGACGCGGCGGCCGCAACGGCGCTCGACGCGCCGGCCCGGGCCGCCGAGAGCGAGCGCCTCGCCGCCGAGCTGGCCCGGCGGCCGTTCGACCTCGAGCGCGGACCGCTGCTGCGCGGCCTGGTGATGCGGCGAGCCGCCGGCAGCTTCCGCCTGCTGCTGGTCGTCCATCACGTGGCGGCCGACAACTGGTCGGTCGTGGTGCTGATCCGGGAGGTGTCGGCGCTCTACGCGGCGCTGGTCGCCGGCCGGCCCGCCGAGCTTCCGCCGCTGCCCGTCCAGTATGCCGACTTTGCCGTCTGGCAACGCCAATGGCTCGCCGGCGAGGTGCTCGCGGACCTGCTCGGCTGGTGGCGGCGCCAGCTCGACGGCGCGCCCCAGCGGCTCGAGCTGCCCACCGATCGCCCGCGCCCGGCCCAGCCGTCCTTCCGTTTCGGGCGCCTCGCCTTCCGCCTGGCCGGCGAGCTCGCGCCGGCGCTCACGACGCTCGGCCGGCAGCACGGGACGACCCTCTACAACGTCCTTTTGGCGGCCTGGAACGCCCTGCTGCATCGCGCCACCGGCGCCCTCGACGTGCTCGTCGGCTCGCCGGTCGCGAACCGGCGGCGCACCGAGCTCGAAGGCCTGATCGGCTTCTTCGTCAACACCCTGGTGATGCGCAACCGGCCCCTTGGGGGCCAGACCTTCACGGAGCTGCTGGGCGCCGTCCACGAGGCGTCGCTCGGCGCCTTCGCGCACCAGGACATGCCCTTCGAGAAGCTGGTCGAGGAGCTGCGCCCGGAGCGCGATGCCGCCTATCAGCCATTCTTCCAGGTGCTGTTCAACTTCTACGACGGCGTCCTCCCCGAGCTGCGCCTGGCCGGGCTCGCGGTCGAGCGCACGGACGTCCAGATCGGCACCTGGAACGACCTCGACCTGCTGCTGGTTGCGACCCGCGAGGGCCTCGACGGCTACCTGCGGTACAACGCGGACCTCTTCGACGCGGCGACCGTGCGGGTCCTGGCGGACTCCTACCGCGAGCTGCTCGCCGCCGTCGTGCGGGCGCCGCAGGCCCGCCTCGACGGCCTGGCGCTGCTGCCGGCGCTCGCCGCCCAGGCAGCGGCGGCGCGGCAGCGCGAGCGGCGGCAGTCGATCGTGGTCAGCGCCACGTTCACCGCCGAACCGCTCGTCGAGGTCCTCGAGTTCTGGATGCAGGAGCTCGACATGCCGTCGCGCCTGACGCTGGCGCCTTACAACCAGGTGTTCCAGCAGCTGCTCGACCCCGCGAGCCTGCTGCGCCGCAATCGCGAGGGCGCGAGCGTCGTGCTGGTCCGCTGCGAGGACTGGGCGCGCTACCGGCAGGAGAACGGCCAGGCCGCCCGCGCGGGCGAACCCGACGCCGCGGCCGGGCCGCGGCTGGGGGAGCCCGCGGCGCTGGCGGCGATCGAGCGCTGCGCGGGCGATCTGGAGGCGGCGCTGGCCGAGGCGGCGCCGCAGGCGGCGGCGCCGCTCCTGGTGTTCGTCTGCCCGGCTTCGCCGGCCGCCGCCGCCGTCGCCCCCTTCGCCGCGCTCGCGGCACGGCTCGAGGCGCGCCTCGCGGCGGCGGCGAGCGCGACCGTCAACCTGGTCGTGACGCCGGCCCATGAGCTCGCGGACCTCTACCCGGTCGAACCCCTGCACGATCCCTATGCCGACCGGATCGGCCACGTCCCCTATTCCCCGGCAGGCTTCGCCGCCCTGGGGACGCTCGTCGCCCGCAAGCTCCACGCTCTCGCCAATCCGCCGGCCAAGGTCCTGGCGCTGGACTGCGACCAGACGCTGTGGCAGGGCGTCTGCGCCGAGGACGGTCCGGAGGGAGTGGTGCTCGACGCCGGCCGCCGGCGCCTGCAGGAGTGGGCGGTGGCCCAGCGGCAGGCCGGCATGCTGCTGTGCCTGTGCAGCAAGAACCAGGAGGCGGACGTCTTCGGCACCTTCGACCGGCGGCCCGATTTCCCGCTGCGGCGCGCGCACCTGGCCGCCCACCGCATCGACTGGTCGCCGAAATCGGCGAGCCTGCGCGGCCTGGCCGCCGAGCTCGGCCTGGGTCTCGACAGCTTCGTGCTGATCGACGACAGCCCGATCGAGTGCGCCGAGGTGCGGGCGGGATGCCCGGAGGTGACGGTGCTAGAGCTGCCGGCGGACGGGCGGGAGATCCCCCGCACGCTGCAACACTTCTGGGCCTGCGACCGGCTGCGCACCACGGCCGAGGACCGCCGGCGCGCCGACTCGTACCGCCAGGCGGCCGAGCGCGAGCGCCACCGCCGGCGCGCCGCGAGCTTCGCCGAGTTCCTGGCCGGGCTCGAGCTGGCGGTGACGGTGCTGCCCCTGGCGCCGGAGTCGGCGACGCCGGACCGGCTGGCGCGCGCCGCCCAGCTGACGCAGCGCACCAACCAGTTCAATGCCACGACCGTTCGCCGCACCGAGGGAGAGATCCAGCGGCTGCTCGCCGCGGGCGCGCTCGCCTGCCGGCTGGTCGAGGTGCGCGACCGCTTCGGCGACTATGGGCTGGCCGGCCTCGCCCTGTTCGCCCCCCGCGGCGAGGCGCTGGAGATCGATACCCTGCTGCTCAGCTGCCGCGTGCTGGGCCGCGGCGTCGAGCACCGCGTGCTGTCGGCGCTGGGCGAAGAGGCGGCGGCGCGCGGCCTGCGGCACCTCGCCGTGCCCGCCGTGCCGACGCCCAGGAACCAGCCGGTCTTCGAGTTCCTGCGCAGCATCCCGGGAGCCGCCGAGGCGAGCGCCGGAGCGGACGGCGGGGTCGTGTTCCGCATCCCGGTCGAGCGGGCGAAGGGACTGCGGCCGGCTGCCGGTCCGGCCGCCGCCCAGCCGGCCGCCGTCGCCCCGGCAGCGCCGCTGCCCGGGAGCCTGGCGCCAGGCAATGGCTCCGGCACCGCCGGGCCGCCGGCGGCGGACGGCGGCGACAGGGGGCTGGCCCGCTCGCGCCTGCTGCCGCGCATCGCCGCCGAGCTTGCCGATGCACACGCGATCGAGCGCCGGATCGCCGCCGGCCGCGACGGGGGCCGCCGCCGCGCCGTGGCCGGCGAGGAGCCGGTGCCGCCGCGCGGCGCCGCCGAGGAGCGGCTGGGCGCGCTCTTTGCCGAGCTGCTCGGCAAGGAGCAGGTCTCTGCCGACGCCAACTTCTTCGACCTCGGCGGCCATTCGCTGCTCGGCACCGTGCTGCTGTCGCGGGTGCGCGACGCCTTCGGCGTCGAGCTGCCGGTCGCCAGCCTCTTTGCCGCTCCGACGGTTCAGGCGCTGGCCGCGGCGCTGGCGCGCGCGGGCGGCGAGCCGGCCGCCGCCGCCCTCGAGCCGATCGAGCGCATCAGCGCCGCGTGGACCGGCGGGCCGGATGCCGAGGCGCTGGCGGCGGCCGAGGTGGCCCGCCTCTCCGACGAAGAGGTCCGTTCCCTGTTGATCGCCATGCTCCACGAGGAGGATGCCCAGCCACGAGCCCCGATCCCACCTCGCTAGCCGGCTGACGCGAGACCGGCCGCCAGGGCGCGGTCGATGCGGCTGGCCAGGAGCCCGGCTAGGGCGTTCACCCCGGCCGGCTGCAGCAGCGAATAATGGTCGCCGGCCAGGACATGGATCTCGGCGCCTCCCGCCGCCAGCTCGCGCCAGCGGTGAAACCTGCCGGGGGCCTCCTCGGCGGCGGTGGCCGCGGCGCGGACGAGCACCAGGCGCCCGGCGTAGGAGAGCGGCCGATAGGCGGCCAGGGCGCGGCGGTTGGCGCTGAACAGGGAGAACAGCTCGCGCACCCGGCCGACCCCCACCTCGGGCGGCAGCGCGGCCCGGACGTGCTCGCTGTCCAGCAGGGAGTCGAGGGTCGCCGGCAGCGTCGCCGGTTCGCCGCCTGCGGGCGGCGCGAGGCCCGCCATGCCGCGGAGGTCGTGGATGAAGTGGAGGAGCTCGCTCGCCGGATCGCCGGCCGCATCGAGACGCCGTCCCGGGGCCGCGACGTCGAGCATCGCCAGCAACGCCACCTTGCTCCCCGCCGCGACGAGCTGCCGTGCCATCTCGAAAGCGACCAGGCCGCCGAGTGACCAGCCGGCCAGGAGGTAGGGTCCCTGGGGCTGGACCTCGCGCATGGCGGCGCAGTAGGTCTCCGCCATCGCCTCGACGGACCAGCCCGCCGGCAGCGCGGACGGCTCCGGCGACTGGATGCCGTGGACCGGCCGCGCGAGGGCGGCATGGCGCGCCAGCGGCAGGTAGCAGAGGACGTGTCCGCCGACCGGATGCACGCAAAAGAGCGGCGTCCCGGAGCCATGCGCCCGGAGCGGCACCACGAGCGGGCGCCGGCGCGGCCGATCCCCGGCGCGCACCAGCCGGCCGATCTGCTCCACCGTCGACGCTTCGAGCAAGGTGGCAAGCTGCAGATCGAGGCCGAAGAGCCTCTGGATGCCGCCGAGCAGGCGAAGGGCCAGCAGGGAATGGCCGCCCAGGGCGAAGAAGTCGTCGCGAACGCCGATCGGCCGCAGCTCGAGCAGGTCTTCCCAGAGCTCGACGAGCAGCATCTCCACCTCGTCGCGAGGCGCCACGATCGCTCGCGCCGGCCGGGAACCGACACCCGGATCGGGCAGGGCTGCGCGGTCGAGCTTGCCGCTCGGAGTGAGCGGCAGGGCCGGCAACAGGACGAAGGCCGAGGGCACCATGTGGTCGGGCAGCTGCCGCGACAGCGCGTCGCGCAGTTCCTCCTCCCGCGGCGGCAACCCGGGCGCGGCCACGAAGTAGGCGATCAGCGCCGGATCGCCGCCGGCGCGGGGCCGCGCCAGCGCCACGGCGTCCGCCACCCCGGGCACATCGCGCAGCACCGCCTCGATCTCGCCCAGCTCGATGCGGAAGCCGCGCAGCTTGACCTGGTGATCGTTCCTGCCCAGGAAAACGATGGCGCCGTCCGGCCGCACGGTGGCCAGGTCGCCGGTGCGGTACAGCCGGCCGCCCGGTTCCGCAGCGAAGGGATCGGGCACGAAACGCGCCGCCGTCAGCTCCGGACGGCGCAGGTAGCCGCGGCCCACGCCCACGCCGCCGAGGTGCAGCTCGCCCGCCACGCCGGCGGTGACGAGCTGTCCGCCGGGGTCCAGCAGGTGGGTCCGCAGATTGCCGATGGGACGGCCGATCGGCACGCGGGCCGCGGCCGGGTCCGGCGGGCAGGGCCAGGCGGTGACGTCCACGGCGGCTTCGGTGGGGCCGTAGAGGTTGTGCAGCGCGGCGCCGCGGAGGAGCGCGTGGAAGCGCGCCACGACGTCGGCCGGCAGCT